>Ga0070664_100000289_pt1 | contig 36318 bp, 34 predicted proteins | sample KBSC73metaG_FD_65863 | JGI IMG/M metagenome (GOLD analysis project Ga0070664, IMG submission 65863) | Corn rhizosphere microbial communities from Kellogg Biological Station, Michigan, USA - KBS C7-3 metaG | ecosystem: Host-associated > Plants > Roots > Rhizosphere > Soil ... | reverse complement strand
AGGAGCTGGCGGTAGTTGCCGGATTTCGGGAGGAAGCGGGGCGGGGTTTCGTCTGGGGGCGGCTGGCTCATGTACGGAAATAGGTCCTATAGGACATATGCGACCTATAGGACCTATTTGGGAAGAAGTTTAGTGGAGGCCGTTAGGCCGGCACGTAGACCTCCGAGCCCGCCTCCGAGAACTCCTGGCTTTTCTCCGCCATGCCCTTTTCCAGGGCTTCTTCTTCGGAGAGGCCTTGTTCGGCGGCGTATTTGCGGACGTCTTCGGTGATTTTCATCGAGCAGAAGTGCGGGCCGCACATGGAGCAGAAGTGGGCGGTTTTCGCACCGTCCTGCGGAAGCGTTTCGTCGTGGAACTCGCGGGCCGTGACCGGATCGAGGCCGAGGTTGAACTGGTCTTCCCAACGGAACTCGAAGCGGGCTTTGGACAGGGCGTTGTCGCGGTATTGCGCGCCGGGGTGGCCTTTGGCGAGGTCGGCGGCGTGGGCGGCGAGCTTGTAGGTGATGACGCCGTCCTTCACGTCCTTCTTGTTCGGCAGGCCGAGGTGTTCCTTCGGCGTGACGTAGCAGAGCATCGCGCAACCGTACCAGCCGATCATGGCGGCGCCGATGCCGGAGGTGATGTGGTCGTAACCCGGGGCGATGTCGGTGGTGAGCGGCCCAAGGGTGTAGAACGGCGCCTCGTGGCACCATTCGAGCTGCTTGGCCATGTTTTCCTCGATCATGTGCATCGGCACGTGGCCGGGGCCTTCGTTCATGACCTGGCAGCCTTTCGCCCAGGCGCGCTTGGTGAGTTCGCCCTGCACTTCGAGTTCGCCGAACTGCGCCTTGTCATTGGCGTCGGCGATCGAACCCGGACGGAGGCCGTCGCCGATCGAGAAGCTGACGTCGTAAGCCGCGCAGATGTCGCAGATTTCGTCCCAGTGGGTGTAGAGGAAGTTCTCCTTGTGGTGGGAGAGGCACCATTTCGCCATGATCGAGCCGCCGCGGGAAACGATGCCGGTCATGCGGCTGGCGGTCATCGGCACGAAGCGGAGCAACACGCCGGCGTGGATGGTGAAGTAGTCGACGCCCTGCTCGGCCTGCTCGATGAGGGTGTCGCGGTAGAGTTCCCAGGTGAGGTCCTCGGCCTTGCCGTTGACCTTTTCGAGCGCCTGATAGATCGGCACGGTGCCGATCGGCACGGGGGAGTTGCGCAGGATCCACTCGCGGGTGGCATGGATGTTCTTGCCGGTGGAAAGGTCCATCACGGTGTCGGCGCCCCACTTGGTGGCCCAGCGCATCTTTTCCACTTCCTCCTCGATTGACGACGCGACGGCGGAGTTGCCGATGTTGGCGTTGATTTTCACCAGGAAGTTGCGACCGATGATCATCGGTTCGCATTCCGGGTGGTTGACGTTGAGCGGGATGATCGCGCGGCCGGCGGCGATTTCGCTGCGGACGAATTCGGGCGTGATCTCGTTCGGGATCCGCTGCGGGAAGCGACCGAAAATCGACGGGGTGTAAGGGCTGGCCGGGAGCTGGGTGGAGCCGGCGTGCTGCTTGTCGAGCGAGTTGCGGAGGATGTCGTCCTTCATGTCCGCGATCTGGGCGCGGCGCATGTTTTCGCGGATCGCGACGAACTCCATCTCGGGGGTGATGATGCCGTTGTCGGCGTACCACTTCTGGGTGACCGGTTTGCCGGTGGCGCGGAGCGGCTTGCGGCGATCGGCGGTGAGGCCGGGGAACTCGACGAACTTGTTGGCGCGCTCGGACTTCGAGGCGAACTCGACGTGCTTCTCGGTGAGGTAGCCGTTGTCCTGCGGTTGGACTTCGCGGCCGTCGTAGGCCTCGACGTCGCCGCGGGCGAGGATCCAGTCGCGACGGAGGGCGGGCAGGCCTTCCTCGGAGGTGCCGGTGAATGCCGGGTCGCCCCACGGACCGGAGCAGTCGTAGACGCGGACGGCTTCGTTTTTCTCGATGCGGCCGTTGAACGACTTGGTGTCCGACAGGGCGATCTCGCGCATCGGCACGCGGACGGACGGGTGGATCGAGCCCTCGACGTAGATGCGGGTGGAGGCGGGAAGCGGCTCGCGGGAGGCGTCGTGGGTTTCGGCGGCGCCGGGGGTGTCTTCGGGCTGGATCATGAGAAGAGTTTGCTAGTGTTCAGTTTTCAGTTTTCAGAAAAAGCAAAAGGCCGCGCTGGGAGGGGCGCGGCCGTGGAGGAGGGGTCGAGAGGGGACGAGCTTCCTACGCGGCGGGTGGACCCGCTTCCAGGTTCGGAGGATTTTGCCGCGCGCCGGCCGTTCTCAGTTCCGCGATCGTGGGAACTCTCCTGTCGTGTGGCGGGGAGTCTGGCGGGTGGGAGGCGGAAGTCAAGGAGGCGGAGAGGGGGGAGGTGCGGCGGGCGTCGGCGGGCCGGTGGGCCTTTGAGGGGCCAGGTTTTAGGGGCCGGGGGCCAGGGGAAGAGAGCTGGCGCGGCGGAATGGGAAGGTGGGGCGGCCTTTGAGTGGTCAGTGGCCGGTGGTTAGTGGATAGCGAAGAGGAGAGGGGGGCGGGGAGAGGGTTTGCGAGTTTCCAGTGTTCAGTTTTCAGGGAAGAGCCGGCCGTTCGGGGGCTTTTTCCCGTCTTCTGAGTCTACTCTTGCTGAAAACTGAACACTGAAAACTCGCAAACTCCGGCCCCTGGACGGGGCCTCCGAGCCTCGTTTCTGAAACTCCCCGCGCATTTTCCGAAGGGGTTCCGTCGGACGGGCGGGAGGCGCATAAGCGATCCGGAACCTCCCTACCGATGAGTCCGAACCCCATTCCTCGTGTCCTGATGGACGGCTGCGAAGCCGCCGCCCATGTCGCCTACCGCTGCTCGGAAGTGATCGCCATTTACCCGATCACGCCGTCCTCGCCCATGGGCGAATACGCCGACCAGTGGGCGGCCACCGACGTGCCGAACCTGTTCGGGGACGTGCCGCGGATCATCGAAATGCAGTCCGAGGGCGGGGCCGCGGGCTCGCTGCACGGGGCGCTGCTGACCGGCGCGCTGGCGACCAGCTTCACCGCCAGCCAGGGCCTGCTGCTGATGATTCCGAACATGTACAAGATCGCGGGCGAACTGACGCCGATGGTCCTGCATGTGGCGGCGCGCAGCCTGGCGACGCAGGCGCTTTCGATCTTCGGCGACCACAGCGACGTGATGGCCGCCCGCGCGACGGGTTACGCGATGCTGTTCGCGAACTCGGTGCAGGAGGCGATGGATCTTTCGCTGGTATCGCACGCGGCGACGCTCGAAAGCCGGGTGCCGTTCATGCACATCTTCGACGGTTTCCGGACCTCGCACGAGGTGCAGAAGGTCGAGCCGTTGAGCGACACGCAGATTCTCTCGCTCATCGACAAGGGCCACATCCGCGCCCACCGCGCCCGCGCGCTCAATCCGGACAAGCCGTCGCTGCGCGGCACGGCGGCGAATCCGGACACGTATTTCCAGAGCCGCGAGTCGGTGAATCCGTTCTACAACGCGCTGCCGGCGATCGTGCAGGCGACGATGGACCGTTTCGCCGCGCTGACCGGGCGGCAGTATCACCTCATCGACTACGAGGGCGATCCGCAGGCCGAGGAGGTGCTCGTTCTCATGGGCTCGGGCGCGGAAACCTGCGCCGAGACGGCGAAGTTCCTCAACCAGCATGGCCGCAGGACCGGCGTGGTGAAAGTCCGCCTCTACCGTCCGTTCCCGGTCGACGCCTTCCTCGACGCGCTGCCGGAAACGGTGAAGGCGATCGCCGTGCTCGACCGCACGAAGGAGCCCGGCGCCTCGGGCGAACCGCTGTATCAGGACGTGCTCACCGCGCTGGCGGAAGGCATGGCCGCGCGCCGTATTTCGCGGTTCCCGACGGTCACCAGCGGCCGCTACGGCCTGTCGTCGAAGGAATTCACCCCGGCGATGGTGCGCGCGATCTTCGACGAGCTGCTCAAGCCGCAGCCGAAGAACCATTTCACCATCGGCATCCACGACGACGTCACGCACACCAGCCTGGCCTTCGATCCGTCGTTCCGCCTCGACGACCCGGAAACGAAATCGGCGGTGTTCTGGGGCCTCGGCTCGGACGGCACGGTCGGCGCGAACAAGAACACGATCAAGATCATCGGCGACCTGACCGACCTGAACTGCCAGGCGTATTTCGTCTACGACTCGAAGAAGGCCGGCGCGCACACCGTGTCGCACCTGCGCTTCGGCCCGAACGAGATCCGCCGCCCGTATCTGGTCGAGGACGCCTCGTTCGTCGGCGTGCACCAGTTCCCGTTCCTGGAAAAATACAACGTGCTCGATCGTGCCGCGCCGGGTGCCGTGCTGCTGATCAACGCGCCGGTGGAGCCGCACCAGGTGTGGGACCGCCTGCCCGCGCCGGTGCAGGAAACGATCGTCGGCAAGCGCCTCAAGCTGTTCACCATCGATGCCTACAAGGTGGCGCGCGAGAACGGCCTCGGCCCGCGCATCAACACGGTGATGCAGACCTGCCATTTCGCGCTGTCCGGCATCATCCCGCTCGACCGCGCGCTCGACGCCATCAAGAAGGCGATCAAGAAGAGCTACGGCAAGCGCGGCGAGGCGATCGTGAACAAGAACATCGCGGCGGTGGATGCCGCGCTGGCGAACCTGCACGAGGTCGAGGTGCCGGGGCTCGTTTCCTCGACCGCCGCGCTTTCGGCGCACATTCCCGCCGCCGCGCCGGAATTCCTCCGCAACGTCACCGGCCGGATGCTCGCCGGGCTGGGCGACGAGCTGCCGGTTTCGGCGCTGCCGCCGGACGGTTGTTGGCCGACGGCCACCACGCGCTGGGAAAAGCGCCGCATCTCGATGGACGCGCCGCAGTGGGTCTCCGACCTTTGCATCCAGTGCGGCAAGTGCGTGATGGTCTGCCCGCACTCGGTGATCCGCGGCAAGATCCTCACGCCGGCCGCGGCCGAAGCCGCGCCGGACGGCTTCCAGACGATGGAGGCGAAGTTCAAGACCGCACCCGGCCACAAGTTTACCCTCCAGGTTTCGACCGAGGACTGCACCGGCTGCACGCTCTGCGTCGAGGCCTGCCCGGCGGTCAGCAAGACCGACAAGACGGTGAAGGCGCTCAACATGCACCCGATCGAGCCGACGCTCGAACAGGACCGCGCTCGCTGGAAATACTTCACCGGGCTGCCCGACCACCTCGGGGTGCAGGCGGCGGCAACCCGCGAGGCCGCGGCGAAGATGACGATCAAGGACGCGATGCTGCGCCAGCCGACCTTCGAGTTCTCCAGCGCCTGCTCGGGCTGCGGCGAAACCGGCTACCTGCGCACGATGAGCCAGCTCTTCGGCGATCGCGCGGTCATCGCCAACGCCACCGGTTGCTCGTCGATCTACGGCGGCAACCTGCCGACCACGCCGTGGAGCGTCAATAAGAACGGCCGCGGCCCGGCCTGGGCGAACTCGTTGTTCGAAGACAACGCGGAGTTCGGCCTCGGCATGCGCCTGTCGCTCGACCACCAGGCGCGTCACGCGCTGCACCTGCTCGGGCAGCTCGTGCCCGACGTGCCCGCCGACCTGGTCGAGGAAATCCGCGACCACTTCGAGGACACCACCGAGGTCGGCATCGCCCGCCAGCGCGAGCGCGTCGATCGTGTGAAGGAGTTGCTCGCCGACCTGCCGCCGAACCCGGTCACGGAAAACCTGCTGCCGGTGCTCGACCACCTGGTGCGCCGCTCGGTGTGGATCATCGGCGGTGACGGCTGGGCCTACGACATCGGCTTCGGCGGACTCGACCACGTCCTCGCCTCGGGCGAGAATGTCAACATCCTGGTGCTCGACACCGAGGTGTACTCGAACACCGGCGGCCAGGCGTCGAAATCGACCCCGCTCGGCACCACGGCGAAGTTCGCCGCCAAGGGCAAGACGACCTACAAGAAGGACCTCGGCCTGCTGGCGATCAGCTACCAGAACGTCTACGTCGCCTCGATCGCCCTCGGCGCGAACGACACCCACACGCTGCGCGTCCTGCAGGAGGCCGAAGCCTATCCGGGGCCGTCGTTGATCATGGCCTACAGCCCGTGCGTCGCCCACGGCATGGACATGGTGCGCTCGCTCGACCAGGCGAAGCTCGCGGTCAACTCGGGCCACTGGCTGCTCTACCGCTACCAGCCGGCCGAAGACCGCCGCTCGATCGGCTCGCTCAAGCTGGATTCCAAGGCGCCGAGCACGACGCTGGCGGAATACCACGCGGGCGAGAACCGCTTCAACGTGCTGGCCAAGAACCACCCGGAGGCGGCCGCCGACTACCTGAAGCGCGCCCAGAACGCCGTCATCGCCCGCCGCAAGCGCTACGAATCGCTCGCCGCCTTCTCGAAGGTGGAGAACGAGCCGGCGGAGGCGTGAGAAACTCTCGGTTGTTGAAAAGCGGAAAGCCCGGGGCGGAAACGTCCCGGGCTTTTTGTCGCCAAGTGGGGCGAATGGCCGGCCGGCATTTCGGGGGACCAGGATTCAGGGGCTTGGGATTAGGGAAAGAATTCCCGCCGATGAATCAACCGGCACTGGGACCACCGATTTATTCCGCCCCGTCATGCAAAGTCTTCCCTGACCCCGGTCCCTAAAACCTGGCTCCTCTCAGGTGGACGGACGACGCCGAAAGGACCCGTCCGCGCTCAATCCGCATAAAGAATCCGCCCGCAGTCCTCGCACTGGGCGATGTCCTTGCCGGCCTGCACCTTGATCACGGTGGAGGCGACGAGCTTCATGTGGCAGCCGCCGCATTTGCCCTCGTGCATCGGCGCGATGGCGACACCGCCCTTGGTTTTGAGCAGGCGCTCGTAAAGCGGCAGCACCGCGGCGTCGGCACCGCCGGCGAGGCGCGCCCGCTCGGCCTTCAGCTCGGCGATCTCCGCCTGGAGGTTCTTCTTCCGCTCGGCGACCGCCGCGAGGTCCTCGTCGACGAAGCCCTGGGTCTTTTTCAGCGCGGCCTCCGCCTCGGCGAGCACGCCGCGCAGGCGGTCGGACTCGTCCATCAGCTCGAGCTCGCGGGTTTCCAGCGCGTCGACCTCGCCCTCGTAGCGCGTCACCTCGTGGCCGAGCGCGGTGTATTCATCGTTCTTGCGGGTCTCGAACTGCTGGATCTTGAGCCGCGCGATCGTGTTGCGGCGCGTTTCGGCGTCGAGCTCCACCTTTTTCACGGCCAGTTCGTTCGCCTTCACGGCTTCGGCCGCCTTGGCCACCGCGGCCTGGTCGCCGGCGAGTTTCGTTTTCGCCCGTGCTTCCTCCTGCGGCAGCCGCTCGAGCTCCTTGGCGAGGTTCAGCAGGCGGCGGTCGCGGTCCTGCAGGACCAAAAGGTCGCGGATGGAATCGAGCATGCCTTTGCCTAACGACCCGCGACGGGCGGGGCAAGCGTGCGGATCGCAACGCTTGGGATTGCCAGAATCCCTCGCGCCATGTTTGAGTGAGTTTGATCATGGCCAACCCTCAAGCCACCCCGGACACGTTGAACATCCGCTGCCCCTCCTGCGGGCAGAAATTCAAGGTCGGACCGGAGCTGCGCGACCGGCTGGTCGAGTGCGGCGCCTGCGAGAAACAATTCCGGGTGAACGACGAGACGATCGTCCACACGAAGAAGTTCTATCCGGGCGAACGGCGCGACCCCTTGCTCGACGGATTCGCCCGCCATCCGCTTTCGGCGCCCATGCCGGCGAAGATCCAGACCGCTCATTACGCGCCCGAGCCGCGGCCGCAGGCCTACGAACCGGTTGGCCCGCAGCGCGTGATCGCCGGTGTGATCGCGGTGGTCATGATGCTGATGGTCGCGCTGCTGCTGGTGTTCGGGGCGAGCCACGGCCGCGCGCTCGACGGCATGTCGACGCCGAACCGGCTGATTCTCGCCGGTTTCATCGGGATTCTGGGAGGCTGCATGCTGGTTTACGCCAACCCGCGCGGCAGGAAAAAAGCGGCCATGGTCGCGGTGTTGTTTCTCGCCGGGCTGCTGAGCCTGCCGCTGATGTTCCGCGAGGGATCGGAGCCGCTGCCGGAAGGGGGGCGTGCCGGAGCTTCGCCGGAAGCCGCGGGTAAGCCGGCGGATGACGAGGCCGAGAAAATCCGCCTGATGCGGCTGGGGCCGCTCAAGGAAGAGAACGCCCGTCTGGCGGCGAAAGGCGCAAGCGCCGGCCGCGCCGTCGGGCTTTGGCTGCGCGGCATGAAGGAGAGCAACAAGCTGGTGGTCCGCGATCATCTGGTGCGGGAAACCGGCGCAGATCCGGACTCGAACCTCTACGTCCGCGACCAAGGCGACTGGCTGATGGTGTTGTCCGGCGTGAAATTGCCGCTCGAACAGATCTCGGCCATCGTCGGCAAGCTCGGCCGCGACGGTCAGGCGGAGCGGGTTTATCCCGAGCTCGGGGTGGTGGAGGTCCGGGTCGACAACGACGCGTTCGTCGAGAGCCCGATCGACAAGCTCAGCGACCGGTCGAACCCGGCGTTCTACGAACTGAACAAGCGCGAGCTCGACAGCATCGACCTCGACCGCGCCCGGCGCGCCGTGAAGCGCCTGGCTGACGCCGAACCGAAAATTTTCCGCGAGGACATCGTGCGCCGCTTGTCGCAGCTGCTCAAGGACGCCAACGCCGCGGACGCCGGCCTCATCTGCCAGGCCTTGGCAAAATGGTCGACGCCCGAACAAGGCTTCGCCACGACCGCGGCGGCGGACGCCCTGCGTCGCTTGCACGGGCAGGGGGCGATCATCGGCCGGGATATGGTCGCGTTCCTGATATCCCGCAAAGAGACGTCGGTCGCATCGGTGATCGACGATCTGTGGGCGGCTGATCGCACGGCGTGGGAGCAGTTGTATGGCGAGCTCGGTCCGGCGATCGAGCCCTTCGTGCTGGAGCATTTGGACGGCGGCTCGTCGATCCTGCGCCAATCGGCGGTGCGCTTGCTCGGCCGGGTGGGGACGGCGAAGAGTCTGCCGAAGCTGCAGGAGCTGCGGGGCTCGGCGGACGCGGAACTCCGGGTGTTGCTGGAGCGGGCGGAAAACTCGATCCGTCAGCGGGAAGGGCAGGGCGCGCGCTGAAGGCCGGGCGGGCGGCGCGGAAAAAAATCGAACTTTTTTCGGAAAAGCATTGACGGGTCGGTAGGGGGCGCGTAGAAAACCCGTGTCGCGACAAAAGTAGGCGGCCCGATTGACGGTTCTCTTGGGTTTTTGGGTTTTTCCCGGGGAGTATCAATCGGGCCGCTTCATTTTTATCCGGTCGCATTCATCGCGGCCAAAAGACGAGCCCCGGCCTTGCAAGGCGCGGGGCTTTTTCGTGTCCGGGGTTAGGCGCGCGGGCGGGATCAGTTGCGGAACCAGCCGGTGATGCTCATGCGGGTGCGGGCGGCGGGCAGGACCTCGTGCCAGAAATCGCCGGCGCGGAAGACGACGAGCGTGCCGAGGCGGGGCTCGACGAGTTCGAACGGGCCGTCGGCCTGTCCGGGCGTGGTCCACAGCTTGAGTTCGCCGCCGTCGCCGGGCTGCCAGCCGTCGTTCAGGTAGAGAATGGCGGTGACCAAGCGGTGCGGCGTGTTCTGATGTCGGTCGAGGTGGGCTTTGTAGAAGCCGCCCTCCGGGTAGATCGCGAAGTGCCCCTCGTATTCCTGTAGGCCGAGGAACAACCCGCGGTTCATCGCCGCGCGCATTTCGTCGATCGTGTCGAGCCAGCGCCCGAGCGCCGGGCCGGCGTGATCGCGGTCGAGCCACAGCACGTGGTCGCGGCGGATGTCCTCGCGGATCGCGAGCGAGCCGCCGCGGCCGACTCCGGCGCGGTGGAAGCCGCCGTCGTCCCAGCGGGCGGCGCATTCGCCGGCCAGCGCGCGGGCGTCGTCGGCGGAGAGAAAACCGGGAAACACGGCCCAACCGGGGTCGGCGAGGGCGTCGAGGATCGGATTGGTGTCCATGGCCGGGGGCGGATCAATCCGGGCGCGTCAGTTCGACGAACACGTCCTCGAGTTTCGCCTCGTGGCGGAACAACGAGCGAACCGGCCAGCCGGATTCGATGGCGAGCTTGTGGATGCGTTCGCGGGCGTCGGTGCCGGATTCGACCCAGACGTGGAAGCGCGTCCAGCCGTTTTCCAGCGGCTCGGAGGTGACTTTTTTGACGTGGTTGAGCGCGGCAAGCGCGGTGGCGGCCGATTCCGGCGTGGCGCGCAGCTCGACCTGGACGCGGCCGGCGGCGCGCATCTGGGCGACGAGGTTCGCCGGGGTGTCGGAGGCCTTGATCTGACCGCCGTCGATGATGATGACCCGGTTGCAGGTCATCTCCACCTCGTGGAGGATGTGGGTGGAGACGATGATCGTGCGCTTTTCGCCGAGACGCGTGATCAGCTCGCGGATCTGGCGGATCTGGTTGGGGTCCAGGCCGTTGGTCGGTTCGTCGAGGATCAGCAGCTCGGGGTCGTGGACCAGGGCGTCGGCCAGGCCCACGCGCTGGCGGTAGCCTTTGGAGAGCGTGCGGATGATTTTCCGGCGGACGTTTTCCAAGCCGCAGGTTTCCACCACCTCGGCGACCCGGCGGCGGGCGTCGCGGCCCGACAGGCCTTTGAGCATGGCGCGGAATTTCAGATATTCCCGAACCCGCATGTCGTCGTAGAGCGGGACGTTCTCCGGCATGTAGCCGATCCGGCGGCGGGCTTCGAGCGACTCGCGGAACATGTCGAAACCGGCGACGCGCGCGCTGCCGGAGGTCGGCGGCAGGTAGCCGGTGAGCATGCGCAGGGTGGTCGTTTTGCCCGCGCCGTTCGGTCCGAGGAAGCCGACGATCTCGCCCTTGGCGACGGAAAAGCTGATGCCGCGCACGGCCTCGTGGCGGGCGAACCGCTTGGTGAGATTAACGACTTCGATCATCGGAATGACTGCGGCGAATACCCTGGAAATTCCCCGCTGGGCGGTTGACGCGTCCGGGGCAGGCCCCTTAACTACGCCCTGCGCGCGGCGGGCCAAGCGAGAAATCGCCACTCGCCCCCGGCGACCCCATTGCACCTCATGAACTCATCGGTTTCCGCCCGCTTGAACGCGGACTTGCTCGAGGAAAAATACGCCCAATGGACGGAGGACCCGCGCGCGGTCGAAGCCACCTGGGCCGCGTTCTTCGAAGGATTCGAACTCGGCTCCGCCCAAACCCGGAAGCGTGAAGAAGGAGGAGGGGCCGTCGCGGCCACCACGGCATCCGCCCCCGACGGCGAATCCGTGGTCGACCTCGCTTTTTACGGCAAGGTGGTGAGCTTGGTATACAATTACCGCACGCTCGGCCACACCCAGGCGCACATCAATCCGCTGGAAGAAGGGCCGGAGCGCAACCCGCGCCTGCACCTCGACCAGTTCGGGCTTTCGGAAAAGGATCTCGACCGCGAGGCGTCGAACCCATTCCTGCTCCACGGCGAAACGATGAAGCTGCGCGACATGATCGCGCGTCTCGAGGAAATCTACTCGGGCTACATCGGTTTCGACTTCATGCATATCCACAACACGACCGTCCGCCACTGGGTGCGCGAGCGGATCGAACAGCACGCCCGTCGCGACGCCGATCCGGCCGATCGCAAGGTGCGCGCGCTGCAGTGGGTGCTGGAGGCGGAGGCGTTCGAAAGTTTCCTCGGCAAGAAGTTCCTCGGCGAGAAGCGTTTCTCGCTCGAAGGCGGTGAAGGCGCGATGGTCGTGCTCAACGCGATCCTCGAACAGTGCCCGGCGCAGAACGTGCTGGAAATCGAAATGGGCATGGCCCACCGCGGTCGTCTCAACATCCTCGCGAACTTCGTCCGTAAGTCGATCCCGACGATCCTTTATGAATTCACGCCGAACTACATCCCGGACCTCGTCGCGGGCGACGGCGATGTGAAATACCACCTCGGCTACGAAAGCGTGCGAGAACTGCCGGACGGCAAGGTGCGCGTCAGCCTCGCCGCCAACCCGAGCCACCTCGAGGCCGTCAACCCGGTCGTCGAAGGCAAGGCCCGCGCCCGCCAGCGCATCCTCGGCGACGACGGCTCCGCCACCGACCGCAAGCGCGTGCTGCCGATCCTGCTGCACGGCGACGCCGCGTTCGCCGGCCAGGGTTCGGTCGCCGAAGTGCTCAACCTTTCCCAGCTCCCGGGCTACCGCACCGGTGGCACGATCCACCTCGTCATCAACAACCAGATCGGCTTCACCACCGCTCCGGCCGACGCCCGTTCGTCGCCCTACGCGACCGACGTCGCCAAGATGATCGAGGCGCCGATCCTGCATGTGAACGGCGAGAAACCGATGGAACTCTACTGGGCCGCGAAGTTCGCCCTCGAGTTCCGCCAGAAGTTCGGTCGCGACATCGTAATCGACATGTACTGCTATCGCCGCCAGGGCCACAACGAGACCGACCAGGCCGCGTTCACCCAGCCGATCATCGCCAAGAAGATCGCCGCCCGTTCGCCCTTCGGCCAGATGTACAAGGCCCAGCTCGTCGAGCAGGGCGTAATGACTCAGCCGGAAGCCGACGCCCTCGAACAGGCGATCTGGGACAAGCTGGAGGCCGGCTACCAGAAAATGGTGCAAGCCACCGAGTCCGGCGACCGCACCGTGTTCAGCGGTTCCACCGCCGTCGTGCAGGCCGAATACTCCCACGCGCCGGTCGCGACCGGCATCGACCGTGACAAGCTCCAGCACATCGGCAAGGTGCTGACGACCATCCCGGAAGGCTTCCACGTCAACCCGACGCTGGCCAAGCGCTTCATCCCGCGCCGCATCGAGTCGCTGCACAACGGCGGCCCGATCGACTGGGCCTTCGCCGAGTCGCTCGCCTTCGGTTCGCTGCTGATGGAGGGCAACCCGGTCCGCCTGTCCGGCCAGGACTGCCGCCGCGGCACCTTCTCGCAGCGCCACGCTGTGTTCTACGACTACGAGAGCCGCGAGCGCTACATCCCGCTCGAGAACCTTTCGGGCGAGCAGGCGAAGTTCTGCGTCTACAACTCGTTCCTCTCCGAGTTCGCCGTGCTCGGCTTCGACTACGGTTACTCGCTCGGGTTTCCGCAGATGCTCACGCTGTGGGAGGCCCAGTTCGGCGACTTCTCGAACGGCGCGCAGGTCATCATCGACCAGTTCATTTCCTCCGCCGAGTCGAAGTGGCAGACGCCGACCGACCTGGTGATGCTGCTGCCGCACGGCTACGAGGGCCAGGGGCCGGAGCACTCCAGCGCCCGCCTCGAGCGCTTCCTCCAGCTCTGCGCCGAGAAGAACCTGATCGTCGGCAACTTCACCACGCCGGCCCAGTACTTCCACGCGCTGCGCCGCCAGAAGCGCCGCGACATCCGCAAGCCGCTCATCCTGATGACGCCCAAGAGCCTGCTCACCCGCGCCGAAGCGGTGTCGCAGGAAAGCGATTTCCTCGAAGGCACCTGCTTCCAGGAGGTGTTGCCGGACGCGAATGACTTCGCCGATCCGAAGAACGTGAAACGCGTGATCTTCTGCTCCGGCAAGGTTTACTACGATCTCGCCGCCTGGCGCGAGGAGAAGGGCATCGAGGACGCCGCCATCCTGCGCGTCGAGCAGCTCTATCCGTTCCACCGCGACCTGATCACGGCGCTGCTCGGGCAGTTCCCGAACGCCGACAAGTTCGTCTGGTGCCAGGAGGAGCCCGAGAACATGGGTGCCTGGACCTACATCGCGCCGCGCCTCGAAGCCGTGCTCGGCAAGAAACCGGTCTACGCCGGCCGCGACCGCGCCTCGAGCCCGGCCGCCGGTTCCAAGGCGATGCACTACCGCGAGCAGAAAGCCCTGCTCGACGAGGCCTTCACGCTCTGACCCCCCGTTCAGGACTCCGCTATTTCCGCCATTCCTCATCATGTCCCTCGACATCAAAGTCCCCGCCGCCGGTGAATCGATCACCTCGGCCAATGTCGCCCGCTGGCACAAGAAAAACGGCGACACCGTCCGCAAGGGCGACGTGCTCGTGACTCTGGAAACCGACAAGGTTTCCAACGAACTCGAAGCCGACGGCGACGGCGTGCTTCAGATCCTCGTCGAAGAAGGCGAGGAAGTGTCCATCGGCACGGTCATCGGCCACATCGAGCTAGGCGCGGTGCAGGCGGCTCCCGCCGCCGCGGGGCCGGTCGCCACGACCCCCGCCGCCGCGGTTTCCGCTCCGGCGGGCGATCAGGTGGTGGAGCTCAAGGTTCCGGCCGCGGGCGAATCGATCACCTCCGCCAACGTTTCCTCCTGGCGCAAGCGCGACGGCGACGTCGTCGCCAAGGGCGAGGTGCTTGTCACGCTTGAGACCGACAAGGTTTCCAACGAACTGGAAGCGCCGGTCGCCGGCCGCCTGAAGATCGTGGTGCAGGAAGGCGAGGAAGTCGCCATCGGCACCGTGATCGCGACGATCGAAGCCGGTGCGGAATCCTCCGCTTCCGCCGTGGTCGCGCCGGCCCCTGCCCCTGTGGCAGCTCCGGCCGTTGTCGCGTCCGCCCCCGCTCCGGTGAAACAGCCGGCCGTGGCGTCGGCTCCCGCCGCTCCGGCGGCCCGGCCCAAGCCCGATCTCTCCGTGGTGACTGCGCCGGTTGAAAAGCCGGCCGCTCCCGCAGTGTCCGAAGACGGCCGCACGACCCGCAAGAAGATGAGCATGTTGCGCCGCAAGATCGCGACGCACCTGGTCAACGCCCAGCAGACGGCGGCGATCCTCACGACCTTCAACGAGGTCGACATGAGCGCGATCATGGACCTCCGCAAGCAGGTCCAGGACACGTTCATGAAGAAGCACGGCGTGAAGCTCGGCTTCATGTCGTTCTTCGTCAAAGCGGTCGCCCAGGCGCTCAAGGACGTGCCGCAGATCAACGCCCGCATCGAGGGCAACGACATCGTCGAGAACCACTTCTACGACATCGGCGTGGCGATCGGCACCGACAAGGGCCTCGTGGTGCCGGTGCTGCGCGACGCCGACACCAAGTCGTTCGCCCAGATCGAAAAGGACATCCTCGACTACGCGGCGAAGGCCCGCGATGGCAAGATCACCCTCGACGATCTGACGGGCGGCGTCTTCACCATCTCGAACGGCGGCACCTACGGCTCGCTGCTTAGCACGCCGATCCTCAACCCGCCGCAGAGCGGGATCCTCGGCATGCACACGATCCAGCAGCGCCCGGTGGCGGTCAACGGCCAGGTCGTCATCCGCCCGATGATGTACCTCGCCCTGAGCTACGACCACCGCCTGGTGGACGGCAAGGAAGCCGTCACGTTCCTGATCCGCATCAAGGATTGCCTCGAGCAGCCGACGCGTCTGCTGTTGGAAATGTGAGCGGTCTCTCGCGTATTTCATGTAAAAGCCCGCTGGGAAACCGGCGGGCTTTTTTCATTTTGTAACGCGCCATCCGATTTGAGAAAGTTTGCCACCGATTTGAGAAAAAAACCGACCGAGCGGCCCTTTTTGAGGCCCTCGGCCGGGTTGTTTCCGGGCGGCTGCAACGGCGTTTCCGGGACGCGGCAGGCACCTTACAGCCCGCCCCCACCTCCGCCGGTCCCGCTGCCGCTGACGAACACGATGTTGTCCTGTGACGTCCGGCGGATGCGGTCCACGAACGTCCGGAAATCGTTGCGGGCCGGAGCGCCCAGCCGGAGCGTCGTCCGGCCGCTGACCAGGTCGAGGGTCTCGGACTCCACCAGCGCCCCCATCGTCGCAAACTCGGCCATGGCGTTCGTAAGGTTGATCTTACAGCCACGATAGCGCGTGCCGCCAGCCTCGGCCTCCTCAAAGGCGATCGAACCGGCGTAAGGCAGCCAACATTGCGATTCGCGCAGGCCCTCGGCAAATCCCGCTGGCGGCGAGACGAAACTGTAATCCGCCGCCCGGTAAAGGGTCGTGTCCGTCGCCCAATTCGTCTTCACCGCGACGAACGATACCGAAACCGTCGTCCACCAAATCCAACGGATTCTCGCGGGGTCGTACATGTTGTAGGACTGCATCTGCCCGCCGACCGCCTCATACCAGGCCGGCACCGGCGGCGTGTAACCGTTCGCCACCGGCAGATTGACCGTGTGAGTGTCGTAGATGGTCGCGGTCAACCGCGCCTCGATGTATTCGATTCCGTCTTTCGCCCACCAGGTTTGTGGCTCGCCTTTGACCAGCCAGCGCGTGAAGCCGCTCGGCAGGTCGTTGCCGTCCGCATCGGTGACGGTGGCCGCCATCGGCGAGGGAATCTCGAAATTTGCGTCCGAATAGGCTCCCACGCCGAAACTGGTGGTCCCGGACGCACGGATTCGGTCGTCTTTTGCGCAGATCACGGGAATGGCGCTGATCACCGAGCTCTTCACCACGACGGAATCGAAGAACTCGTCAGGGAGGTAGGTGTCGAGCTCCTGCCCGCTCACCACCAGCATCTGCACCTTCCCCAGGCCGGCGGTTGCCTCGGTGCCGATCGCGTAGGCCGAGGTCGATCCCGGCGTGGTGGTCCACGCCGGGGAAACAGTCGCCACCTTTGTGCTGCCGGTGTAGCCCGTGATCTTCCGGCTCTGACCCGCCCCGGTCCCGGACGTGATTGTCACCGTCAGCCCCGTGTAGGAACCGTCCGCGGCCGAGGCCCCGGAGCGCAGCTTGATCGTCGTCGACGTGCTGCCGGTCTGAGCCGTGCCGGCCTCGCCGCTGAGCTGCTCCTGGAAGACCCGCTTGCCGTTGGTCGCGCGCTGAACGTAGGGCACCTTGACGAAATCCACCTGGAGTTCCGTGAGTGGATACACCTCGAAATCGTCCGGCTGGAGATCCTCGGCCGAGATCGTCCGGGTCGTCATGCTGGATCGGCGGGACGTGTTGAAGGTCGGCGTTGCCACGCTGTAGTCCCACCAGCCGGACACATCCGGCGTCAGTCGCACCAGCTCGGCCAGCGCGCCGCCGAACGTGGTCTGACTCAGCGTGATCTGAGGGCAGCCGAACGTCGCCGCGAGAGACCCGATCGCGCACGGAGCGCCGAGCGCGATCGCGCGGGTGAGCAGATCCGTCACGCTTTGCGTCAGACTTTGCGACGCCCAGCGGTAAAGCATCCGTTCCTTGCTGGTGCCCGCGCTGTCCTGCTGGATCGAGGACAAGGTCATGCGCTCCAGCCACCACCACGGCCCGCTGATGGCGATTTCCATCACGTAGCCCCGCTGCTTCCGAAGCGTGCAGTGTCCCGTGAAAAAGCGAGTGCCATTACGAAACAACGTCACCATCTGTCGGTATTCCGGCAACAGCAGCCCGGTGCCTACAAGGTCGGGCATCAGCACGGAATAGCTCAACGTGTCCACTCCGAGCGCCGTGAAAACCAGCCTCGGCGACATCGCGCCGACCGCATCGAAGTCCCGCACCGACGCATCGAGCGCCTTGCCCGTTTCGCCCTGGATTGTCCAAAAAGCCATGATTGTTGTGGGTTAGCGCACCGGCCCGGCGGTGGATTGGCGCGAGCCGATGGCTTCGAGCCGCTGAGAGAGGGCGTCGAGCTGACGCTGCTGGCTATCGATCTGGCTCAAACTCGCATCGAGCAGCGCCACCACGCCATTCCACAGCTGGCCACGCTTCGCGTTGTCGGCCGAGACCTTGCTTTGCAGCTCCTTGAATGCTTCGAACGCCGCGTCCTTCTCCCCGGATTGCAGGCCGTCCTTGAGCATCGCCTCCAGCTGCTGCTGGCGGGCGACCACGGCGGGGTCGTCCTTCGCGTTCGGGATGGCCGCGATGACCTCGTTCATTGCGTCCGTCAGTTGCCCGCCGGCCGCCTGTTCGGCCTCGCGTTTCTTATCGAGGATCTTCTGCTGCTCCGCGCCGATGTCCGTCACCTCCCGGCTGGTCGATTCGATCGAGCGCGCCTGGTCGTTCCCGGCTTGTACGCCGGATTGATCAGCCTGCGCGGTCTTCAATTCGCCTTCCGCGGCTTTGACCCGTTCGGCGAACTCCTTCACGGCCTCCGCCGCCTTGAAATAGTTGTCTCGCAGGGTCTTCGCCTTTCCCGCCAGCTCCTCTTCCAGAAGGGTCGGCTTCTTGGCCTCGGCCAGTTGCTTTTCCAGATCTTCCGCACCCAGCTTGCCATCGAGCACGCGTTGCCGCGCGAGGCCACGGTCCGTCTGGGCGCGTTTCGCCTCCGCCAGCTCCTCTTCGAGCGTGGCGATCAGCTGCTGCCGCCGCTGACGTTCCTCTTCGAGCGCGGCCGTGTTTTCATCGAGCTCCCGCTCCCGCTGATTGCGCTCGTTGATCCCCCGGTCCAGATCCCCCTGCGCACCCGTCACCACGGATGTTTTCGAGTCCACCTTTTTCTGCGCTTCGGCTTCCGCAGCCTTCCGAAGCGCCTCGGCGATCTCCCGCTCCTTGTCGGCGATGCGCTGGAGGATCGCCTCGCGTTCCTTGCCCAGGCGCACGGCCGTTTCCCCGGCCGCGGTCGTCAGCTGCGCCTCGATCCCGGCGAGGCGGATGCGTTCGATGGCAATGGCCGTCTCCCCATCCGCCCGGGCCTGCCGTTTCGCCCGGTCCGCCTCGGCCGCGTTGAGCCGGTCGATCAAGGCCAGCTCCTGCTTCAGGTCATCCAGCCGCTGCTGCGAAGAGCGATTCGTGTCGGCGTAGCTGACCGCGAGCCCCTTCCAGGCTTCGGCGAAATCCGCCACGGCCTCCTTGTGCTTTTCCAGCGCCTCAGCCGCTTCCTTCGACTCGTCTTTCGAGCCGCCGAGCAGCTTGATGAACAACGGCATCAGCGCGATCGCGCCGCCGAGCACCGCACCCCACGGACCGAACGCCCCGAGGAACTGCGGCGCTTGTTGGGCAAATGCCTTCGTCGCATCGACTCCGCCGGTGACCTGGACCGCGAAATCCTGGACCTGATAGCTCGCCTGTTGGATCTTCGGCAGCGCGGCCTGAAAGCTGCCGCTCGCCGAATTGGTCGAGCTGGAGAGCGCCGTCTGGCTGGTGCCGGCGCGCTGCGCGGACGCGGCCACTCCGTCCATCGCCTTCTCTGCTTGATTCGCTCCCGCCGTGTTCGAGGCGGTGTCGATCTGGATCCTGAATTGTTTGTCAGCCATGGGAGGGGGATCAGGTGGTGACGGCCCAGCCGCCGCCGGTGATTTCGTATTGGGTGAGCGTGCGGGCGACCGGGGCGTTGATCACCATGCGGGGCGTCACGGCGCGGATCACGGCCTGGGACATGAGGTATTTCGCGCCGCCGTTGATCTCGATCTTGAGGGTCTTGGTTTCCAGCGTCGGCAGGCCGGCCACCAGGGCGAGCATCCAGGCGCGGGCGGTCGCGTCGTCGGCGTGGTCGTTGAAAACCCCGAACCGCAGGCCATTCGCCACGTTCCCGCGGCCGAAGTAGTTCATGCTCGCCGCCCGCAGGCGCGGGCTGTCCTGGACGGATTGACTCCACGGAATCTCCAGCTCGTCGGAGATCCGCCCGCCGTAGTTGACCAGGATGCGCGGCGTTCCGGTCGGGTCGTAGGTGATTTTCCAGTTGGAAGAGACCACGGAGGTTGAGAGCTGAGGGTTGAGAGCTGAGAGAAAGAAGAATCAGCCGCCGGCGCGGGATCATCGCACCCGGCGGATGCTCATCCCCGTGACCTTGTAGCCGGAGCCGGAACTTCCGGCCTCGATGTTGAGCGTCGACGCCCGGTAGCACTTGAGCTGCACTTGCTGGTTCAGGGCGACGTAGGCCACCCGATGGAAGGTGAACTCCTCGCCGGCCACGGTGGCCCGGTTCGGGTTGATCACGCGGAGCTGGCCCGCCGAGGTAACCAGCTCGAAGTAAATCCACGGGATCGAGCTGCCGACCTGGAATGCGCCGGAGAACTCATACCAGCCGCTTCGCGGGCAGGTCCAAATGCCGGTGCTGGAATCGTAGCCGCCGGCGTAATAGGGACTCCATGTGTCAACCGAGGTGAATTTGACAGGGTCTCCGTTGGAGGCGATGGACTGGTTGGAATCCAGCTTCAAAAAGAAGCACTCGCCCGCGATCGTGCTCGTTCCCAGCGCGGTGATGGAGCTGAAAAGCGAAAGATCGATGATCGTCGCGTCTTGACTGAAACTGTTGTGCGTGTCCGCACCCGACGATGAGCAGGTTTTTACGACGATGTCCGGCGATCCGCCGAGCGAGATATTGTGGTTTTGATCCAACCACACGTCACCAGCTGCGTTGCATGCCTGAATCGACAACGAGGACTGCACGCCTGGGCCGCTGCCGTTCGGGATCGCGTAGACGAATTTTGCGACGTTCTGACTGCAATGCGAATTGATGGTCACCTGGTACGGGTTCTTCAGCATGATCGCCGCCACCCGTGCCCCTTCCGAGTTCCCGCCCGAGATCACCATCTTCCCGGACCGGCAGAAAATCGGCACTCCGCAAAACCCCGCTTCGCATCCGATCAGCGAAATTGCCTTGGCTCCGTCTGTCACATAGATGCCAAAATTGTCGGCGTTGGTGCTGTCCTGCCGGGTGGTCGCGTTGCTGAGGCGGTAGCCACCGAACAAGCAGTTCACGAAGCTTGTCGTGTCCCCGGCCGAGCCGCCGATCTGGCTGCCGCCGGAGTAGCCGATGGCTTGATACCCGAACTTGCAGGCGGAGAACTGACACTGTCGATAGGTGCCACGTGATTGGTTGGAGTTGAGCCAACCGACCTCAAAATCGCTGACAAGCACGCGCTCGACGGTGGTGCCGGTTCCCCACGCCCACACACCGACAGTCGAGGCGTTGTACGCCCCGGTGCCGATGATCGCGAGGTCGTGGATGTTCCCGCCGAAGAGGCCAAGCGTCAGCACCGGGCTGGCCGTGTTCCAAGGCCGCAGGATCGTGGCGGCACCAAGATTCGGCACCGCACCGGCCGTGGTGAGCACTCCGGAGCCGAATCGGTCAGCATTCTCAAATGGTCCGCCGAACAGCTCGAAAGCCTTCATACCGGTGACGCTCACGTTGCACTTGTAGGTGCCGGGAGGTAGGTAGATAGGGCGACCAGCCGTGATTCCAGCGTTGACCGCATTGGTAATCGCCGTCGAGGAATCGGTCGCCCCGGTATTGTCTGCGCCGTAATCAACCACCGCGTTGATCGCCGGAGCGTGCGCCGCGATCGCCGCCGCCTGCGCCGTGCTGACCGGCTTGTTGGCGTCGCTGGTGTTGTTGACGTTTCCGAGGCCCACCTGTGCGGCCGTGACGCCGTGAGGGTTGTTGGTCGCGGCGATGTGGGCGGCCGCCGTGGCCAGCGTGGTCGCCGGCGTCGAGCGCCAGTTCGCGGTGCCGGTGATGGCTTTCAGCTCCTTCGCCTGGCGGGACATGAGCTGCGCGATCGTGCCGCTGTCGGACTCCCACGAGATGGCGTCGTTGATCGTCCGCCCGGACTCGTTGGCCCGGCTGTTTTCGAGCGCGGTCACGGACGATCCGAGTCCGGCGACGGCGTTGTTGACATAGGTGGTCAGGTCGCTGACGGCCGTGGTGTTGGCCTGGTCGGCCTCGGCGCGGGCGGACGCTTCGGCGGCGAGCTGCGTGGCCGTGGCCAGCGTGCTCTTCGTCGTTTGGCCGGGCGCGAGCGCGGAAAGGCCGAGGCAAAGGAGTGACAGGAGTCGTTTCATGGCGGGGCGGAAAAAGGGAAATGGTTAGGGAAGTTCGACGATGGTGAGGGTCGGCTCGCCATCGACCATGGCGGCGGCGACGGCCTCGTATTCGTTGGTGTCGACGTTGAGCACGCCGAGGGCGAAGCGGCCGTTGGAGTCGGTGAGGATGCGGAGCAGTGCCCCGTCCTCGCCGGTGAGCTTGTTCACGTGCGCCTCGATCGCCTGCGCGGCGGATTCGTCCACCGGGCCGGTGCGGCCGCGCAGGCCCTGGGAAACTTTGATGACGCGGATCTGGAGCATGTCAGTTGGGGAGCGGGGTTTGGACGGTCAGGACGGCGACGCCTCCCATCGGCAGTGCCTGCGGGACTCCGTCGTCGCCGACGATGCAGAGGTCCCAGGAGTAGGCGGTGCCGGTGAGCGGCGCGGTGTCTTCCGCTTCCACCTCCAGCATCAGCTCGCCGGCCGCCGCGTCCGTGATCGTGACGGCGAGCGTCACCAGCGCCCCGCCATCGAGCGGCCGGCCGATCGCGCCGGAACAGACGCAACCGGTCAGATCCACCGGCACCGTGCCGGCGGCGTCCTGATAGAGGGTCACCTGGGCACGGAGCGGATAGCCGCGATGGACATCGAGGGTGGCGGGCATGGGGGTGCGCGGTTAGCCGAGGACGGAAGGCGGCGGGCTGGGCAGCGTGCCGGTGCCGCCGGCGAGGTTGGTGGCGGCCAGGGTCACGACCGCCCCGGTGCCGTCGTTGCCGGGAGCGATCGCAGCTTCCGCCACGCTCTTCACGGCGGCGCTGGCATTGCGGAGCGCGTCGACGACTTGCTGCGCGGTGGTGGCGGTGCCGCCGGTGATGAGGAGGCCGGTGTAAGGGGCGCTGCCCACGGTCGCGATCGCCACCGGCGCGGAGCCGGTGATGGTGTATTGGATCGTGAGGCTGTTGCCGCCAGTGCCGGGGGCGACGGCCGTCCAGAGGATGTCGTTGTTCGCGCCGGCCAGCGCCGTCGTGAGGGTGGCCTTAGTCGGCGCGGACGAGGACGCGCCGAGGATGGCGATGGGTGAGGAGGGCATGGCTGAGGAGTTTGCTAGGGTTCAGTGTTCAGCCGGACGCCTCAGTTCTCCTGCACGGTGTTGAGCGCCGCGCTGAGCTGCTGCACCTGAAACTCGTACTTGCCCGTGGCGTTCTCGCTCTTCGGCGGGTTGACCAGCGTGAGGCGGCCCCACACCTGGATGCGGGAAATGACGGTGCCGTCCGCTCCCACCGTTTCCTTCAGGTAGACGCCGTCCAGGTAAGGCACGTTGGTGCCGCCCGGTGTCTGCGGCACGCCGGAGGCGATCGCGGAGCTGGTGCCGTGTTCGAGCTGCTTGAGGAGCGAGTTCGCCTTGGAGGTGGTGTGCTTCCAGGCGCGCTTGGTCACGGTCGGCTCTTCCTCCTTGGTGTAGCCGCCGGAGGCGTTCGGCACCTGGATCGTTTCCGTGTCCTGGTCGCGGATGAACTCGGTCGATTCGATGTCGTCGAACTGCCAGTCGGTGTAGTTCGTCGCCGGGCTGGCGTCCGGCCACGAGGTTTTCGAGACGGTGCCGCCGTCGACAGCGGTGCCGTTCGGGATGAAGTAAACGAAGTCACCGCGACGCTCGCGGCGTTTGAGGGTAAGGCCCATGGCTTTCTAGGAGTTGAGGTTCGGTGGAGGGTGAACGGTTCAGACCCCGATGATCTCGGCCTTGCCGAGGGCTTCGAGGGCGCGGGCGGTGCTGAGCGGCACGGTCTGCTCGTGACCAAGGGCGCACTTCAGGCAGCCGATCTTGGTTTCGTGGACGGTGATGCGGATGCGGACCTGAAGGTTCGGATCTTCGGTCGGCGGCTGAACGGAATCGGTGTCGGTAGTTTCGGACATGACGGGCGGTGGTTAGAGGGAAAGGCGGTAAGTGAAGGCGGTCTGGCGTCCTAAGTAGGCGGTGCCGTCGTCGGCCGTGACGTCGATGTCCTGGAACGCGCCGGCGCGGAACCGGTAGGACACGTGGTCGGTCGGGCTGAGGCGCAGGCCGTGGACGTGCTGCACGAGCGCTTCCCAGATATCCTCCTCGGGCGTGTTGCCCTCGATCAGTTCGGGCGGGCAGATGATCGTGAGCGGGACGGTGATGTCCCAATCGAGGTCGTCCTCGCCCAGCGGCTTGCCCTCGGCGATGCCGATGTGCAGGCAGACGTTGTCCGCGGCCGTGGCCAGCGCGGTGGCGATGTCGTTGAAAAGATCGGTCTGACGCTTGATGAGGATCGCATCGCGCGGGAAGATCCCCGCTTCGGCGATCGAGGCGGCGAGGGCTTCGCGGATGTCGTAGAGCTTGCTCATGGGTGGTTAGGCGAGGTCGGAAAGGGTGGCGTCGAGCCAGTCGGCGGCCTCCTCCAGGAGGGCGGTCTGGATCTTCTCGGCGGATGGCAGGGCGTCCGGGTCGGCCGGAATGGTGGCGCGTGGCACCAGCGCGTAGACCGGGCGGATGGTGGAGCGGGCGGCGAGCGGGATCGTCAGCGTGCGCTTGCCCTGGCGGGCGCGGACGTTGGTCTGCCCGATCACGCTCTCGCTGCCCTGGCCGGTGCGCTCGAACAGCGCGTTCCGACCGGGAATCGTGAACAGCCGGCGGTTGAACTTCTGCGCGTAGCTGGAGGCCATCAGGCCGTTGGCCGCCTCGATCAGCGGGATGGTCAGCATCTTCGCCTTCTTCGGCGTGATGACGCCGCCCGTGACGTGGATGCGGAAGCGCTCTTCGGCGACGGTCACCACCGCGCCGCTGTCGCTCACGCTGCTGACGGCCGTCGCGTTCGCGAGCTGATTCCAGAAGTTCTTCTTCGCCCAACCGCGCTTGTTCGGCTTCGCGTTTTTCCTCCGGAAGTGGTCCTGCAACTCGTCGGCAAGGCGGCTTGCAAGCACCTTGTTAAGCCCTTTCCGGTCGTCGATTTTGCCCTGGAGCTCGACGGTGATCTGCTTGATCGAGTTCGGCTCGATTTTGACGGAGATCGAGATCACGGCGTCACCTCCTTGCCGTCGATGAAGATCCGGATCGCCTCGCCGGTCGCGTCGATGAAGTCGCGGGCGCGGGCCTTGGCGAAAGTCGAGGCGGCGGGGGCCGGTGCCTGAAAGCCATAGGCTGGAGTGCCATCCGCGCGGCGAAGCGAGACGACCGCATAGGGCTCCACCCCGAAGTCTTGCCCGTAGCCCAGCAGCTTGCCGTTGCGCGGCGGATAGCCGGCGCTCAGCTCATGCAGCTCATCGAGCCCCGCCGTGAGAAGATCCTCGCGCCACGCGTAAACGTGGCCATCGCGCACCGCCACGGCCACCTCATCGGGCAGCCATTCGCGGATCAGTCGCGCGATGTTTTCCGCAAAACCCGCCCACTCGTCGTGATAGAGCTGCTTGCGGCCAACCGCGACGGCAGCGGTGCTGCTGAGGATTTCGTCTTCGAATTCGCGAGTCTCGAAACCGGATGGCCAGGCGGAAGCATCGTCTTCGGATCGAGCCCGGACAATGCGTCCGCGTCCGTCGTCCGCGATTTCGCGGGCGCGGCGCTGGAGGCTTTCGCGGACGGTTTCTTGGGATCGCTCATCGGAGGGGTCGGGTTGACGTTCGTATGAAATCGTGTCGCCGTCAAAACGGATCGCATCGCCGAAGGCGTCGCGGAACCGTTCGCGGCTGGAATCGGGCAGGCCTTTGACGGACGCACCAAGGCCGGAATTGAGCGGCGTGGAAAGCGGCTGCTGCGCCTTGTCGTCGCGCTTGATCACGCCGAGTTCCAGCGCTTCGCGTCGGCGGACGTTTCGCAGGCCCATGCCGCTGCCCCAGTCGAAGGGCGGCCACGGCGTGCCGAAGCGGGAAATCGCGGTCCAGATCGGATCGGTCTTGAGCGCGATCATCCGGCCCGGTGCGCCGGGATAATCCGGCCCGGGCTCGCCGTAGAACTTGCCCCCGGCGGCCGCCCAGATCGTCGGCCACAGGCGGCGCTCGCGGCGGGATTCCACGCGGATCAGCTCCTGCGCGGGTGCCGCCTTGAGCAGGTCCTTGTCCTGGCCGGTTTTCCACTTCGCGTAGCCCTGCGCCTGGGCCAGCTGCATGTCCCAGATCAGCCCGAGCCGCCCGGCGCTGCTCACGTCCTGCAAGCCGCCCGCCTTCTCCGGGTCCGGCCGGTAGCCGAGACGGTCCAGCTCGTCCTGCATTTCGGCGATGAACCGGCCGCGGTCCATCGTCACCGACTCGCCGTTCGCGAGCTGCTCGCGCACCAGCTGCACGCGCTGGAGGATGCGGCGCTGCATCTCGGCCAGGATGCGCTCGTTCTCCACCGTCGCGGAGAAGAACGCCCGCTCGCGGATCTCCACCGGCAACCGCTCCAGCTCGGCGGAACGCAGTGCCGAGCCCAGCGGGGTCTTCGCCCCGAGGCTCTGCACCGCGTCTTCCAGCGGGATGGGTGTGGTGAAGTCGATCATGGGAGTTGAGCCTTCAGGCGAGGAGGGTCTTCCGGGGCGGAGCCGAATTGAGGGGCCAGTGGCCGGTGGTCAGTGGTTAGGGGCGAAGAATCGCGCGCACCGCGCCTTCGGTCGCTTTGCCGAGGGCCGCGCTTTGGTCCTGGTGATAGCCGTCCAGTTGCAGCGCGCGGGCGCCGTCGCGCGTGGTCGTCGCCTGCACCTGTCCGATCGAGGTGTCCGCTCCGACCGCCACCCGCGCGAGGGTGATATCTGGGGTCCGGTAAACCGTGGCTGTGTAGCCAGTGACGCAGACCATCACGAGCGCTGGAAGTGGCAGTAACAGGCGGCTTTTCATCGGCTTCTTGATCTCTGGATTCTTCTCTTCACTGGCCCCTGGCCCCTAACCCCTGGACCCTTAGGGCTTGGTGAACTGCCAGCGGCGGTCGCCCATGGCGGTGGCGATCTCGTCCATCTCGGAGACGGACGGTTCGCGGTGGATGTCCTGGTCGAGTCCGCCGAGCGGCTCCTCGACCACCTCGACGGTCAGTCGGGCGGCGCGGCCATCGCCCAGGGGCAGCCAGAAAGTGAGGGGTTCGCAGGGCATGGTTAGAGTCCTTGCATCCGGTCGCGGCCGGTGCGGGAGCCGGCGGCGAACCAATCGACGCCGGCGGGTTTCTCGTTGGGCACGTCGGTCGGCATCGCATCGTCCGCCGGTTGGGGGCGGATCTTGCCGGTGGCGACTTTCTCGAAGAACTGGTTCGCCTGCTCCCACTCAGCCTTCCGGGCATCGCCGGGGCTGTAGCGGGGGATGGTGATGAGCAAACGCCAGCGGGCGATCGCCAGCGCACGGGCCTTGAACTCCGGCGGGATCCGAGTGGCGTCGGCGCTCAGCGTATTGGCCGAGGCCGAGCCGATGAACCCGCGGATCTCGGCGACCAGGTCGGCCAGGATCTGCGTGACACGCTCGTCCGGCGCGCCGTCCGTCGCCGTCTTGCCGAAGCTCTCGACCTCGACGGCCGTCATCGACGACTTGAGATCGTCGGTCGTGAGTGTGACCCAAGGGGTGCTCATGGGAGTGGAAAGGAATCAGGCGGGATCGCCCTGGTGATGCGGCGGGTGGAAAAACCCAAAAACCACCCGCCGCACGGACCAGAGCCACCCGGCTCAGGAAGCAGTGATCGTCCGCTTTTGAATGCCGGCGGTGATCGGGCTGATGAACTTCGAGTAGTGCTCGACGGTGATGTCCGTGAACTTGGTCTTGCGATCGACGTAGACGGCGAAACGCGGACCGGCGTCGGTCGGGGACCAGACGCGCTTGATGTTGCTCGGATCGTCCAGAAGCTGGCCTTCTTCCGCGCCGTAGATGTAGGCGATACCGCCGAGGATGTCGGTCTTGGCCGCGCCCTTCTTGGTCTGGTAGAGGCTGTCTTCTCGGCGCACGTAGCGCAGGCCCAGATAGCTGGCGAGCTGCTGTTCGGTGTAGGCAGCATGGTTCGCCATGTCATTGGTGCGACCGGGGGCTTCGTAGGCGTCCTGGCGGATCATCCAGGCGAGATCGCCGATGACCAGGTGAGTGGAACGCACGCCCTTGCCGACGAGCGAGGCGCGGCAGCCGTTGCGGAGATCGCCGTCCGGATTGGAGGCGGCGTTCCAGACCAGCGCGGAGGCGGCCGCACCGGCGTCGAGCAACGCGAAACCACGCAGGATCTCGGCACGGATCAGGCGCTTGCGGAGGTTGTCCGCGATCGCATTTTCCCAACCGGGACGCAGCTTACCATTGGCGTCACGGGTCAGGCCGTCGTGGTCCTGACGATAGGTGAGGCCCTTGTTGGCGACCTTGTCCGACACCTTGGAGCCTTTGTATTCGATGCGCTTGAAGCCCGCGCCTGGCGCACGAATGTCGGAGTCGTCGGTTTCGGTGATGAACGCGTCGTCCGCGTGCTTCTGGAACTCGAAGAAACGTCCCGCTTCGACAGCCGGGAACAGTTCATCGAGCACTTTTTCCAAGTCCGGAGCAGGCTGTCCCGCGATATACGCGGTGAGCGCCTGGCTGAGGTTGGCGGCTTCATACGCCGAGGAGTTGGCCACGGTGACATGGCCCGGAATCGGCGTGTCGGAGATCAGGGCACCGCTGAAGAGGCCCACGTTGATTGCGCTTTTCATAAGAGTCGTGGAGTTGACGCTGAAAATGAGGGTAAAGGTTCGGGGTCAGGGGTTAGGGCTGGAGGACCGGTTTGCACGGCACGAGTTCGAACTCGTCGCCATCCGCGCCGGCGGCGGTCGTGCTTCGGCCCATCAGGTACTTGCCCGCGCCACCGGTGGCACTGAGCTTGCCGCCGGCGGCCGTATAGACGTCCACGTCGGCCGCGATCGCGGCGGAGGCCACGGCCAGAACCGTTCGCCCGTAGCACATCTCAATGGCGACGGCTTCACCCACGGCGGCTTCGTCTTCGGCGAAACCAACTGGGACCACGCCCGTGGCCGCGCAGGGCACGACCTGCTTGCCCGCCGTGGTGCCTTTCCCCGCGACCAGGTGCGGCACACCGAAGGCGGTTTCCGCGAAGCGGGTGACCGGGCCGAAGTGGGAACCGGCGCTGTTGATGGCGGCGAGGCGGTGTCCGCCGATCGCCAACGAGCGCGCCATGAAGGCGACCAGGGCGACAACGAAGAGCACGGCCAGCGCGAGAAGGATCAGTTTCATAACGATGGAATCTGTGAGTTGAGGAGTGAGGGTGAGGTGGTGGCGGGTTACTTCGCGGCGGGCGTGAAGAGCTCCGGTTTGGCTTGCTGCGTTTCGCGGAAAGCGCGGTCCCAGCCTTCGGAGGTGGTCACGTCGATGCCCTTCTCTTTGGCATAGGCTCGGACGCCTTCGTTGATCGCGGTGATGCCGCCAGCGGTGTTGACGCTTTCCTGGCGACCGCTGAGGTCCGGCAACTGGCTGCCGGTGTTCAGGCCGGTGGTTTTGCCAAGTTTCGCCAGCGCGGCGGAACCGTTGGTGAAGTCGGCCTTGAGGATGCCTTCCCAGGTGCCTCGATCCGCTTCCGTGATGCGGCCTTCGGTAATGGCCGAGTTGATTGCGGAGGTCACCCCCGTGCCACGGAGCGTGGTCAGTTCGGTGGTGAGCGAGGTGACGCGGCTGTTGGCGGCGACGAGATCGGTTTCGGCCGTGGTTTTCGCGGCGTTCGCCGTGGTCATGTCCGAGAACATCTTCGCGATCGCCGCGTTGATTTCTGCCTCGGTCGGAGCGGCTTCGGGAGCGAACCCGAGCGCCTTCAAGTTTTCAGGGGTCAGTTTCATGTCTTGTTCTGGTTTCTCGGGTGCGTCCTGTTTCGCGGACGGTGGAGAGGGTTGGCCAAAGCCCAGCTCGTTCAGGGCGATGGTGTTTGAGGAAATGTTCGGCGTGTTCGTCAGACCGGCGCTCCACAGGACGACCGGGCGGAAGGCGTCCGAGCGGCCACGGATCGGGTCCATGCCCCAGTGCGGCGATTGGCCGGAGTATTCCGGGGCTTCCGGGTCCAGCAGCGAGACGCCTCGGTTGTTCCAGGCGATGCGTCCCCACAAGCCGTCATCGCGGGTCTGTAGTTCCTTGATGCGGCCGACAGCGGCGGCTTTGACTCCGGGATTCGCCTTCGCCCAACCGGCGTCGTCTGGGTGACCTTCGTAAAACGGGATACCTCGGAAGAAGTTGGCGACCTTGGTGGAAAGCTTGCCGAAGTTCTCGACCATCGCGTCGCAGGACTCGCAATCGACCACCTGCATCACCTGGCGGGTCTGGCCGGCATCGTTGACCGTGACGGGGAATTCTCCCAAGGGCGTCAGGCGCGCCCAGGATTCCCGCTCGTTGGGAGCGAGGCGAAGTTCATTCCATGCGCCGACGAGATGCGTCAGCACGACAGCCGGGACCGAGTTGATGGCGAAGAAGAGACGTTTCATGGGGTGAGCTTGTGTTCGCGGATGGCGTCTCGGGTGCCTTGCAGGACGGCCGCGCCCATCGCGGCTTCCAGATCGGAGGCGAGTTCGCCGGCGGTGGCGGGATCGAAGAGTTCGGGCAGCGAAAGCGCGGCGTCCTCGACCGCTTGCAACCATTCGGAATCACTGATTCCGCCGCCTTGCACGGCACCTGCAACGCGGTCGATGACGGCTTGCACCGGCGTCAGGATCTCGGCGCGCACGCCGAGAGCTTGAGCCAGAGACGTGGCCACCAGTTTCGGATCTACCGAATTGACAGCCGTGGTCGGGGCGGGAGCAGGTGAGGCTTCACCGAGCGCGGCTTCGCCTTGGTCGGCTTCGACGATGCCGAACTTGCCGATAAACCATGGCTTGGAAATCCGGACGCCCAGCTCCTTGGCGGCTTTCACCACATCCAGATCCTCCTTGAGGTTCTCGCGGGTGCGCTTTCGCAGCCGGAGCTTGGCGAGCTGAGGCGCCTCGCCGAAGTGCCAGTTGAGCACCACGCGGGAGAGCTGGCGGTCGATCGTTTCGGAGACCCACTCGGCGTTGTCCGCATCGAGCTCGTCGGTCTCCTCCTGTTGGGGATTCGCCCCGACCGCGTTGGAACGGGAAAGCGTCGAAAGATCGCCACCGCGCCATAGCATGACGATCGCGCGGTCCATGCGGTCGATCAGCTTCTCGTAGGGCAGTTCGCCCTTGGTGGTCAGATCCAGCACGTCGAGCGAGTCGCCGGTGTTGATCACCGCGCCGAACTCCGCGCCCATGCCGGCGACGGCCGAACGCATTTGATCCCAGCCGGGCGAATCCTTCGCCGCCGAGGTCTTGCCGATGAACGCCGGCATGCCGTGGCGGTCGCAATAGGTCAGCCAATCCTGGAGCGGAACCTGCTTGAACATTCGCGCGATCGCGCAAGCGAGCATGACGCCGCGCCCACGGGAGATCATCCAAGCGTTTCGACCGCCCATTTCCTCCAGCGGCACGCCGTCGATCGACCAGGTGGACGGCAGGAAACGCAGGCGGCCGAGTTTCGACTCGAAAAACCAAGTCGGCACGTGGATCGCCGTCGCCTGCAGACCGGCCACGGTGGGACGCCAGACGATGTGGTGGGCGGCGTAGTGCTTCCCGTATCCGTCCATCACCTGCTGCACGAACAGCCGCATGTTTCCCGCTTCGTCCGCATCCACCGCGTGGGTGGCTTCCAGCGAATCGTAGAACGCTTGCAGGACGCCGCGTTGATCTTCGGCGAGCTGGCGGTGCTCGGGCTTGATCTCATCCCGCATCACCACGTCGTAACCATGGCGGCTGACCGCTGCTTTCGCCTTCGGGGCAACCGTCGCGATCGTGTCGTCGTGCTTTTCCAGCCACTCCATCACGTAGGCGAGTTCGCGGATGTCTCCACGGGCGAACGCTTCGAGCTGACGGGTGAGCACATCCGGCGTCCAATCGCGCAGCGGATTGAAGCGGGACAGCTTCTCCAGGCGGACGCGGTCGGCGGACACCACAGGCAGCCCGTTCGCCCCCAAAATCATCGGCAAGGGGTTCATCTGGCGACCTCCTTCCCGGTGACCGGACAGAACCCCGTTGCAAAACGCCGGCACCCCGTTGCAAAACCGTTAGTGCCGGATTTCCGGGCAATCAGGCGACCCGAAGCGAAACGCCCGCCAGAAGCGATTCTGGAGCGATTTCCGAAAAGGCTCACAGACCACCCCCTTTCCGGCGGTTTTCCGGGCTCATGCCTTCGACTGGCTCGTAAGCGAACTGGACCACGACGGATCGTCCGCCGGTCAGTTCCGCGAGCGCGGAATAGGCGTCCGCCAGCATCAGGTGGTTCTCGCATCCGTCGACGTAGTCACTGGCTTCGCCATTGGTGCCGACCTCTCGTTTGGAACCCGTGACCAGGTGCGCCTCCAACGTCTCCACGATGGGCGGCGTGCCCGCGACCCGCTGCGGCAGGCGCATGACCGGATCTTGCAAGACCTCGCCATCCACCACGCGGATCACGTTTTCGGCGGGCGTCAGAAATTCCCGCACGGCGCGGTCGATCGACTCGAAGCGGTTGCACTGGATGACCGGGAAGAACCGTTCCTCGTCTCGATCGATCTTGTGAAGGATGCCGCCGCCCTGGGGTCGGGTGAACTCGACCACGGCACATCGGAGGTTTTCCCAGCGTTTCCGGGGACCATTCCAAACCAAGCCGCCGGGAAAGGCGACGTAGGCGTCCTCGATCTTCCCGTCGATCGTCGGCCAGGTGATGCCTTCGAGGTTGTTCAGCTTGTAGCAGAGCGTGCGCGCTTCGTTGACCGCCGGGCGGGCGTCGATCGCGAGGAAGTCGAGTTCCAGGCGGTGAAACAAGGCGACGGTCCGGTCGACCATCTGGGAAAGCGGGATCTGCTCCGCCCAGCGGATGCGTTTGATCGCGTCGCTATCGACCTCGCGGGAGAGGAACCAGCAGCGGTTGCCGGTGTCCAGACCGCCGTAGCGGCCCGCGCTTGGCTTCGGCGCGAGCGACATGTCGAACGGCTGCTCGACGCTCTTCGCCCGGGTGATGACCTCCGGCGTGATCGCCTGCTCCGTGTTTCTCGGCAACGCGAGCACGTCGCACGAGAACACGATCATCATGTCCGGGTCTTTGACCGCGTCCTGCCAGCGGCTGACGATCTGGTTCAGATCGATCGCCGCGATGGCGAGCTGCGAGATGCGAAACGCCCATTTGCGCAAGGCGATCCGATCCGGTCGCAGGTGTTTCCATTGCGGTGCATGACGGTCGACCACCGCGCCCGTGTCAGGATCGGCAAGGTAATACGGCGCGCCCGGCTGATAGGCCCAGCGGTTGTCCTGGTCGTCGCGGAAATCCCCGGCGTTGGTCAGCTTCGGGTCGGTCGGTTGCGGCGTGCCGGTCACGGCCAGGCGGCACACACCCGGCCAGTTTTCTTCGAGGTTGATGCGCTTGCCGTCGCCGACCTCGAACTGGCAGACGCCCTGAGATCCGTCTTCCCACTGCTTTTGCTGGCCCGCGCCGTGGATGCGCTGGGTGCCGATGGACGAACGCAGGCGGAGGTTGGACGCCGTCAAGCGGCCGGTGAGATACCGCGAGCGCTTGGCGTTAATGTCGTCCTTCTCGTCCTCCATCGCCACGTCCATGGAGAAGGAGGTCGGGATCTTGCCCATGCCACGGATCATCCCGAAGGCTTTCCGCTTCCCGTCGCTGACCTGGAACGCGCCCTTGCGGTTCACACTGCGGCCGCGTTTGTCCTCGGTCTTGCCGACCTGCATCATCGGTCCGAGCCATTCGATCTGCTCGATCACGTCGGGACGCAGCTTGGTATCGACGATGCCGTCGACCAGGTCGTCGTCCGGCAGGTAGTAGCCCCAGTTGTAGAACCTGGCGCAGGTGGAGTAGACGCCGAAGTTGAGCGCGAGGATGGTCTTGCCGAACTGGGCACCTCCGCAAAGGTCGATCGAAGCATCCGGCAACGGCTCGCCCGTGTGGGAACCGAGCACGAGGTCGTAGGTGTCGACGATCTCGGCCATGGCCTCGCGGCCTTCCAGCGACCAGGACACGTATTCGCCGCCGGGCGTCTTCACCTGGGCGTGTTCCAACAGGAACTCGCGGAAGCTGCCGATGACCGGCACGGCGACCTTGCCTTTGGCCTGTTCGTCCGATTTCGCGATCAGTCTGTCGAGTGCGCCCTTCATGCCTTCGATACGACCTCCTTCAGTTCTGCGAAGAGCTTCAGCGCCCTCGGGTTGCCCTGGATTTCCGCAAAGAGCGCGTCCAGGCCGGCCTCGATCTTCGACTTGTCCGCCGCCGCCAGCTTCGCCCGCTCCAGCTCGTGCTTCTCGGCTTGTAACCTCAGCTTCGCCAGCGAGACGTAGCCCTTGATGTTCCCGGCCTCGATCGACTCGGCCGTGAACACCGTCTGAGCCACGCGCTCCAGATCCTCCGGCGTGATGCTCGGATCTTTCGCCAGTTCCAGCCGCGCCTGCTGGGCACGCTCCGCCGCCGAATCCATGCGCCGCTTGAGGCGCAGCCAGGAGTAGAACTCCGACAGCGTGGAGAGCGAGACGGTGAAGCCCCAGCGCAGCGGGATTTCCACCGCGATGGCTTCCAGCGTCAGCTTCTCGCCGCCCTCCTCGGGATTGCGGAAGCGCCACAGATCCTCCAGAGCCTCGGCCGACAGGTTCTTCAGCTTCGCGTCGCTGCGGATTTCTTTGTCCTGGGACATTCACGGGAAAGGGTTCGCGGGTGCGGGGGTCAAAGGGTGGCGAGCAGGGTCCGGCCGCGCTCGGTGATGGCCCACTGCTTCAGATCGGGATCGAGATCGGACGGCACCTGGACGATCAGGCCACGGCTTTCGTGGGAGAGTTCGAGGATCGCCGCGTTCCACTCCTCGTTGCTGAGCGGCGGGCGGATCAGCGCGTCCACATGCGGTCGCAGGCTTTCTTCCGGCACGGCGAAGCCATGGGCGTGCTTGAGCGCTTCGAGCAGCGTCTGGCGGATCAGCTTTTTGCGGACGGGGTTCATTTTTTGGCGGTGAAATTCGTCATCAGTTCGTCGATGCGGGAGTGGATCGCGCGGGCCACGCCATCTAGCTTGTCGGCGAGGCGGGATTCGCGTTCCGATCCGGCGATCAGGATCTCGCGGTACTGCCGCGCCTGCTCTTTGCGCAGCTCTTCCAGCTCCTCTTCCACCACGCTCACGCGGCGGATCAGCTCCCGGTGCTGCTCCCAGCTCGGCGGCTGCGGGGCCTTTGCAACCAGCAGCGGGCTCGGCTCGATTTGCAGCGTCTGCTTGCGGCCTTCCTCGAAGCCTTTGCGCTTCGCCTGGCTGCGCAGGACCAGGCCGACCAAGCCGATCACCAGCGAGGACAACCACGGCAGCAGCTTATCCACCGGCACGGCCGGCGCGGCATCCGCCGCCGTTGCAAGCAATCCCATCACGGCCGCCCTCCTTGCTTCAAAAACCGCATGGCGGCCTCGGCGATGACCGTGGCAAACAGCTCGCCGATGAAACCGGTCTCGATGTCGTGCTCGATCAGGCCGGCGTGGATGTCCCGCAGCGCCGAGTCGCTCAGCGCTCGGATGTGGGCGGTCGGATCGTCCGACGCGCACAAGTCGAGGAAGAGTGCTTCGCCAGTCGTCACAGCACCGATCCCTCCCGTTCGAATTTCTGCCGCTTCTCCGCCAGGCTCAGGCCGGTGGCGACTTCGAAGTGCGGCTCGTCCTTGATGGCGCTCCACGAGCCGCCCCATTCCAGCCCGCAGGCCGCCGCGTGCATCGAGCACGCCTTGTGGACCTTGCTCGCAAGCCGCCATTGCTCCGGCGTGCCGTCGTCCAGGTAGACCTTGCCCTGGAAGACGCCGGCATCGGCCGCGATGCCGAAGTTGTGGTTGCTCTGGCCGCCGCGCGCCTTGGTGACGATCTTTCCCGGCTTGGTGCGGCCTTGTGCGTAAAGCGCGTCCTGCTCCGCGAACGTGCGGTTGCCGGAGATTAGCACGTAGTCGCAGCCGAGCGTGGCGGCGCTGGCCTTGGCAAGTGCCAGGAACTGCCGGAACAGCGGCACCGCCTTGGGATCGAGCGTTGCGAGCACGGCCTCGCTGCGGGCGTCGAAGGTGGCCTGAGCCGCCTCGCCGGCCGGGCGCAGCTTGTCGGCGGCCGGGGCGACGTAGGCGTTTTGCAGTTGGTGCAGCACCAGACCGGCGGTCACCGGTCCGAACACCCCATCGGGCACGGCACCGACCTCTTTCTGGATCGCTTGGATGGTGGGGCGGAGATCGCTCATGGTTGGGAACCGGGAGTGGAGGGTTGAGAGTCAGATTCCGCCGCCTCGCCCGCATCGAACGCCCCGCGGGCGATCAGCGCCTTCACCAGGGAGAGGCCGCTGACCAGCAGCAGGCCGAACCAGAGCGGGGCCATGAACAGCTGGACGAGCTGCGGCAGCGGCTCCGGCAGGTGCTTCCACGCCGCCCGCACCGTGACCACCGCCCCGCCGCAGGTGGCGAGGTTGAAGGCGATCCAGGCGATGACGAACAGGCGGAGCATGGGAGGAACGGAGTTGAGGCTTCAGCCGAGGAGGGTCTTCAAAGGGGCGGAGCCATCACCGGCCCCTCAAAAGGCGGGGAAAAGGTTCGCGGGGAAGGGAGTCCACAGCCTGCTAGGTCTCTCAGTGGCCTCGTCCCCTCGACATCCGCGAAAGGGATTACTTGCCGGAGCGGTAGATCACCGGCGGCGCGGCCGGTTCGGCCTTCGGCGCGGGCTCCGGCTTCGGTGCCGGGAAGAAGTATTCGACGGCGGAAAGCGCGAGCGCACCCACGGCACTGATCGTCGCGTTGTCCGGCGCGGTCGTCTTGGTACCATTCGGTGCCACGGCGGTGACGCACGACGACAGCGTCAGAAACGCCGCCGCCG
>Ga0070664_100000288_pt1 | contig 36379 bp, 32 predicted proteins | sample KBSC73metaG_FD_65863 | JGI IMG/M metagenome (GOLD analysis project Ga0070664, IMG submission 65863) | Corn rhizosphere microbial communities from Kellogg Biological Station, Michigan, USA - KBS C7-3 metaG | ecosystem: Host-associated > Plants > Roots > Rhizosphere > Soil ... | reverse complement strand
ACGCCGTGGGCTTCGCGATCTCCGGCAAGCGCGCCGCGGCGAAGTTCAACACCGCCGAGCACGTCATTTTCGACCAGCACATCTTCGCCCTGCACGGTGACGGTTGCCTTCAGGAAGGCGTCGCCAAGGAAGCGATCGCGTTCGCCGGCCACGCCGGTCTCGACAACCTCGTCCTCATCTACGACTCCAACGACGTCACCCTCGACGCGATGGCCGACGTTTCCCAGGGCGAGGACGCCGAGCAATACTTCAAGTCCCAGAACTGGGACGCCGTGACCATCGACGGCCACGACTTCGCCGCCATCGCCAAGGCGATCGCCGACGCGAAGGCTAACGACAATGGCAAGCCGAAGGTGATCATCGCCAAGACGATCATCGGCAAGGGCATCCCGGAAGTCGCCGGCAAGGCCGCGGCCCACGGTGAAGGCGGCGCGAAGTTCATCGACGGCGCCCGCGCGGGCCTTGGTCTGCCGGCCGACCAGCATTTCTTCGTGTCCGACGAAGTGAAGGCGTTCTTCGCCGAGAAGAAGGAAGCCGCGAAGAAGGAATTCGCCGCCTGGGAAGCGACCTACAACGCCTGGGCCGCCGCCAACCCGGCGCTCGCCAGCGAGCTGACCGAGAGCGTCGCGATGACCGTCCCGACCGACCTTTCCGCCAAGATCCCGGCTTTCGCCGCCGACTACAAGGACGCGACCCGCTCCGCCGGTGCCACCGTGATCAACGCCGTGGCCAAGGCCGTGCCGAATTTCCTCACCGGCAGCGCCGACCTCTTCGGTTCCACCAAGAACTACCTCAAGGACGGCGGCGACTTCTCGAAGTCGAACGCCCTCGGCCGCAACATTTGGTTCGGCATCCGCGAGCACGCCATGGGCGCGATCTGCAACGGCATCGCTTATGACGGCATCTTCCGCGCGAGCGGCGCGACCTTCCTGGTCTTCGCCGACTACCTTCGCCCGTCGATCCGCCTCGCCGCGCTTTCGAAGCTGCCGGTCAGCTACATCTTCACCCACGACTCCGTCGGCGTCGGTGAAGACGGCCCGACCCACCAGCCGGTCGAAACCGTCAGCGGCCTCCGCGTGATCCCGGGTCTCGACGTGATCCGCCCGGGCGATGCCGAAGAAACCGCCGGCGCGTTCATCGCCGCGATGCAGCGCACCGACGGCCCGACCGCCCTGATCCTCACCCGCCAGGCGATTCCGCTGATGAACGAACTCTCCGTGGAAGAGCGCCGCGACGGCGTGCTCCGTGGCGGTTACATCGCGAAGAAGGAAACCGGCGCCCTCACCACCATCCTCCTCGCCAGCGGTTCCGAACTGCAATACGCGGTTGCCGCGGCCGCCGAGCTCGGCGACGGCGTGCGCGTCGTCTCGCTGCCGTGCTTCGAGCGCTTCGACCGCCAGAGCGCGGAGTACAAGGAAAGCGTCCTGCCGAAGGCCGTGACCAAGCGCGTCGCGATCGAAGCCGGCGTGTCCGGCCTCTGGTACAAGTATGTCGGCCTCGACGGCCAGGTGGTCGGCATCGACCGCTTCGGCATCAGCGCCCCGGGTGCCACCGTGTTCAAGGAACTCGGCATCACCACGGAAGCCGTCGTCGCCGCCGCCAAGTAAGCGGTTCGACCGATCGAAAGATCTTCAAACAAAGCGGCCCGCCGGGAAACCGGCGGGCCGTTTTTTGGTTTGGAGACGGAGCTGTCTATTCTCTAAGGAGACCGCCGGTTGGGTATTGCCGGTCGCCCGCTCAGCGGTGCGGGCAACCGGGCCAACAGCACGGCCGGCGCAGGCCCTTGCGCATCTTGTCGAGGCCGACCTCGATGCGGCGTTGCCGGGTTTCGTCTTTCTTGGCCGAGGTGATCCAACAGATCCACTCGTTCCGCGCCAGGGGCGTGAAGTCCAGCCACAGCCGCGGGGCGTCCGCATCGGCTTCGAGGGCGTGTCGGAAGTCCGCCGGCAGTTCATGGACCGTGCCGCCGGGGAGTTTAGGAGTGGCCATGGTTCGAGAAGATCATGTGATCACTAAATGTTTGGCCCTACATGAAGGGCGACTCGCCGCCCGCATTGTTTCCAATGCGGCTACGTTTGAAAAGCAAACGGCCCGCCGGTTTCCCGGCGGGCCGTTTTTTGCCATGGAGAGAAGAGACCGCTTACTCGGAGAGATACCAGCGGCCCTGGTTGTCGTCGGTGAACTTGCGGTCGCCGATGTAGTAGACGAGGTCGTAGGCGACGACGGCGCCGACCGGCACGAAGATCCCTTCGGCGGGCGAGGCCCAGCGTTTGCCCTCGGCGGTTTCGCCGGTGACGACCAGCGGCGTTTCCACGCGCGGGCGGTCCTGGAAGGCGGGCAGGCGCCAGCGGAGCGTCAGCGTGTGGACCTGCGGGATCGTGAGAACATCGAGTTCCAGCGACGACTGGGCCGGGTTGCGCTTGTCCGGCGGGCGGACGGCTGCGTGCGGTTCCTTGATGTCGTGCAGGCTGAAACGCAGCCAGTGGTTCTTGCCGCCGTTGCTGTCCCAGTGGGTGTAGCCGTCCTCGTGGGTGCAGGAGAACCAGGCTTCGATTTCATCGGTGCCTGCCGGGATTTCGAAGGTGGATTTGAGCACGAAGTTCTGGCCGCGGGCGTGGGCGAGATCGGCGACGGGAGCGCCGTCTTCCAACACCAGCGTGCCTTCCCAGGTCTGGCCGGAAGGATGGAAACGCAGGTGAGCGTGGATCTCGTGGTCGTGGTCGTCCGCTTCCTCCGCGGAGATCAAACGGAGCGGATTGTAGCGGAGCAGGCACGGTCCCGGCACGAGATCGCCCTGCACCAGTTCGTGAAAGTCCGCGGTGAACGTGATTTGCGGCCGGAGGCCTTGGTTTTGTCGAAGATTCATGGCGGATGGGGTCAGTAGGCGGCGACGACGGTGGTGTCGGGGCGGTTGTCGAAGATTTTGACGAAGACGATGTTGATGGACTGATTCCAATACCACGCGTCGGCGGTGGCGGCTTCAAGCGAATCGGGATCGCCGACGTTCGGCAGCGTGGTGCCGTCGCGGGTGACCTGGTTGGCGCTACTGATGCTGCCGAGGATGGCGAGGTAGATGAACGGGGCCGGCGGCATGTAGGCGTCGGTCACCCGGGCGATCCGGATCTGGCGCTGCACCGAACCGTTGTTGTTCACCGTTTGCTGATAAATCCGGCTGAGGCGGTATTTCCCTTGGGCGGCTTGGACGCTGATGCCGTCGTCCTGATAGAGCTCGTAAGCGGCGGCATCGGTCCAGCGGTCGGGGCCGGGGTAGCAGTTGATCGTCAGCGGATTCTCCGGGAGCTGGCCGACCCATTGCTCCAGGTTGTTGAAGGGCAGGATCGCGCCGGCCCGGATGTAGATCGGCACCAGGGTGAGGTCGGCGTAATAGTTGCTGATATAGGTGCCGCCCGGAACCGCGGCGACGAGCGGCGCGGTGTTGTCCATGAAGGCATACCAATCGCTGCCCGCCGGGAGGTAAACACCACGAACCGGTGAGGTCGGCGGGTTGGCGGTGATGTGCTGGGTGATGATCGGCGCGACGAGGAAGTCTCCGCCGACGAAGAACTGATCGTTCAGATGACCGTAAACTCCGGCGTCCTGCGGGTCGTTGAGGAACAGCGGGCGGGCGATCGGCAGGCCGGTTTGCGTCCACTGGTACATCGCGTCGTATTGCACCTGCATCATGCGGTAGCGCAGCTCGACGTATTTGCGGCAGTTCGTCGGCACCGGCTCGCCGTAGGCGAAGGGCTCCTGGAACTGCTTGTTGTAGCCGTCGTAGTGGTTTCGGTACCACGGCAGGAACGCGCCGAGCTGCATCCAGCGGGTGAGCAGCTCGTAGTTCGTGATTCCGCCGACGATCGACCCGCCGACGACGCTCGACTGGGTGGTGGTGCCGGAGCCGGTGGCGAAGCCGCCGATGTCGCAGCCGCTGATCGGCACGCCGGACATCCCGAGGTTGAGCACTTCCGGGATGTTGATGCTGAGGAAATCCCAGCTCGAGGCGGAGTCGCCCGTCCACAGGCCGGCGTAGCGTTGCATGCCGGCATAGCCACCGCGGGCAATGATGAAGTTGCGTCGCGTCGGCTCCAGCGCGTTGATGCCGTTCCACGTCGCGCTGAGCAGGTTGTTGACGTAGGAATTGTGGAGCTGCGCGTTCGGCAGGTAGTCCACCGTCACCGTGCCGTCGGCGGCCGTCGACTCCTGCGCCATCATCAGGTCCTGCGGGAACGTTTTATAGTACACGGTATCCGGCGGCAGGTTCGGGTCGATCGCCGGGCAGGTCATGTCCTGCCAGATCATGTCGAGACCGACGTCCTGGAGCAGGTGCTGGTATTGCTGGCCCCATGCTTCGCGGACCGAGGCGAGACCGAAATCCGGGTAGTTGCCCGGCGCGGTGAGCGGCGTGATCCCGTCGCGGTTCGGCTGGAGCGGCGGCGACGGATACGGGTTGTTGCCGCGGTTGTTGCCGTAGTTCACGCCGCCTTGGTAAAGGTTCGGCGATTCGCCCGCGTCGAAGCGCGTGTTGTAAATGAGCGCGTTCGCGTCGATCAACGCCTCGCGCTGCGCGTAGGGGGCGCGGACACCCTCCTGGTTCAGCTCGTTGGTGGTGATGATCGGCGTGATGTTGGTGCTCATCTTGAAGCCGATCCCGTGAAGGTCGTTGAAGAGCTCCTGGACGTTCGGAAATTTCTCCTCGCTGTGCGTGAAGGTCCGGTAGTTGTCCTGGAAGTCGACGTCGATGTGCAGGCCGTCGCAGGGGATGCGGGCGGCGCGATACGAGTTCGCGGCCGCGGCGAGCTTGTAGCGGTCGTAGTAACCATAGGCGCCCTGGTGCAGGCCGAAGGCGTAGCGCGGCGGCATCGGCGCGCGACCGGTCAGCGTGGTGTATTGCTCGAGGATGTCGGGCACCGCGTTTCCGGCGAAGAAGTAGTAGTCGAGCTCGTTGTAGAGCGAGCCGACGTAGTATTTCCCGGACATGTCCGAGTAGTCGTTCGACGAAACGTTCGCGTAAGTCTGCGCCGGGTTGTCGAGGAACACGCCGGTGGCGAACGGCGAGCCGGAGAACGCGCCGGACGGGAACGGGTTGTTTTCGACCAACACCGGGATCGAGCAATACAACGGCTCGGTCGGGTTGAGCGGACCGGGGTCGCCGAGCGACGGGCCGTTGTAGGTGAAGTTGTCGAAGTTGAAGAACGTGAAGGTGAAGTTGTTCTTCGCGAGTTGGCTGCCCGCCTTTTCGCCGAGGCCGAAGTATCCCGCGCCGGGCGGCGTGGTCTTCATCACGGCGATGACTTCCTGGCCGGGAATGTAGAGCACGCCCTGGCCGGGCGCGTCCTGATGGATGAGCTGGTTGTTGCGGAACACCTGCACCGCGAACGGTGCGAGGCCGACGTTGATCGTCAGCGCGCCGGTTTCGATCACGAGCTGGCTGGCCGACGGTTGGCTGTGCGACGCCTGCAGGGCGGCGAGCCCGAGGTCGCGGTTGACCACCGCGGTGGACGTTTCGGCATTGTAGGTCGCGCCGGACGCCGGGTTGAAGCGCAGGCGGAACGCCGTCGGGCCGAGCAGCTGGAGCACCAGCGAGCGCGAGCCGAAGACGAAGGTGAAATTCCGGCCGGTGGAATCGGCGGACCAGCTGTCGATGTCGCCCACGCTGCTCCAGCCCGGATTGTTCGGGGTGAAGCCGTTGACGGGCACGAAGGGGAAGTTCATGTGGAGAAAGGAGATGTTTCCGGGCCGGGCTTACTGCGCCGGGGTGATGAAGGACTGGGTGTTGGCCGGGCAGACTTTCTGGGCCGGGGCGATGAGGTAGTCGCTGAGCTGGCTGACGTCGGCGCCTTCGTACGGGGCCGACTGGGCGCGGAGCTGGAGCAGCCAGCTGTAATCGGCGTTGCCGTTCATGCCGCGCACGGCGTTTTTGCCGAAGATCGGGATGCGGTAGTTTTTGCCGTCGATCTGCTGCACCAGGAACTTGCCGTTGTTGTCCTTCTTGAAGGCGATGCAGGCGCCCGCGGAGAAGTGGCAGCCGGCGCAGCTTTCGGTGGCGAACACGGTGGCCGGGTTGGCCAGCAGGCCCGGGGGCAGGCGGTCGTCCTCGGCGAGCGGGCCGGCCGGTTGGTTGCCGTTCTGGAAGAACGTTTCCATGGTCGTGTTGACGAGGTGCACCGGCACGACCTTGCCCGGGATTTTGAACAGGATGCTCTCGGTCGAAGACGGCAGCAGGCGGCCGTCTGGCTGGGTGGCGACGCCGTTCGGGAAGGCCGGGAACGACGGCGCGGCCGGCCACTGGGTGCCGATCAGCTCGTAGTATTGGAACACCGAGCCGAGGCCCTTGAGCAGCCCCTGCACCTCGGTGTTGAGTGCGTTGGTCGCTTTCGCCACCGGCAGCACCATCAGCGTCTGGGTCGGATCGGTGGTCTTCGATTCATCCCAGCTGGTGAATGCCTCCCCGCCGTTGTACTGCTTCACCGGGGCCGCGTTTTTTGGCGCGAGGATGTTCACCGGCTTGGCGGGATTATCCGGGTTGAAGAACGTCGGGCGCAGCGGCTTGCCCTTCGAGTTCTTCTCCAGGTCGTTGACCGCGACGTTGTCGACGTGCTCGAAGGTCGCCCAGATCCACGTCGGCGAGGATTCGGTGCGGACGGAGATGTGCATGCCGACGAGACCGAAGTCGGCTTCGTAGGGTTTGCCGGTGAGCGGGATCACCTTGGCGTGGCGGACGAAGAAGCGCGCGCGGTCGTCCTGCTCGCTCATCTGCTTCCACGCCATCTTGATTTCCATCGCGCCGTGCTTGGCCGTGCCGCGGTTGGCGGGGAAATCAATCTGCTGCTTCGCGGTGAACGCGGCCTGGCCTTCGAGGTTGTACAACTTGTTCTCGACGAGGTAGTCATACTCCACCTGGTTGAGGGCGACCTGGTAGCGGACCCATTTGCCCTGCTGGTCGATCATCGGGCCGGTGAAGGCCTGGAGGCTCTCGTCGAGTAGCGGCGGGTTGATGCCGCCCGGCTTGTTCGGCTCGTCGGGCGGCGTTCCCTCGCCCATCCCGTGCATCCAGAACGTGCGGTTCTTCCAACTCGCTTCGACGGCTGCTTTCCAAGGGGCGGGCGGAGCGCCGTTCTCGCGGAACACCTGGCTGATCTCGGTGAAGCCCTCCCACACGCGCGGGGCGGCGGAGTCGGCCAGCGTCTTGTCCTTGTCCGGCGCGCCGTCCGGTTTGGCCGGCCAGTTCAGCGCGAGGAACGACTGCCAGGCGAAGATGTCGAACAGGCGCTGGGCGGACGGAATGTTGTCGCCCGGGATGGTGAACGGCGGCTTCGGCTGCTGCGGCGTGTCGCTGAGCGAGCGGAGCTGCTCGACGTTGACGTCGTAGGGCAGGTCCGGGCTGAGCGGGACGGGGAATTGAGCCGGGGAGGCGGGTTCCTGAGCGGCGTGCAGAGCGGTCACCAGTGGGGCGACCGCCAGCAGCCGGGCGAGTGTGCGGGCGATGGATGTCATCGGGTTATGAGGACGGTTCGGGGTTGGAAGAGTTGTGTCTAGCAGCTTGGTTCGTGCCATTCTCATGATTTTGAGTCGAAACAGCCTCGTCATGGGAACCATGGAATCATGAACATTTCGTGACGCGGGCGTCCTCTTCTCTTCGCGGTGATGGTTTTGTCAGTGAAAATCGTGTCATTCTAACAGAATTATGATCCGGCCCGGGTAGCAAAAACGGCCATCCGGTGGTCCGGATGGCCGTGGGGATTCGGAGGTCGGAGCGGGTGGCGGCATCCGCTCTTCCCCGTTTCGGGCTATTTCACTTCCTTGCCGCAGTGGGGCATTTCCTTGCCGGCGTAGGGGTTCTGGACCTCGTCGGCGGACTTTTGCAGCCACTTCGTCTTGTAGTGCGGGCAGTACATCTCGTGCATGCCGCACATCTTGCCGTCGGGGATCAACAGGTCGCTGAGTTCCTTGAAGGACTTGCGGGCGTCGTCGATCGATTTGCTGTCGGCGATGCTTTGGTAGAGCTTCGCGGCTTTCTCGTCCTTGGTTTGCTTGGAGGCTTCGGCCGCGGCTTTTTTCGCGGCGTCGAGGTCGTCCTTGTAAAGGGCGGTCGAAACGTCGGTGTAGCCGGCGAGCTTGGCTTCGGCTTTGTCTTTGTCTTCGTCCTTGGCGTCGGCGGCGGGGTGCGTGTGCGGGTGTTCCTCGGCCCGGAGGGGCGGTGAGGCGAGTGCCAGCCCGAGCAGGGCGGTCATCAGGATCAGTTTGGTTTTCATGGTGTGGTGTGGATGACGGAGGTCGCGCGCCCGACACGGACGCAACGGATAGCATCGGCGAGGAAATGGATTTTCTCTAGCGGGGAATTCGCCGATCAAGCTGCCGTTTCCTGAGCCAGAGGAAGATCACCGGGGTGACGATGAGGATGTGCAGCAGGCTGGAAATCATGCCGCCGATGACGGGGGTGGCGAGCGGCTTCATCACCTCCGAGCCCTGGCGGTGGCTCCAGAGGATCGGCAGCAGGCTGGCGACGATGGTGGCGACGGTCATGACCTTCGGGCGGAGCCGCAGGCGGGCGCCGTCGATCACCGCCTGCTTGAGGTCGTCGAAGCCGAAGGCGTCGCCGAACTCTGCCATGCGCTTTTTCACGGTTTCCTCCAGGTAGACGACCATCACCACTCCGGTTTGCACGGCGGTGCCGAACAGGGCGATGTAGCCGACCCAGACCGCGCCGTTGAAGTGGTAGCCGAGGAGTTTCTGCAGGAACACGCCGCCGCTGAGGGCGAAGGGCACGGCGAGCATCACGTGGGCGGCTTCCAGCGCGCTGTGGTAGACGAGGTAGAGCATCACGAAGATGATCAGCAGCACGACGGGGAAGACGACGACCATGGTGCGGGTGAAACGCCGCTGGTTCTCGTATTCGCCGCTGAGCTGCCAGCTCATGCCCTCGCGGTCGAGCGTCTTGAGGCGGGACTCGACCTCGGCGACGAAGCTGCCGAGGTCGCGGCCGTCGACGTTGGCTTGGACGAACGAGCGCAGCCGGCCGTTCTCGCTGGCGATCTCGTTCGCGCCGATCTCGCGGGTGAGCTTGGCGACCATCGCGAGCGGGACCTGGGCGGGTTGCTTCATCGCTTCGCCCGGTTCGGTCATCGCGGCGCTTTTCGACGCGATCAGGATGCGACCGAGTTTTTCCAGGTCGTCGCGCTCGTCGCGTTCGAGGCGGATCTGGATCGGGTAGCGTTCGCGGCCCTCGATGGTGAAGCCGACGTTCGCCCCGCCGATGCCGAGCTCGACCGCCTCGAGCACGCCCTTCGCGCTGAGGCCGTAGCGGGCCATCGCGCGGCGGTCGATGGCGATGTTGACGTAGGGTTTGCCCTGCACGCGCGAGGCGGAAACGCCGGTGGCCCCGGGGATTTCGCGGACAATCTTTTCGATTTCGAGCGCCTTGCGTTGCACATCGGCCAGCGAGTCGCCGAAGATCTTGATGCCGACTTGGGCGCGGATGCCGGTGTAGAGCATCAGAATGCGGTTTTCGATCGGCTGCAGGAAGGCGGGCACATAGCCGGGGACCTGCTTCATTTTAGCGGTGAGCTCGGCCTTGATCTTTTCGACGGTCATGCCGTCGCGCCACGCCGGGTTGCGCTTCATGCGGAACCAGCCGTCCGGGATGAACTCCGGCTTCAGGGTGATGGTGGTTTCCAGCATTTCGATCGGCGCGGGGTCGGTCGGCGTCTCGAAGCGGCCGAGCTTGCCGGCGACGGTTTCGATCTCGGGCGTCTCGGCGATCACGCGGTCCTGCCACGCCATCACGCGCTGGATTTCGGTCAGGCCGGTCTGCGGCAGCAGCACGGGCATGTAGAGCAGGCCGCCTTCGCTGAGCGGCGGCATGAACTCGCGGCCGAAGCCCTGCACCAGGTCGGCGGCGCGGTGCCAGCCGCGCTCGCGCAGTTTCTGCAAGGCCGGCTGCGGCAGGCCGAAAGCGACCAGCAGGGCGGATGCGAGCAGCAGCGCGGCGGAGCCCATCACCAGCTTCCGGTGCTCCAGCGCCCAGCGCAGCGCGGGGTCGTAGAGCTTCAGCAGGAAGCGCATCACGACGTTGTGCTCCTCGCGGTGGAATGGCCCGCGCACCAGCAGGCTGCACAACACCGGCACGAGGGTGACGGCGAGCAGCGTCGAGCCGATCATCGCGAAGGTCTTGGTCCAGGCGAGCGGGTGGAACAATTTCCCCTCCTGCCCGGCGAGGGCGAACACCGGGACGAAGGCGAGGATGATGATCGCCATGGCGAAGAAAATCGGGCGGCCGACCTGTTTGCAGGCTTCGAGCGTGACGTGCCAGGTTTCCTCCGGCGTCAATCGTCCGCCTTTCCTGTCCTCCGCCAGCTCGCAGTGGCGGATCACGTTTTCGGTCACCACGATCGCGGCGTCGACCAGCACGCCGATGGCGATGGCGATGCCGGTGAGCGACATGATGTTGCTGGTGATGCCGGTTTCCTTCATCAGCAGGAAGGAAACGAGGATCGAAACCGGCAACGGCAGGGTGACGATCAGGATGCTGCGGAAGTGCCAGAGAAACAGGATGTGGGCGAGGGTCACCAGCACGACCTCCTCCAGCAGCGCGTGCTTGAGCGTGTCGATCGTGCGCTCGATCAGCGTGCTGCGGTCGTAGAACGGCTTGATCGCAATGCCGGGCGGCAGCGAGCGGTTGATCTCCTCGACCTTGTCCTTCACGCGGGCGATCACGTCCTTGGCGTTCTCGCCGGTGCGCATGACGATGGTGCCGCCGACGGACTCCTTGCCCCCGATGTCGAGCGCGCCGCGGCGGAAATCCCCGCCGATCTGCACGGTGGCGATGTCCTTCAAGTAAATCGGCGTGCCGGCGCGCGACTTCAGCGCGATGAGCTCAAGGTCCTCCGGGTGTTGCACCAGGCCGATGCCGCGCAGCACGAACTCTGCGCCGTTTTCCTCCACCGCCTTGCCGCCGACGTTGAGGTTGGCGTCGCGCACGGCGTTCATCACGTCGCCGAGCATCACGCCGGCCGCGCGCATCTTCGTGGAAGACAGCTCGATTTGATACTGCTTCACGAAACCGCCGATGCTGGCGACCTCGGCCACGCCCTGCACGCTGGCGAGCTGGTAGCGGATGTTCCAATCCTGGATCGAGCGCAGACGGGCGAGGTCGTAGCCGCCGTGGGGCGCCTTCGCCGGGTCGACGTCGAGGTAGTATTGGTAAACCCAGCCGAGGCCGGTGGCGTCGGGGCCGAGCTGCGGGGCGACGCCCGCGGGCATCTGCGCCTGCAGGTAGTTCAGCCGTTCGAGCACGCGGGTGCGGGCGAAATACAGGTCGGTGTCGTCGTGGAAGATGACCGAGACCAGCGAGAAACCGAACATCGACGTGGCGCGCACGTCTTTCACCCCGGCGAGCCCTTGCAAGCCGGTGGTCAGCGGGAAGGTCACCTGGTCCTCGACCTCCTGCGGGCTGCGGCCCATCCAGTCGGCGTAGACGATGACCTGGTTTTCGGTGAGGTCGGGGATGGCGTCGACCGGCGTGGTGTAGACCGCGCGGATGCCGAAGGCGATGAGCAGCAGGGTCGCGGCGAAGACGAGGAAGCGGTTCCTCAGCGACCATTCGATGATGCGTGCGATCATGGTCGTGTTCAGGGTTGGATTTCCTCGCCGCAATCCAGCATCCCCTTGCCGAAGAACGGGTTGCCGACCGGGCGTTTGCCGGTCTGAATCCAGTCGGTCTTTTTCGACGCGCCGGGCACGGCTTCATCGACCATCGGGCAGCGCCAGATCTGGAATTCCGGCGTGCCGGGCGAACGGCGCATCGGCGCGAGCAAGTTCACCGCGGCGGTGGAGAAGGCGTAAAATTGCTGCCGCGCGGCCTTGAGGTCGGGCGAACCGTGGAAATGCTGCGCCTTTTCCAACGCCGCGAGTTTGTCCGCGAGTTCGGGGCGGCGTTGCAGCGCGGCGACGAGATCGGCGGTGACGTGCATGACGTGTTCGCCCGCTTGATTGAAGGCGGCGAGATCGTCTTTCGCCAATGCCGCAGCCAGCGCGTCGGCGGTTTTCAAGAATGCATCGATCGCCGGGCGGGCGGATTCGTCCGGGCCCTTCATGGGCGCGGGTTTGGCGGGCACTCCGCTGAGCTCGGCCTGGCCGTCCATCAGCAGATTGCCGGAGGTCACGACGGTGTCGCCCGCCTGCAAGCCGGCGAGCACTTCGACGCGCGTCGCGCCCTTGCGTCCGACCTGGATTTCCCGGCGTTCGAACGCGCCCTCGCCTTGGCCGACGAACACGATCGCGCGCGGTCCCGCCTCGATCACGGCGGTGCGCGGGATCGAGAGTACGGCGGGCGATTCGAGCTTCACCCGGGCTTCGGCGTAGAGCTTGTGCAGCAGCTCGCGCTTGCCCTCGACGAGCGGGTTCGGCAGCTCGACGCGCACCTTGGCCGAGCGCGTGGCGTCGTCGAGATTCGGGTTGATGAAGGTGACCTTGCCCGTGAACGATTGGCCCGGTAGGGCGGGGGCGATTACTTCGACCTCCTGACCGGTTTTCAACCAGGGTAGGTCGTTTTCGTAGGCGTCGAACAGGAACCACATCGTGGAGAAATCGGCGATTTCGAACAACGGATCGCCCTCCTTCACGTACTGGCCTTCGTAGATCTTGCGCTCGACGACGGTGCCTGTCAGCGGCGCGAGCAGCCGGACGGTGAGGCGGTCGGCGGGCTGGGTTTCGAGCTCGGCGATTTGTGCGTCGTTGAGGCCCATCTGCCGCAGGCGGATCGCCGCGGCGTGCTTCAGTTCGCCCGTCAGCGCGCGGTATTCGCGGGCGGTTTGTAGCAACATCGGGCTGTAAAACTCCGCGAGCGGTTGGCCGGCGATGACTTCCGCGCCGACGTAGTTGACGTGCAATTTGTCGATTCGCCCGTCGACGTAGGCGGAGAGGATGCGGTGGCGTGTGTCGTCGTCGTCGATCATGCCGGCGACGCGGAGGTCGCGGTCGAGTGGCACGGTTTCCGCCCTGGCGGTTTCGACGTTGAGCGCGCGCTGGGTGGCGGGGCTGAGCGGCAGGACGTGCACGCCGGTTTGCATCGCTTCCTCGCCTTCGTAGATCGGCGTCAATTCCATGCCGCAGATCGTGCAGCGGCCGGGTTTGTCCGATTTGATCCACGGGTGCATCGGGCTCTGGTAGTAGAGCACCTTTTTGCCCGCGGCTGCCGGGGTGGTGGCGTGGGTCGGGGCGAATTGGCGGGTCGCCCACCAGGTGGCGGGCACGGCGAGGGCGAGGGTGAGCAGGATGGTCGGGAAAGGTTTCATGGCGGTTCAGCGTTGGCGGGGAACCAGGGTTTCGAGTTCTTCGAGGGCGGCGCGCTGGGCGGCGACCGAGCGGCGTTGTTCGAGGCGGGTGGCGAGCAGCGCGCGTCGGGCTTCCAGCACCTCGGTCAGCATCGCCTGCGAGCCGATCCAGGCGGACTCGGTGGCGGTGGCGGCTTTTTCCATCGCGGGCAGCACGTCGTTTTCGATCGCGCGGGCTTCGCGGGCGGCATTTTCCGCTTCGGTGACGGAGGCGACGACCTTGCCGGCGAGCTCGCGTTTCAACGCCTCGGCATCGGCCGCGGCGGCGTCGGTCAGGCGGTCGGCCTGATCGATCTTCGCGCGGTAAACCGGCTCGTTGAACCACGGGAGGGTCATTTTCAGGCCGATCATCGTGTCGCGGTATTCGCCGCCGCCGGACCACCAGTTGGTTTCCGCCTCGATCATGAACTCCGGCTTGCGCATGGCGCGGGCGACGTCGCCGCCGGCGGCCGCGGCGTCGGTTTCCCGAAGCTTGGCGAGGTAGGACGGATTGCTGCGGCGGAGGCGGGCGACCTCGCCCGCGGCGACCGGCGTGGGACCGGCGCGGCCGGGCAGACGGAGCTCGGACCAGGGCGAGTCGAGCGCCTGGCCGAGGACCACGTTGAGCCGGCGGGCGAGGCCGGCGCGGGTGCGGCGGGCGGAGTCGAGCATCTGGCGGTCGCGGGCGAGCTCGCCTTCCAGCCGCAGGCTTTCGATCGCGTTGCCGGTCGGGTCGAGCGCCTTCGCCTTGGCATTGGCGAGCATCTTGCCGGACCAGTCGAGCTGGGCCGCCTGAAGCGCGACGATTTCATCGGCGAGGGCCAGTTCGATCGCGGTGGCGGCCGCTTCGCGACCTGTCATCAGCGCGGCGTCGCGCGTTTCCGCTTGTTTCGCCGCCGCTTCCGCCGCGGCCATCGCGCGTTCGGCGCGGTAGACCGACGGGCGCGGCAGTTTCTGGCTGAGGCTGAGGCGCAGGTCGCCGTCGTCCTCGCGCATCATGCGGTCGGCGGCCTTCACTCCGAGGCCGAGTTCGGGGTCGTCCCACAGTCGGACGGCGCGGATGCCGGCGGTGGCGGCGTCGGTGCGTGAACGGGCGGCGGCGACCGACGGGTGGGCGCGGACGGCACGCTGCCGGAGGTCGGCGAGATAGGATTCGGTGAGCTCGCGCGCGGAGTCCGCGCGGGCGTGGGGGGCGGCCAACAACAGGCCGCCGCAAAGCAACAGGAAGGATTTCATAAATGAGCCAATGAGGTGGATGCGACGATCCATCATCCGCCCGCGGCGCTCTCAACGGGATGCGCGGGCACAATTCGCCTGGGCAAGGCGGTGGCTCATAACAAAAAGGTGCAGAAGCGCGCCTGGACATTGCCGGGCGCGGCGGCGGCCGCGGGGGCCGGTGCGAAGTCCGCCCGCGTCGCGATCGGTGTCGCGATCGCGACGCCGTCCCACAGCGGTTCGTTCGGCTGCAACATGGGCAGCTTCAAATCGGCCTGCGGCGCGGCGAACGGTCGCTCGTCCTTGGCCGGGGCCTCGCCTTCGCAGAGGCACGGCTTATTCTCGCAGCACTCGCAGGACACGCGGGTCCGGCAAGTCTCGTCCGCGCGCGCGCCGCCGCATGCCGCGCTGATCCCGGGGACGAGCGTCCACAGGAATAACAGGAGCAGGGCGATGAGCGCGCGGGATTTCATCCGGTAGCAACAACAGTCGTGAGAGCGGCCGGACACGGATTTTATTCCCGGATCGTTCCCGAAACTAACGGAAGCATGCCACGGCCGGAATTCGAGATCAATAGGCGATCCCGCGAGCGGGGAAATGCAGGCAGGCGTTGCGTTTCGCATGACGGGAAAGAATCCAGGCGGCGGGCGAATGGGTGGAACATCCCTTGATTTCAGCGGGTTATGGCACGATTTTCCCGATGGCCTGAAAACTGCACAGGAGAGGGATGAAACCCGCCGACCGGGTTTCGCGAACCCTCTGCAAAACCATGAAAAAAACCTCCACCGCCACCCGCACGACGAGCCACGAGCCGGAAAAGCCGGGTCTGATCAACTATCTGGCCCTGATGCACGCCATTTCGCATCCGCCGCTCGACCGTTGACCGGGACGGCCATCCCGCCATGAAAACGAATCCGCATGTCGTGCTCCGCTGGGCCATGCTCGCCGGAGCGGTCGTAACCGCGTTTCCTTCGTGCTCCACCGTCAAAGGCTTCGGCAACGACGTGGAATCCGCAGGCAACGCGATCGAGCGCACGGCCAACCGTGCCAGCCGCTGACCCCGTCAAGCCATGACCGCCGTTGACGCACTTTCGCCCGTGGCGATGCCGCCGGGCGAGGCAACCGAGCGCCGGGTCGAGCACCTGCTGGGCGACTTGATCCGCATTTGCCGGGACGCCGAGGAGAATTACCGCGCCGCTTCGGAGCGGGACAAATCCGCGTTACTGCAAACGAAATGGCTCAGGCGCTCCTACCAGCGGGCCGGCTTTGCTGCCGCCCTCCAAACCTTGCTACGACGGCATGGCGTGGAGGCTCCGGCGGATTCCGGATCGCTGGTCGATGCGCTGCACCGCAAGTGGCTGGAGTGGCGCGATGGCCTCTCGCCCGGCGACGGTACGGCGGTGGTGGATGAAATGCAGCGCGCCGAGCACGCCACGATCAAAGCCTACCGTGACATCCTGAACGATTATCCGGTCGGGCTTTATCCCGAAGATGCCGCGGTGATCGCGTTCCAGCTGCGGGAATGCGAGCGCACGCTTGACGAATTGCAGTCGGTCGCCGCCGCTAACGCCGGTTGAAATCGCGTTCCGGTCGTCCGCGTGCGGTTGGCCACGCGAAACGAAAACGGGCGGATCCGGAGATCCGCCCGCGAAATTTCGTGCTGTTCGCGTGTTCAGTAGCTCCGGCCCCAGATGGCGCGGGAGCGGGTCGGCTTGCCGGTGAGGATGCACGGGGCTTCCGGCTCGTCCTGTTTGTCGAGCGGCAGGCAGCGGATCGAGATCTTGTGCTGCTTGGAAAGCGCCTCTTCTTCCTCGGGCGAACCGGCCCACGGGGTGATCAGCCAGCCGGGGTTTTCCAGCGCCCATTGGGCGTGGAAGGCGTCGATCGAGCCGCAGGGCGTGATGTTGGCGTCGCGGAACGCCGTTGCCGTCGTCAGCAGGTGGTTGTGGAGGTCCTGGAGAATCTCGGTCGCGCGCTGGAGGAAGTCCTCCTTGTCGACGAATTCCTTGGCGGTCACCGGTTGGTCGCGGCGCTGGAGGCAAAGTTTGCGCGTTTCAATGTCGCGCGGGCCGATCTCGATGCGGATCGGCGCGCCCTTCTTGACCCACTCCCATTTCTTCGCGCCGCCTTGGAGGTCGCGGGTGTCGACGTGGACGCGCAGCGGTTCGCCGTGGAACGTCTGGTTGCGCAGCGTCCTAGCCAGCGCCTGGCAGGAGGCGATCACGGCGTCGCGGGTGTCGGCCTTCGGTGTGACCGGGATGATGACGATCTGTTGCGGGGCGACGCGCGGCGGGCAAACGAGGCCGTCGTCGTCGGAGTGCGCCATGATCAGGGTGCCGATCATGCGGGTGGAGACGCCCCACGAGGTGGTGTGGGCGTGCTGGATGGTGCCGTCGCGGCCGGTGAACGAGATGTTCTGGGCCTTCGAGAAATTCTGGCCGAGGTAGTGCGAGGTGCCGGCCTGGATCGCCTTGCGGTCCTGGACCATGGCTTCGACGGTGAGGGTCATGTCGGCACCGGGGAATCGTTCGTTCTCGGTCTTTTCGCCCGGGACGACCGGGATGGCGAGGTGGTCGCGGAGGAATTCCTCGTAGACGCGGTGCATCTGCCGGGTTTCGGCGATCGCCTCTTCCTTGGTCTCGTGGGCGGTGTGACCTTCCTGCCAGAGGAACTCGGCGGTGCGGAGGAATAGGCGCGGACGCATTTCCCAGCGCATCACGTTCGCCCACTGGTTAATGAGCAGCGGCAGGTCGCGGTAAGACTGCACCCAGCGGGCGAAGGCGGCGCCGATGATCGTTTCGGAGGTCGGGCGGATGACATACGGCTCGGCGAGCTCGCCGGTCGGGATCATCTTGGTTTTGCCGGTCACCTCGTCCTTGACCGCCTCGAGGCGGTGGTGGGTGACGACCGCGCACTCGGTGGCGAAGCCCTCGGCGTGCTCGGCTTCCTTTTCCAGATAGGAAAGCGGGATGAGCAGCGGGAAATACGCGTTCTGGTGACCGGTCTCCTTGAAGCGGCGGTCGAGCTGCTGTTGGATCAGCTCCCAGATGCCATAGCCCCACGGCTTGATGACCATGCACCCGCGGGTCTCGGAATTTTCGGCAAGATCGGCGGCGCGGACGACTTGCTGGTACCACTCGGGGAAATCTTGGGCGCGGGTGGGCGTGATGGCGGTCTTTTCGGCGGACATGGTGGCGGGGCGGGAGATTGCGCCGCGGGGGGCTCGCTTCCAAGTGCCAAGTTGGGCCGTGGCGGGTGGCAAATGCGGAAAGTGCCAAGATGGGGGTTTGACAGCCTCGGAGCGCTTCGCCTTAGTGGTCGTCTCAATTTCAAACCCTTTGCGCATGAGCGAGAACGAAAACCCACCCGGCCCGTCGAAGCAGACGGCCAGCATTCCGCTGAAAAAGGAAACCGTCCGAGTGACCCTCAAGGCGGCGGACGCCCCGCCGACGGTTCCGCTCGGAACGGTTCCTCCCGCGCCCACCGCGGCGGCTCCGGTTCGCCCGCCGGCGCCGGCGATGCCGCCGATCGCCGGTGGCGCGCCGCGTCCGCCCGCTCCCGCGCCGACGATTCCGCTGCGCCCGTCGGGCGCTTCTTCCGTGCCAGGTGCGCCGGTCGCCCCCGCGGCTCCGGTCCTGCCGCCGACCGTCGGTGGCGCGCCGCGTCCGCCCGCCCCCGCTCCGACGATCCCGCTGCGTCCTGCGGGTGCCCCTTCCGTGCCAGGTGCGCCGGTCGCCCCCGCGGCTCCGGTGCTGCCGCCGACCGCCACCGTGCCGGGCGGCGCGCCGCGTCCGCCGGCTCCCGCGCCGACGATCCCGCTGCGTCCGGCCGGTTCCCCGACGCTCCCCGGTGCCGCTCCGGCTCCTGCGGCCGTCGTGGCACCCCCCGGTGCGACGATCGCGCTGCCGAAGGCCACCGTGCCTCTCCAGCCGCCGAGCGCCCCGGCCGCCGCCGTGTCGCCGCTGGCCATGCCCGCGGTGCTGCCGGACGATGAAGTCGAGGAAGAGGAAGAAAGCGCCGGCAAACTGGAGAGCACGCTTTCGATCGTCGCCCTCGTCGCCGCCGTGATCTTGCTCGGCTTTCAGTTCGTGGTCGCCAGCACCTGGGTCAAGGCCCCCGACAAGGCGCCGGAAGAGCAGGGCTGGGGCCAGCTGTTCTCCTCCTCGGATTCCTAACTTCTTCTACCCATGGCGCTTCCGATCATCAATCTCGTGCTCGCCGCCGCGGTGGCCTACATCGCTTTCAGCGCGTCGGGCCTGCCGCTCTGAGCGCGCGCATCCGTTTGACCAAGAGCCGCACCGCCATCCGCGGGGCGGCTCTTGACGTTTCAGCCCCCCGCATCCACGTTCCGCCCATGGCACTCCAATTCACCGACGCGAATTTCCAATCCGAAGTGATCGACTCCGACAAGCCGGTGCTCGTCGACTTCTGGGCCGAATGGTGCGGCCCGTGCAAAATGATCGGTCCGATCATCGACCAGCTCGCCGCCGACCTCGAAGGCCAGGCCAAGGTGGGCAAGGTGAACGTCGACGAAGCCCGCGAACTGGCCGTGAAATACGGTGTCCGCAGCATCCCGTTCCTCCTGTTCTTCAAGAACGGCGAGATCAAGGACCAGATCGTCGGTGCCAACGTCACCAAGGACCAGCTCAAGGCCAAGCTGCTCGCGCTCTGAGCGCCCGCCGCGTTTTCCCAAGCCGCGCCCGTCAGCGGGTGCGGCTTTTTTCGTGCGCTCAGCGCTTGGTCGCGAACAGCAGCTTGAAGGTGGAATCCTCGGCCGGTTTGCGCCAGGAGAAGCCGGCGGCTTCGAGCTCGGCCTCGTAGGGCAGCTGGCGGTTGGCGACGAGGAACAGGCGGCCGCCGCGCTTCAAAGCCCCCGCCGCGGCGTGGATGAACGCCTTGCCCAGGCCGACGTCGGTTTTCTGGCCGCTGTGGAACGGCGGGTTGGTCACGATCGCGTCGTAGCCGACCTCGCCCAGCCCGGTGGCGACGTCGTGCCAGTGGAAGCGGGCGACTTCGGGGAACGTGGCGAGGTTGTGCTTCGCGCAGTCGAGGGCCCGGTCGTCGGCTTCGAACAGATCGAGCCGCGCCACGGCCGGGAAACGGCGGGCGATTTCCTGCGAAAGAAAGCCCCAGCCGGCGCCGAGGTCGGCCACCTTGCCGCGCAGGTCGCCGGGCAGATGCTTCGCCAGCAGGGCGGAGGCCGGATCGACGTGGTCCGGGCTGAACACGCCCGCTTCGGCGACGAATTCCGTGCCCGGCACGGGCTTCCGTTCACCCGCCGCCCGCCACTCGGCCAACAGCTCCAGGTTCCAGCCGTCGTTTTTCACGGCGTGGAACGCGCGGCATTTGTGCTTCTGAATCGAACCGATCGCTCCGGCGGCTTTCGCCAGTTCCTTTTCGAAACGCGCCGCGCCGGCGGTGTTCGGCATCGAGGCGACCAGCACGCCGCCGGGCTCCAACCAGTCGTAAGCGCGGGCGAACAGGGCGAGCGTCTCGTCGCGCGACTTACCCGGCAGCACCAGCACGCAGGAGAACGCGCCTTCCGGCTGATCCACGCGACGGAATCCCGCCGCATCCCACGCGGCGGCCTTTGGCTTGAACGGCTGCCAGCCAGTCAGATCCGGCCAGCTTGCCAAGCCGGGATGCGCTTCCGCCCCCAGGAACAGCGCGCGGGCGGGCACGCCGAGTCCTTCTTCTTCGCCGGTGAAAGCGAGCAGCAGCGTGTCGAGGGCGGGGTTCATGGCCGGAGCTTTAGCCGCCGAACCGCCGGATGGAAACGGAATGTGCGGAAAGCCCCGCATCCGGAACGTCCCGCGCGGGCCTCGCCTCGTCGTCGGCCTCCGGCTGGCCGGCTTCCGGCCGCTTTGAAAATGGATCGTCATCCGCGCGGGATTCCTCTCCATTGTCATCATGCGTTGGGTGAAGCTCTCTAACATATGGCCGCCGGTGGTGGCGCTGGCCGTGGTGGGCACGGGGATCGGGGTGCAGCGCCGGGAGATGGCGGGGCTCGAACTCAGGGCCAAGGCTCTCCGGTCGAGGGCGGAGAGGGACGTGCGTCCGGCGGTGCCGGAAAAGGATTCCAGTGCGTCGGTGATCGACGGCAAACGGATCGATTGGGGGAAGTTGCTGGTGATGAATGTGGAGGGCCAGTCGCGGGCGTTCAACCGGGTGGAGCGATTGCTCTACGATCTGTCCGCGGAGGAACTCTTGGCGAATTTTGACCAGCTTGCTTTGCTGGACGTGCCGGCGGAGAAGAAAAAGGAGTGGGAGGATCTGCTTCTTCAAATGCTGAGCCGCCGGGATCCAAAGCGGCTGCTCGAGCGCTTTTCCGAGGAGGTGGGAGTCGTGAGTTCGCCAAGGCGCGGAGTGTTATTCCAGGCTTTTGCCCGTTGGTCGGAACAGGATAGCGCTGCCGCCGCCGCTTGGCTGGATGCGCAAGTGGTGACCGGCAAGTTCGATAACAAATCCATTAACTGGATGAATTCGCCTCGGTTGAGCTTTGAAGCTGGGTTGCTTCGAGCGTGGGTGAACGCAGATCCGGCAAGCGCCGCCGCCCGGGTTGGGGCGATGCAGGAGCCGTTGCGGTCCGCGGTGCTGGGAAACGATTTGTTGGAGTGGGGATGCGAAGCGGAGAAGGCGAAGAAGGTCGCCAATCTCATCCGGGAAGTCGCGGGTGAGGCGCAGGCACCTCAAATGCTGGCGGAATCTTCCTTTCAACGCATTGCCCGCAGCTCTGGAGATCGCCAAACGTATGAAAACCTCGAACGGCTTTTCCAGGACATCGAAGCGACGCCGAAAGAGCGGGATGCGGTGGCCTTGTATTCCTTGTCCGTTCTTCTGCGCGATCCGAAATGGACCGAGCGGGAAGACGTCGTTTCGTATGTGGATGGCATGAGGGCCTGGGCGCTAAGCGAGGCTCCTGGTGCGGCGAATGAGCTTACAATCAAGGTCTTGGGGCAATTAGGGGTGAAGCGATTCGATGACGCCGCCAAACTCGCGATCCAGTATCAGGAGGCGAGCGGCGACGATTCGGTGCTCGTGGCTTTTCTCAATGTGAAGGGCCTCGTGCGGGCTCATCCGGCCGAGGCCTTGCCGTTGTTGGAGCGGATTTCCGATCCGGCGAAACGTGAGGAGATCCGCAAACTTTTCCCCAAACAACCCTAATGAAAAACCGGCTTTTGATTTCCGCATCCTGGTGCGTGACGGCATTCATTCTCGCGGGAGGAGGCGTGGCCGGGTGGAGGAATCACCAGGCGATCGCCCGCGAGCGCGCGGAGCTGGAGCGACTGGAGGCGGACGCTTCGTCGGGCGAGTCACTCGAACGCGGCGGGCGTTCGCGTCCATCCATGCAAGCCCGTGAAGAGGTCGCGAGGGATTTCGCCCGTAGGCTCATCAAGCACTGGAATGAGTTTCCGCCGAAAAAAGAGCAAGGAGACGAAGCCGTGAAGGGAAGGTTGGATCTTTTCATCGAATTGGATCGGCTGGATTCCCGACAGCTCAAGATCGTGATCGCGGCCTTGCGGGCCGACGTGGATCTGCCCGAGGGCGAACGGCGCACGCTGGTGGGGCTTGCGATTAACTATCTGGCGCATGTGGATCCATCCTCCGTCTTGGAAATGGCGTATTCGCCGGAGTGGCGGGAACTGCTTCAAGGGAAACTATGGGGTGGTGGGTTGGTTCCGTCTGCCATCGCCTGTCTTGCGCGGAAAGACCTGGATGGAGCGCTCGCATGGCTGCGGGAGCATCCGGAATGGAATGAGAAAAACATGAAGAGGATGCTGGTGGAAATCGTGGCGAAGCAGGATGCCAAGCGTGCGCTTGAGTTGGCGGACGGGGATGCGTCGTTGTGCTACACCCTGATTGTGGCGAGACCGCAGTCGGAATGGCTGTCTCTCCTGACTGCCGCGCGGCAAAAGGCTGCGGACGCTTCGTCGACGAAGGGCGGCAAGTTCCGGGACACGATGCTCGGAAGCATCGCCTCACAACTCTCGGAAGCTGGGCCGGCGGCTGCGAAAGGCTGGCTCGACCAAGCGGCGTTGAACGAGGCGGAAGCGTTGGCGTTCCTGAGCGGTATTAGCAACGCCCAGGACGACGAACATGCCGGGGAATGGATCGAGTGGGCGGCCGCCCGGTTGCCCGCGGAGAAAATTTCCTCCGATGTCTGGTCGATCGCCTGGACGTGGACCAAGAAGGATTACAAGGCAGCGGGCGAGTGGCTGAACCAAGCCGCCGAGGGGCCGGTAAAGCAGGCGGTGGTGAAGGCGTATGCCGAAATGGTCGCTTACCAAGATCCGGAAGTCGCCGCGCAGTGGGCGGTGACTTTGCCGGCGGGCAAGGAGCGCGATCGCGTCCTCAAGCGGGTGCGCGACGAATGGAAGAAAAAGGACGAAGCCGCCGCCGCGGAGTTCGCGCGGAAGAACGGGATGGGAGAGTGAGGCAAAGGTGGGGCGCTCTCGCCGGGAGCGCCTTCGTGAGCCTGCGCGGCGTCGGCGTTCCTCCGGGCGAACCGGTGGCTTCGATCCGCCCGTGGGGAGTCTCCGGCTGGTTCCGCTCCGGAGGCGGCCTCGGCGAGGCCGCCCCACCTCACACCACGCTGCCGTAGAGCGTGAAGCCGGTGCAGTCTTCGACGCGGATGTCGAGGAGCTGGCCGGTGAGCTTGTGGGCGTCGCCGTCGAAGATGAGGATCTTGTTGGTGCCAGTGCGGCCGGTGAGGCGTTGCTTGTTCGTTTTGCTCGGACCTTCGCAGAGGACTTGCTGCACCGTGCCGACGAGTGCCTGGTTCTTCGCCTTGGCGATCTCGTTGACCACGTCGAGCAGGCGCTGGTTGCGCTCTTCCTTCACGCGCTCATCGAGCTGGCCGTCCATGTCGGCGGCCGGAGTGTCCTTGCGCTTCGAGTAACGGAAGACGAAGGCGTTGTCGAATTCGAGGCGCTTCACCGTGTCGACGGTCGCCAGGAAGTCTTCTTCCTCTTCGCCCGGGAAGCCGACGATGATGTCGGTGGTGATTGCGATGCCGGGACGAGCCGCTTTCATCTTCTCGCAGATTTCGACGAACTTCTCGTTCTTATACGGACGGCGCATCGCTTTCAGGATGCGATCCGAACCGCTCTGCATCGGGAAGTGGATGTGCGAGCAAAGCTTCGGCAGGTAGGTGAACGCGGCGACGAGGTCGTCGCGGTAGCCGATCGGATGCGGCGAGGTGAAACGGATGCGCTCGATGCCGTCGATGGCATGCACCGCTTCGAGGAGCTGCACGAAGGGCGATTTGCCGGCGACCTTGGGAAACTCGGTGCGGCCGTAAAGGTTCACGATTTGCCCGAGCAAGGTGACCTCTTTCACGCCGTGGTCGCGGAGGCGTTTGACCTCGTCGACGATGTCTTCGATCGGCCGTCCGCGTTCCTTGCCGCGGGTGTCGGGGACGATGCAGAACGAGCAGCGCATGTTGCAGCCCTGCATGATCGAGACGAAGGCCGAGGCGTTGAGATCCTTCGGGATGTGGTCGCGGATCGTGTTCTGCGAACCGGCTTCTTCCTCGACGTCGCAGACGCTTTCGCCGGTGAGGGAGAGCTCCAGCTCGTCCATCCGGCGCTCGAGGCGGCGCTTGAGGATGGTGTCCACGTAGTCGAACACCTTGTGGTACTTCTGCGTGCCGACGACGACGTCGAGGTGCGGGATGCGTTCGAAAAGTTCCGGGCCGCGCGATTGGGCCATGCAGCCCATGAAGCCGAACACGACGTGCGGCTTGTTGCGGCGGTAGGCGCCCATGTTGCCCATTTTGCCGAGCGCCTTCTGCTCGGCCTGGTCGCGCACCGAGCAGGTGTTGACCAAAATGGCGTCGGCGTCGGTTTCGTCGGCCGTCACGGTGTAGCCGCCATCGGCGAACATTTGCGCGACTTGCTCGGAGTCGCGCTCGTTCATTTGGCAACCGTACGTGCGGATGTGGACCTTTGGCATGGCGTCAGGGGTTCGGGGCGCGGAACGTGCGAAGGGACGCGCCGCGATTCAAGTTCCAAGTTCCAACAGGATCAGGGACTTGGGGGGAGGAAAACAAAACGGCCGTCCGGGTGGTCCGGACGGCCGTCGGGAAAGACGCGCGTTTCTCAGTGCGCGGGGGCCTGGAGCTGGAGGCGCTCGTCGTTGGCGAGCTTGGCGCTGAGCTCCGGCCAGCCGCCCGGCTGCTGGAGGTTGAAGCAGTGGAGATAGACCGCGACCAGGGCCGGGTGGAACTTCGGCTCGCCGCCGAGCATGCGGTCGATGGCGGCGTCGAGGCGCTCGGCGTCGATTTTCTTCGGCAGATCGCCGACGACGGAGCCCTGGCCGTTGTGCGGAATGCCCATGGCGTCGCAGAAGGCGGCGAGCATCGGCTGTTGGGCGGACATCAGCCAGGCCTGGAGAAGTTGTTCGCCGATCGAGTCGCAGGCGCGGATCTGGAGCGTCTTCTGGATCCAGGCGTATTGCTCGGCGAGCGGCTTCTTCTCGATGAAGACCGGGCGGAGCTTGCGGTTCTGGCAGAGCGCGTTGACGGCGGAGCGGTAGACGTTGCGGTCGTTGGCGCGGAACCAGTCCAGCATCTTGGTGACCAGAACGGGCGGGGTGGCGGCGTAAATTTCGTGGGATTTCACGGCGGGTAAATGTTCCAAGAGTCAATCGGGCCGCGGGCTTGGTGGCAAGGGCGGAAGAATGCGAAGTGGCGGCGGGGGAAAGTTTCCGGTTTCCAGCGCGGGTGCCGGGCGTATTTTCGAGGCGATGCCGCATCGCGTGGAAATGTGGAGGACGGCGCGCTGGCTGGCGCTGGCCGGGGTGTTGGCGTGGGTTTTCTACGCGCTGGTGCTCAGCCCGTTGGAACGGGCGATCGCCGGGGCCGGGGCGGCCGTCGAGCGCGGGCTCGACCGGGTGCTCGGGGCGGTGACCGGCTCGCACACGAGGATCGTCGAGGGCCGGGCGGAAATGACGGAGACGACGGAGGTTTCCGAGCTGGCGCTGCTGGAGATGCGGATGAGCGCGACCCGGGCGTTCCGGAACGAGGGCTACGTGCTGAAATACCTGCCGGCGGGCACCAAGACGCTGATCGTCCGCGGCCAGTACCGGGTGAAGGCGGGCTACCGCCTGAAACCGGGAATCTCGCTGCGGATCGAAGGCGGCCAGCCGGTCGCGCGTTTTCCCAAAGCGGAGGTGCTGTCGGTCGAGTTGGTCGATTTCCAGATCCTCAGCGAGGAGGACGGCTGGCTGAACAAGGTGACGGCGGAGGACCGGGCGACCCTGCTGCGGGATCTGCGCGAGCAGATGCGGGGCGAGGCGGCGCGCAGCGGGATGCTGGAAACCGCGGAGGCCACGCTGCGGACGCGGCTGCGCGATTTGCTCGGGCGCGGCGATGTGCGGATCGAGGAGGCGCTGCCGTGAGCGGGCGGGGCCTTATTTCTCGTAAGGCTCGTCGCCGAGGAGCTTGTCGATGTCCTCGATGTATTTCCACGGGCAGCGCTTGCGCTGGTATTTCCGCCACAGGATGTCGCGGAGCTCGCGCCAGAGTTCCTCCGGCACGGGGTCGATGGGGGCCCAGTCGGGGTCGGTCTTGAGGGTGGTGATGAAGGTCCAACGTCCGGCGTGGTAGTTCGCGCGGTAGAAGCGCAGGCCTTCCTCGGTGCGTTCGCGCCATTCGTGACTTTCCATGGGCGGGACGCTAGGGGCCGGGGCGGGGCGGGTCAATCGCCGTGGCGGAAACACTTGGGGCTTGGAGGCGTGGGCGATCCTCGCGCAGTGTTCGCGGCGTGCGCCGTTTTTTCGCCAGCGATGTATTCAAAATCGTCGTGTATGTCCTGTCAGCCTTGCTGACCGGCGCGCTGCTGGCTCCCTGGCTGTACCGGGCGGGCAAGTGGCTGGCGGCGACCACCGACGGGCGGGCGAAAGGCCTGGTGCCGTGGCTGGCGGCGGCCTGCGGACGCTCGGAGTTTCCGCGCTATTTCGACCGGGCGTTGATGTTGGCGGCGTTGGTGTTGCTGGTGCCGGCGCTGCGCTGGCTGCGGGCCGGGCGGGGCGGGAGGAAATTCCGCGACACACCGTGGTCGCTGCGGCTGCCGGACGCCGAGGTGGCTCTCGACGAGGGGCAGCCGCTGCGTCGCAACCCGCACGGGGTCAGCCAGTTGGGCTTCGGTTTCCTATTCGCTGCCGGTTCGCTGCTGCTGCTCGGCTGGGGGCTGATCCACGCCGGGGCGTTCGTCTGGCGCGACGCGGCGACTTCTCTGCGGGGGGGCGAGAATGTGATGCCGCTGGAGAAAATCCGGTGGTTCAAGGCGATGAAACACGCGCTGCCACCGGCCGTCATCGTGGCGGTGATCGAGGAGATTTTGTTTCGCGGCGTGCTGTTCGGGATGCTGTTGCGGGTGCTGCGGCCGGTGTCCGCGCTGGTGGTGCTGTCGCTGATGTTCGCCTCCCTGCACTTTCTCGATTCGCCCCTTGGGATGAAGGTGGCGGAGCCGGGAGGCGCGACGGCCGGGCTGTGGTTGCTCGGGCAGATCGTGACCCGCTTCACCGAACCGCTGCCGATGCTGGCGGAATTTTCGACCCTGGTGGCGGTCGGCCTGGTGCTAGCCTACGCCCGCTGGCGCACGGCCTCGCTGTGGCTGTCGATCGGTCTGCACGCCGGCTGGGTGCTCGGGATTCTGTGGTTCAAGGCGCTGACATGGCCGGTGTTCGGCTTCGCGGGAGCGCATGTCTGGTGGATCGGGCACAACCTGAGCGAGGGTCTGGCCCCGCTGGCGGTCGTGCTGGCGACCGGCGCGGTGGTGCATTTCCTGACGCGTCGCGATGCCGCCCGGATCTCCAACTGAGCGCCGCGGCTGGCGGCGATGGGCCGGGCGGGTGCTCGACTGGCTCTACCCGCCGGAATGCGTGTTGTGCGGCGCGGGATTGGCCGATGGACGGGCGCTGTGCGATGGCTGCCACGCCGCCCTGCCGCGGCTGGCGCCGCCGTTTTGCGACATCTGCGGCGAAGGCTACGACGGCGCGATCGAGGCGGCGTTCGCCTGCCCGAACTGTCGCGAGCTTTCGTTCGCCTTCGCCTTCGCCCGGCCGGCGCTGCGGCACGACGATCGGTCGCGCGAGCTGATCCACCGGCTGAAATACGGCCGCGAGCTGCATCTGGCCGGCGAGCTCGGCGGGTTGGCGGCGGAGGCGTTCGACGACCCGCGGCTGGCCGGGGCTCGGGCGGACGGCTGGCCGCTCGTGCCGGTGCCGCTGCACTGGCTGCGGCACCAGCACCGGCATTTCAACCAATCCGCCGAGATCGCCCGGGCGCTGGCGGAGGCGACCGGATTGCCCGTGCTTCGGGCGCTCAAGCGGACGCGCCGGACCGGCACCCAGACGCGGCTGACCCGCCGCCAGCGGCTGGAAAACCTGCGCGGCGCGTTCGTCCTGACGCGCGCCGGACTGGCATTCGCCGCGGGCAAACCGCCGGGCGTGGTGCTGGTCGACGACGTTTTCACCACCGGCTCGACCGTCCACGAATGCGCCCGGGCGCTGCGCCGCGGCGGGGTTCAAAACGTGATTGTCGTCACCGTGATGCGCGGCTAGTTTCGCCGCCACGGCGCGCCGCGTCCTAACTCCCCGTCAGCCGAATCCCGACACGATTTTCCCATGGGCATCTTCAAAAAACCCAGCCTCCGCAGCCGCGAAAAACGCGACGACATCCCCGAGGGGCTTTGGACCAAGTGTCCCGATTGCGGCGCGTTGATCCACGCGATCGACCTGAAGCAGAACCACCAGACCTGCCCGCAGTGCAGCCACCACTTCCTGCTCGGTTCGGCCGACCGCATCGAACTGCTGGCCGACGAGGGGAGCTTCGAGGAAACCGATGCGGAGATGATTTCCGCCAACCCGCTCGGGTTCAACGGCTACGAAGGAAAAACCGCCAGCCTGCGCGACAAGACCGGCCTCAACGACGCCGTCGTCACCGGTCGCCTGACCATCGGCGGCCAGCCCGCGATGATCGCGGTGATGGATTTCAAATACTTCGCCGGCTCGATGGGCTCGGTCGTGGGCGAGAAGATCACCCGCGCGATCGAAACGGCCATCGCCGAAAAGCGCGGCATGATCATCATTTCCGCCTCGTCCGGCGCCCGCATGCAGGAAGGCATGCTGTCGCTGATGCAGATGGCGAAGACCTGCGGCGCGCTCGCCCGCTTGTCCGAGGCGAAACTGCCCTACATTTCCGTGATGACCCACCCGACCACGGGCGGCGTCACCGCCTCGTTCGCCACCATCGGCGACATCAACCTCGCCGAGCCGAAGTGCATGATCGGCTTCGCCGGTCCGCGCGTGGTGAAGGAGACGACCCACCAGAACCTGCCGCCCGGTTTCCAGACCGCCGAGTTCATGCTCGATCACGGCCTGATCGACGCGATCGTCGCCCGCAAGGACCTGCGCGACAAGCTGGCGGAGCTGCTGGCTTACATGATGCCGGAGTGAGTTGAGCTTGATGGTTGATAGACAGAGGCCCCGCTGGGACCGCGGACTTCAGGTCGCCCCGTCGGCCTTAGCATCTTACGAAGATGCGGACTGAAGTCCGCGGTCCAATTGCAGCGCTCTTGCCTCTTCCCTGATCCCTAACCCCTGGCCACTGGCCCCTCAGCGGAGTCTCTCGCACGCCCGATCCGCCAATGACCTACGCCGAAGCCATCGACTGGCTGTTTTCCACCCAGACCTTCGGCATCAAGCTCGGGCTGGAAGGTCCGAAGCAGCTGCTGAAGGAGTTCCAGGCGTTTCCGAAACATGGCGTGAAGGTCGTCCACGTCGCCGGCACCAACGGCAAAGGCAGCACGTGCGCGATGATCGACAGCCTCGCGCGGGCGACGGGCAAACGGACCGGTCTATTCACCTCGCCGCATCTCGTCGACTACCGCGAGCGGATCCAGGTTTCCGGGCGACAGATCTCCGAAGAACGGTGCGCGGAAATGCTCACGGAACTTCGGACGATCTGTGAATCGCTCGAAACGCATCCGACTTTTTTCGAGATCACCTTGGCCGTGGCGATGCGCTGGTTCCGGGAAATGGAGTGCGAATTGATCGTGCTCGAAACCGGCATGGGCGGACGGCTCGACGCCACCACCGCCGTTCCCGCCGACGTTTGTGTGATCACCCCGATCGGGCTCGATCACACCCAGTGGCTCGGCGACACGCTGGCGCAGGTGGCGGCCGAGAAGGCCGGGATCTTCCTCCCCGGCGTGCCCGCCGTGTCCGCGCCGCAGGAGCCGGAAGCGCGACTCGTGCTGGAAAAGGAAGCGAACGCCCTGCGCGTGCCGCTGGAATTCGTCGGGGAACCGTTGCTCGGTTATCCGATCGCCCTGCCCGGGCCGCATCAGGCGTGGAACGCCGCGCTCGCCGTGGCCGCGCTGCACCGGCTGGGACTGCGGCTCGACTACGACGTGCTCCACTACGGGCTGTCGAAGGTGAAATGGCCGGGTCGGTTCGAGCGCTATCCGGCGACGGATCGTCCGGAGATCATCCTCGACGGCGCGCACAACCCGCACGCCGCCAAGATGTTGGCGGAAACCTGGCGGCAGCAGTTCGGCGACCGCAAGGCGACGCTCCTGTTCAGCGCCGTCGCGGCGAAGGACATTGCCGGGATTCTGGAGCTGCTCGCGCCCCTGGCCGAACGCATCCACCTCTGCCCGGTCGACACCCCGCGCGCGACGCCGACCGCCGAACTGGCCGCCGCGATGCCGGTCGATGCGCCGCCGGTAACCGAACACGCGAATTTCGACGAGGCCCTGCAAGCCGCCTTGTCGAGCGAATCGCCCGTCCTGATCGCCGGCTCGCTGTTCCTCGTAGGCGAGGCGAAAGCCCGGCTTGAAGGCGGGACGTTTCAGTCGTCGATGCAGTGATCCGGCCTAGCATCACGGTCAGGCCTTCCTTTTCTCAAGAGCCTGCTTGATCGCCCAGACATGACCCTCCTGCCGAAAAAGTTTGGATGCATCTGGAATAGGTATCCAAACCAAATTCTTGTCGGGGAGAGTGAGGAAGCGCGCCAGATAAAAGCTGCCACGTTTCTCGAAGTAACGATCTTCCCCCGCGGCGAATAAAAAATCGGTCGCTTGCCCCATTAAACCAAGAATCTCAACGGAAGCATCGCATTCCTCTTTCAGTTCTCTGATCAGAGTCTCCTCATCGCTTTCATTCTCTTCAATCCCGCCTCCAGGGAGGAAATAATATCCACCCGGTCCTTGGATGGCCGCGACTGAATCGCCGTCCACGATGACAACGTAGGCCCCTTTACGAACGAGGTAATCAACACGATTCACTTTGTCTCCAAATGCTGCGGTGGGAGTCGGATTCATATTGGCTGAACCGTTAGACGACGAGACGGGATGAATCGAGTCGTCTCTATTTCACCCCGCAATATCCATCGGTGCAGTCGGCGACATCCATCCGGTGCAGTTTCTCCCGGACCTGCTTGTCTTTGTTCCGGAAGAACACCTTGCTCAGGGCATGGCGATTCGCCGCGAGGACGCGGCACGCATGGATGGCGATCGGCAGCAGCCCCGGACCGCCCAAGCGCCGAGCGGCATCCTGATGATTCGCGCAGCTGTAGAGGCACCAAACCCAGGCTTCCGCGCCGCGGTAGATCTCATGGTCGCTGGTCCTCACCACCATCTCCCGGGCCGGGTCCAGCGTCCCTAACCCAGGAAACACCCGCTCGGCATCGGGCGATTGATAGGGAATGAACTCGATCCGGAACGCCCGCGGCTGCCGGGCGATCCATTCGTGAAAGCTGCAACACATCCCGCAGCGCCCGTCGTAGAAAACTTCGATTCCTTCGATCACTTGAGGCAATTCCATCGCGTTCCCTTTCGTTGTTTTCAGTATTTACTGAAACTTCGATAACGACAAGAGGAATTTAGAAGGCCTAAAAACCAAAAGGTGGCACAGCCTCGCCGAGGCGGCTTCGAAGCGGATGATCCACCCAAGAAAACGGGCGAATCGAAGCCTTCGATTCGCCCGTTTAAATTTCTGTCGCCTGATCGGCTTGCGAAGGCCGCCTCGGCGAGGCGGCCCTACCTCTTCAAGCCCCGCCGCTGGCGATGTGGGCGAACTTGTCGTCGAGGAAACGGAGCACCATGGCTTCGACCGCTTCGTCGCCAAGACGTTCGATGACTTCCACCGAGAAGCCGCGGGCGATGAGCTGGCGGGCACGAGCCGGGTCAATGCCGCGGGCGCGGAGGTAGAAGATCTCCTCGTCGCTGATCGGGCAGGAGGTGCTGCCGTGCGAGCACTTCACGTCGTCGGCGTTGATTTCCAGGCCGGGCATCGAGTTCGCCTCCGCGTCACCGCTCATCAGCAGGTTGCGGCAGGTCTGATAGGCATCGGTGCGGTGGGCGCCTTCGTCGACGAAGATCAGTCCGGAGAAGATCGTGCGGGCCTTGTCGTAGAGCGAGTTCTTGTAGAGCAGGTCGCTGTAGGCACCGGGCGAGACGTGGTGCTGGAACGTGCGCTGGTCGTATTCCTGGTCGCGGGCCGGGATGCTGACCGAAAGCATGTCGGAGCGGGCGCCTTCGCCTTCGAGGCGGCAGAGCGTCTCGTTGCGGGCCCAGCTGGCGCCGGTATTGAGGATGAAACCGGTGGTGGACGAGTCCTTGCCCGCGCCGGTTTCGTTGACCTGGATGATCTTGGTATTCTCGTTGAGCGCCTGGATCGCGAGATAGTCGAGCTTCGAGCCCGGACCGGCGATCAGGTCGTTCACCGCGATGACCAGGCCGGGCGTTTCGTCGACCGACTGGAAGTAGTCGACCACGCGGACCTTGGCGTTGGCGCCGGTGACGACGAGCGTGTGCGGGAAGATCGCGGCGTTTTCACCGGCGACCCAGTGGAAGACTTCGATCGTGCCGGCGACTTCGACGTTGGCCGGGACGTGGACGAACAGGCCGTTGCGCAGGTTGGCCTCGTGCAGAGCGGTCCACTTGGCCGAGCCGAGGCGGGTTTCCTGCTGCATGAAGTGCGCGCGGACGAGATCGCCGTGGGAGACCAGGGCGTCGGCGAGCGGCAGGCAGACGACGCCGGCCGGGAGGTGGTTTGACTCGGAGTGGAGCAGCGTGTCGTTGGCGAAGACGAACTTCGCGGCGGGGCTTTCCAGCTCGGACGAGCGGGCGACGAGGTCGTCGTCGGCGGTGAGTTCAGGGCGGCTGAAGGATGCGAAATCGAGCTGCTTCACCGAGGAGAAGCGCCAGGGTTCATCGCCGCGCTTCGGCTGGGGCGTTTCGAGGAAGCGCTGCCAGGCGGCGCGCTGGCGCTCGGCGAACCAGGCGGGAAACGCGGCCGGCGTCGCCGGGGCGGATTCGAGAATGGAGGGCATGTCGAGAGTGGCGGACATGGGGGAAAGTTTGCTAGTTTTCAGTGTTCAGTTTTCAGGAAGAGAAACTGAAAACCCTCAGCCCACCGAGCCTTCCATTTCGAGGTCGATGAGGCGCTTGAGCTCGACCGAGTATTCCATCGGGAATTCGCGGACGAGGTCGTTGATGAAGCCGTTCACGGCGAGCGACATCGCTTCGCCTTCGCTGAGGCCGCGCTGTTGCATGTAGAACAGCATGTCCTCGGAAACCTGCGAGACGCTCGCTTCGTGCTGCGTCGCGTGCTGATTGCCGCGAACGGTGATCGCCGGGTAGGTGTCGGTGCGGCTCTTGGTGTTGATGAGCAGCGCGTCGCACTCGGTGTTGTTCTTGCAGCCCTTGAGATGCTTCGGAATGTGCACCTGGCCGCGGTAGGTGGCGCGACCTTCGCCGACGGAGATCGACTTCGACACGATGTTCGACGTCGTGTTGTTCGCCGCGTGGATCATCTTCGCGCCGGTGTCCTGGTGCTGGCCGGTGTTGGCGAGGGCGATCGAGATCACTTCGCCGCGGGCGCGTTCGCCCTTCATGATGACGCCCGGATACTTCATCGTCAGGCGGCTGCCGATGTTGCAGTCGATCCAGCGAACCTCCGCGTCCTCCATCGCGAGACCGCGCTTGGTGACGAGGTTGAAAACGTTGCTGCTCCAGTTTTGCACGGTGACGTACTGGATCTTCGCGCCTTTGAGCGCGACGAGCTCGACGACGGCGGAATGAAGCGTCGACGTTTCGAACTTCGGCGCGGTGCAGCCTTCCATGTACATCACCTCGGCGCCTTCGTCGGCGATGATGAGCGTGCGCTCGAACTGGCCGAAGTTTTCCGAGTTGATGCGGAAGTAAGCCTGCAACGGTTGCTTCAGCTTCACGCCCTTCGGGATGTAGATGAACGAGCCGCCGGAGAACACGGCGCTGTTGAGCGCGGAGAACTTGTTGTCGGAGGTCGGGATGACCTTGCCGAACCACGGGCGGAAGATCTCCTCGTGGTTCTTCAGACCTTCGGTCGAGTTCACGAAGATGACGCCCAGCTTGGTGAGCTCCTCCTTCATGTTCGAGTAGGCCGCCTCGGAGTCATACTGCGCTTCGACACCGGCGAGGAACGCGCGTTCCTGCTCCGGGATGCCGAGGCGTTCGAACGTCTTGAGCACTTCCTCCGGCACTTCGTCCCACGAGCGCTTCGGCTTCTCGCCGTCGGACAGATAGTAGCGGATGACGTCGAAATCGATGTTCTCCAGATCCTTGGTCGCCCAGTTGGTGGGCATCGGCTTCTCGCGGAAAACCTGGAGCGCCTTGTGACGGAATTCCCGGACCCACTGCGGGTCGTTCTTCACGTCGCAGATGTAATCGATGGTCTTTTCCGTCAGGCCGCGGCCGGCGTCGAACTTGTGACGCTCGGGGAAATGGAAGTCGCCTTTCGTGCGGTCGATGTCGATCGCTTCGCGCGTGTCGTCGTCGAGGGTGGTGGAGGTGTCGTAGGACATCCGGATTTCCGAGGTGAAAGGTGAAGGGGATCAGGCGGTGGCGAGCTCGTCCTTGAGGAACTCGTAACCTTCGGCTTCCAGTTCGAGAGCGAGTTCCGGACCGCCGGAGCGGACGATCTTGCCGGCGGCCATGACGTGGACGTGGTCCGGCTTGATGTAGTCGAGCAGGCGCTGGTAGTGGGTGATCAGGAGCATGCCGCGGTCGGGCGAGCGCATGGCGTTGACGCCCTTGGCGACGATCTTGAGCGCGTCGATGTCGAGGCCGGAGTCGGTTTCGTCGAGGATGCAGACCTTCGGTTCGAGCATGAGCATCTGGAGGATCTCGTTGCGCTTCTTTTCGCCGCCGGAGAAGCCTTCGTTCACCGAGCGGGCGGTGAATTTCCGGTCCATCTCGAGCAGGTCCATCTTCGAGTAGAGGTTCTTGTAGTAGGCGACGGCGTCGATTTCCTCGCCCTTCGGCAGGCGGGACTGGAGGGCGGCGCGGATGAAGTTGGCGTTCGAAACGCCGGGGACTTCGGACGGATACTGGAAGGCGAGGAAGATGCCGGCGCGGGAACGCTCGTCGATGCTCATCTCGAAGATGTCCTGGCCGTCGAGGGTGACCGAGCCGCCGGTGACGACGTAGCCTTCGTGGCCGGCGATCACCTTGGAGAGGGTCGATTTGCCGGAACCGTTCGGTCCCATGATGGCGTGGACTTCGCCGGCGGGGATTTCAAGGGAGACGCCCTTGAGGATTTCGGTGCCGTCTTCGAGGGTGGCGTGGAGGTCGTTGATGACGAGGGACATGGTGGCGGAATCGGGAATTTGAGATTTGAAATGAGGAATCAGGAGCCGGGCAGCTCGCCGCGGAGGGTGATTTCGACGTCGGTGATGACGGCACCGGGCGGGAGCTGGAGGAAGTCGGCGAGCTGGACGCCGGGCTTGAAGTCGACATCGTGGATCACGCCGCTCAGGCGGTCGTGGAAATGGCCGTGCTCGGCGAGGTTCGGGCAGAAGCGCGACGACTCGCGCTCGAAGTTCACCTGGCGGACGAGCCCGTGCTGCACCATCGCCTCGAGGCAGTTGTAGACGGTGGCCAGCGAGATGCTCGGCAGCGCCTGCTTCACGCGCAGGAAGACGTCGTTCGCCGTCGGGTGGTCGCGATGCTCCATCAGCACGCGGTAAACTTCGCGGCGCTGGCGCGTCATACGGAGGCCGTCGATCTCGTCGGGGATCGCGAAACGGCCGGTTGATTCTGGCGTGGGCTGAACCATGCGGGGTGCCGGAAGCTAGCCCCGCGGAAATCGAGATCAAGAATTATTCTAAATCGGGCGAGCGTGCCGGAAAATATGCGGAGTCCGCACCCGGCCGCGCTCCGCCCGCTCACTCGGCGAGGATCTCGCCGGCGACGCGCTGGATGCCTTCTTCGGCGAACTTGCTCCGCGGGAAGATGTTGCGGGCTTTCAGGTACCAGGAAAGCGCGCTGCCGGTTTGCTTCGGCGAGCGGGCTTCGAACTGGCGGGCGCGGTCGAGCGCCTTGGTGAAGTCGGCCACCTTCGGGGCGAGCAGTTCGAGCTCACGGCCGAGCTTCGGGTCGTCGGGGAAGGTCGCGCGGAGCTCGGCGAGCTGCTCGTAGGCGGCGTAATCCTGACCCATCTTGCTGAACTCGGCGGCTTTGCCGAGGGCGGCTTCGATCTTGGTCAGGTTGGTGATGATCTGCTTGAAGGCGTCCTCGCGGGTGGAGTCGCCCTGGATGGCGGGGGCGAACTCATACTGGCGCTTGGCGATCTCGCGGTAGTTGCCCTCGGCGAGCAGGCGGTCGAAGTCGTTGCGGGCCTGGACCAGCGGGCCGGAGCCGCTGACCATGGCGCGGAACTCGGAGAGCTTCGGATTGGTCGGCCAGAGCTCGGTGGCGGCCTTGATTTTCTCCGCGGCCTTGTCGCTGTTTTTGGCGAGCAGGTGGGCCTTGGCTTCCTCGATTGCGAGGTCGGAGGCGAGCGTGTAGGCGGAGATCGCGCTGTAG
>Ga0070664_100000283_pt1 | contig 36687 bp, 30 predicted proteins | sample KBSC73metaG_FD_65863 | JGI IMG/M metagenome (GOLD analysis project Ga0070664, IMG submission 65863) | Corn rhizosphere microbial communities from Kellogg Biological Station, Michigan, USA - KBS C7-3 metaG | ecosystem: Host-associated > Plants > Roots > Rhizosphere > Soil ... | reverse complement strand
CGCGGGGTACGACCCTTGGCCGTTCTTGTCAGTCGGTCACGTCACTCGGATGAGGCGGCCAATTCGGCGTCGAGACGCTCGCTCGCAGCGACCCACGCGTCCTCGCCGGCCTGCAGATCGCGACGCAGTTCTGTCTGCGACTTGAGCAATTCCTGCAGGCGCTGCTTCGCTTGTTCGCCGTAGATCTCGGGGTTCGCGAGCTGTGCTTCGATCTCCTGGCGCCGCTGCTCCAGTTCTGCGATGCGCGCCTCGCAACGCGCGACGTCGGCCCGCAGCGGACTGAGGCGATTGCGTCGCTCAGCCTCTTCGCGCTTGCGCTGCTTCTTCTGTTCAGCTGCCGGCTTCGCCGTGGACTCGGCTTCCTGCGCGGGTTCCGCGGCGGTGAGGAACCAACGAGCATAATCTTCCAGGTCGCCGTCGAAAGGCGCCGCGCGCCCGGCGTCGACCAGGATGAGCTCGTCCGCAACCGCGCGCAGCAAGTGCCGATCGTGCGCGACGAGAACGACCGCGCCGTCGTAGTCCTGCAAGGCAACTGCGAGCGCCTGACGCATTTCGAGATCGAGGTGATTGGTCGGTTCGTCGAGCAGCAACAGATTCGGCCGACGGAAGCTGACCAGCGCCAGCACCAGCCGCGCCTTCTCGCCGCCCGAGAACGGTCCGACAGGCTCGAACACACGATCGCCGCTGAAGCCGAAGCCGCCGAGAAAGGAGCGCAGCTCTTGCTCCGTCATGCGCGCGGCAGCTTCGCCGCCATGACGGCGCAAATGCTGAAGCGGCGATTCCTGCACGTCGAGTTGCTCCAACTGATGTTGCGCGAAGTAGCCGATGCGCAGGTCGCGCGCCTCCGTGCGCTTGCCATCGCGCGCTTCGAGCTCGCCGGCCAGCAGCTTCATCAGCGTCGACTTACCAGCACCGTTGCGACCGAGCAGCGCGATGCGCGCACCCGGCACGATCGTCATGTTCAATGACTGCAGCACGACTCGCTCGCCGTAGCCGACGGACTGCTTCTCGAGCGTCAGCAGCGGCCGCGGCAATTTCTGCGGCGCCAGGAACGCGAACTCAAATGGCGAATCGACGTGCGCCGGAGCGATGCGCTCCATGCGCTCCAGCGCCTTGAGACGGCTCTGCGCCTGACGCGCTTTGCTCGCTTTCGCGCGGAAGCGCTCGACGAAGCTCATCATGTGGCGGATCTCGCGCTGCTGGCGCTCGTACAGCGATTGCTGTTGCGAAAGCTGTTCTGCGCGCTGTTCTTCGAACGCCGAATAGTTGCCGGTGTAGATCTTCGCCGCACCCTGCTCGATGTGCACGATGCGATTGACGCTGCGATCCAGGAACTCGCGGTCGTGCGCGATCATCAGCAGCGTGCCGGGATAGCTGCGCAGCCATTCTTCCAGCCACAGCACTGCATCGAGGTCGAGGTGATTGGTCGGTTCGTCGAGCAGCAGCAGGTCAGAGCGACACATCAGCGCCTGCGCGAGATTGAGCCGCATGCGCCAACCGCCCGAGAACGCAGCGACCGGCCGTGTCTCGTCGGCGGCCGAGAAGCCGAGGCCGTGCAGGAGGCGACCGGCGCGACTGCGCGCGTCATAACCACCGAGCGCGGCGTAGCGAGCATGCAGCTCGCCGAGTGCAGCGCCGGCATCTCGGGCTTCGGCCGCGGCCATCGCTGCTTCGGTCTCGCGCAACTCAGCGTCGCCGTCCATGACGAATTCGACGGCGTCGCGCTGGGTGGCATCCATTTCCTGTGCGACGTGCGCGACGACGAGCTGCGTCGGCATGTCGAAGCTGCCGGCGTCGGGTTGCAGCTCGCCGAGGATCAGTGCCAGCAAGCTCGACTTGCCGCAGCCGTTCGCGCCGACGATGCCGACCTTCTCGCCGCGATAGATCGTGAACGACGCGTCGGAGATCAGCAGCCGCGTGCCGCGGCGGAGCGAGAGGCCGGAGAAGGTAAGCATGGCGGCATTGTAGAGGAGCTGTAGGTCGGGCTTTAGCCCGACAATCCGTGCGAGAGCAAGAGCCGGAGTCGGGCTGAAGCCCAACCTACAGCGCCCTTAAGCGAACAGCTGTGAGACCTTGCCGCGTCCGCTCTGCTGAGCGAGCAACAACCCGAAGAACTCATCCGCGCTCATGGCATCGCCAAACAGGCGCCCCTGCGCGTAGTGACATCCGCGGCCACGCAGGAAATTGAACTGCTCTTCGTTCTCGACGCCTTCCGCCACCACCTCGACCTCGAGCGCTTTGCCCATGTCGATGATCGTGCGCACGATCGTCGCGTCATCCGAATTCACCGCGGCATCGCGCACGAACGACTGGTCGATCTTCAGCGTGCCGATCGGGAACTGCTGGAGTGCGCTCAGCGAGGAGTAGCCGGTGCCGAAGTCGTCGATCGACAGGTGCAGGCCCATCGCGTACAGCTCGTCGAGCAGCTTGATCGTGCGCTTCGGATCGGCCATCAACGTCGTCTCGGTGATCTCCAGCTCGAAGCTGGTCGGCGACACTTCGTGGCGGCGGAACACCGAGCGGCAGCGGCTGATGAAGCTCGCCTGCCGCAGCTGTTTCAGCGACAGATTGATCGAAACGCGTCCGGGATTCTGGATGCGCTCGGTCCAGCGCCGGTAATCCGCGCACACGCGGTTCAGTACCCATTCGCCGATGCCGAGAATCAGGTTCGTCTCTTCGGCGAGCGGGATGAATTGCGAGGGCGAGATGTCGCCGTGACCGGGCAGACGCCAGCGCAGCAGCGCCTCCGCGCCGATGATGCGCCCGTCGCGCAGATCGACCTTCGGCTGGTAGAACATCACCAGCTCGTCGCGTTCGAGCGCGCGACGCAGCTTGCTCTTCAGCATCAGCCGCTCGACCGCCGCTGCGTTCATGTCGGGCGAGTAGAAGGCGAAGCTGTTGCCGCCGTTCTGCTTCGAGTGATACATCGCGGCGTCGGCGTTGCGGATCAGGTCGATCACGTTCTCCGCGTCCTTCGGACAGAACGCGATGCCGACGCTGGCGGTCAGGAACACTTCCTGCTGATCGACGTAGTACGCCTTGCACACTTCGGCAAGCACCATGCGCGCGAGATTTGCGGCCTCCGCCTGCTCGTTCTGTTCTTCAGCGAAGCCTTCGATGAACAGACCGAACTCGTCGCCCGCGAGGCGGCCGACGACGGCTTCCTTCGGCAGGATGTGCGTGAGCCGCTCGCTCAGCACTTCGAGCGTACGATCACCGGCGGCGTGACCGAACGTGTCGTTGATCTCTTTGAAGCGATCCATGTCCAGATACAACAGCACGATGCCGCGATCGTTGCGGCGTGCCCGCGCAATCGCCTGCTGCAGCATGTGCTGGAACTGCATCCGGTTCGGCACCTTGGTCAGCGCGTCGTAACGCGCCAGGTAACGGATGCGGCGCTCGGCGCGTTTGCGGTCCGTGATGTTGCGCACGACGAAGATCGTGCCCTGGAACTGCGGATCCTCGGCGGCGATGGGCGCGCCGGACAGCGACACTGGAATCGTCTGGCCGGTGCGCGTGGCGATCACAGTCTCGCGCGTTTCCAGCGCCGCCGCTTCCATCGAGAACGCTGCGCGCTCGTTCTCGGCGAGCAACATCGTGAAGGGGCGTCCAGCGAGGTCTTCCTCGCTGTAGCCGAACAATCGCACGGCTGCGTTGTTGATGCGCTTGACGATGCCGTTCGGCGCAGTGACGAGCACGGCGTCGTTCATGCTGTTAAGCACGGTCGTCAGATAGTTCGTGGTGATCGTCGTCTGCTGCAGCTTCTGCCGCATGCGGTCGAGCGCGACTTCCAGGTCCGCGATCTCGTCGTTGCTCGTGACCTGGTGCGGCCGCGTGTAGTCGCCTTCGCCGATGCGCTCCGCCGAGCGGATCAGCTCGACGATCGGACGCTCAAGTCGTTGCGCGAGCATCCAGGCGACCAGCGCCAGCATCGCCGTGATCAGCGCACCTGCGCCGAAGATGATCCACACCTTACGTCCGAACCCGTGCTGCTCGACGCTCTGGAGTTGCGTGCGCAACGCAGTCGCCGAAGAGTGCAAGCCGGGACGCGCGACCGTCAGCTCGAGCGTGCCGAGCGGCTGCGCGTCACCGAGCTCGCGTCGCACGGTGCGCTGCTCTTCGGTAGTGAGCGTGCTGGCCCACGCATTCGAACGTCGCGTCTCGAATATCAGCGAGCCATTGGGACGAAGCACGCGGACGGCCACCGTCGCGTGATTCTCCAGCAACGCAGCAGCGATGCGACTGACGGTCTCTTCATCGCGAGCTCGCAAGGCATTTTCGAGTGAGGGCGCGGTGGCAGAAGCGAGATCGCTGGCGAGCGAGTCGAGACGTTGCAGCTCGGCTGTAAGCAGCGAGCGCTCGCCCTGATCGCCGACCGCGGCACGCGTCTGGCGATAGTCGAGATACTCGAGCATGAACAACGTCGCGGAAATGCCCAATCCCGCGAGTATCGCAATCAAGAGTAGACGAGCTTTGAGGCCGTGCGATTTCAACGCAAACTCCGCCGCCGCCGATTACTCTGCGCGCGCGAAGTGCCCCGGCTTCGACGCTGCATCGTTCAGACGCTATTCGATGCTTACATTAGCGCAAGATGATACCCGCGTTGCAGTCGTGTAACCGCAATACATCGATTGTCGGGTTTTTTGACAGGATTTTTTGCGATACTCACCGACTTTCGTACAGGTGGGGCTGAATGAACGAGTTCGAGCTGACCGGACGCGCGAGTACCCACATCGTGGAGCTGGCTCAGCCGCGCTGCGCTCTGCACTACGAGGCCGCTGCCTCCTTCCTGGCGATGCGCGATGCGGCCCAGCGCGACGGCATCGACCTGGCAGCCCGCTCCAGCTTCCGCGACTTCGACACTCAGCTGACGATCTGGAACGCCAAGTGGTCCGGCGAGCGGCCGCTGTTCGATCGCCAGGGCCGGCCGCTCGAACGCCGGCAGCTGGCGGACAGTCAGGCCGTCGACGCCATCCTGTGCTGGTCGGCAATTCCCGGCGGCAGCCGGCATCACTGGGGCAGCGACGTCGACGTCATCGACGCTGCCAGCGTGCCGGCAGGTTATGCAGTGCAGCTCGTACCTGCGGAGTACGCGCGCGACGGCATATTCGGCCGCCTGTCAGCATGGCTGGACGCGAACATGCAGTGCTTTGGCTTCTTTCGGCCGTACCGCACAGATCGTGGCGGCGTGAGCCCGGAGCCCTGGCACTTGAGCTACTCGCCGGTGTCGTTGCCCGCGCTGGAATCGTTGAGTCTGTCGATGCTGAGGCACGTGCTCGAAGGCAGTGCCATCGCGGGCCGACCGCACGTGCTCGCACGGCTCCCAGAGATCTACACGCGCTTCATGCTTGCGGTGGATTCGCCTGTGCAGACCTCATCTTTTCCCGCAACGCCAGCACTCGCTTGAGGAAGAAGCGCGGCGCCCAGCGCTTGATTCGCCACAGCATGCGTGCCGAGCCGGGCAGCACGATGTAGAGGTGTCCCGCAGAGGCCTGCAGAAGAATGTCGCGAGCTGCGTCGGTCGCCGCGTACTTGGATTCGCGCAACGCCTGAGTGGCACGCTCGCGCGCCTCCGCAGGGCCGCGAAACGATTCGATCAAGTTGGTCGGCACGAACGTCGGCATCACGACCGACACCTGCGTACCGCTCCCCGCCAGCTCGCCACTGAGCGTCTCGCTCAACGAAAGCACTGCGGCCTTGGTCGCGTTGTACGAAATCATTCCGGGCGCCGAAGCGAAGGCGGCAGCGCTCGCGACGTTGATTATCAGGCCCGCGCCGTTACGCTGCAGATGCGGGATCGCGGCGCGCGCACCGTGCACTACGCCCATGAAGTTGATGTCGACGATCCAGCGCCAGTCCTCGAGCGACACTTCCATCAGTGTGCCGGAGCCGGCGACGCCGGCGTTGTTGACCATGAGCTCGAGCCCGTCTTGTGTCGCCGCGAACGAATTCACTGCGACCGTGAGCTCGTCCGCGTTCGTGACGTCGCCCGGATAGGCCAGCACCGCGAAGCCGGAGCCGGATAATTCCTCCTCGACGCGCGACAGGCGCTCGACGTTGCGATCGAACAGCCCGAGCTTCCAGCCGTCGCGTCCGAGAGCGCGTGCCAATTCCAGGCCCAGCCCGCTGCTGGCACCGGTGATGAAAGCGCGCTTCGCGGGAAAGCGGCGCGCGAGAACGTCGAAGGTCGTTGTCATGCCAGCAAGGATCTCACGAACCATCCGGCCCACGCAGCCAGCACCATCAAGACGATTCCCGGCAGCAGCTGGAATGCGAAGCGGCGGTCGCCGAGCGAGAAGGCCACGACGGTCTTGCTGATCGCGTTGGTGCTGAAACCGATCAGCACCGCCACCGCTGCCATCTTGACTTCGGTCTGGCCGCCGGCCGCGAGCGACGCTGCCGAGATCGCTGCGGCATGCGAGTCGCCCAATCCGGCGACTGCGGTTGCGAGCAGCAGGCCGTTGTCGCCGAGCCACGTCGTGAGCGCGGTGGAAACCGCAAGCGCGGCGCCGACTATGAGCACGAACAACAGCGCGGTTTTCGGCGAGAACGGCCGGCCCGGAGCGATGTCCGCCTCAGTCGTTTCCCGGACGCTGCGCAGAGTGAACAGTGCTGCGTACCCGAGCGCTGCGAGACCCGACAGGAGCAGCGACGGCACCAGTATTTTGAGGGTCGGGATGCTCACGAGACCTACGACGATCCCAAGCTGCACGACTGTTGCAACCGACGAAGCGGCGGCGCCGGCAACTGCGCCGCCACGCAGCTCAGCGCGTGTTTTCGCCCGCGAACCCATCGCGCCGATCGTTGCCGTGCTCGAAACGAATCCGGAGAACAAGCCCGCGAGCGCGAGTCCGACCTTTGCGCCCAGCGCACGGACTGCGATGTAGCCGAGACCGTTGATCGCCATCACCAGCACGGCGAGCGTCCAGAGCTTGCGCAGGTCGAACACGCCCCACTGATCGATGGGCTTCTCGGGCAGCAGCGGCAGGATGACGAGCGCCGCAGCGAGCAACACCAGGCCGTCACGGATTTCCTCGTCCGTGAGCAGGTTGTTGATCCAGTCGTGAACCTTGGTGCGCGACGCCAGGATGATCGTGACGACGACCGCGAGCGCGCCGGCGATTTGCGGCTCGTTCAGCGCGAGGCCGCCAAGCAGCACGGTGACGACCATCGCGACCTCGGTCGTGAGACCGGCGTCGTGCCGGAAGGTCCGCACGTAGCTGATCGCGGCGAACAGGCCGATGACGCCAGCGACGAGGAGGAACGCCGGCGGGCCACCGAGCTCGAGGCTGATGGCGCCTGCCAATGAGATCAAGGTGAAAGTGCGGACGCCGGCTGCGGCTCGCCGTGGTCCCTGGCCTTTGTGTCGCTCGCGCTCGACGCCGATGAGCAGGCCGACCGCGAGCGCCGCAGCCAGCCGGATTATCAGCCGTTCTTCCACACCTGCTTCAGGTGTCCGATGACCAGCGAGCGGATGTTCTGCACCGGGTTGCGCTCCCAGGTGAAGCACGGCGGATCGCGCCGGAGCATCGGCCAGCGGCCGGTGCGCAGCACTTCGCCGAGATAGTCGAGATTGCGCTCGATCGCTTCCATGTACGGATTGCGGCCGTTGAACAGCGATTCGAGATAGCGATAGGCCGCGCCGAACTCGCCGTCCAGCCGCGTGCGGCGCACGTCCTCGACGAACTCCGGCGTCCGTCGCAGCACGTCGAGCCCGGAGTTGTAGCGCACCTGGGTCTTGCCGAGACCGTCGCTCGGCATCGCGATGCCGCCGAGCACGAACTCGGGATAGAGGCGGTCGCGGCACTTCTCGAGATAGCAGCGGTCGGCCATCTGCGCGATCAGATCGCCGGTGCCGATCAGGTGACCGAGCTTGCGATCGCGATGATCGTCGAGACGGATCTGGTCGAACTGCACTTCGTAGCCGGTGAAGTGCACGATCTTGGTTGCCACCGGCACCCACTCGGCCATGCCGATGGTCGGCAGGTAGCGGCTGATGAAGTGTGCGCTGCGGCTCACGTGACTGAGCGTGAACTCGGCGCCGTTGCGATGCGTCTGGTCGTCGGTCTGGCGGATGTAGCCGGCGTCGTGGAACAGCGCGGTGACCACGCCGACGATCGCGCGCTCGGGCCCGAGCCGCTCGTCGGCCAGATGCGTGCGGTCATAGCTGACGATCAGGCGTGCGACCGCGAGCGTGCCGTCGAGCGAATGCTGCAGGTCGTGATAGACGGTATCGCAGCCGTAGTAGCCGGGAAACTGTCCGTTGAACAGCCGCTCGAAATCGCGGAACGCGGTCTCGACGCGGTCGAACGGATAGTGGGGCCAGTTCTGGCGGAACAGCTCGCAGACTGCACGGCGCACCGCGTCGGTCGAGCTGACCTGTACGGTGTTGGTGACGTCGAAATCGCTGCGCCGATACTGCATGTTCGTGGATTTGGACGGCGCGTAGCCCCGCGCGCGTGTCGGCCGGAGTCTAGCCGCTCTAGTTGCATTGTCCATGTCGAAAAATTTGCCACCGCTCGTGTCCGGCGCGGTGTCCCCAACGGTTTTCCTGCGGATTTATCGCTTCCGGTGAGACCACGCCGGTGCGCTGGCGTGCCCGTGGCTTATCGCAGATGTGACCCGTCTCACACTATTTATTCCGCCCTGACCGGCGCAAACGTCGGGTCCGCGAGCTTCATCTCCGTGATCGGTCCGTACTTGCGCAGGCCGTCGCGGATCGCCGCGGCGTTGCCGATGACCACGATGGAGAGCGCCGTGCTGGGTGGGATCACCTCGTCGATCACCTTCTTGGCGTCGGCCGACGTCACTCCCCCGAGCTGCGCCGAGTAGTCGTCGATGTAGCGGCGGTCCAGGCCATAGAACTCCAGCGTCGCGAGCTGCGCCGCCCACTGCTCCGAAGTCTCCAGCGCCAACGGGTACTGGCCCTGCACGTAGCTCTTGCCGGACTCGACCAGCGCCGGCTCGAGCCCCGACTCGTGCAGCTGGTCCAGCGTCGCGAGCATCAGGTCGAGCGCCTGGATCGTCGTCTCCGTCTGCGTGAACGAGCTCATCTCCCAGTTGCCCGGCTGCTGCAGCCGGTCGAAGTGCGAGCTGGCGCCGTAGCTCAGGCCGGTGCGGATCCGCAGCTCGGTGTTGAGCATCGAGGTGAAGCGTCCGCCGAAGAGTGTGTTGGTCACGTCGAGCGACGGCCGGCGCGGGTCCTTCTTCGCCACGGCGACGTTGCCGGCCCAGAAGTAGGACTGCACCGATTCCGGCGCGTCGATGAGCAGGACGTTGCGGCTCGCCACTCGCTCCGCTTGCGGCAACTGCTGCAGCGGCGTGCCGGCTTTGCGCCAGCCGGAGAACGCACTCGAGATGCGCTGCTGCAACTGCGCCGTCTTGAAGTCGCCGGCCACGGAGATGATCAACCGGTCCGCGCCGACCTGCTCCTGGTAATAGCGTTGCAGATCCGCGTGCTTGATCGCTGCGAGGCTCGCTTCGCTGCCGTCGACGGGCCGGCCGTAGGGATGCGCGCCGAACAGATGCGACTCGCCGTAGATCGGCGCGAGCGCCGCGAGGTCGGACTCCTTCGCGGCACGAATGAATTCGATCTGGCGCGCGCGCAGGGTGTCGAACTGCTCCTGCTCCAGTCGCGGCCGCTGCAACATGTCGGCGACGAGCTCGACCATCAGCTGCTGATCGCGAGCGAGGAACGAGCCGCTGACCGAGATGCTCTCGGTGCTGGCCGCTGCCTCGATCTGGCCGCCGACCGACGCGACGGTTTCGGCGAATTGCACGGCGTCGCGCTGGCCCGCACCTTTCTGCAGCAGCCCGGCGAGCAGACTCGCAACTCCGGAGCCACCCGCGGGATCGCTGACAGCGCCACCGCGCAGAACTGCGCTGAATGCGATCAGCGGCACGTCGTGCCGCTCCATCAACAAGACGACAGTGCCGTTAGGTAACTGCAGGCGTTCGAACGGCGGCACCTTGACGCCGTTGCCCGCAGCAAGCACGCACGCCGAACACAAGAACAGCACAGCGGTGACGAGCGTTTTCATCGGCCTTCTCCCTTGCCAGCAGCGGGAGTTGCCGCGGTGAGCACACCGACTGTGCGATTCGACGGCCGCAGCAGATCTACAGCGAGCTTGCGAATGTCGTCTGCTGTCACGGTTTCATAGGCGTGCGGCGCCTCGAACAATCGTTTGTAGCCGCCTTCCAGCACTGCGTACTGACCGAGTGCCTGCGCTTTGCCATCGATCGTCGCGAGCCCGCGCCAGAAGTCAGCGAGTGCCTGGCTACGCGCACGCGCCACTTCCTGTGCAGTCACACCGCTGTCGCGCACGCGCTGGATTTCGGAATCGAACACTGCTTCCGCCTGCTTAGTGTCCCCACCGGCGGGCAAGGTCAGCAGGAACCAGGTGAGACCAGGATCGAAGCCGCGATCGACGTAGCTGTCCGCGGAAATTGCCAGCTTCTTCTCTTCGACCAGCACTCGATGCAGCCGCGACGCGTCGCCGTCGGTAAGGATGCGCGTCAGCAGTTCGAGCGTCGGTTGCTGTGGGTCGGCGCCGGACATCGTGTGATATGCGAACTGCAGCAGCGGTGTCTGCGCGTCGGCCTCGATGTTCACGCGCCGTTCGCCCTCCTGCGGCGGCTCCTTCGTGCGGACGGGTTCGGGCGGCGCGTGCGACGGAATCGACTCGAAGTATTGCCGCGCGAGCGCGATCACGCTCTTCGGCTCGACGTCGCCGACCAGAATCAACGTGCAATTATTCGGCGCGTAGTACGTGGCGAAGAAGGTCTTGAGATCTTCGATGCGCCACGACTCGATGTCGGACGGCCAGCCGATCGTCGGGATCTGGTAGGGGTGCGCGAGAAACGCCGTCGCCTGCACCTGCTCCTGCAGACGACCGACGAGACTGTCTTCGACGCGCAGCCGCCGCTCGGAGTGCACCACACCGCGCTCGCTCTCGATCACCTTCGGCACGAACGCGAGATCGCGCAGTCGATCCGCTTCGACTTCGAACACGGTCCCCAATGCCGCGCGCGGCAGCCAATCCTGATACACGGTCACGTCGTTGGTCGTGAACGCGTTGTTGCGCGCGCCGTTCGCTTCGAGCACGCGATCGAACTCGCCTTGCGGGCGCGTCTTCGTGCCGTTGAACATCATGTGCTCGAAGAAATGCGCGAGACCGGTGATGCCGGGCACTTCGTTGCGGCTGCCGGCATGCACCCAGTTGAACAGCGCGACGTTCGGTATGTCGTGATCCGGCCAGACGATGACCTGCAGGCCATTCGCGAGCGTGACCTCCTGCACCTGATCGGCGCCGGCCACTTGTGCCTGCGCGGATGTGAACGACAGGGTCGCAGCGAGCAGCGCACCAGCAAGCAATCCGCGAGACATACCGCCACCTTCGGGGGAATGAAGGGGCGGAATCATAGCCGGCAAAAGCCACGCCTTTTGACGGCGTTTGTCGAAAGGGCCTCGGCCGCTTTCGACCAGAGGACCCGCGCAAAAAAAAACGCCGCCAGCAGGGAAGAGTGCGGGCGGCGTCGAATCCGAACCTGAGATCGCTCTTAACAAGCTAACGGGTGGGATCGTCGACCTCACGCCCTGGTGGGCAGGGCGCGCGGGTCCAATCCCAGGTTCAGCGCATCGATTTGCGAGCGAGAGAGTTGCAACGGCTGTGCCAAGATAGGAAAGCGATGGCCATCAGTGACTTACGCCAATCGCGTATTCCGGTCGGGCCGCTGCGCCTGACAAGGATTGTCAGCTTGCGACACGGCATAATTGCCAGCCTCGTCCAGTTAGCTTTGGTGGAGAAGAACCTCATGACGGACACCCCGCGCCGCCGCCTCGCCGACCACGTCTCTTCGAGCCCGACCTTCATCGGCGCCGGCTCTGCGTTGACCGGCGATCTGCAATGCGGCGGCGATCTGGTGGTCGCAGGCTCCGTCCACGGCGACAGCACTGTGCGCGGCTCGTTCACGCTCTCCGAGGGCGGACGCTGGGAAGGCCGCATCTCCGCAGCGAATGCCGTCGTCGCCGGAGAAGTGGAGGGCACGCTCAATGTGGCCGACAAACTCGAGATCCGAGCGACGGCCCGCCTGCGCGGCGCGCTCAGCGCGCGCTCCATCGCGGTGGCGCGCGGCGCCGTGATCGAAGGCGAAATGGCAGTGACCAGCGGCGCCGCCGTGGTGCACTACGAAGAAAAACGCAAGCCCGGTTAGCGTGCTGTAGGTCGGGCTTTAGCCCGACAATCTTGCGCAACTAGCAGCCCGTCAGGCTGTTGATCCACTGCGTCAGCAGCGCGACCCCATCCGCATCGACTCGATTCGACCCGAGCGGTGGCATGCCGTCGCCGTCGCGCCGATTCGCCCGATTCGGGATGATCGAATTCGCCGCGCTACCTGGCGCGATCAACCGCGCGTTCGCACCGATGCCAAGATCCCCCGCCGTTGGCACCACGTTGCACGCATTCGTCGCATTCAGAGCCGTCGTGTAACGCAGGTCCATCGTGCTCGGCGTCGGTCCGCCCGGGCGATGGCACTGCGAGCAGTTGGTGTGCAGGTAGGCGCGCGCTCGATTCGTCAGCGATGCGGTCGTGTCGGCCGGATCGGGCATTGCAGGCTGCGTCGCTGAAGCCGTGATCGGCGGCGAAAGCACGCCGATGTGGCTGAGCGTGATGAGCTCGTTCGCCGTGCGATTCGTTTGCGTATACGTGAGAGTGCGATTGAGCTGCGAGGTCTCAGGCCCGAGCGCACGATTCGCCGCGCTCGTGTGGCAATCCAGGCACTGCGACTCACTCGGGAAGCGCCACATCTGGCCGTTGCCGAGGTCGCGATTCGCCCCGCCCTGGAGCAGCGTCGCGTCGGTCTGCTGCGCGTTCCACTCGTAAGTGAAGCCGCCCCACGTGCCGTCGGGGTGACGCATCAACAGCCGCGTTTCGATCAGCCGCGTGCCGACACGGAAGTTCTTCATCAAGACGCTGCGGTTCGGGAAATCCCAGTCGCCGTCGGTACGCACGGTAATTGCTTGACCATCCGGCAACGCCAGCCAGCGTTCCTTGCTCGCACCGTCTGACCAGAACGGCGCGTTGATCGCGTACGGAATCATTCCTGGCGCCGCCTGCTGCGCATTGCTGGCGACGACGCAACCAGTCTCGCTCAGCTTGCTTGGCGCCGGATTGGTCACGGGCCCGGCGGTGAAATTGATGTGATGCAGAGTGCCGCCGTTGATATCGACCACGTACAGCTCGCCGTCGTTTGCCTGGCCAAACGACGCAATGCCCAGGTTCGTATCGATCAGTTGTGTCGGCTCGCGCGGCGCGGCTGCAGCTTCCGGGATCCATGCCCAGATGCGTCCCGAGCCGAAATCGCCGAACAAGAAGCGGCCGACGAGGCCCGTGCTCTGCGTGCCGCGGTAAACATAGCCGCCAGTGATTGAGTTGCCCACCGAGTGATCGTATTCAGCAACGGGGTCGACGAGCCCGCCGCCGTTGCAGCCGACACTCGTGTCGAAGTCGTGCGCACCTTCCCGGCAACGCCATCCATAGTTCTTGTTGATCGTGACCTGATCGACCTCTTCCCACAGGTTCTGGCCGACGTCGGCGACCCACAGGTCGCCGTTGACGCGATCGAAGCTCCAACGCCACGGATTGCGGAAACCCCAGGCGAAGATCTCGGGGCAACTCGGGCTGCTGCGGCCCGCGGCTGGACATTGGGCGGCGCCGTTATTGAAGAACGGGTTGTCGGTCGGAATGGTGTAAGTGGTCCCCATGGGATCAGTGCCGACGTCGATGCGCAGCATCTTGCCGAGCATCACTCCCAGGTTCTGGCCGTTGCCGCCGTTCGGGTGAGCGTCGCCGCCGCCGCCGCCGTCGCCGAGGCCAAGGTACAGCCGCATGCCGTCGTTGGGGCTGAAGGCGATATTGCCGCCCTTGTGATTACTCTCGCTCGTGGGCTGATTCACGGTCAGCAGGACGTTTTCCGTTCCGGGATCGAGCGTGGCGCCGCCGTTGAGCGTACGGAACGCCGAGATGCGCGATACGCGGCCGCTGGTTGTGTTGACATACGAAAGGAACACGCGCGGGTCCGTCGGAAAATTCGGGGCGAACGCCATGCCGAGCAGGCCCTGCTCGCCATCAGGGTTGACGCGGGCGCTGATGTCAACGAAGTCGGTTGCCGTCGTCGGGTTGCTCGTGGGGAACGTGCGCACCACGCCCTCCTTCTGGACGACGAACCAGCGCGAGCTATCGTTCGGCGCTTGCAGCATCGCGACCGGTTGATTGAACGTCAGGTTCGTATAGCGCGTCAGCGAGATCGTGTCGGCGGCGCTCGGCCGATCCCAGGCCAGGCACGTCGTGTTCGACGGCCGCGTGTCCAGACCGGAGGTCTCTCCGGACGGTGGTGGTGGGGGCTGCGGTGGCGGATTGACGGGCGGATCGTTCGACTGTGTGCTTGCGCCGCTGCCGCAGCCGTGCAGAAACACGAGTGCCAGCAACAACGCGGCCCATTTCGCAGTGCGCTTCACTCGACCGGCCTGACTAGCTTCGTACATAAATTACCCGCTGCGCGCAGCAAATAGCATGGGCCATCGGAGTCGCCAAGTGTCTGGTGTCGGCGACGCATATGCGCGCCGCGCTTACGGCTAGAATGCGCGCCAACCATGCCATCTAGCCGTCTGCCCGAGCTGATCGCACGCCGCGGTAACGTCGCCGAGTATCCGGAGAACACGTTGCCGGCGTTACGCTCGGCGCTGGAGCTGGGTGCACGGCATCTGGGCTTCGACGTGCAGCTCTCGGTCGACCGGCAGCCGGTGCTGCTCAACGATTCGAGCCTGCTGCGCGTTGCCGGCGTGGACCGTAATGCCCTGGAGATGACCTGGAACGAGCTGGCCGAGATCAAAGTCACCGATACCGATATCGGCATCCCGCGCCTCGGCCAGGCGGTCGACCTGCTGGCCAGCCATCCAACGACCACCGCTTTCGTCGAAATCAAGCGCGCGAGTCTGCGAACACTCGGTCACGAGGCCGTCGTGCGCAAAGTGTGCGAAGTGCTGAAGCCGGTAGCGCGCCAGTGCGTGCTGGTTTCGGCGGACTTCGCAGCGGCGCATCACGTGCGGCAGGTCTCGCCTTATCGCATCGGCTGGCGCCTGTCCGAGTACACGAACACTGCGGCGCTCAAGTGCGAGGCGCTCGCACCGGACTATTTGTTCTGCGATCACCAGATTCTGACGCAGAGCACGTCGAAACTCTGGCGCGGTCCGTGGCGCTGGGTCGTCTACGACGTGCGCACGGCGAAAGCAGCGCTGGAAGTCGCGTCGCGCGGCGCACGGCTGGTAGAAACGAGCGTCATCCGCGACATGCTCCGCGAGTTTCGGAAGAAGAGTCAGGCTGAAGCCTGACCCACAAGAATTCCCAGACGCCGAGTGTTGCTGTGGGTCAGGCTTTAGCCTGACTTCTGCAACCCCATGTACTCCGCCACCCTGCGATCCGCCCAACTCTCCCTGGTAAAACTCTCCATGAACCCGCAATGGCCTCCATGCGGGATCGCCACGATCTGCAGCTGCGCCGCTCGCGCCACATCCTGCAGATCCTTCGCCGGGATGATCGGATCGTCGAGCGAGATCAGGATGTGGCTCGGCACCGCGAGCTGCGCCAGTCGATCGCCGATGATCGCGTAGCCGCTCAGGTACGCATCGAGCGTCGGAAACTCGCTGTGCTGCTCGACCATGATGCGCGTCATCTCCTTGATGCTGCGCTCGGCGAGGATCGGCGCGAAGTCGTAGCGCTGCGGAAACAGCCGCTGCTTGAGCTGCAACGACTTCTTCCACTTCGAGATGAAGTACTGGTGATACACGAACGGGCCCTGTTCGAGCACGTCCATCGTGCTGTGGGGCCGCAGCACCGGGCAGATCGCGATCGCACGCTCGAGTGCAATGCCTGCCGCCGGCGCACGCGCCGCCACGCGTAGCGCGAAGTTGCCGCCGAGCGAGAAGCCGGCGATCGTCATGCGCGGCTGCGGGAGCGCGCGTTGAATCGCGCGCACGGCGCCGACGACCTCGTCGAGCCGGCACGAGTGAAAGATCTCTTCGTTCAGATGATGACTCGGGCCGTGATCGCGAAAGTTCAGGCGATACACGTCGCAGCCGAGCTCGAACAGATGACTGCCGAGCGACAGCACGTACAGCGAATCGGCGCTGCCTTCCCAACCGTGCAGCAGGACCGCGAGATCGCGCGCCGGCGGACGCCCGGCCGCGACCTGGCTCGAATAATGGCCGAGCAGTCGCACACCAGCGCCGCACTCGACGATTTGCGTTTGCGCGCACGCGAGCATCTGGCGCGCACGACGCGCGACCAGCGGACGCCGTAACCGCAGGCTCGGCACGATGGATTGCAGATGCGCGTTGACGAGCCAGCCAGGTGGCGCGAACGACGGAGGCGGGGCAAGGGTCATGAATCGATTCGGATGGGCGAGGAACCTGGCAGCGTGGTGACGAAGTCGGCGCCGACGAGCTCACTGGGTGTCGCGAAGCCGGACATCCGTGGCTGCGCCAGCAAGGTGCTGAGGATACCGAGCGAGGAAGCAACGGTCAGCGAGTAACCGTTCGCCGTGCGCAGGCGCGCAGTCTTGGAGGCGCCGGCGGCGTTGCGCACTTCGCCCCACACGAAGCTCGGATTGTTCTCGCGCTGCGTGCGGTCGGGCGGTCGCAAGCGCGAATCGACGATGCGCTTCGCGACCGCTTGCATCCAGCGTTGCCGCAGCAGCGGCGCGATCATGTTCATGCGGCGCATGCCATCGAGGCCCTTCTGCGAGATCGCCGTGAACACTTCGATGTTCGGAATGCCGGTCGTGAAGTACGCCGTGCTCACGTCGCCCCACGGAATGCCGACCGCGAGCCGCTCGCCCGAGCCGAAATCGATCTTGCGCGTCTGCGAGCCGAGCTCGACCGAGACAATCTTGCCGTCGCGGCGCACGCGCGAGCCGCCGCCGACGGACTCGATCGAGGTCTTGGCAGTTCCCTTGCTCATGCCGGAGTTGCCTTCGAAGCCGAGCGCCAGATGCGTGGCATCCGGCAGCGCCTGCTTCAACTTCGCGGCGACGCTGTCGGTCGGCACGACATCGAAGCCGACGCCGGGACACAGCACGACCTGCGCACGATGCGCCTTGTCTTCGACGCTGTGCGCCAGCTCGAAGACTTCGATCTCACCGGTGATGTCGAGATAGTGAACGTGCGTGGCGAGACAGCCTTGCATCATCGGCCGTGCCGTCGAGGAGAACGGTCCCGCGCAATGCAGGACAGCAGTCATGCCATCGAGTGCACGAACCAGCGAGGTGTGATCGTCGAGCGAGAACACTGCGCTCTGGCAACCGAGCTCGGCTGCGAGCTGCTCGACCTTCTGCCGCGAGCGACCGGCGAGCGTGGGCCGCATGCCGCGGGCAACCGCCTCGCGTGCGATCAGTTCCCCGGTGTAGCCGTTCGCCCCATAGAGCAGCCAACTATCGGTCATGACCCCGCCGGCTGCGCGGCAAACTCGACGCGGTTGTTCTGGGCGGCGATCTTGTTCCAGTCACCGGCCGTGACTTTCGCCAGCTGGTCGCCGCGCGGATACGGCACCGCTGGCTTGCGACCTTCGTGCTCGACTTCGACGCGCAGCTGCTCGCTTTTATCCTGACGCAGCGACGCGACCAGATTCGCAAACGGCAGCGACTGACGCTGCGCGGCGCTCAGGCCGTCGTCGAACGGATTGCCGCGCAGGTCGCAGCGGCTCGCCGGCAGATCGTCCGCGGCCATCGAGTAGCCTTCGATGCCGTTGCCGACCAGGCAGAACTCGCCGACGTACGTCGCGACCTTGATGGTGCCGTGAAAGCCGCCGGCCTTGAGCTGCCCGATCATGTCGCGCATGCGTTCGAGACGCGCACCGGACAACGGTGGCTCGCCGTAAGGCACGGGTTCGGATTCGACGTCCGCGTCGGCAGGTCGTGCCGCTGCCGTCGTGGCCAGCTGGATCTCGCGACCCTGTACGGCCTTGCGCAAAGCATCCAGCTGCAACTGCTGTTCCTGACTGAACTGCGCGAGCTTGGTGTTCTGTTGCGCGAGCTCGTTCAGCGCGTCGAGTGTCCGGGTATGGATGACAGCGAGCACGAACGTCGGCAGCACCGCGAGCGCCGCGATTGCGGCGACCAGCGGCCAGCGGCTCTGCGGCGGCGGCGGCGGTGCTTCGATCGGCTCGGGTGCCGGCGTCGGCGCAGCCGCAGGTTTCATCTCGGTGCTGATGCGGCGTGCAAATGCCTCCAGGCTCGCGAGCACGAAGCGACGCATCTCCGTGTTGTGCTCTTTGAGCACCGGTCCGGTCGCGTTCCGGATCGCAGTCTCGATGTCGCCGAGCGCGACGGCTTGCGGCTGGGCGCGAACGGCAGCGGATTCCTGCGCACTGTAGACGGGTGACGCCGGGCGGGCGTCGCGACGCTCGGGCAACAGCCGCAGCTGGTACAGGACCCGCGACACATCCGCCTGCTTGACGGTCTTCGGCAGCACGCCGACCGCGCCGAGCGCGCGCGCCTGGCTGACGTACAGCTCGCCTTCCTGCGAGGTGTACATAACGACCGGGATCATCGCCGTGTCCGGATTGCCCTTGATCGCCTGGATGGCCTGAAAGCCGTCCATGCCCGGCATCAGGTGATCCATGAAGATCACGTCCGGGCGGGCTTGCCGCAAAAATTCCAGGGCATGCTCCGCGCTCTCGGAGGAATCGACTTGCAGCCCGTACCCTTCCAGCATGCGGCTGAGAATGACGCGGGCCGAGCGCGAATCGTCGACGATCAGGGCTCGCTTGGTCATAGCGCGGGGATGATAGTCGCAGGGGTCATTACCGACAACGCGGGGCGGTCCCGAGGAGTATGCTCAGGTCAAACACCGCGCGCGCAGGGGGATGGCTTCCATGGCGTACTCGACCTCGGATATCCGGAATATTTCGCTGGTGGGGCAGGCGGGGGCCGGCAAGACCTTGCTGGCCGAAAGCCTGCTGTCCGAGTCCGGCGCGATTCGCAGCCGCGGCAGTCTCGAGCGCGGCACCACGGTGTGCGATTTCGATCCGCAGGAGCAGGAGCTGCGGCATTCTCTCGATGCCGCGCTGGTGCACTTCGACGTCGGTCCGTGCCACGTGAATCTGCTCGACACGCCGGGGTATCCGGATTTCGCGGGGCGCGCGCTGAGCGTGCTCGAAGCGGTCGAGACCGCCGCGATCGTCGTCAGTGCGGTCAACGGTATCGAGCCGGTCACGCAGCGCATGATGGAATTCGCGCGCGACCGCGAGCTGTGCCGGCTCATCATCATCAACAAGATCGACAGCAAAGATGCCAGAACCGAGCAGGTGCTCGCCGACGTGCGCGAAACGTTCGGCCGCGAGTGCCTGCCGCTGAATCTGCCGGCCGAGCGCGGCACGAAAGTCGTCGACTGCTTCTTCAAACCGGGCGACCTGAAGCCGGACTTCTCCACCGTAGCCGCTGCGCACACCGAGATCATCGACCAGGTGGTCGAGATCGACGAGCAACTGATGGCGCTGTACCTCGAGCAGGGCGAGGAGCTGACGCCGGAGCAACTGCACGACCCTTTTGAGCAAGCCCTCCGCGAGGGGCATCTCATTCCCGTGTGCTTCGTTTCCGCCGAGAGCGGCGCCGGCGTGAAGGAATTGCTCGAAGTGTTCGCGCGCCTGATGCCGAACCCGATGGAGGGCAACCCGCCGCCGTTCCTGAAAGGCGAAGGGCAGCAGGCGGAGCGCGTGCAGGTGACTCCGGACCCGGAGCGTCACGTCATCGCGCACGCTTTCAAGATCAGCATCGATCCGTTCGTCGGCCGTCTCGGCTTGTTCCGCGTGCACCAGGGCACGGTGCGCACCGGCTCGCAGCTGTTCGTCGGCGACGCGCGCAAGCCGTTCAAGGTCGCGCACCTGTATCAATTGCAGGGCAAGGAGCACGCGGAAATTTCGCGCGCGATTCCCGGCGACATCTGCGCCGTGTCGAAAGTCGACGAGCTGCACTTCGACGCCGTGCTGCACGACTCGCACGACGAGGACAACTATCACCTGAAGTCGATCACCTTTCCGCCCGCGATGGCCGGCCTCGCGATCGAGCCCGAGCGACGCGGCGAGGAACAGAAGCTCTCGGACGCCTTGCACAAGCTCACTGCCGAAGATCCGTGCGTGCGCGTCGAGCACCATTCGAGCCTGAACGAGACGGTGCTCTACGGCATGGGCGATCTGCATCTGCGCGTGATGCTCCAGCGCATGGCGGATCGCTACGGCGTGAAATGCAAGACGCACGTGCCGAGCATTCCGTACAAGGAGACGATCACGAAGCCCGCGCCCGGCCATCATCGTCACAAGAAGCAGACCGGCGGCGCCGGTCAGTTCGGCGAGGTGTATCTGCGAGTCGAGCCGCTCGAGCGCGGTCAGGGTTTCGAGTTCGTCGACGATGTGGTCGGCGGTGCGATTCCCTCGCAGTTCATTCCAGCGATCGAGAAAGGCGTGCGGCAGATTCTGGGCGAAGGCGCGATCGCGGGCTTTCCGGTGCAGGACCTGCGCGTCGTCGTCTACGACGGCAAGTATCACGCGGTGGATTCGAAAGAAGTCGCGTTCGTTGCAGCGGGACGTCGTGCGTTCCTGAACGGTTTTCGCGAGGCGGGACCGATCGTGCTCGAGCCGGTGGTGCGCGTCGAAGTGACGACGCCGACCGGCGCGACGGGCGATATCACCGGCGATCTCGCGACGCGTCGTGGTCGCGTCAGCGGTACGCAAGCACTTGCAGGCCAGCGCACGCGCATCAGCGCGCTCGTGCCGCTGGCCGAGATCACGGATTATCAGGCGCGGGTCAAGTCACTGACCGGAGGGGAAGGGACCTTCACGATGGAGTTGAGTCACTACGACCCGGTGCCGGCGAGAAAACAGCAGGAGTTGATGAAGGCGTTCAAGCAGGTGGAAGAAGAGTAGGAGTCAGGCTGAAGCCTGACCCACAGGAGCGATCCCCTGTGGGTCCGACTTCAGTCGGATATCCTCAGCTCTTCCTGAACTTGTACATCACCTGATCCGTCTTGTGACGGATCGACTTGTCGAACACTTCCTTCGAGTGATCGTCCGCCGGGTTCGCGAACGCCGGGCTCTCGCTGTCGAACTTCAAACCCGCCGCTTCGAAGTCACGCTTGAGAATCGCCGGATCGATGCGATGCATCGCCGTCACTGTCTCGGTCGGCTCTCCACCAGCGTTCGCAGCGTGATCGACCACGACCACCACCGCGCCCGGCTTCAATGCCGGCACGAGCTGCGCCAGCGCCTTGGCGGCATCGGTCTTCGGCCACGAGCCATCCTTCGGCCGCCAGTACAAATCGTGATAGCTCTGCATGAACAGCACGACATCCACGGATGCAGGATCGAGCTGCACTGTGTCCACCGGCTGCGTGACTTCGACGACGTTGGGCAGACGGTTGCTGCCGTAACGCTTGGTCGGACCGTCGCCGGAGAACTTGCGGTACTCATCGTTGTTGTACGCGATCACCTTGCCCTCGGCGCCGACGACGCGTGACATGAGCTCGGTGTAGTAGCCAGCAGCGGCGAAGTAATCGAGCGCGTGCTGGCCGGGGCGCAGCTCCATGAACGTCAACACTTCAGCCGGGCGGCGCCAGGCATCCTGATCCTTGTCTTCCTTCGAGCGGTCGGCGTTGGCCACCGCGGCATCGATGGCGGCCGCATCTGCCGTCGGTGCAGGCGCTGCGGCAGCAGCGGGCTCAGGCGGCGCAGCTTCGGGCGCTTTGGCTTCTTCGTGCGATTTGCCGCCGCAAGCGGCAACTGCCAGTGCGGCTGCCAGCAAGAGTAAACGTCGCATGGTCACTCCTCCGTCAATGCTTCTAATCGTTCTGCCAGGTTCGTCAGCTCGCGCTGCATGTGCTCGCGCTGCGCCGCTGTGAGCGAAGCGTCGAGCGTTGTCAGCAGCGCAAGGAAATGCTCGCGATTGCTCGTCTCTTTCGTCTTGTACGGCCCGGTCCACTGCGTGTCCGGCTCGCGCAGGAGCTGGAGGATACGCGCCTCAGCCGTGTCCCGGTTGTCAAAAGCTTCCCGCAGCGCTGCACGCCACTGCCGTTGGCTCTCGAGCCATTCTAGTGTCGTCGGCTGGATGCGCTGCATCGTTTCGTCGACCAGACGCTTCTGTTCGTCGCTAATCGAGCCGGTCCAGCGCTTCAACTGTCGTTGGGTGGTCTTGATCTGCTTCGCCTTCCAGGTGCCGTCGCGGATCGCATCGCGCTCGTCTTCCGAGCGCTCGTCGGATTTTTCCTCCAGATTCGCGAGCAGCTCCTCGACCTGCGCGGGCGACAACTCCAGCAGCAGCCGGGTCGCCTGCGGGGCTGTCTGTGCAGCGAAGTCGCCCACGAATCCTTCGACGCGATCCAACGCGCGCTGGAACGTCTCGCGGCCCGAGGGTTGCGCGAAGTTCGCAGAGAACTCGCGCAGGAACGTCGCGTATCGTCCCAGCTCGGAGGTGCGATGCCACTGCAGTGTCTGGCCCAGCCAGGCGCGCACGTCCGCGCGCTGCTGGTCGTCGAGCGAGACGAGATCGCCGATGTACCAGGCCGCGAGCGTGTCGAGCCGGTTGTACATGAACTTCGCGCAGCCGGCCGCGCTCACTGCGAGCAAGAGCACGAACAACAGGCGAAGGCCGCGACTGAGAGTTGTTGGACGGAGTTGCACGGTCATCAGGGTAATGGAGACTCGCGCGCGGCCAAAGAGTTCGGGGTACAGTGGCAGCGTGTTGTACTGCAATCACCTGCTGCGCCTTGCCTAGGTCGATGGCTTTTGCGGCTGCGGCGCTGGCGCTTGCTGCCGCCGGTCTCGTGAACGCAGTCGACGATGCCAGTCTGACGATCGAGCGCGTCGGCGGGGACGGCTGGACCGCCGAGAACATCGCGATCGACTGGCGCTCTTCAGACCGCGTCAGCGCAACGATCGGCCGCTTGAAGCTGAACACGGGTGCGCAGGAATTGCGCAACGTCCGCATCGATTGTCCGCGACTGCAACTGTCTGCTCGCGTGATCGCCTGCGAAGGAGCGCGCGTTGCGATGGCCTTGCCGCAGATCGGCGCGCAGACATTGACGGCAAAGCTCGTCTACGGCCGCAGCGATGGATCGCTCGAAGCTGCAGTGACAGGAATCAAGCTGGGCGACGGCACAGCGAAACTCGCAGCTTCGCTGCGCGGCGGCGCCTGGACGTTCGATGCCTCTCTCGCTGGAGTCACGCTCAATAACGAGAGCGGCAGTCTCGCGACTGACAAGCTGAGCGCTCGCGTGCGCGGGAGTGCGCGCCAGAGCGGAGAGGATTGGCAATTCGCTGTCGACGTGAGCTCGTCGCAAGGACAGGCGTATGCGCAACCGATCTTTCTCGACTTCGGTGCGCATGCGCTGCGCGCCAGTGCCACTGGAAAACTTCGCGGCAATCGTGCGCTGACAATCGAGCGCTTTACCCTCGACCACGCGCAGGTCGCGCAGGCCAGCGGTAGCGCTGCCGTCGACATTGCGAACGAACAACCGCTGCGCTCGCTCACGTTGCAACTCACGGCGCTCGAATTCCCCGGCGCGTATGAGAGCTACCTGCAGCCGCTGTTGCTCGATACGAATTTCAAGGCGATGCAGACTGCGGGAAAACTCGCGGGGCAGATCGAGATGGTCGATGGCACGCCGACGCGCGTCGACCTGACGCTCGCCGATCTGACTTTCGACGCCGGCGCACGGACGGTCGCGCTGCAGTCGCTGGGCGGCGCAGTGCATTGGCGCGCCGATCCGCAGCAGAAGAGCGAAGACTCGGTGCTGCGCTGGAGCGGCGGAACGCTTCTCGGTCTCGCGCTCGGCGCGAGCGAGCTGCAGTTCAACAGCAGCGCTCGACAGTTCAGGCTGCTGCAGCCGGCGCGCATCCCGCTGCTCGATGGCGCACTCGCGCTGGAAAGCTTGCGGATTCGGAACGCGGGATTGCCGAGCGTCGCATTCATGGTCGATGCAACGCTCGAACCGATCGACGTCAAGCAGCTGTGCCGGACTTTCGGCTGGCCCGAGTTCGGCGGCCGCGTCGGCGGCTCGATTTCCAAGCTGCGCATGCGCGAAGGTGTCGTGTCGCTCGGTAGCACGCTGAGCGCGCAAGTGTTCGGTGGCAGCGTCACGTTCAGCGATCTGCTGCTGCAGCAGCCTTTCGGCAAATGGCCGCGGTTTTCCTCCAACGTCGCGTTCGAGAATCTCGACCTGGAGCTGATGACCGGTGCGTTCTCGTTCGGTCGCATCACGGGTCGCTTGTCGGGTCGGGTCGATGGACTGCGGCTGTTCAACTGGGCGCCGGTCGCCTTCGATGCGCGTCTCTACACGCCGCCGGGCGATCGCTCGAAGCATCGCATCAGTCAGCGCGCGGTCGAGAACATCGGCAGCATCGGCGGCGGCGGTGCCGGCGTGACTGCGGCGCTGTCGAGCGGCTTCCTGCGTTTCTTCGACGACTTCAACTACGATCGGTTGGGCCTGTCCTGCCGGCTCGAGAACAACGTCTGCGCGATGAACGGGGTCGCGCCCGCGCCTAATGGCGGCTACTACCTGGTCAAGGGCAAGGGCCTGCCGCGCATCGACGTGATCGGCAGCTCGCGGCGTGTCGACTGGCCGCGGCTGGTGCAACAGCTGATCGCGGCGACGAAATCGGGCGGCCCGACCGTGCAGTGATAGCATTCGCCGCTGGTCCCTCGAGGAGCCCATGATGATGCTGCGCCACGCTTCGCTGAAATTGATCGCCTGCTGCCTGGCCCTGTCGGCCTGCGTAACGATCAACGTCTATTTCCCGGCTGCGGCGGCGGAGAAGGCCGCGGACAAGATCATCGAAGACGTCTGGGGCGGCGATAAATCGTCCGAGTCCGACACCAAGCGCGAGGACAACAAGCAGACGGCGGTGCGCGAGGAGGCGGGTGCGCAGCGAGTGCTGCTGGCCGCCGCCGCGTCGGTGCTGAACTTCATCGTCCCGCCGGCGCACGCGCAGGCGAATCTGAACGTCGATACGCCGGCGATCCGTCAGCTGACGCAATCGATGGAAGCGCGCCACGCGCAGCTGAAGAAGTACTACGACTCCGGCTCGATCGGTTTGACGCGCGACGGTCTTGTTCAGGTTCGCGACCAGAATCTCGTGCCGCTGCCGGAGCGCAATGCCGTCCGCAAGCTGGTCGCCGAAGAGAACGCGGACCGCACGAATCTCTATCGCGAGATCGCCTCTGCCAATGGCCACGCGGAATGGGAAGCGGACATCCGCACGACGTTCGCGGAGCGCTGGGCGAGCAAAGCGGCGACGGGATGGTGGTTCCAGGACGAGAGCGGCGCCTGGAAACAGAAATAGCCCAGGACAAAAAAAGAGCCCCGCATGTTGCGGGGCTCTTCGTTTCCAGGCCGACGATTTCTTCGAGTTGTTGGGTAGCGTGGCTAAAAAGGAAACGTTGCTCTGTCGCTCCAACCCTTCAGACCCCTGACGCCAGATTCGAAAGATCCAGCGGCGCATCCTTGACGCTTTGTTCCAGTCCCTTCCCCTTCGCGGTTGCCATCCCCGCTTCTCTGCCTCGAATCGCGGCTAGCGATTCCGATTGCATACAGATGAGCAAGTGGCGTGCCCAGCGGGCGCACGCCCAACGCGAAACAAAGGTTTAGGTCACGGTGTGGCGAGCATGCGACGCACGCGGTACGCGCAGCCGCTGCAAAGTTGTAAAACCTGTCGACGCCGCCGTCTTCGCTCACCGCTCGCTGAGCGGAAGCTCGAGGCTGACGGCCACGCCGCTGTCGTCGGGCAGGTTGGTCGCGTTGACTGTGCCGCGATGGAAGTCCGCGATCAGTCGCACGATGTACAGCCCGAGCCCGAGATGCGGCTTGCCGTTGACGCTGCTGCGGCTGGTGACGAGCGATTCGAACAGCCGGTTGTCCAGCTGCGGCGGCAGTAGCGGTCCTTCGTTACGCACGGTCAGTGTGCACGATCGCGTGCCGCGGCTGAGCGCTATCGAGATCGGTCCACCTTTCGGCGTGAAGTCGCTCGCGTTGTCCATGAGCTTGTCGAGGAGCTGCGCGATCAAGTCGGGCGAGCCTTCGACCGGGCACGACTCTTCGGGCAGCTGCGTCTCGACGCGGTGCTGAACGAACGTCTGCTGATAGGCCTGGCCCATGTTCTGGATCAGCTCGCGCAGGTCGAAGCGCACGCGCTCGGTGTGCTCGATGATCTGCTCGACGCGCGTCGCTTCGCTGAGCGCGGTGAGGATCGCGTGCATGCGGTTCGTGCCGCTGCGCGCGCGTTCGATGTAGCTCTGCGACGGCTCTGGCAGCTTTTCTTCCGAGCTCAGGTTGTCCAGCGACGAGCTGACGATCGTCAACGGCGTGCGCAGCTCGTGCGACAGCTTGGTGCCGAGCGTTTGCAGATAGTTCGTGTACTCCTGCAGCCGGCCGAGCAGGGTGTCGTAGCTGCGTGCCAGAGCGCCAAGCTCATCGCGCGCCTGGGTATCGGGAATGTGCGGCTCGATCCTGCCTTCCGCGGTGAGTGCCGTGCTCGCGGCGCGACTCAAGCGACGGATGCGCAGCGACAGGCGCGCAGCAAACACGATCGTGACGACGATGACGAACAGCGTCGCGACAATCGTGAGATTCAACAGACGCGTGAGCGCGATCTCGCGCACCTGCACGAGTTGCTCGCCGGGTTGCTCGACGACCAGAGCGCCGAGGTTCTGGTCGCCGTACGGTATCGGCACAGCCGCACGCACGAGCGAAGGTTCGCCGCCGGCTTTTTCGAACCAGATCGCGCTGCGCCTGCCATCGCGCGCCGCATCGACAGGCGCGCCCCACATCCCGTACGGCAGGCCATAGGGCAGGGCATGTGCTGCATCGCTGGAGAACAGCACGCGATAGATCGATCGCGAGAAGCCCTCATCGTCGCTGCGCATTCCGGGATACTGAGTCGACGTCGTGACTGCGATCGAACCCGCGCGTGCGAGCAGCCAGCCGTGCGTGTCGATGACCGAGACGCGCACGCCATCCGGCGCGTACTGCTCCAACCTTTGTTTCAGCGCCTCTGAGCCGGTGTGAATCCACGCGAGGCCGCGCGTTTGCGCGACGATTGCATCCTTGGCATCGAGCGCCTGCACGGCGAGTTGCGTACCGAAGAGATTGAGCGGCGCGCGCAGCTCGATCGCATAGCCTTTGCCGGTCTCGCGCCACCTGCCCTCGACATAGGGCACTTCGTCCGCCGACGGTTTCCACGGCGCGCCGACTTCGCAGACGCGCACGAGCAAAGGACCGGGCGCGATGGCGCTGATCGACCAGGCGCGCTCGTGACCGAACTCGTCGTGGAGTAGCACGATGACGCGATCGGCGCCGGCTGCGGGCGGTGAGTCATCGGGCGTCGGAATTTCGTAGTGCACCGATGGCGTCACGACTTCGATGTACATGTGCATCGAGCGTCCGTGCACGCCGATGCGCACCTTGGGCTCGGCGCCTTCCGCGCCGGGGCTCGCGTTGTCGAAGCCGGGAACCGCGCGCGCGGGCTGCGGCCACTCGTCGGCAAATCCATCGAGCAGCGGGCGCGTGACGAGCAACGGCGCGAACAGATCACCGCGCGCCGGATCGAACTCGCGACGCAGGTCAGGAACGCGGTAGAGAAGCTCAGGCTCGCTTGCGACGACGCGACTGAGCACCTGCGCGGTCGTCAGCAGCGCATCTTCCTGACCGCGCCGCAGAGTGGTTTCCATCTGCTGCGCGTACTGCCAGCCTGCCCACGGCAGGACCAGCGTCAGGAGACTGAGCAGGAGCAGCTTGGTGCGAAGGGACATCTATTCCTTCCACCGGTACCCCATTCCGTACATCGTCTCGATGCTGTCGAAGGACTGTTCGATCGCCTGGAACTTGCGACGGATGCGCTTCACGTGCGACGTGATCGTGTTGTCGTCGAGCACGACGTTGGCTGCGTCCATGAGCTGCTGCCGGTTCTTGACGTGGCCGGGATTCTTCGCGAGCGCGTGCACGATCCAGAACTCGGTGAGCGTCAGCCCGAGCGGCTTCTCGTGCCAGGTCGCATGCAGTCGTGCTGTATCGATGAGCAACGCGCCGCGCGTCACGATCTGATCGCGATTCGAAGGTTGAGTGAGCGCGTCGATGCGACGGAACAGCGCAGTCACGCGCGCCATGAGATGCGTGAGGCTCAGGTCCTTCGTCAGATAATCGTCGGCGCCGAGGCGCAAGCCCGAGACCGCGTCGAGCTCGCTGTCGCGCGCGGTGAGGAAGATGATCGGCAATTCGGCGGAAAGCGAGCGCAGCTCGCGACACAACTCGAAGCCGCCTTCCGGCTCGTCGCGCAGGCCGACGTCGATCACTGCGAGATCGGGCAGTCGTCCGCGAAATGCCTCGATCGCTTCCTTGCGCTCGCCGTAGGTGCGCACCGAATAGCCGTGACGCTGGAATGCTGCCGCGTAGTTGTCGCGGATCGCGGGCTCGTCTTCGACGATGGCGATGACTTTCTTCATGGGGCACCAGTCTCAAGTGAATACAGTGTAGCGCTGCTGCCTGCGCGCGGAGTGGGCGCCACGATTGATCACAATCTGCCCCAGGCCTGCCGCCCGCCATGCGCCATCGATCCGCACCGCTGGATTGCAATGGCACCCATGCGAGCACTACAGAATACGGCGGTTTCGGGCCCCGACCGCGAACAGCGGCGACGGGAGCTGGCGTGGGCGTGGCTGTCGCTGCTGACGTTGGTTCTGTGCTGGGACGCGTCCGCGCGCCTCGAGACGCGCGTCTCGCCGCCGCGCGTGCGGATCGCGCACGCGGGCGAGCGCTCAGAAAGCGTTGATACCGGTGAGAGCGCGCCCGACCGTTAGCTGATGCACGGTCTCCGTGCCCTCGTACGTGATCACGCTTTCGAGGTTCAGCGCGTGGCGGATCGGCACATACTCCACGCTGATGCCCGCGCCGCCGAGCAGATCGCGTGCATCGCGGGCGATCTCGATCGCGCTGCGAGTGTTGTGCCACTTCGCCATCGATACCTGCGTCGGCTGCATCTGTCCCGCATCCTTCAAGCGACCGAGCTGCATCGATAGCAGCTGCGACGTCGTGATCTTGCGCGCCATCTCCGCGAGTCGGATCTGCACCGCCTGCGTCGCCGCGATCGGCTTGCCGAACAGTACGCGCGACTTCGTGTAGTCGATGGCTTGCGCGAGACAAGCCTGCGCCGCGCCCGTCACGCCCCAGCTGATGCCGTAACGCGCCTGCGTGAGACATGACAGCGGGCCTTTCAGCCCCGAGACGTTCGGCAACACGTTCGCTTCCGGCACGACGACGTTGTCGAAGAACAGGCTGGAGGTCACCGAGGCGCGCAAACTCATCTTGTGCTTGATCACGTTGGTCGAGAATCCCTTGAAGCCTTTCTCGACCAGGAAACCCTTGATGCCTTCTTCGGTCTTCGCCCAGACGATCGCGAGATCGGCGATCGAGCCGTTCGTGATCCACATCTTCGCGCCGTTCAGCACCCAATCCTTGCCCTGGCGCCGCGCCACCGTCTTCATGTTCGCAGGATCGGAGCCGCCGTGCGGCTCGGTGAGTCCGAAGCAGCCGATGACTTCGCCCTTCGCCATGCGCGGCAGCCACTTCTGCTTCTGCTCCTCGCTGCCGAATGCATAGATCGGATACATGCACAGGCTCGACTGCACCGAGACGAAGCTGCGCAGGCCGGAATCGCCGCGCTCGAGCTCCTGGCAGATCAGCCCGTACGAAACGGCGTTCAGGCCGGCGCAGCCGTAGCCGTGAATCGAGCTGCCGAGCAGGCCGAGTTCCGCGACCTCCGCAATCAGCTCGCGCGGGAAGCGCTCCTCCTCGAAACACTCGCCGATGATCGGGATCACTTTGTCGTCGACGAACTTGCCGACCGAATCCTGAACGAGACGCTCCTCGTCGCTGAGCATGCTGCGAACGTTGTACAGGTCGAGCGGATCGAGCTCGGCGGCGACGGTGGATTTGGGGCTGTGCGGAATGGCAGACATAAGACTCTCCTCGACGGCCCCGAATGATAGCTCCTTGTCCGGCCTTTCGCCCCGGCGTAGCGTACGCGGCCATGAGAACAGTCGATCAATGGCTCGAAGAGTACGGCGACAGCCACCGCAATCCCGCCAACAAGCTGCTGCACTGGATCTGCGTGCCGGTCATCGTCGTCAGCATGGTCGGCCTGCTGTTCTATTTGCCGGTGCCGCAAGCGTTGCGCGCAGCGTCGCCGTTGTTGAACTGGGGCACGGTTCTGCTGGTCGGAGCCGTGGTGTACTACGTGGCGATATCGTGGTCGCTCGCGCTCGGCATGGTGCTGTTCGCGGGCGCGGTGCTCGGATGCCTCGTGTGGTTGCAGACTCTGCCGTGGCCGTTATGGATCCTCTGCCTGGGGTTGTTCGTTGTGGCCTGGATCGGCCAGTTCATCGGACACCATTACGAAGGCAAGCGGCCGTCGTTCTTCAAAGACGTGCAGTTCCTGTTGATCGGGCCGTTGTGGCTGCTGAGCTTCGTCTACCGCAAGTTGGGCATTCGTTACTAAAGAATTCGACGAAGAGGTGAGGACATGGTGAATCGATTCCTGAAAGTTGCAGTGGTCGCCGCGGCGGTGTTCGCGGTCGCGGGCTGCGAGACCGTCAACCCGTACACGCAGGAGACGCAGACGAGCAAAGCTGCGAAGGGCGCGGGCATCGGCGCAGCAGCGGGCGCAGTGGTCGGCCTGCTCACGAAAGGCGACAAACTGCAGAACGCTCTGATCGGCGCCGGCGTCGGCGCGCTCGCGGGCGGCGGCGTCGGCTACTACATGGACGTGCAGGAAAAGAAGCTGCGCGACCGTATGGCGGGAACGGGCGTGACCGTCACGCGCATGGGCGACAACATCACGCTCAACATGCCGAGCAACATCACGTTCGCGCTGAACAGCGCCGATCTCAACCAGCAGTTCTTCAACGCGCTCGATGGCGTGTCGATGGTGCTGAAGGAATACGACAAGACCGTCATCGAAGTTGCCGGTCACACCGACAGCTCGGGCAGTGATCAGTACAACCAGGCGCTCTCCGAGCGTCGCGCGCAGGCAGTCGCGGGTTATCTGGGGAGCCACGGCGTGAAGACGCAGCGCCTGATCACGATCGGCGCCGGCGAAGCTCACCCGGTCGCGTCCAACGACACGGAGCAGGGTCGCTCGCAGAATCGCCGCGTCGAGCTGACGATCGTCCCCGTCACCAAGCAGAGCTGATTCTTTCGCTGCAAAAACAAAGGGCCGGTTCTTGCGAACCGGCCCTTTTCTATTGCTCCGACTCTTAACTCTTACGCTTCCATCGGCTCCGCCACGATCCCACGCAGCTTCTTGATCGCATTCGCTTCGATCTGCCGAATGCGCTCCGCGGACACTCCATAGCGATCCGCGAGCTCGTGCAGCGTCGCCTTCTCCTCGGTCATCCAGCGGCTGCGCAAGATCGTCTGGCTACGCTCATCGAGCGTTTCCAGCGCCTGCGACAGACGCTCGGTCGTATCTTCGTCCCACTGCTCGCGCTCGACCGCGACCGACGGATCGGCCTCGGGGTGCTGCAGATAGGCCGACGGCGAATACGCGCCATCTTCCTCGTCCGCGTCCGGCGCCGGGTCGAACGACAGGTCGCGCGAGCTCAGCCGCTGTTCCATGTCGGTGACTTCCGCGGTCGTCACGCCGAGGTCTTCGGCGATCGCACGCGTCTCGCTCTCGTTCAACCAGCCGAGGTTCTTCTTGAACCGGCGCAGGTTGAAGAACAGCTTGCGCTGCGCCTTGGTGGTGGCGATCTTCACCAGCCGCCAGTTGCGCAACACGTACTCGTGGATCTCGGCGCGGATCCAATGCACGGCAAACGAAACCAGGCGCACGCCGACGCCCGGGTCGAAGCGCTTCACGGCCTTCATCAAGCCGATGTTGCCTTCCTGAATCAGATCACCCATCGGCAGGCCGTAGCCGCCGTAACCGCGAGCGATGTGTACGACGAAACGCAGGTGCGACAGCACCAGCTGACGTGCGGCATCGAGGTCGCCGCCTTCCTGAAGCTGGCGCGCGAGCGCAAGCTCCTCTTCACGCGTCAGCACGGCAATGCGCGACACGCGTTCAACGTAGGCTTCGAGACTCCCGACCGGACCGGCCAGAACGAGGTCGGTGGGGGAACGGACCAACGCAGTGCTCATTTCGAAAGTAGCTCTCCTCAGGGGTGGGCTGGAGTTTAGCAATCGAGCCATTGGAGTGCTAACCGGGGCGGAAAGTTCCCCGCCGGCCGGGTGCTCAGGAGCCGCTCGCGGCGCACGTAACCCGTTGATCGATCTTCAGGTTGGCTCGATCTTACGAAGATGCCGCGTTGCGGCAATATAGGACCCGAGCCAGCCGAGCGCGATGCCGCTGGCCAGCAGGATCCCCGAAGCCTCAGGGTCGAGGGCGCCGAGCTGAAAGCTGCTTCCGTATAGACCAGCCAGCCTGCCGATCGGTTCGCGGAGGACGGCGACGGCCACGAGCGTGATCACCCAGGCGGTCAGCGCACCCCCCAGGCCGTACCAGAAGCCGTTGTAGAGGAACGGCCGACGGACGAACGCGTCGCTCCCGCCGACCAGCTTGGTGACCTCGATTTCGTCGCGGCGGTTCTGGATGTCGAGCCGGATGGTGTTGCCGACGATCACCATCACGCCGAGCCCGAGCACCGCGGCCGCGAGGATCAGCCCGCGCTGAAACGCTTCCAGGATCGCGTTCAGTCGATTCACCCAGGCCGTGTCGAGTTGCACGACTTCGACCGATGGCAGGGCGCGGACGTCGGCGGCGAGGCTCTGCAGGTTCGCCGTGTTCGTGTAATTGGCTGCGGGGCGGACCACGATCGTGTGCGGCAACGGATTCTCGTTCAGCGCATCGATGGCATCGCCGAAGCCGGAGTCCCGGCGGAATTCCTTGAGCGCTTCGTCTGCGAGGATCAGCTGAGCTTCTTCCACATCTCGCCGCTGACGAATTCGCTCAGCCGTGCGCTTGGCTTCCTCCGCCGACGTCGGCCGCTTGAGGAAGACCGTGAGATCGACAGCGCGGTTCCAGTTGCCCGTCGCGAGTTCTGCGTTCGTGACCAACAGGTGCAGGCACGCCGGGAGCGCGAGCGCGATGCCGATCACGAGGATGGTCAGCGTCGTCGCCAGCTTGTGCTGAGCCAACCGGCCGAGCGAGCCGATCGACGTCTGCAGATGCCGCACGAACCACGCGGTCACGGCTTCCCTCCATGATCCGCGCCGACGAGCTTGTGCGGGTCCAGCAGTCTTTCTCCGACCGTGGCGGCGGCTGACTCGATGATCCGGCCGCCTTCGAGGCGCACGCGGCGTACCGCGAAATGCTCGAGCAGGTAGATGTCGTGACTCGCGATCAGCACCGTCACGCCGACTTCGTTGAAGCGTCGAAAGATCTTCATGATTTCCAGCGACAGGTCCGGGTCGAGGTTGCCGGTCGGCTCGTCGGCGATGAGGATCGGCGGTTTGCTCACCACCGCGCGGGCGATGCCGACGCGTTGCTGCTCGCCGGTCGAAAGCTCCAGCGGCGCGCTCTGCTCGCGCCCGAGCAGTCCCACCTGATCGAGCGCCGCGCGCACGCGCTTGCCGATTTCCTTGGTGCCGACGCCGGCGATGATGAGCGGCAGCGCGACGTTGTCGAAGATCGTGCGGTCGTACAGCAGCTTGTGATCCTGGAACACCATGCCGATGTTCCGCCGATACGCCGGGACCTTGCCGCGGCCGATGGTCGCGACGTTCTGACCGTTGACGATCAGCTGGCCGCGGCTCGGACGCTCGATCAGCGCGATGAGCTTCAGCAGGCTCGACTTGCCGGCACCGGAGTGCCCGGTGACGAACACGATCTCGCCCGCGGCAATCTCCAGCGACAGGTCGCTGAGTGCCTCGCGGCCGTTCGGATAGCGTTTGAAGACGTGATCGAAGCGAATCATTCTTCGCGTTTCAGCAGCGCGTCGACAAAGCTCTCGGGCTCGAATTCGGCGAAATCCTCGGCGCTCTCGCCGATGCCGATGTAGCGGATCGGCAACTGCAGCGTGCTCGCGATTGCGAAAACGATGCCGCCCTTCGCGGTGCCGTCGAGCTTGGTCAGCACGACGCCCGTAACGCCGAGCGCGTCGTTGAACAGGCGCGCCTGCTGAAGCGCATTCTGTCCCTGGCTCGCATCGAGCACCAGCAATACTTCGTGAGGTGCGCGTTCGTCGACGCGAGCCATCACGCGCTTCACCTTTTTCAATTCGTCCATCAGGTTCGACTGCGTGTGCAGGCGGCCTGCGGTGTCGGCGAGGAGAACGTCGATGCGTCGTGCCCGCGCGGCCTGAAGTGCATCGAACGCAACGGCAGCCGGATCGGCCCCGGTCGCCTGCGCGATCACGGTCACGTCGTTGCGCTCGCCCCAGATTTGCAGCTGTTCGACCGCGGCAGCACGAAACGTATCGCCTGCCGCGAGCATGACTTTAAGTCCCTGCTGTTTCAGCAGTCGTGCGAGCTTGCCGATCGTCGTGGTCTTGCCGGCGCCGTTGACGCCGACGACGAGAATCGCAAAGGGCGCAGCAGCGCGGTCGATTACCAGCGGCTGCTGAGTCGGCGTCAGGATGTCGAGCAGCGAACTGCGCAACGCGCCGAGCAGCGCGTTCAGATCGGCGAGCTCCTTGCGCTGAACCTTGCGGCGCAGTTCGTCGAGAATACGATTGGTCGTCTCGACGCCGACGTCTGCAGTGATCAGCCGCGTCTCGAGCTCGTCGAGCACCGTGTCGTCGATGCGGCCTGCCGGCAACAGGTTCGCGAGGTCGTAGGTCAACCATGAATTGCCGCGATTGAGCTTCTCGCGCAGGCGCTTGAACAAGCTCGGCTGTGCCGCCTGCCCACTCTTTTCTGGCTGGTCTTCCGACTTCGATTTGAACCCGAACATCGCTTCGGCGGGTCACACTGGCTCGCAAAGGAGCCGGGATTCTATCAGCTATGATTCGCGCACGATGCCGCGCTCAGCCAACCAACTACGCATCATCGGCGGCCGCTGGCGTGGCTCGCGCATCGTGTTCCCGGCGCTCGCGGCCATCCGGCCTTCGCCCGACCGTGTACGCGAAACGCTGTTCAACTGGCTGCAACAACCGATCGTCGGAGCGCGTTGTCTGGATCTGTTCGCGGGCAGCGGAGCGCTCGGCCTCGAGGCGCTGTCGCGCGGAGCCGCCCACGTGACCTTCGTCGACCGCGAGCCGCAAGTGGGGCGGCATCTCACGCAAACGTTGCAAAGGCTCGGCGGCCACGATGCGAGCGTGACGATCGACGATGCGCAGCGCTTCCTGCAGCGCCCGGCGCAATCCTTCGACATCGTCTTTCTCGACCCGCCGTTCGATTCCACGGTGCTGGAGCAGGTCGCGAGCCGGCTGCAGCAGGGGTGGCTGGCGCCCGGCGCTTATATCTACGTGGAATGTCCTGCTGAGCGTTCGCTCGCAACTTTGCCGGCGCAGTGGGCCGTACACCGCACCAAGCATGCCGGTCAGGTCGGCTATCATCTGCTGCGAGCCAGCGACCCAGCCAATGAGGTTCCGCCATGACCGGCGCTCTGTATCCGGGCACGTTCGACCCGATCACCAATGGCCATCACGACCTGGTCCGTCGCGCCGTCGACATCTTCGGGCGCGTGCTGGTCGCCATCGCAGCGAATCCCGGCAAGGCGCCGCTGTTCACGGTCGACGAGCGCGTCGAGCTCGCACGTGAAGTGCTGCGCGACATTCCCAACGTCGAAGTCACCGGCTACACCGGCTTGACCGTCGACTTCGCGCGTCAGCATGGGCTGAGCGTGGTCGTGCGCGGTCTGCGTGCGGTGTCCGACTTCGAGTTCGAATTCCAGCTCGCGACGATGAGCCGGCATCTGTCGAATCAGGTCGACTACGTGTTCTTGACGCCGGCCGAGCGCTTCAACTTCATCTCCTCCTCCCTGGTGCGCGAGATCGCGAGCTTCGGCGGCAACGTCAGCCAGTTCGTGCATCCCGCCGTCGAGACCGCCCTGCAACGCGCCTGGGCGCGACGCAAAGCCTAATTTCCCCGAAGGTCGAAATTCGTCCCATGAAGATTGCACTGCTTCGTTCGCGCATCGTTGTCCTGTTCGTCGTCGCGCTGTTCGCGCCGCTGTTCGCGTCGGCGAACGCGCCCGGGAAACCGCCCAAGGCGGCAATCGCGAGTCAGCATGAGTTGGCCTCGCAGGCTGGCATGGAGATCCTGAAGCAGGGCGGCAATGCGTTCGACGCAGCGGTCGCTGTGAGCTCGACGCTCGCAGTCGTCGAGCCGAGCAGCTCAGGACTCGGCGGCGGTGGATTCTGGTTGCTTCATCGCGCGTCCGACGGCTTCGAGACGATGGTCGACGCGCGCGAAGTCGCCCCGAAGGCCGCCACGCGCGACATGTTTCTCGACGACAAAGGCAACGTCGTACCTGGCCGCTCGACCTCGACTGCTCTCGCGGCGGCCATTCCGGGCGAAGCTGCGGGCTGGGCGTATCTCGCGACCAAGTACGGCAAGCTGCCGCTGAAGACGAGCATGCAGCCCGCGATCCGCATCGCACGCGAAGGCTTCGCGCTCAATACGCGACTGCGCGGCGGCATCGAAGCCAAGAAGAA
>Ga0070664_100000282_pt1 | contig 36692 bp, 33 predicted proteins | sample KBSC73metaG_FD_65863 | JGI IMG/M metagenome (GOLD analysis project Ga0070664, IMG submission 65863) | Corn rhizosphere microbial communities from Kellogg Biological Station, Michigan, USA - KBS C7-3 metaG | ecosystem: Host-associated > Plants > Roots > Rhizosphere > Soil ... | reverse complement strand
TTCCGGTCAATGTGATTGTCAGCGTGCTGGTGCTGGTCGCTCCATGCTGGTCCTTGACGGTGTAGCTTGCAACGACATCTTTCGTCGCGCCTTGGGCCAGGTTCTGGTAGGCGGCGTCGCCCGCGTCGAAGCTGTAGCTGCCGTCCGCGTTCAGCGTCAGTCCGTCGACCGAGGCGTTGAGCGAGTAGCTGAGCGCATCACCAGCGTCCACGTCGCTGTCGTTCGCAGCAACGCTGCCAGTGATGGTGCTGTCCTCGAAGCCGCTGTTGACGTCCGCAACCGCGACCGGCTTGTCGTTCGTTCCGGTCAACGTGATGGTCAGCGTGCTGGTGCTGGAAACGCCATGCTGGTCGGTGACCGTGTAGTTCGCAGCAACGGCCTTTGTCGCACCTTGGGCCAGGGTTTGATACGTGGTGTGACCTGCATCGAAGCTGTAGCTGCCGTCTGCGTTCAGTGTCAGCCCTGCGACCGCAGCGTCGAGCGAGTAGGTGAGCACAGCACCAGCGTCCACGTCGCTGTCATTCCCGGCGACCGTGCCGGTGAGGACGCTGTCTTCGCTGCCCGAGGCGGTATCCGCCAGCGCGACCGGTGCGTCGTTGATTCCAGCGACATGGAAGGTCACGGAGGCCGGCGTCTTGTTGATGCCGTCGCTCACGGCGTATTCGATCGTCACCGTTTCGCTCTGGCCCATCGCCAGATGCTGGAAGGCCGCGGCACGCGGGTCCAGGGTGAAGCTGTGGGTCTGTGGGTCGAAGCGGATGCCGTCGGGAAGCGAGGCCGGCAAATCGACGACCGTCAGTGTCGTGCCGTCGTCAAGGTCGGACGCCGTAGCGAGGGCGTCAACGGTGACGGATGCACCGTCCTCGGTCCCCGAACCGGTGATGGCGGCCGTCACGACCGGTGCGTCGTTGGACCCTGTCACCACGAACTTGACAGCATTCGCGGTGGTCGCGGTGCCGTCGGAGACACCATAGTTCACCACCACGTCGGTCGTCTGTCCCTTCGCGAGGTGCTGATACGCCGAATGACACGGGTCGATCTGGAAGCTTTTCGTTGCAGCGTCGTAGCTGACGCCGGGAGGCAGCTGGCTGGGCACGCCGACGACGTACATCACCGCGCCTTTGTCCACGTCCGATGCATTGGCGAGGCAGTTCACGGTCACGCAGGCCCCATCTTCCTGCGACATGCCGCGATTCACGCCCGATACGACGGGGGCATCGTTCACGCCTGAAATGCTGACTCTTGCGGTGGCCCAACTCAATGTGCCGTTGCCCAGGCGAATCGCGTAGGTGAAGCTGTCGGTCAGCGTCTCGCCAGCGTTCAGCGCCTGCAACTGGGCCTTGCATTCAGCGGTCAGCGTCGATGCGTCATAGCCGACCTTGCCGTCCGCAGTGATCCAGATCTTGGCTCCACGGAAGCTGAACTCCGTGCTCATCGTCGAGTCTTGCTTCAAGAGGTCCGTGGACGCGACGCCGGTGGCGCACGTGCCGTCGTCGACCGAATAGAGAGATTTGGCATTGCCACCCAGGTCATTGGCCATCACGTCGAGGACGAAGACCTTCAGCGAGTCTTCGGTCAACTCCAATGGGGCGAACAGGTCGTCCTTGGCCTGCGGGGTATTGCTGAACGACACCGTGGAAACTGTTCCCATGACTCACCTTCGTTGATTGCGGTTGACTCCGAACGTGAAGGAGAATGGCGCTGGCCGTGATTTCTCGCCAGGGACCATTCAACGTCGCCTCGTAGTACAAACCGCCTGCAGCAGGTAGAAGTCCTTGCCGCGCGAAGAGGAGACATCGGGAGATGTGCGCCTTCACAAGGGTCGCATTCCGGCAGCGGTCTCGCCCGGGCTGTGCACTGTTCCTCTCGTTTCAGCCTGATGGGGTCGGCCCCCATGGAAAGAACAGGGCGAGCAGCGGCGCTTGCCAGGGATCTTCTTCCTCCCCGAAGGCAATGTCCCGGCAGGTGGAATCTCCTGGCAGAGGCCCTGCTGGTCGACGAAGAATCTGCCACCAGCGGCATGGCGTCGTCACTCCAGACCAGGCCACCAACCTGGCCTCAGGCTAAAAGGTCAGTTCCCGCGCTGCAATTGTTCCAGGCTCAACAGAAGACTCGTGCGATGCTCCCTGGAGACAACTTGCCAAGGCAAGCCGGAGAGTGCGCCTTCCAGTGCCCAGAGAAGATTGAGACTTGCAGATGGCACCGCCGCCTTGACTCGGGCGTAAGCGGGCACCGATCCCAGCGCTCTCAATTCGGCGACGCTGACGATGCCGGCGGATGCAAGCATCGCCTGCGACTTCGGTCCGAGATTCGGAAGTTGCGCCAGCGATCCAGCCTGATCTCCCGTCGTGCCTGAAAAGGGTTTGCCCTGTCTTTGATCGATCACGCGCACCTCAAGTCATGGGCTGCATTCACTTGTATCGCGCAGCAGTGATGAACTGGCCGAATGCTTCGCACCACACAATGACCGCACTGTAGCGGCTGGGGTCGACCGACTCCGGCACGGGCACAACGAAGTTCTTGAAAGTCTTCACATCCCCCACGCGCACCATGCGCGGCTTGAGCCGAATGAAATCGTCCTCGGTTTCAACAAACTCCGGCGACAGGTACAACTTGTAGTCCGGCCCGGGAGCCAGCTCGCCTGCCAGGGTGATGGCCTTCGCATCGATGGAGACGGTTCCCTCTCCCCAGTGCAGCGCGTCACTGTCTTTCAGGTCGCGGCGGAAGTGGCCTGTGTAGAGCGCGGACGCCGTGCGCATGGCGGTTTCGGCGGACGAAGGCGCTGCAGGAGCGATGAGGATCGGCAGCGTGTAGACGCCGAACGCGAAGCCGACGGCAAGGGCGATCAAGTGCGAGAAGACCAGGAGCAGGTGTTTCATTGCGTGTGCCTCGACGATGCCATGCCGCCAGGAAACAGCGAACCGTTGGAGCCCGGGCCCATGGCGCGACGCCATCAGGGCTCGGTCACCCCGATCGGACCACACACTTCGCGAAGCGCCTCGATCACGGCTTGCCGCACCTCGGGCCGCTGCATGGCACGAAGGTGCTGCGCCCCGGCCACGGGCACCCAGGTCTTTGGTGCTGGGGCTGCCTCGTAGAGGAGTTGGCCTTGCTTGAACGGCACGATTCGGTCGGCATCCCCGTGGATGATCCAGACGGGTACCCGCACATGGGCGATGGCGGTGACGGGGTCCTCTTCCTCGCCCGGCAAGTCATTGCGCGCGATTTTCGGCATGAGCTTGAGCACCTTGATTTCCTCGGCCACATGTTCCGCCACGTCGCTGTAGCGGGCAAACGCGGAATCGACGATGAGCCCCTGGACCAGGTCCGGGCCGAGTTCTTCGACGGCACGGATGGCGGTGGCCCCGCCGAGGCTCTGGCCGAACACCACGATCCGCCCCGGCGTGGCACCGGGCAGCGTCAAGGCGGCGTGCACGGCGGCCATGGTGTCGGCCACGACCCCATCGAGCGACGGCTTGCCCATGGACACCCCGAAACCGCGGTAGTCGAACATCAGCACGTTCACGCCGAGCGGCGGCAACCAGGCCACCGCCTCGATGTGGCGAGAAATGTTGGCGGCGTTGCCGTGCGCGTGCACGACGGTACACCTCGGCGGGCCGGCCGCCGGATCGGCCGGCAGCCACCAGCCGTCCAGCGGTGAGCGGTCTTCCGCAGGGAAGGTGACGTCGACCGACCTCAGGCCGAGCTTCGCGGGTTCCCGGTACTCGTGGTTGTTCGGATGGAAGAAGAGTGTCTCGATGCAGCCGCCCAGGAGCAGCATCGCGGCGCAGGCAGCCAGGGTGGCGCGTCCCGCGCCGCCCGGCCGCCCACTGGGGGGCGCGGCCTCAGCTTTGGCCCTCGTACTCGCTGACGGGTACGCAGCTGCAGAACAGATTGCGGTCGCCATAGACGTTGTCCACTCGGCCCACTGGGGCCCAGTACTTCTGCTGGCGCAGGCTGCGCACCGGGTACGCCGCTTCCTCGCGGCTGTAAGGGTGGGGCCAGTCTGCCTTCATCAGTGCCTCCGCCGTGTGTGGGGCGGCCTTCAACGGGTTGTCCTCGCGCGGCCAGACGCCTTGCTCCACCTTGGCGATCTCCCCGCGGATGGCGATCATCGCGTCGCAGAAGCGGTCGAGTTCCTTGAGCGGTTCGCTCTCAGTAGGTTCCACCATCAGCGTGCCGGCCACCGGGAAACTCAGCGTGGGTGCGTGAAAGCCATAGTCGATCAGGCGCTTGGCGACATCTTCGGCGGAGACGCCGGAGGTGTCCTTGAGCGGGCGCAGGTCGAGGATGCATTCGTGCGCCACGCCGCCACCCTTCACCCCGGCGATGTTGCCGCTGTAGTGGATGTCGTAGTGGTCGGCCAGGCGCGCGGCAATGTAGTTGGCGCTGAGGATGGCCACTTCCGTGGCGGCCTTCAAGCCCTCGGCGCCCATCATGCGCACGTACATCCAGCTGATCGGCAGCACCGCGGCGTTGCCCAGCGGCGCCGCGGACACCGCACCCACGCGCGGGGAGTCGATCCCCACGCCTGCCGAGCGGTGGGCCGGCAGGTAGGGCACGAGATCCTCGACGACACACACAGGCCCCACGCCGGGGCCGCCGCCGCCGTGCGGGATGCAGAACGTCTTGTGCAGGTTCAGGTGGCTCACGTCACCCCCGAACTCGCCGGGGGCGGCCACGCCCACCAGCGCGTTCATGTTGGCACCGTCCACATACACCCGGCCGCCATGCTGGTGAACGAGTGCGCAGAGCTCCTTCACGCGGGTCTCGAACACGCCGTAGGTGGAGGGGTACGTGATCATCACGCAGGCGAGCTTGGCCGAATGCTGTTCGCATTTGGCACGCAGGTCGTCGATGTCGACGTTGCCGTCGGCATCGCACTTCGTCACCACTACCTGCATGCCCACCATCTGTGCGCTGGCCGGGTTCGTGCCGTGGGCGGATTCCGGAATCAGGCAGACGTTGCGGTGACCCTCGCCGCGGCCTTCGTGGTACGCCTTGATGATGAGCAGGCCGGCATATTCGCCTTGCGAGCCCGCGTTGGGCTGCAGGCTGATGCCGGCGTAGCCGGTGGCCTGGCACAGCCAGTCACGCAATTGCTGGTCCAGTTCGGCATAGCCGGCGAGCTGGTCAGCCGGTGCGAACGGATGCAGGTGGGCGAACTCGGGCCACGTGATGGGGATCATCTCGCTCGTGGCGTTGAGTTTCATCGTGCACGAGCCGAGCGGGATCATGCTGCGGTCGAGCGCCAGATCCTTGTCGGACAGGCTGCGGATGTACCGCAGCATTTCGGTTTCGGAATGGTGGGCGTTGAAGACCGGGTGCGTCAGGAACGTGCTGGTGCGTGCGAGGCTTGCGGGCACCAGGGCGCGAATTCCCTGTTCATGCGCGTCGAACGACGGCAGCGGGCGGCCAGCGGCAAACAGGGACCAGATGGCGCTCAGGCAGGCGCGCGTCGTCGTTTCGTCGAGCGTGATGCCTACCGAATCGCTCGAGGCGCGGCGCAGGTTGAAACCGGCGGCGCGGGCCGCGGCCAGTACCCGCTCGGTGTCGGCGCCGGTGCGCACCTGCAGCGTGTCGAACGCTTGCTCGTGGACCAGCGAAGCGCCGAGCGACTTGAGCCCGGCGGCCAGGATGGCGGTATAGCTTGCCACCCTGCGCGCGATGCGCTTGAGCCCTTCCGGCCCATGGTAGACCGCATACATGCTCGCGACCACCGCCGGCAGCACCTGCGCCGTGCAGATGTTCGAGGTGGCCTTCTCGCGGCGAATGTGCTGCTCGCGCGTTTGCAGCGCCAGGCGGTACGCCGGATTGCCCTGGGCATCGACGCTGACCCCGACCAGGCGCCCCGGCATCGAGCGCTTGTATTCGTCCTTCGTGGCCATGTAGGCGGCGTGCGGTCCGCCGTTGCCCATGGGCATGCCGAAGCGCTGGGTGTTGCCCACCGCGATGTCGGCGCCCATCTCGCCCGGGGCCTTGAGCAGCGTAAGCGCCAGCAGGTCGGCCGCGACGATGGCCAGGCCTCCCTTGGCATGCACCGCGTCGATCAGCGGGGAAAGATCGCGCACCACGCCGTTGACGCCGGGGTACTGGAACAGCGCGGCGAACGCATCGGCCTCGGCTGCGGCATCGGCCGCCCCCGTGACCACCGAGATGCCCAGCGGGCGTGCCCGCGTCTGTACCACCTCGAGCGTCTGGGGCAGAACATCGTCGGCCACGAAGAACACCGTGCTCTTGCTTTTGCCCACCCGCATGGCGAGCGTCATGGCTTCAGCCGCCGCGGTGGCCTCGTCCAGCATCGACGAGCCGGCGATGGCCAGGCCCGTGAGGTCGCACACCATCGTCTGGAAGTTGACCAGAGCCTCCATGCGGCCTTGGGAGATCTCGGCCTGGTACGGCGTGTAGGCCGTGTACCAGGCCGGGTTTTCCAGGATGTTGCGCAGGATGACGCCCGGGGTCAGCGTGCCGTGGTAGCCCTGGCCGATGAAGCTCTTGAGCACCTTGTTTCTGGATGCGATGCCCTTGAGTTCGGCCAGCGCCTGCGCTTCGGTCAGCGGTGCGGGCAGCACCATCGGGGCCGGGCGCACGATGGCACGCGGCACGATGGCGTCGATCAGCGCACGGCGGGACGCCGCACCGATGGCCGACAGCATCAGCGGTTCGTCGGCATCCTCGATACCGATGTGGCGGGCAACGAATTCAGCGGCGTTTTCGAGCTCACCGAGCGGCTTGAGGGCGGACATCAACATGGCAAACAGGTCTGGACAAAGGGTGGAGCGGGCAGGGCGGCAGCAGAGCGGATCAGCTGTTCTTGACGAGTTCGTCGTACGCGGTGGCGTCGAGCAGCTTGTCGAACTGTGCGGTGTCGGTCACCCGCACCTTGAAGAACCAGCCGGAATTGAGCGGGTCGCTGTTGGCGAGCGACGGATCGTCCCGCAGCGCCTCGTTGACTTCGACGACCTCGCCGCTCACGGGCATGTACAAATCGGCCGCGGCCTTGACGGATTCGACGACGCCGGCCACCTCGCCCTGGTTGAGGGTGGCACCCACGGCGGGCAGGTCGACGAACACGATGTCACCGAGCGCATCCTGGGCATGCACCGTGATGCCCACGGTGGCGGGCGTGTCGGTGGTGATCCATTCGTGTTCGGCCGTGAAAAGGGTCGTCATGATCAAAACTCCTGGCTGGCCCGGTCCACCGGCTGCGGTTCGGGCTGGTTCAATGAAAAGGGAAAAGAGGGAAGGGGGATGGGAGCGGCCGGTACCGTTCAGCCGCGCACGTAGCGGTGAGGCGTGAACGGCATCGGCACCACGCGCATGGGTTGGCGTTTGCCGCGCACCTCGGCAAACACTTCCGAATGCAGCTGGCCGTGGTTGGTGGCGAGGTAGGCCATCGCGATGGGCTGGTTGACCGACGGCGCGAGCGTGCCGCTGGTCACATGGCCCAGCTTGTGGCCCTGGGCGTCGACGAGCTTGGCGCCTTCGCGCACCGGCAGCCGCTCGAGGCCCACCAGACCCACTCGCTTGTTGGTCGTTCCCGTGGCGAGTTGCGCATCGATCACCGCGGCGCCGGGGTAGCCCCCGTGGCGCGCCCCGCCCACACGGCGCACCTTCTGGATGGCCCAGGTGAGCCCGGCCTCGACGGGCGTGGTGTTGGCGTCGATGTCGTGGCCGTACAGGCACAGGCCGGCTTCAAGGCGGAGGGTGTCCCGTGCGCCCAGACCGACGGGCCGTACTTCGGGCATCGCGAGCAGCGAGCGGGCAAGGGCCTCGGCATCGGCGGCCGGGACGGAAATCTCGAAGCCGTCCTCGCCCGTGTAGCCCGAGCGCGTGACATAACAATCGGCCCCTGCCAGCGCAAGGGCCACGCCCGTCATGAAGGTGAGCCCGGCGACTTCCGGGTTCAGGCGACGCAGCGCGTCGACGGCCTTCGGGCCCTGGAGCGCGAGCAAGGCGCGGTCCGGCATCGGTTGCACCGTGCAGCGGTGGCCGATGTGCGTGACGAGGTGTTGGATGTCGGCGGCCTTGCAGGCGGCATTGACGATGAGCAGCAGATCGTTCTCGCGCCGCGTGACCATCAGGTCGTCGAGGATGCCGCCGGCCTGGTTCGTGAAGAAGGCGTAACGCTGTTTGCCGACGGCGAGGCCGGCGATGTCGACGGGGACGAGAGATTCCAGCGCGCTGGCGGCGTCGTCGCCGGTCAGCCTCACCTGGCCCATGTGGGAGACGTCGAACAGCGCGGCGGCTTCCCGGCAGTGCTTGTGCTCGGCAATGATGCCGCCGGGGTAGTTCACCGGCATTTCGTAACCGGCGAACGGGACCATCTTGGCCCCCAGTTCGAGGTGCAGCGCGTGGAGGGGGGTCTTCGACAGGACAGCGGGCAGTGACATGCGTTTCTCCGGCAGGGCGATCGTGCAACCACCGAATTCGGTGGGGATGCCCTCGCTGTCCGCTTTACCTGAGAGATTGGCGGGGGTTCGTGCCGACACCTTCCGCTTGCCCCTTCGGTGGGCCGGCTCACCCGTTCCCGGGTCACCAGCCTCTCTCCAGTGAGGAACGCTCCTTCCCGTTTCCGTTCGCGAAGCGTGTGTCAGTCCTTTTGCCTGAGCGTTCTCGTCAGGGAAACCCTGACTCGCCTTCGGCGGCGCCCGCGACGGGCGCTCTCTCCTGACGGTTCGTAGTGTACCTCCGCGCCGCGCCCGCGGCATCCGTCACGCGGCTCACCGACGGTTGGCGACGTCGCAATCGCTTACGGAAATGCAGTGTTGTGTCCGTGTTGCTTTGCCGAAATGAGAGGCAGAGGCCGTCCTTTTGTGCTGTTCGTGTGACTGCCACTTGTTGTCCAACGAATCGGATCCACAGCATGAAGCTCCACCGCGCGTCCATTCACACCTCCTTGGCCTCCACCTTGATCGCCGCGGTATTGATCGCCGGCTGCGGAGGTGGGGGAGGTGAGGACACGGCTCCCGAAGTGGCGCCCCAGGCCGCCCACGTCGACAACATTGACCCCGTCAAGACACTCGCGGCCACCGAGAACACCGTCCAGGCCTACGACGTCGTGCCGGATGAAATGGTGCTCAACAACTTCTTCGCCGACGGCCTGAACAATTGGATCGTGGGCGACGCCGTGCTGGTCAACAGCACCCAGCGCCCCGGTGGCAAGTCGCTCAACGTGGGCTGGCGCGCACTGCAGCGCTATGCCCACAACACGCTCGTGCCGGGTGCCTCTTACACCGTCAAATTCCGGGCCCGCAATGAGAATTCGACCGGCACGACCACGGTCGCGATGAAGTTCCAGATCCCGCCTTACAACGAATCATTCCGGACTTATCAGACGACGGTGACGGGCACGGCGTGGAAAGACTACGAATTCCAATTCACAGCTCCCGTATTCACCAAGGGCGAACTGAGCATCCTGGCCAACGGGTCGCGCACGGTGGTGGACACCATCTCGATGAAGATGCGCCCGGCCATCGCCACCACCGAATCGGTCGAAACGCTGTCGGGCTCGATCCTGCCGTCGGAGGACTACAGGCTCGTCTTCAACGATGAATTCAACGGGACTGCTCTGGACCGTGCGAAGTGGCACACCCGAATGATCTACAACAACGGCACCACCGACCGCCTGCATGACGAGAAGCAGCGCTACCGTGACAACGACAACCATCGTGTGGCCAACGGCGTACTGAGCCTCGTGGCGCGCAAGGTGTCCTCCACGGACCCCAACGGCATCAACTACGAATCGGGCATGATCCGTTCTGATTGGACGTCACGCTACGGCTACTACGAAACCCGCGTGAAGATGCCGGCCGGCGTGGGCGTGTGGCCAGCGTTCTGGCTCAACTCCGACGTCTCCGAGACCGGCCGCCTGAGCTGGCCGCCCGAGATCGACATCTTCGAATACGTCAACAACGGCGTGGAAGACACGTCCAACATGATCCATTCGAACGTGGTCACGATGGACCGCAAGCCGTCCCAGCTGTTCTACAGCGACCCGGCCTTCAACCCCCAATACACCTACTGGCGCGCCCCGTTCAATTTCAGTGATGACTTCCATGTCATCGGAGCCGAATGGACGCCCACCACCGTGACCTTGTACATCGACGGACTGAAGATCTACACCCGTGCGGCCACCTGGAACTACGACGACGGCAAGCTCGGCGGTCCGGCCCACATCCTGTTGAACTTCGCGGTGGGCGGGGCCTGGGCAGGCCGCCACGGCATCGACGATGCAGCCTTCCCGCAGGAGATGCAGATCGACTGGGTGCGCGTCTACCAGAAGCAGCCCTGACGAAAAAAGCTGAAACCGCCCCTTCGGGGGCGTTTCAGTTTTGCGGCCGGACGGCCGTCATGCCACCTTCCAGGTGCGAAGCCGCAGCGAATTGGCGATGACGCTCACGGAGGACAGCGCCATGGCAGCCGCTGCCACCTCGGGGGAAAGCAGGAGACCGAAGAACGGATACAGAACACCCGCAGCGAGGGGAATGCCGGCCACGTTGTAGGCAAAGCTCAGGAACAGGTTCTGCCGGATGTTGTGCATCGTCGCTCGCGACAACATCCGCGCCCTCACGATGCCGCGCAGATCGCCATGCAGCAGCGTGACCCCCGAACTCTCCATCGCCACATCGGTGCCTGTTCCCATGGCAATGCCGACATCGGCGGCGGCCAGGGCAGGGGCATCGTTGACGCCGTCGCCGGCCATCGCCACGACCCGACCTTGGGACTTCAGGCGCTGAACCGCGGAGGCCTTGTCCTCCGGAAAGACTTCCGCGATGACCTCATCGATGCCGAGCTGGCGACCCACCGCTTGCGCCGTGGTCGTTCCGTCGCCGGTGAGCATGACGATGCGCACGTCCGCGGCCTTCAGTGCCTGCAGCGCCTGCGCAGTCGTGGCCTTGATGGGGTCGGCGATCGCAGCAAAGCCGGCGAGCTTGCCCGCGATGCCGATGTAGATCACCGTCGCGGCACGCTGACGCTGTGCCTCGGCCGCCTCGCTCAGGCTGCTCGCGTCGATCGCGTATTGAGCGAGGAACTTTGCGCTGCCTGAGACGACGTCCTGCCCCTCTACCGTGCCGATCACCCCCTTGCCCACGGGCGAGTCGAAGTCGGTGACCTCAGACAGCGAAAGCCCTCGCGCTTGTGCCTCCATCACGATGGCCATCGCCAGAGGATGCTCACTCGCGCGTTCGACGCTGGCGAGTGTTTGCAGCACGGCCTCGGCGGTGAAGCCCGGTGCGGCCTCCATGTGAACCACCCTCGGGCGCCCTTCGGTGAGGGTGCCCGTCTTGTCGATCACCAGCGTATCGACCTTCTCCATGCGTTCCAGCGCTTCAGCGTCCCGGATCAAAACGCCGTGCTGCGCACCGCGGCCAATCCCCACCATGACCGACATCGGGGTGGCCAGGCCCAGGGCACATGGACACGCGATGATGAGAACCGCGACCGCCGTCACCAGCGCGTAGCTCAAGGCCGGTGATGGTCCCCAGGAGAGCCATGCCACCAACGTCAGCACCGCGGCCACGATGACCGCCGGCACGAACCAGCCGGCCACCTGGTCGGCCATCCGCTGGATGGGGGCACGACTGCGTTGGGCGGCGGCGACCATGTGGACGATCTGGGCGAGCAGCGTTTCCGCGCCGACCTTTTCGGCCCGCATCACGAAGCCGCCGGTCTGGTTCATGGTGCCTGCGGTGACGCTCGAGCCCATGGCCTTGGCCACGGGCACAGGCTCGCCCGTCACCATCGATTCGTCGACATTGCCCTTGCCCTCGACCACCGCTCCGTCCACCGGGACCTTCTCCCCCGGGCGCACACGCACGAGGTCACCCACCAGGATGGCATCCACCTGCACCGTCTCCTCCGATCCATCCGGATGGACCTTCACCGCTGTCTTCGGAGCCAGCCTCAGCAGTGCCTTGATGGCGCCGGAAGTTTTCTCCCGCGCGCGCAGTTCGAGCACCTGGCCGAGCAGGACGAGGACGGTGATGACGGCGGCGGCTTCGAAGTAGACGGGAACCGCGCCGTCCGCCAATCTCAAGTCCGACGGAAATGCTGTGGGCGCCGCGGTGCCGACGATGCTGTAGAGCCAGGCCGCGCCCGTGCCGAGCGCAATGAGGGAGAACATGTTCAGGCTTCGGCGCTTGACCGACGATGCCGCACGCATGAAGAAGGGCGAGCCGGCCCAGAGCACGACGGGTGTGGCCAGCAACAACTGGATCCAGTTCGACGACTGCGGGTCCAGCAGATGGCCCATGTTCACCAGGTGCCCGCCCATCTCCAGGATGAACACCGGCAGCGTCAGTGCCGTTCCGATCCACAGGCGCTGCGTCATGTCGCGCAGTTCCGGGCTTTCTGCGGCCTCGACGGTCGCGACCACCGGCTCCAACGCCATCCCGCAGAGAGGGCAATGGCCCGGTCCCAACTGACGGATTTGCGGGTGCATGGGGCAGGTGTATTCCCGCGCATCGCCAGGCGGCGCGGCAACCGGCTTCTCGACCGCGGCGGGAGGGCGGTCGAGGCCAAGGCCCTTTGCGTGCTCGGTGTGAGGCGTCGGCATGGCGTCATCCTCCGCAACTTGGAGTTTGAACCCTGCCAGGAAAAAATGTCACCCCGGCGAAAGCCGGGGCCTACTGCGGCCGGTCGGTACCGGCGTTCGCCGGTATGACGAGGGGGAGCGAAAAGCCGGGGCCCACCACGGCCAGCGCAACCCATGCCCGGTCACATGCCGGCGTAGTTCGGTCCGCCGCCGCCTTCAGGCGTGACCCACACGATGTTCTGCGTCGGGTCCTTGATGTCGCAGGTCTTGCAGTGCACGCAGTTCTGGGCGTTGATCTGCAGGCGGTCCGTGTCGTCTTCGTTCTTGACGAACTCGTAGACGCCGGCCGGGCAGTAGCGGGCCTCGGGGCCCGCATACTTCGCAAGGTTCACGGTGACCGGAACCTTGCTGTCCTTGAGCGTGAGGTGCGAGGGCTGCTGCTCCTCGTGGTTCGTGTTGCTGATGAAGACGCTGCTCAGGCGGTCGAAGGTGATCTTGCCGTCCGGCTTGGGATACACGCGTTGCGGAAACTCGGATGCCGGTCGCAGCATCGCATGGTCGGGCAGCGTGCGGCGCTTGGTCCAGGGCGGCGTCTTGATGCCGAGCAGCGGCAGCAGGAAGTACTCCACGCCGTTCATCAGCCCGCCCATCATGTTGCCGAGCTTGAACCAGGCCTTGAAGTTGCGCGAGGCATGCAGCTCGTCGTAGAGCCAGCTCTTTTCGAAGGCCTCCGGGTATGTCGACAGCTCATCGTGCTGCCGGCCGGCACAAATGGCCTCGAACAGCGCGTCGGCGGCGAGCATGCCGCTTTTCATGGCCGCATGGCTCCCCTTGATGCGCGCAGCGTTGAGGTAGCCGGCGTCGCATCCCACGAGGCAGCCGCCAGGGAACACGGGCTTGGGCAGGCTCAGCAGGCCGCCGGTGGTGATGGCCCGGGCGCCGTAGCCCAGGCGCTTGCCGCCTTCGAGGTATTTGACGATGGCCGGGTGTGTCTTCCAGCGCTGCATTTCCTCGAAGGGGCTGATCCACGGGTTCGCATAATCGAGGCCGGTGATCAGGCCGAGGGTGACCTTGTTGTCCTCGAGGTGGTACAGGAACCCGCCGCCGTAGGTGTTGTCATCCAGGGGCCAGCCGGCGGTGTGGACGACGAGGCCGGGACGGTGCTTGGCCGGATCGATCTCCCAGAGTTCCTTGACGCCGATGTTGTACGCCTGCGGGTCGCGGCCGGCGTCGAGCTTGTACTTGGAGATGAGCTGCTTGCCGAGGTGGCCCCGGGCGCCTTCGGCAAACACGGTGTACTTCCCGTGCAGTTCCATGCCGAGCTGGAAGTTGTCGTTGGGCTGTCCATCCTTGCCGATGCCGACGTTGCCGGTGGCCACGCCCTTGACGCTGCCGTCGTCGTTGTAGAGCACTTCGGCCGCAGGAAAGCCCGGGAAGATTTCAACGCCCAGGCTTTCGGCCTGCTGAGCGAGCCAGCGCACGACGTTGCCGAGGCTGATGGCGTAGTTGCCTTCGTTGTGGAAGTTCTGCGGAATCAACCACTGCGGAAACGAAATGGCGCCGGTCTGGGTGAGCCACATGACCTCGTCGGAGGTCACCGGCTGGTTCAGCGGGGCGCCTTTTTCCTTCCAGTCTGGAATCAGTTCCGTCAGGGCCCGGGGGTCCATCACCGCACCGCTCAGGATGTGGGCGCCGGGCTCGGATCCCTTCTCCAGCACGACCACGGAAATCTCCTTGTCCTGCGTGGCGGCGAGCTGCTTGAGCCGGATCGCAGTGGCCAGGCCGGCCGGGCCCGCGCCGACCACCACCACGTCGTATGCCATGGCCTCGCGCGGTCCGTACTGGGCCAGGATTTCCGAGGGGGTCATGCACAGTCTCCTTGAATCGAGCTCGAATCGTAGCCATGCATTCTAATTCGGGGAGGCTCGAAAATCGAACGACCGTTCTATGTGGCCGCGGCCCCGGTTTCACCCATGCGCGTGCTATCTTCATCGCTCGCTGATGACGACATGAACGAGGAGAAACGCATGAGCTACAGCATCGATCTGTCCGGGCGCGTGGCGCTGGTCACCGGTGCGTCGAGCGGGTTGGGGACGCAGTTTGCAAAGACGCTGGCCTCGGCCGGCGCGGCGGTGGTGCTGGCCGGGCGGCGCATCGAGCGGCTCAAGTCGCTTCGCGCCGAGATCGAGGCGTCGGGCGGCGATGCCCACGTCGTCGCACTCGACGTGACCGACCACGACAGCATCAAGGCCGCGGTGGCCCACGCCGAAACGGAAATGGGGACGATCGACATCCTCGTCAACAACTCCGGCGTCAGCACCACGCAGAAGATCACCGACGTGTCCCCCGAGGACTACGACTATGTGATGGACACCAACACCAAGGGCGCTTTTTTTGTGGCGCAAGAGGTCGGCAAGCGCATGCTGGCCCGTGCATGCGGCGCGGCGCCTGGCACCTTCACCGGTGGACGCATCGTCAACATCGCATCCGTTGCGGCGCTCAGGCCGCTCAGCCAGGTGAGCGTGTATGCGATGAGCAAGGCGGCCATCGTGCAGATGACGCGCGTCATGGCGCTCGAGTGGGGCCGCCACGGCATCAACGTGAATGCCATCTGCCCCGGATACATCGATACCGAGCTCAACCATCACCATTGGCAGACCGAACACGGCCAGAAGCTCATCGCGATGATGCCGCGCAAACGCGTCGGCCAGCCGAAGGACCTGGATGCGGTCCTCATGATGCTCTGTTCGAATGAAAGCCATTTCGTCAATGGCGCCGTGATCCAGGCCGACGACGGGTTCGCGATCTGACATGCGGCCCCTGTCATTGCTGGAATCCCGAGTGCTCGGCGTGCTCATCGAGAAGGCGCACACCGTGCCGGACAGCTACCCGCTTTCGCTCAACGCGCTGACGGCCGGCTGCAACCAGAAGACGGCCCGTGACCCGGTGCTCAACGCATCGGAGTCCGAAGTGCAGGCGGCTGTCGACGCCCTGAAGGTGCTGCACCTCGTGTTCGAATCGAGCGGCTCGCGGGTCACACGGTACGAGCACAACATGCCCCGCGCCATGGCGCTGCCGGGCGCAGCCGTGGCACTGCTCGCGGTGCTGATGCTGCGCGGGCCGCAGACGAGTTCGGAATTGCGGGCCAACTGCGAGCGGTTGCACCGGTTCGCCGACGTCTCATCGGTGGAGGCCTTCCTGGAAGAACTGGCCGAACGGTCGGACGAGAAGGGGGGGCCGCTTGCGGTGAAACTGCCGCGGGCGCCCGGCGCGCGCGAAGCGAGGTGGATCCATCTGCTGGCTGGCAACATCGACCTTTCAGCATGGCCCGCGGCCGTTGAATCGCCCGATTTCGTGGCGACCACTGAGCTTGCTGCGCTGAAGGCGCAGCAAGCGAGCATGCAGCTCGAACTCGACACCCTGCGCACGCTGGTCGAACGGCTGTACGCGGAGCTCGGGGTCAACCGCGGCGAGTGACACCGGCTGGGAGACACCTCCGCGCCCGCCTGAGCAATCGGGACCGGGTGGCTACACTGCCCGGATGCGCATCGATGATCTTCGCCAACGCTTGCGTGCGCTCGGCGCCAAGCCCTGCCACGAGTTCCGCGTGCTTCGACTCTGGGCGACCGCGCAAGACCAGGCCAGCGGTCGCCGCAAGCCCGAGGACTTCCTGCCAGCCAGCGTGCGCGCCGTGCTGCCCGAAATCACCGCCAATTTGGCGGGGCTGGCCCGCGTGCGCTCCGAACACCCGGCCGAGGACGGTTCGTCGCGCCTGCTCATCGAGCTGGCCGACGGTCAGACCGTGGAGAGCGTGCTGCTGCCGCGCGATGGCGTGTGCGTGTCGACGCAGGTGGGCTGCGCGGTCGGCTGCCTGTTCTGCATGACCGGCCGCGACGGGCTGCTCCGCCAGTTGGGCAGCGCCGAGATCGTCGCCCAGGTGGTGCTGGCACGCGCACGCCGTCCGGTGAAGAAGGTGGTGTTCATGGGCATGGGCGAGCCGGCCCACAACCTCGACAACGTGCTGGAAGCCATCGAACTGCTCGGCACGGCTGGCGGCATCGGCCACAAGAACCTCGTGTTGTCCACGGTGGGTGATGTTCGGGTGTTCGAGCGGTTGCCGCTTTCGGCGGTCAAGCCGGCGCTCGCGCTGTCATTGCACACCACCCGGCCAGACCTGAGGGCCGAGCTGCTGCCGCGAGCGCCGCGCATCGACCCGGCCGACCTGGTGGCCGAGGGAGAGCGCTATGCCCGTGCGACCGGCTACCCCATCCAGTACCAGTGGACCCTGCTCGAAGGCATCAACGACACCGATGAGGAGCTGGAAGGCATCGTGCGGTTGCTGTCGGGCAAGTACGCGATCATGAACATGATCCCGTACAACACCACCGAGGGCACGGGTTACCGCCGCCCGTCCTGGGCGCGGGCGGCGGCGATGTCGAACCATTTGAACCGCCGCGGCGTGCTGGCGCGGCTGCGCCAGTCGGCAGGGCAGGACGTGGACGGCGGTTGCGGCCAGCTGCGCGCAAGAACCGGCAGCCCGCGCCGGTCCATCCCGATTCAGCCGGCCGCCTGAGCCAGCGCCTCGTCGATCTCGCGCTGCCCCGCAGGCCGCACGACGCGCGCGACTTCCTGCCCGTCGCGCAACACGACGAGCGTCGGCCACAGCTTGACACCATAGGAGCGCCCCAGCCGGCGGCCGCGGCCGTCCTCGATCTTGAGGTGGCGAATTTCCGGGCGGTCGGCCAACGCGGCGGCCAATGCGGGTTGCGCCGCCTGGCAGTAGCCGCACCATCCGACGCCGAACTCGACCAGCGAGGGGCCTGGCAAGGCATCGATTTCCTCGCGCGGCGGTTCCACGAGGGCGTAGGAGTTGGTCATGGGCATGATGGAATTTTCGAGCAATCCGCATGCCTGTTCGCGGGCAGTCCTGCCCGACGGCGGCTCAACCGCTCAGCAGCTTGTGCACGAGTTCATGGGTGGTGACGGCGCCGTATTTGCGCATCAGTCGGGCACGGTAGACGTCGACCGTGCGGGGGCTGATGGACAGGCGCTTGCCGATCAGCTTGCTCGTGAGACCGTCGATCAGCAGGGCGGCGATTTCACGCTCGCGGGCCGTCAGATCGGCCTTGAGCTGGCGCTGCGCCGACAGGTCCTCGAACGACCAGATGCCGGCGGCATGGGGCTCCGCCGGGTCGAGCGCGCGGCCGGCCACATGGCACCAGAACAGCTCGCCCCGTTGCGGGCCATCCACCCGCTTCATCACGCGTTCATCGGCATACCACCCCTGGGCGTCCAGGCTCGCGGTGATGCGTGCCCCGGTGCGCTCGAACTCGGCATGGGTGGGATACAACAGCTCGAACGACTGGCCCACGAGCTGTTCGCGCTCGGCCCCGAACATCGCGAGCACCCGCTGGTTGCAGTCGATCATCAGGCGGTGGCGCGAGATCACCAGCCCGACAGGGGCCAGGTCGAAGGCGGTACGGTAGTCGAGATCAATCTTGGGCATGTGCTTACTGAATTCTACGTAATGAATACTTAATGCGTTACGTAGTACGCTCCGGTACAACGGGTTCTCGATATTTTTCCTTCCAGGAGGCGCTGATGAACAAGGTCTACCCGAGCGCGGCCGCCGCACTCGACGGTGTCGTTCGCGACGGACAATTGCTCGCCGTGGGTGGCTTCGGCCTGTGCGGCATCCCCGAGGCGCTCATCGCGGCGTTGCGCGATTCCGGCAAGAAAAACCTCACGGTGATTTCCAACAACGCCGGTGTCGATGGCTTCGGCCTCGGCCAACTGCTCGAAACGCGGCAGATCAAGAAAATGATCTCGAGCTACGTCGGCGAAAACAAGGAATTCGAGCGCCAGTACCTCGCGGGGGAACTCGAGATCGAATTCACGCCGCAGGGCACGCTCGCCGAAAAGCTGCGTGCGGGCGGCGCTGGCATTCCGGCGTTCTTCACGAAGACGGGTGTGGGCACGCTCGTGGCCGAAGGCAAGGAGACCCGGGAGTTCGACGGTTCGGTGTACGTGATGGAACGCGCGCTGTTTCCCGAAGTCAGCCTCGTGAAGGCCCACAAGGCCGATCGAAGCGGCAACCTCGTGTTTCGCCGCACGGCCCGCAACTTCAACCCGGCCGTGGCCATGGCCGGCAAGCTGACCATCGTCGAGGTGGAGGAGATCGTGGCCACGGGCTCGATCGATCCGGACGACGTGCACCTGCCGGGCATCTATGTTCACCGCATCGTGCTCAACGCCACGCCGGAAAAGCGCATCGAAAAGCGCACCCTTCGCGAAACCAACGCACAAGCAGGAGCCTGACACCATGGCCTGGACCCACGAACAAATGGCCGCACGCGCCGCCCGTGAACTGCAGGACGGCTTCTATGTGAACCTCGGCATCGGCCTGCCGACCCTCGTTGCCAACCACGTTCCGGCCAACATGGAGGTGTGGCTGCAAAGCGAGAACGGCATGCTCGGCATTGGTCCGTTTCCCACCGAGGCCGAGGTGGATGCCGATCTCATCAACGCCGGCAAGCAGACCGTCACCACGATCCCCGGCTCGTCCATCTTCGGTTCCCACGACAGCTTCGCGATGATCCGCGGCGGCAAGATCAACCTCAGCATCCTGGGCGCCATGCAGGTCAGCGCCCAGGGCGACCTGGCCAACTGGATGATTCCCGGCAAGATGGTCAAGGGAATGGGCGGTGCGATGGACCTGGTGGCCGGCGTGGGCCGCGTGCTCGTGCTCATGGAACACGTGGCCCGCAAGAAGGATGGCACGGAAGACCTGAAGATCATCCCGGCATGCACGCTGCCGCTGACCGGGGTGCGCGTGGTCAACCGCATCATCACCGACCTGGCGGTGCTCGACGTCACGCCGCAGGGGTTGAAGGTGGTGGAGATCGCACCGGGCGTCACCCGGGAGGAACTGCAGGCCAAGACCGGGGTGCCGCTGCACTGACCACCCCGGCATCCACGGGCTGCCGTGGGCCCCGGTTTTCACCGGGGTGACATCTCTGGGGGCGCCTTCGCCAGGATCTCCTTGCGTTTGATGCGCAGGTAGGTCGCCTGATCCATCTCGTGCAGCTGGAGGGGGTAGCGCTCGGATGCAGTGAACCAGTCGAGCATGCGGCGGTCGGCGTCGTCCGGGGCGTTCAGGTACGCGTCGATCGCCAGGAAATAGCGCATCGCATTGCGCTCGATCACTGCGCGCATGCCGCCCACGTACACCGGCTCGCCTTTGGCGGTGCGCCCCAATACGCTGAAGCCCACCTTGTTGCTGCCGACCGTGGCCAGGTAGGCCTGCATGGCCAGGCGTGCCGTGATGCCGTAGCCGTGTTCGTAGCTGAACCGGATGAACGAGCGCTGCGCATCCAGCGGGATGGCTTCCACCGCGATGCGATGGTCGTGGGTACCGAAGGGACCTTGGGCTGCTTCCAGGCGAACCTCGAGATGATCCGCGCCCTGGTGGACCGTGCGGAATGTGAACTTCACCAGATAGGTGTCTTCGACGGGCTGGTCGGATTTGCGGCCGATGCGAATGCTCAGCGTGCGCCCGTCCGGCGGCGCAAGGCACTGCTTGATGTTGAAGGGCAGGATCAGGATGCTGCACCAGGCCTCGCGCGACGTCAGCGCATCCGCCACCTGCGCGAAGGGATGCGTCACGACGGCATGGATTTCGCTCTTGAGCTTCCCCGAGGTGTCCGCGGAGTCCACATGCAGCGGCCGGCCGAACCCGTTCTGTGTCAGCGCGGGCAGGAGTGCGACATGCCGCGCCTTCAGCGCGTCGGCGCTGCCGTCGGCAAGGGCAGCAGTGGCGCATGCCAGAGTGGTCGCAAGCGCGAAGAGGATGCGCAAGAGCAGCATGGGCGGGGGCGGCATGGAACTTGGTTTTCCTTGATCGGCGTCAAGTTCCGCGAGGGCAGTGCTTCAGAACTCAGTGCAGCTCAGAGCCAGTATTCCCAAGCCTTGCTGAGCGCTTCCCGAATGCGGGGGGTGATGCCCCGGTGGCGCCAGGCCTCGAGCGTGACCTCGGTGGATTCGGCGAGATCGCGGTGGAACAACGTGCGCATCTGCCGGCCGAAGGCCGGGCCGAGGATCACGGCATTGACTTCCATGTTGTGCAGAAAGCTGCGCCAATCGAGGTTTGTGGACCCGATGGTGCTCCACACCCCGTCGATCAAGGCCGTTTTCGAATGCAGCAACGCCCCTTTGCGCTCGTGGATGCGAATTCCCGCCTCGAGCAGCTCTGTGTATGACGCACGCCCGGCGTAAAGCACCAGCTTGGAGTCGGTCTCGCTGGGCAGCAGCAGCGTGACCTTCACGCCCCTGGCCACGGCCGCCTTCAAGGCGGCCATCAGCTGCGGGTCCGGCACGAAATAGGCCGTGGTGATGAGGATGTCCGACTCGGCGCTGTCGATGGCCGAGATCAGCGTGGCATAGATCAGGCTGTAGGCATCGTTCGGCGAACTGCCGATGGCGCGCACCACGTCGTCGCCCTGGGCCACGAGCTTCGGGAAATAGCGGCGCGGTGGCAGCGGATCGCCTTGCTGCTGGGTCCAGGTGTCGATGAACAAGCGCTGCAGATCCGCCACCACCGGACCGTCGATCTGCAGGTGCGTGTCGCGCCACGGCAGCGCCTTGCCGGTTCTGGCGGCACGTGTGGACGGCTTGCTGAAGGAGCCGCCCCGGTAGACGCTGCTGATGTTGACGCCACCCACGAATGCCGTGCGCCCATCGACCACGAGCAACTTGCGGTGGTCGCGCTCATTGACGTCCCACCCGGCCTTCGCCACGAGCGGATTCACCGGGTTGTACGCGAGCGTGCGAACGCCGGCATCGCGCAACTGCTGGAAGAATTCCCGCCCGGCGTTGCGGCTCCCCACGCTGTCGTACATCAGGTTGACTTGCACACCGGCGCGTTGCTTGGCAATGAGGGCATTCGCGAACTGCTGTCCGGTCTCGTCGTCTTCGAGGATGTAGGTCTCGAGGTTGATGTGATCGTGCGCGCCGGCGATCGCATGGAACATCGCCTTGTACGTGTCCGGCCCATCGATCAGGAGCGTGACCCGGTTGCCGGTGACGAGCGGCGTGCCGGCCACTGCCTCCTCGAAGGCGAGGTGACGATCGAAGATGCTGGTGGGCTTGCCGCCGGCCTTCAAGCGGTCCAGCACCACTTTTGATTGCGCTGTGCTCAGGGGCCCCGCGGCGCCTTCGACGGCCACCCGAACCTCCTTGCGCGACAGGTCGGGCACGATCGTGGGCAGCGAGCTGCATGCAACGAGCAGGCCGACCTGCACCAGCACCGCCACCACCAACCACCGGGCCCACGCCCTGCGCAAGATGTTTGCCATGACGACTCCAGGCGCCGCAATGAGCGGACCGCCCGAGTCTGGCAGATCAACGGGTGGCTGTCGCCCGGGCAACCTCGGGGACGAGCGCTGGCCCCTTGTAGATGAAACCGGTGTAGACCTGCACCAGATCCGCGCCGGCGGCCACCTTGGCGCGAGCGTCCGCGCCGCTCATCACGCCGCCGGCACCGATGATCGGGAAACCGGTGCCAAGTTCGGCGCGGAGCTGTGCGATCACACGGTTGCTGGCCTCGAACACCGGCGCGCCGGACAGGCCGCCCACTTCTTCGCCATGCGGCAAATGACGTACCGCATCGCGGGCAATCGTGGTGTTGGTGGCGATGACGCCGTCCATGCCCGTTTTCTTCAGCGTGCGGGCGATCAAATGCACCTGCGCATCATCCAGGTCGGGTGCGATCTTCACGAAGATGGGCACGCGCCGGCCATGCCGCGCGGCGAGCTCGCGGCCGCGGGCCTCCAGGGGGGTGAGCAGGGCGTCCAGCGCTGCATCGGACTGCAGCTCGCGCAGGTTCTTCGTGTTCGGCGAAGAGATGTTGACCGTCACGTAGTCCGCATGCGGGTACACGCCATCGAGGCCGATCAGGTAGTCGTCCACGGCACGCTCGATGGGCGTGGCCGCGTTCTTGCCGATGTTCAGGCCCAGGATGCCGCCTTGCCCGCGAAACTTGCTGCGGCGCACGTTGGTGATGAACACGTCGAGGCCGTCGTTGTTGAAGCCCAGCCGGTTGATCAGGCCCTGGGCCTCGGGCAGGCGGAACATGCGGGGTTTCGGGTTGCCCGGCTGGGCCTTGGGCGTCACCGTGCCCACCTCCACGAAACCGAACCCCATGGCGCCGAAGGCATCGATGCAGCGACCGTTCTTGTCGAGGCCCGCAGCCAGCCCCACACGATTGGGAAACACGAGCCCCGCGACGGTGACCGGGCTCTCCACGCGCTTTTGCGCCATCGCGCACATCAGCGGGGTGTGCTGGATGCGGGCGAGGGTGCCCAGCGTGATTTCATGGGCAAGTTCGGGGTCGAGGCCGAACAGGAACGGGCGGGTGAGGGCGTAGGGAACGAAGGCCATGGGCAGGGTCTTGGATAATGGCAGCATTGTCTCAAACCCGAGTTTTTCATGACCCAAGATGAACTGAAGGTGCTGGTCGGCCGTGCCGCGCTCGACCATGTGGTGCCCGGCACCGTGGTGGGCGTCGGTACCGGCTCCACGGTGAACTGCTTCATCGACGCGCTCGCTTCGATGAAGGACCGCATTGCGGGCGCCGTCTCCAGCAGTGAAAAGAGCACGGAGCGCCTGCGCGCGCATGGCATCCAGGTGCTCGACAGCAACACCGTGGCAAGCATCCCCGTGTACATCGATGGCGCGGACGAGATCGACCACCAGGGAAACATGATCAAGGGGGGCGGGGCGGCGCTCACACGCGAAAAGATCGTGGCGGACACGGCCGAGCGGTTCGTGTGCATCGCCGATGAATCCAAACTTGTCGAGGTGCTCGGTGCGTTCCCGCTGCCGGTCGAGGTCATTCCGATGGCCGCGGCCCAGGTGGCCCGCCGGTTCGAGGCCTTGGGCGGCCAGGCACGCTTGCGCGAAGGCGTGGTGACCGACAACGGGTGCCACATCCTGGACGTGCGCGGGTTGCGCATCACCGATCCGGCCGCGATGGAGCGCGACATCAACCAGTGGCCCGGCGTCGTCACGGTCGGGATTTTCGCGCGCAACCGTGCCAGCGTGTGCCTGCTCGGCACCGCGAAAGGCGTCAGGACGCTGACTTTCTAGACCTACATCCCAGCGTCGCACAGGAAAAGCGCGTACGCTCGGGCTGTTGCCAGTTCGGCAACCTGCTGAAAGGACGTGCCCATGGCCAAACCCAATTACTCATTTGAAAAGCGCCAGCGTGAGCTGGCCAAGAAAAAGAAGAAGGAAGAGAAGCTGAAGGAGAAGGCCGATCGCAAGCTGCATGGCGAGGCTCCGGCGGTCCATGAAGTGGGCGCCGAGGCACAAGGCGAGGCGGATGCCACGCCGGCCGGAGGCCACCATGCCGGCTGAACGACGGTTTCAGTTTGGCGCGCTCGCGCGGCGCGCTGCCCGGGTGACGAACCGCGCCGGGTCCACTGCATCGAGCAGGTTCGCCGGCAAAGGCGACGGCGCCCCCGCGATGGCGGCGGCCAGCACCTGGCCCCCGAGCGCGCTCCACGTGATGCCGCGTGAGCCCAGTGCGGTGAACACGAACAAACCCTGACGCCGCGGCACGAAACGCGCCTGCTCGACGGTGAGCCGGTCCGGGCCCACATCGGGCACCTCGCCGATCAGGGGCAGGCGGTCTTCCGCCACACAGCGCCAGGCCGTGCGTCCCCGCAGCTCTTCGACGGAGCCCTCCCAGGCGCGTCCCAGCAGGCGTGCCAATTGCGCGAGGTTGTGGGCATGGTCGGCCGCGCGCACGGAAGCGTCGCCATCTCCCGCCTGGGCCGTAGCGCCGAACACGATGTGGCCGGCCACGTCCGGCATCACATAGCCGCCCCCCGCGATCGGCACGGCGGGCAGCACCATGTTGGCAGGCCTCGGCGCCATCGAGAGCTGCCCTCGCACCGACTGCACCGGCCACGCGGGGTGATCGAGCAGACGCAAGGCATCACCGGCATTGGCGAGCACCAGCACGCCGGATTCGGAGATCACGTGACCCGCCTGGTCCAGCGCCTGCCAGCGCGAACCCTCGTGCGCGATGCGGTGAACCTGCCGACTTCCGAGGAACTCGCACAGGGGCCCGGCTTCGGCCAGCATGGCTTGTGCGAGTCCTGCCGGATTCACCCAGCCGCCGTGCGGGTAGAACCATGCCGGCTGGTGCAGTGCGATGCCGCACACGTCACTGGCGGCCGCCGCATCGAGGGCTTGGACGTAGTCGGCGGGCAAGTTCAGGCGGTGGAGCAGCGAGGCCATTGTCGCCGGGTCTGTGGCGGCGTTTTCGAGGCGCAGCAGCCCGGCCGTGCTGCCCGCGACCCTGTGTGCATCGATCGCCCGCTGCACGGCCCGCCATGCCGCCCAGGAGGCTGCGCGATTGAAGCGGGCATGAGGGCCGTCGTGGGCGTTGACGATGCCATGGAAGAGGCCGGCCGGGTTACCGGAGGCGGCCTGTGCGGGTGCATGATGGCTGTCGATCACGGTGCTGCGCCAGCCTTGCTCCCCAAGCGCGAGCGCGGTGGCGGCCCCGGCCAGACCGGCCCCGACGATCACCGCATGCCTCTCGGATGAGGCAGCTGCCGCATGGCGCACCGGGGCGCGGCTCGGGACGAAGGCCGGGCGATAGCGCGCCATGGGCTGATGTCCGTCCTCGGCCAGCTCGAAACCGCGCGCCCGCAGGTGGTCTCGCAGCGCAGGGCTGGCGTGGCGCGCCGTCACGGTGGCATCCGGCGCGGCCAGGCGCACCAGGGCCTTGGACAGCCCCTGCGGGTCGGTCACCGGGGCATCGAAGCAGAACGCATTGATGCGGGCCACCACCTCACGCCAGACGCGGCGCGGGTCGCCCGCTGCCAACAGCAAATGCACCCGGCCGCCGTCGAGCACGGTGCGGTGGAAATCCGCGGTGGCGGGCGGCCAGTGGGCCTGCATCTCGAGGCCCTCGGACGCGCATGCCAACTTCAAGGCCATGGCATCGAGGGGTCTGCACGACAGCATCACGACGTCGAGCCGCGTGCTGCGGTGAGGATCCGACCGCCACGCCGCCCACAGCGCAGGGAAGGGCGCCGGCGTGTCCAGCAACACGGAGAACCGCTCGCGGCCCTGCCAGCCATCCATCGGGGGGAGCGGTGTCATCGTGAGGGGATCACCATGGAAAAAGGGCACCGAGGGTGCCCTTTGATCGTGTGCCAGCGAGGAACGCCGAGCCGGGGCTCAGACGCGCTTGCGGTACTCGTGCGTGCGGGTGTCGATTTCGATCTTGTCGCCGGTTTCCACGAACAGGGGCACCGAGATTTCGAAACCGGTGGCCAGCTTCGCCGGCTTGAGCACCTTGCCGGACGTGTCGCCCTTGACGGCAGGTTCGGTGTAGGTGACTTCGCGCACCAGGCTCGTGGGCAGTTCCACCGAGATGGCCTTGCCTTCGTAGAACACCACTTCGACGGGCATGGCGTCTTCCAGGTACTGGATGGCGTCGCCCATGTTCTCCGATTCGACTTCGAACTGGTTGTAGTCGGCGTCCATGAACGCGTACATCGGGTCGGCATAGTAGGAGTAGGTGCACTCCTTCTTGTCGAGGATGATCTGGTCCATCTTGTCGTCGGCCTTGAAGACGACTTCAGTGCCGGAGTTGCTCAAGAGGCTCTTGAGCTTCATGCGCACGGTGGCAGCGTTGCGGCCGCCGCGGCTGTATTCCGTCTTGAGCACAACCATGGGATCCTTGTTGTACATGATGACGTTGCCGGCGCGAATTTCTTGTGCGATCTTCATGGCGATTTCCGTGTTCGGGTGCGTGCCGCGCAGGCACGATGCCTGACGGTCTTGACGCGGGTTTGCGCGCCCGAAAAGTGCCAGCGCGCGCAAAGCCTCGGATTTTAGCCGGATTCGCGGACGAATTGCCGCAGCCCCGTGACGAGGTCCTCCTGCCCGGCCAAAGTGCGCTGCCAATTCTCACACTGGGCGCTCCACGCCTGGGCATCCGGCAGGGCCCTCGGAAGCGGCGCCAGGCCGTTCCAGCCTGCCCACAACGCACGCACCTGCCCGGCGAGCGAGGCGGGCGCGTCGGCCAGGAAACGATCCAGGAAGGCGCACAACTTGGGCACGTGCGCGCCGTCGTGCTGCGGGTAGATGTGCCAGACGAACGGTCGCCCGGCCCACTGGGCGCGCACGAAGGAATCCTCGCCGCGCACGAAGTTCAGATCGCAGGCACGGAGCAGCCGGTCATAGTCGGGCTGCGGGAAGTAGGGCAGCGCCTGGCAACGCACGCCGGCCGGCAAGGGGCCGGGCACGGTCACGCCCGGCGTCAGCAGCAACAGGGTCGGCTGAGCGGCGAGCCGGTCGGGCAGGTCGGCCAGTGCAGGATGGGGGTAGCAAAAGACGCTGGCGATGCGTTCGCCGGGCAGCGGCTCGATGCCATGGGCGGCGAGCCAGGCCGGGCCGTCGAAGCGCGCATGGGCGTCCAGCAGGCCCGGCTCGCGGATCAGCCCGCCGGTCGCGGCCGTGAACCCGGGGTAGTAGAACCACTTGGTCAACCCGCGGCCCGGCCCGCTCATCTGCGGCGACGGCAGCCGGTGCGACCGCTCCACGTACGACTCGGCACTCAGGTACTCCAGGTTGATCCAGACCGGCGGGACCTGCCGCGCCGCCATGGCAGCAACGAAGCCGGCGGGCAGCTCGCAGCCGAAGGCTTCGATGACCACGTCGCCCGGCAAGCCGGTGTCGGCGTCCCCCGGCCAGGCGCGCACCTCGACGCCCGGCGCGCCAGCCGGGGCCATCCAGGCGAGCGCTGAGGCATCGTCCGTCCACAGCCGCGCGACATCGCCCCGCGAGGCCAGGTCAGCGCACAGGCGCCAGCAGACGCCGATGTCCCCATGGTTGTCGATCACGCGGCAAAACACATCCCATTGCATTGCGTGATTATCAGAGGGCGTGGAGGGCGGCAAAATGACGGTTGCCATGACCGATGAACCGATCATTCCCTGCGACGACACCGACGGCCACCGGCGCCAGCTGCTGAGCGATGTGGCCGCACTGCCGGCGCTGCCCGGCGTGTACCGCTATTTCGATGCACAGGATCGCGTGCTGTATGTGGGCAAGGCGCGCGACCTGAAGAAACGCGTCTCGAGCTACTTCCAGAAAGACCACGGCGGCTCGCGCATCGGGCACATGGTGAGCAAGATCGTGCGGATGGAAACCACGGTCGTGCGTTCCGAGGCGGAAGCGCTGCTGCTCGAGAACAACCTCATCAAGACGCTCAATCCGCGCTACAACATTCTGTTCCGCGACGACAAGAGCTATCCCTACCTGAAGATCGCGTCGCACGACTTTCCGCGGCTTGCCTACTACCGCGGGTCGGTCGACCGCCGGCACCGCTACTTCGGCCCGTACCCGAGCGCCTGGGCCGTCAAGGAGTCCATCCAGCTGCTGCAAAAGGTGTTCCGCATTCGCACCTGCGAGGACACCGTCTTCAACAACCGCACGCGCCCCTGCCTGCTGTACCAGATCAAGCGCTGCACCGGGCCGTGCGTCGACTACATCTCCAAGGAGGACTACGCGCGCGACGTGGCCAACGCCGAACGCTTCCTGCTCGGCGACCAGCAGCAGGTGATGGACCAGCTGCAGGCGCAGATGATGAAGCATGCCGAAGCGCTGGAATTCGAGCAGGCCGCGGAGATCCGCAACCAGCTTTCGGCGCTGTCGCTCGTGCTGCATCAGCAGTCGGTCGAAGACAACCGGGGCGGCGACACGAAGGATGCCGACATCCTCGCCGTGAAGGTCAAGGGGGGCCGCGCGTGCGTGAACCTCGCGATGGTGCGCGGCGGGCGCCACCTCGGCGACCGCCCGTACTTCCCGACGCATGTGGACGACGCCACCGCGATGACGGCGGAGGAAGCCGCCGGCCGCGGCACGCTGCCCAGCCCGGAAGTGCAGGTGCTCGAGGCCTTCATCGCCCAGCACTACCTCGACAGCGCGGTGCCGCCGCTGCTCGTGTTGAGCCACCCCGTGGACAAGGCGCTGATCGAGGCGCTGTGCGACCAGAGCGGCATCAAGGTCACCGCCCAGACACAGCCCCGCGAACCGCGCCGCGCCTGGCTCGACATGTGCATCACCGGGGCCGACCTCAAACTGACCCGGCTGCTGTCCGAGGAAGGCTCGCAGCAGGCGCGCACCCGCGCGCTCGTGGAGGCGCTCGATGTGGCCGCCGACAACCTCGACACCTTCCGCATCGAATGCTTCGACATCAGCCATACCGCCGGCGAAGCCACGCAGGCGTCGTGCGTGGTGTTCGAAGGGCACAAGATGCAAAGCAGCCAGTACCGGCGCTACAACATCGAGGGCATCACCGGCGGGGACGACTATGCCGCGATGCGCCAGGTGCTCACGCGCCGATACAGCAAGCTGGTGGCGGCGGCCGAGACCGGCACGGCGACGTTGCCTGATCTCGTGCTCATCGATGGCGGCCGGGGGCAGGTCGCCATGGCGCGCCAGGTGTTCGAGGAGCTGGGCATCGACCTGCGCCTCATCGTGGGTGTGGAAAAGGGGGAAGGCCGCAAGGTCGGGCTCGAAGAACTCGTGTTTGCCGACGGTCGAGAGAAGGTGTATCTCGGCCATGATTCAGCGGCATTGATGCTCGTGGCGCAGATTCGCGATGAAGCACACCGCTTCGCGATCACAGGCATGCGGGCCAGGCGGGCCAGCGTGCGCACCAGCGGCAGCCGATTGGAAGACATCGCGGGCGTAGGCCCGAAGAAGCGCGCGAAACTGCTGCAGCGTTTCGGCGGCTTGCGGGGCGTGGGCGATGCGAGCGTGGAGGACCTGCTCAGCGTCGATGGCATATCGAAGGAACTCGCCGAGGAGATCTACCGTGCATTGCATTGACTTGTGCCGCCGGGTCGGTTTCGCAGCCGCCATGGGGCTTGCGCTCGCATTGGCCGGGTGCGCTTCAGCGCCGCCGTCATCGGGCGACGAATCGGGCCCCTCATTGGAACCAGCGCCAGGCCATGCAGCGGGCCATTCACCGGGCCACACCTCTTGCGACCCACCGCGCGCCACCGAACCCGTCGTGCACCTCGGGCCACCCGCGACGCCCAAGTCGATGCACGAGGTGAGGGTCCAGGCCGCGTTGCGCATGGTCGATGCCAACCCTGACGGCATCTACGAGGACCGTCCGCCCGACGTGCTGCTGGCGATCCCGGTGCTCGAGATCGAGCTCGATGCGAACGGCTCGGTGTGCCACATCCATGTGGCCCGTCATCCCGGGCAGGCGCCCGAGACCACGCAGATCGCCATCGATGCCGTGCACCGCGCGGCGCCCTTCGGCAATGTGTCGCACCTGCCCAAACCATGGGTCTTCACCGAGGTGTTCCTGTTCCGCGATGACCGCCGCTTCAAGCCTCGCACGCTCGACGACTGACCGACCTTCCGCCTCCGGACGCCAGAAGTTCGGCACAATGACCTCATGTTCTTCAATCTCCCCACGCTGTTGACCTGGGCGCGCATCGTCGCCATTCCGCTGATCGTCGGTGTGTTCTACCTGGAGATTCTGGCCGAGCCCACACGCAACCTGATCGCCACGGTGCTGTTCATCGTGGTGGCCTTGACCGACTGGGCCGACGGTTACCTCGCACGCCGGCTCAAGCTCACGTCCTCCTTCGGCGCCTTCCTCGACCCGGTGGCGGACAAGTTCCTCGTGTGTGCCGCACTCCTGGTGCTGGTGCACCTTGGCCGCGTCCATTCGCTCGTGGCGCTCGTGATCATCGGCCGCGAGATCGCCATCTCGGCGCTGCGCGAATGGATGGCCCAGATCGGCGCCTCGCGCAGCGTCGCGGTGCACATGGTGGGCAAGCTCAAGACCGCGGTGCAGATGACCGCCATCCCCTTCCTGCTCTTTCATGGCAGCCTGTTCGGGGTGGTGGACACGCAGTTCTGGGGATCGGTGCTGATCTATGCGTCTGCGGTGCTGACCATCTGGTCCATGGTCTACTACCTGCAGAAAGCCTTGCCGGAAATCCGCGCGAAAGCGCGCTGATGCGCAGGCCCGCATGACGCCGCCGTCTTCTTCATGGTTCGTGAGGGCGATGCCGGCCGTCTTCATCCCGGTATGGAGCACCGGCTTCATCGTGGCCCGGTACGGCATGCCGCATTCGCCTCCGCTGGCCTTCCTGTCCCTGCGGTATGCCCTCTCGTTGCTGTGCTTTCTCGCATGGATTGCCTGGTCGCGGCCGTCCTGGCCCCGCGGGCGCATCCAGTGGGCGCATCTCGCAGCCACCGGTGTGCTGATGCATGGTGGCTATCTCGGGGGCGTCTGGGCGGCGGTCAAGGCCGGCATGGGTGCTGGCACCATCGCATTGCTCGTGGGCCTGCAGCCGGTGCTCACGGCCGTATGGCTGAGCCGCCAGGGCGCTTCAGAGCAGGTGTCATCGCGCCAGTGGCTCGGGCTGGCGCTGGGCCTGCTCGGTCTCGTGCTCGTCGTCTGGCACAAGCTGGGCGTCGGTGAGGTCACGCGCTGGAACTTCGCGCTGGCCCTGATGGCGCTGCTGTCCATCACCGCTGGAACGCTCTACCAGAAGCGGTTCGTCGCACCGTGCGATGTGCGGACCGCCAACACCATCCAGCTGCTCGCGGCGCTGGCCGTGACGCTGCCTTTCGTGCCGTTGGAAAACGAATCCATGGTGCCGCATCCTCAGCTCATCGGTGCCGTGGCCTGGTCTGTCATCGGGCTCACGATCGGTGGCAGCTCGTTGCTGTACATGCTGATCCAGCGCGGGGCGGCCACGCAGGTGACGAGCCTGCTGTACCTCGTGCCGCCGTGCACGGCCCTGATGGCGTGGGTGCTGTTCGACGAGCCCGTGACGCTCACGATGGCGGCCGGCATGCTGCTCGTCGCAGCCGCCGTGGCGCTCGTGGTGCGTGCACCGCCCACCGCGGCATGACGACGCTTGTCAAGCGAGAAAGCACGTGCAGCCGGGCGCGAATGATGCAGATGATTACGCATAGAATCCCGGTTCCGCGCTTGACACTGGGTTTCCCTGAGGCTGTAATCGTTCGGGTCGCCTCGCATGCCGCCATGCGTACAAGCGCCTGCCCGATTCCCCTGTGAGACACCTTCCATACACGAGGTACCTACGTGAACAAATCCGAATTGATTGAGCACATTGCCAAGCAAGCCGACATTTCGAAAGCGGCGGCAACGCGCGCCCTGGAAGCGTTGATCGGCGGTGTGAAATCAACACTCAAGAAGAACAACAGCGTGTCGCTGGTGGGGTTCGGAACCTTCAGCGTCACGAAGCGCGCCGCCCGCTCTGGCCGCAACCCCCGCACGGGCGCCACGATCAAGATCAAGGCCGCCAAGGTGCCCAAGTTCCGTCCGGGCAAGGCCCTGAAAGACGCACTCAACTGATCCCGATCCGCGCACAGCGCGCGGAGGCTCGAATCGCTTTTGAAGGTTGCATCCCGGGTGCTTAGCTCAGTTGGTAGAGCGGCGCCCTTACAAGGCGTAGGTCGGGGGTTCGAACCCCTCAGCACCCACCACTCCCCGGTCAACCTCACGTTCTGCCAGGCGCTGCGCCTGTAGACTAAAATCAAAAGCCCTCTGCAAAAAGGCGAACCTCGGTTCGCCTTTGTTGCATTTGAAGCGCCGCAGTACAAACAACAACAAGAAGGTCCTCCGGTCCTTCGCAAGACGCCCACCGTTCGAGGTCTAGATGTTCGAAACCATCCGCTCCTATTCACGCGTCCTGATGTACGTTCTCGTGCCGTTGATCATCGGCTCGTTCGTCCTGGTCGGCGTCGAAGGGTACTTACGCATGCGCGACGCTGGTGATGTCGCGGTGGCTCAGGTCAACGGCAAGGACATCAAGCAATCGGAATGGGATGCATCGTTCCGCCAGTCGCTCGACCAGATCCGGCGGCAGGCGCCGAACGTCGACCTGCGCATGTTCGAGACGCCCGAGATGAAGCGCCAGGCACTCGATGAACTCGTGCGCGAGCGCGTGATGCGCGAAGCCGCCGACAAGGGCGGCTACGCCACCAGCGACGAACGCCTGATCGCCTTCTACCGCAACGATCCGCAGTTCGCCCCGTTCCGCGGCCCGGACGGCACCATCGACAAAGCGCGGCTCGAAATGGCCGTGGCGGCCGGCGGCATGTCGGTCAAGGGCCTCGAGGCCCGCATGCGTGAGACGCTCGCGCTGCGCCAGGTCACGCTCGGCATGACCGGCTCCGTCGTGGCGCCCGCTGCGGCGGCTTCTGCCGCATTCGATGCGCTGTACCAGCAGCGCGAAGCCGAGGTCGAGCGTTTCGATGCCCGCGCGTACACGGCCAAAGTGAACCCCACCGACGCCGACATCGAGGCTTACTACAAGGATGCAGCGAACCAGGCCCAATTCCTGTCGGTCGAGCAGGCCGACATCGAATACGTGGTGCTCGACGCAGAAACGGTGAAGAAAGACATCACCGTCTCCGAAGACGACCTGAAAAAGTATTACACCGAGAACCTCAAGCACTACACCTCGCCGGAAGAGCGCCGCGTGCGCCAGATTCTCATCAAGGGCGAGGACCGCGCCGCTGCCAAAGCCAAGGCCGAGGCGCTGCTGGCCGACCTGAAGAAAAACCCGGCCTCCTTCGGTGAGGTGGCCCGCAAGCATTCGCAAGACCCGGGTTCAGCCGAACGCGGCGGTGAGCTCGACATCGCCATCGCCCGGGGCGACACCGACAAGGATTACGAGGCCGCGCTCTTTGCCCTCAAGCCCGATGAACTGAGCTCGGTCGTGGCCACGCCCGACGGCTTCTACATCCTGCAACTGCAGTCGGCCAAGGGAGGCGAGGTGCGCAGTTTCGAATCGGTGCGTGCTGAAATCGAAGAAGTGGTCAGGAAGCAGCTGGTGCAGACCCGCTACACCGAAGCCGCGAGCGAATTCCGCAACATCGTCTACGAACAGTCCGACAGCCTCCAACCCGCCGCGGACAAATTCAAGCTCACCGTGCAGACCGCCAAAGGCGTGACCCGCAATCCCACCCCGGGTGTCGAAGGTCCGCTGGCATCGCCGAAGCTGCGCGAAGCCCTGTTCGGATCCGACGTCTTGCGCAACAAGCGCAACACCGAAGCCATCGACACCAAGCCCAACCAGCTGACGGCGGCACGTGTGGTCGCCTACCACCCCTCCGTCGTGCGCCCCCTTGCCGAGGTGCGCGACCAGATCAAGGAACGCCTCGTGGCCTCGCAGGCCGCAGCGCTCGCCCGCAAGGAGGGTGAAGCGCGCCTGGCGGCCGCCAAGGCCGCGCCCGCCACCGCGTTGAAGGCGAAGCCCGTGGCCGTGTCGCGTGCCAAGGCGACCGAATTCCCGCGTGACGTGATCGATGCGGTGCTGAAGGTGCCGGCCGCCTCGCTGCCCGCCGTGACCGGTGTGGACCTCGGTCCCCAGGGCTACGCCGTCGTGCGCGTGAACAAGGTGCTGGGCCGCGACCCGTCCGTCGCCGACCCCAAGCAGACCCAGGACCAATACGCCCAAGCCTGGGGTGCAGCAGAGTCCGACGCCTACTACCAGGCCCTCAAGACCCGTTTCAAGGTCAAGGTGACCCCGCCCAAGGCCGTGGCCGAAGAAAAATCCGTCGAAGCCATTGCGCCCAAGTCATAAACACAGGCTATAATGATTGGCTTACTGCGGTGGCTGTAGCTCAGTTGGTAGAGTCCAGGATTGTGATTCCTGTCGTCGTGGGTTCGAGTCCCATCAGCCACCCCATCAGTTCTTGAAATGCAAACGGCCCTTCGGGGCCGTTTGCATTTGTGGTGCCAAAACTGATTGCAGAGTTGCAACGACATTGAAGTGGCCGAGCTCGCGGGTATGGGCGAGGTTTGTTTGCATGGCCATAGACAGCCTCCTGGCTTCATCTCAAGCAGCCGCACCAACGCGTTGGTCGTCCAGGTGACGAAGCACTTCCGCAGTGCGGGAATCGGCAGGGAAAAAGGTCTCCAGCGCGAGCTCTGACAGTGTGATGTCTACGGGCGTGCCGAACACGGTGGTCGTGCTGATGAACGACAGTACGCCGTGCTCTGTCTGGAGCCTCATGGGCATCGCGACACCGCTCGGATCGATGGAGGTCCCCTCGGAGCGGGAGGCGTCGAAGGGCAATGCCTGAAGCTGCTGCAGCAGCTCGGACAGCGCAGGGTCGGCGGATGCGGCGATCTGCCGCTGCAGGCGCGTGAACAGATGGTCCCGCCACTGTGCGAGGTTCAAGATGCGCGAGCCGAGTCCACGCGGATGCAGACTGAGGGTGAGCACGTTGACCGGCGGTTCTAGCAGCTTGGCGTCGACGTCCGCAAGGAGCAGCGGCACGGTGCGGTTGTGCGCGAGCATGGTCCAGTGGCGGTCGATTGCGAGCGCGGGATAGGGTTCGTGGGCACGCAACACGAGGTGCACCGCCTCCTGGGCCGCGGCGAGCGCCGGGTCGTCCAATGAACGCTCCCGGTAAATGGGCGCGAATCCGGCAGCGGTCAGCAGCCTGTTGCGTTCGCGCAAGGGCACGTCCAGCTGCTCGGCCAAGTGCATCAGCATCTCGCGGCTGGGCGACGAGCGACCGTTTTCGACACAACTCAGGTGTCGGGTAGAGATGTCGGCTTCGCAGGCGAGGTCGAGTTGGCTCAGGCGCCGGCGTTGCCGCCATTCGCGGATCAGCGCGCCGACGGGAGGATGGGGCAGTGTGTTGGCGGGCATGGGGCGACCATAGCGCAGCCCGTGTCCGGCTTCCATGACCTCGCAGGTCATGGACCACGGCGTGCCGGCTGCGCACGATCAAGGCCTCGTTCATCCACCAGGGAGCCCATCATGTCTGTCGTGTTTCTGTCGCCGTTCCTCCGCCGTGTGCTCGTTGCCGACGCGCTGATCAGTGCCGCCGCCGGTGTCCTGATGGGGCTCGGCGCCGGGTCGCTGCAGGACGTTCTGTCCTTGCCTTCGATGCTGCTGCGGGCGGCCGGCCTCGCACTGTTGCCGTGGGCCGCCTGGCTGATGTGGCTGGCCCGGCGGCCTGCGGTACCCGCAGGGGCGGTTTGGGCCGTCATCATTGTCAATCTGATGTGGGTGGCCGAATCGGCATGGGTCGCCTTCGGCGGTTCGTTTCAGCCCAATGCGCTGGGGCAGGCCTTCATCGTGATTCAGGCCATCGCGGTGGCGGTGATCGCCGACTTTGAATTCATCGGCATGCGGCGCTCGGCCCCCATGCTCGCCGCTTGATTCTCGCGGGTCAGGGTCGGCGCGATGCCCGTTTCGCACGCACTCCGTACCAGCAAAGCCTGGGGTAGTGGCCGTGTTGGGATGCGGCCAGTGCGTACTGGACCGCTTGCAGTTTGACGGGGTGCACGGGCGCGAAGGTGATGCCGGCAGCGTGGCGTGCCAGCGTGATGTGGGGCCGATAGGGGCGTTCGTCCACACGCATGCCCGTTGACCATAACCGCTCGGCCAGGCGTTCGTGAAGTTCCCTTAAAGCAGGTGGCACGGTGGCCGACACCAGCGCGGCGACGCCCTTTTGCCACAGCGCGAGACGATCGAGCGTCACGGCCACTTGGCATGGCGAGACGTCAAGGCGTGTGCACAGGTCGGGCAGTCTGTCTCGCGGAACATTGCCAAGGAAATGCAGGGTGAGGTGCAGGTCTTCCGGCGCAATCAGGCGCGCTCCCGAAGGCCAGGATTGGGCGGACTGGCAGGCGACCGCACGGGCTTGGGCCGTCCGGCCCGGCCACAGGGCAAGGAAGAGGCGCAGGTGATCGTCGTCCTGCGCCATCCCGACGCCGATTCAGTGCGCCGCAGGGGTGACGGCCGCCAGCACTGCTTCCAGTTGCTCGAACCCCACCGGCTTCGTGAGGTGGCCGTCGAAGCCGGTCACGAGGGTGGATTGGCGGTCACCTTGGCGGCCATACCCCGTCACCGCGATGATCAGTAGGTGGTCGTCGAAGTGACTGCGCAGTTGCCGGGCGACTTCGAAGCCATCCATGTCGGGCATCTCGAGGTCCAGGAGCACGACATCGGGGCGGAAGGCTTTGGCCGCGGCCAACCCGTCTGAGCCTCCGTAGGCCCCCTTGGCCTCGTGTCCGAGAAGGCTGAGCACGGCCACCATCGAATCG
>Ga0070664_100000273_pt1 | contig 37194 bp, 32 predicted proteins | sample KBSC73metaG_FD_65863 | JGI IMG/M metagenome (GOLD analysis project Ga0070664, IMG submission 65863) | Corn rhizosphere microbial communities from Kellogg Biological Station, Michigan, USA - KBS C7-3 metaG | ecosystem: Host-associated > Plants > Roots > Rhizosphere > Soil ... | reverse complement strand
TACGTGAGCTGGGCCCTGGAGATGTACCTCCAGACCCGCAGCGGCCTGGGGAGCCTGTACAACCCCTTCTCTGCGCTCCGCCCCTTCCCTGCCCCACCGCCCCAGGAACGGCCCCGGGCTCCCGAGGCTGCCCTTCCCCCGGGCCGGGACGAGCTCGCCGAGCTCCGCCGGGAGGTGGCGGCCCTGCGCCGGGGCCTGAAGAAAAAGCCATCGCGCCGGCGCTGAATTCTGCTGCATTGCAACAGAGGGCCTCTTGACTCCCTGGCCCGGCGGTGCGAACAGCACTCCCATCCGGCAACCCGGAAGGAGACGAAATGGCTCGAAAAAATGTTCCTGGCCGCGTCCGGCGCGCGCCGGCGCCAGGTGAGCCCGCAGCGGCCCAGATCGTGCCCCAGAAGCCCGATTTTGCTGCGGTGCAACATAACGGCCTTGACACCCCTGACCCCGGTGTTACACGAGTGGGGAACCGCGATGCGCGGAAGGAGATGACCATGGATCAGAAGACCGTCTTTACGCAGATGCAGCAATTCGGGACCGAGTGGCTCAAGCTGGTCACCGAGGGCACCAACCGGTTCACCGCGGCCCTCGCCGAGGTGGAGAAGATCGAGAAGCAGGGCATCGCCCAGGCCGTGTCGGCCGTGGACGAGGCCGGCCGCGTGGCCAAGGAGGCCATCAACGCCTCCGAGCAGATCAGCGGGCAGTGGCGGAAGGCCGTGAACGAGTACGCTCACCGGACGATCGAGCTGCTCACCCCGAAGAACTGAGTCGTCTCGTCGACGGGCAACCGTTGACACTCCGGCGGGTCCCCTGGCGTCATCGGCGCCCGAGGTCGACCCGCCTTTTTTTTGGTTTCGATCCCGGACCGGCCCACTCGGAAGGGAGTCGTCGATGTCGCCTGCCTCGGTGAGCAAGGTCGTCAGCCTCGACGAGGCTGTGGCCCTGATTCAGCCGGGCAGCACCCTCGCCACCTCGGGCTTCGTCGGCATCGGGACCCCGGACGGGCTCCTCGAGGCCCTGGCTCGCTGCTACCAGACTCACGGTCGGCCGGGCGGCCTCACCCTGGTCTTCGCTGCCGGCCAGGGAGACGGGAAGACCCGCGGCCTGAATCGCCTGGCAATCCCGGGACTGCTCGAGCGGGTGGTGGGCGGCCACTGGGGGCTCATCCCGCGGGTGGGCGCCCTCGCCCTCGCCGGCGAGATCGAGGCGTACAACCTTCCCCAGGGCTGCATCTCGCACCTCTACCGGGACATCGCCGCCGGAAAGCCGGGCACCCTCTCCCGCGTCGGCCTCGGCACCTTCGTCGACCCGCGCAACGGCGGGGGGAAGGTGAACTCGCGCACCACCGAGGACATCGTCGAGCTCCACCCCATCCACGGCGAGGACTGGCTCCTCTATCGGGCCTTCCCCATCGACGTCGTCTTCCTCCGGGGAACCACCGCCGACCCCCACGGCAACGTGAGCATGGAGCGCGAGGCGCTGACCCTCGACAACCTGGCGATGGCCATGGCGGCGAAGAACAGCGGCGGCCTGGTGATCGTCCAGGTGGAGCGGCTCGCCGAGGCCGGCTCGCTCCCCGCCCGCAGCGTGAAGATTCCCGGGGCCCTGGTGGACTGCGTGGCGGTGGCTCCGGCCGAGTACCACGCGCAGACCTACGCCACCGCCTACAGCCCGGCCTACTCCGGCGAGCTGCGGGTGCCGCTGGAATCCCTGCCCCCACCCCCTCTCGACGGCCGCAAGGTGATCGGCCGGCGCGCGGCGTGCGAGCTGATACCCGGCACGCTCATCAACCTCGGCATCGGCATGCCGGAGTCGGTGGCGGGCGTGGCGGGGGAGGAAGGGCTGCTGTCCCTGGTCACGCTCACCGCCGAGCCCGGCGTCATCGGCGGGCTACCGGCCTCGGGGCTCAACTTCGGCGCGGCGGTGAACACCGAGGCGCTGGTGGACCAGAACCAGCAGTTCGACTTCTACGACGGCGGAGGGCTCGACCAGGGCTACCTCGGCATGGCCCAGGTGGACGCCGCGGGGAACGTGAACGTCAGCCGGTTCGGGAAGACCTTCGCCGGCTGCGGCGGGTTCATCAACATCAGCCAGAACGCGCGGAAGGTGGTGTTCGTCGGCACATTCACCTGTGGCGGCCTGTCCCTGGAGATTGGCGACGGGCGCCTCCGCATCCTCACCGAAGGCCGGAGCCGGAAGTTCGTCCCCGCCGTGGAGCAGATCACGTTCAGCGGCAAGCGCGCCCGCGAGCTGGGCCACGAGACGATGTACGTGACCGAGCGGGCGGTGTTCCGGCTCACCGATGCCGGGCTCCGCCTGGAGGAGATCGCTCCCGGCATCGACCTCGAGCACGAGGTCCTGGGCCAGATGGAATTCACCCCGGAGATCAAGCGCCCCCTGGGACTCATGGACCCCCGCCTCTTCCGGCCCGAGCCCATGGGGCTCCGGCGGCTCCTGGAAGAGCGACCCCTCTCCACCCGCTTCGAGTTCGACCCGCAGCGCGAGGTGCTGTTCATCAACTTCGCCGGCCTGGCGATCAGGAGCGAGCAGGACCTGCGGGACATCGCCGCCTCCGTGGAGAAGGTCTGCGCCCCTCTCGGCCGGCGGATCCGGGCCGTCGTCGACTATGACGGGTTCAGCGTGCCGGCCCACCTGGCCGACGCCTACGCCGAGCTGGTCCGGGAGCTCACCGAGCGCTACTACGAAGGCGTGACCCGCTACACGTCGAGCGCCTTCCTCCGCCTGAAGCTCGGGGCCTCTCTCCAGGCGCACCACGTGGACCCCCAGCTGTTCGAGACTCAGCGCCACGCGCTCGAGTCCCTCAAGCATCGCCGCCGCACCCGCGCCTCGCTAAAAGGGAGTGACCGATGAAGGTCTTGGAGCTTCCGCAGCGTCCCATGCCCGTCGAGGAGGAGCCGCCGCTGCCTCCGACCCCTGCGCCCGGACCCGTGCAGAGCGGACTGCGCCGCGTCGCCGACGAGGCCCTGGACCGGGTGGATCCGGTGGGCTTCGGCCGGGCCCTGGCCTCGGAGGCGGCGGGCCTCCTCCGCCACCCGTTCGCCACCGCCGGGGCCGTCGCCCGCTGGGCCAACGGCGCGCTGGTCGCGACCGGCGTCTCGGTGGTACGGGCGGTGGGCTCCCCCAGCGAGGGGCCGATGCCGGTGCCGGCCAAGGACCGGCGCTTCGGAGACAAGACCTGGACCGAGAACGCTCTCTACTTCTGGCTGCTCCAGAACCACCTGCTCCGTGAGCAGCTGGCGAAGGAGCTGCTGGAGGCCGCCCGGCTGGAGCAGACCGCCGAGCGCAAGGCCCGGATGGCGAGCCAGCTGCTGGTGGACGCGTTCGCCCCGACCAACTTCTTCCTCACCAACCCCAACGCTCTCCGCCGCGCCTTCGAGACCGGTGGGCTCAGCGCGGTCCGAGGGGTCCGCAAGTGGCTGGATGATCTCCGCACCCGCGAGGGCTGGCCACGGCTGGTGGACCGCTCCGGATTCGAGGTGGGCAAGAACATCGCCTCCACCCCGGGGAAGGTCGTCTACCGGAACCGGCTCTTCGAGCTCATCCAGTACGCGCCGCAGACGGCGGCCGTGCACTCGGTTCCGCTCCTCTGCAGCCCGCCGTTCATCAACAAGTACTACATCATGGACCTCGCCCCCGGCCGGAGCTTCGTCGAGTGGGCGGTGAAGAACGGCCACACCACCTTCTGCATGAGCTACCGGAACCCCGACCAGTCCCTCCGGGACGTCGGGCTGGGGGACTACCTGCTCGAGGGCCCGCTGGAGGCCCTCCGGGTGGTGAAGGCGATCACCAGTGCCCCGAAGGTCAACGTCGCTGCCCTCTGCGTGGGCGGCACCCTGGCCACGATGCTCACCGCGTACCTCGAGGCCAGCGGCGACCGGTCGGTCAACTCGCTGACCCTGATGAACACGCTGGTGGACTTCAGCGAGCCCGGCCCGCTGGGAGCCTTCACCGACCGGCCCACCATGGAGCGGATGCTCAGGCGGGTGAATCGCCGCGGGCTGCTCGAGGCGGAGGAGATGGCGCGGACCTTCAACCTGCTCCGGCCCAACGACCTGTACTTCAACTACTTCGGCTCGGCCTGGATGATGGGCGAGGAGCCCCCGGGGTTCGACCTGCTGGCCTGGAACGACGACGGGATGAACGTTCCGGCCCGGCTGCTCACCGAGTACCTCCACGGCTGCTACCTGGACAACGCGCTGGCCCGCGACGAGATGAGCATCCAGGGCAAGCGGCTCCGGCTCGGTGCGGTGAAGCAGGACACGTTCATCGTCGGCGCGGTGGAGGACCACATCACCCCCTGGCGCTCGGCGTTCCGGACCGCGAGCCTCCTCGGGGGGAAGGTCCAGTTCGTCCTCAGCAGCTCGGGCCACATCGCCGGCGTGGTGAATCCGCCGAGCAAGAGCGCGGCCTACTGGCTGCACGAGCACCTGCACGAGACGCCCGAGGCTTGGCACGTCGCGTCAACGCGCCATGGGGACACCTGGTGGAACTCCTGGACCCGCTGGATCCAGGCTCGAGGAGGCGAGCAGGTGAAGGCGCCGGCGGAGCTCGGAAGCGAGGAGTTCCCGCCGCTGGCGGATGCGCCGGGGCTCTACGTCACCGAACGGTGAGCCGCGCAAGGTCCCGGGAAAAGAGGCTCGACCTGCGCGATGCAACGTGTCTAGCTCCCGTTCCCCACCCTTTTCCCCAGGTCAGCGCACATGGTCGATTCGGCGCGTCAGGCGGGCGAACCGCTGCTCGAGACGCAAGGACTCACGAAGGAATTCCGCGGGTTCGTCGCGGTCAAGAACGTGAGCCTCACCGTCCGCGCCGGAACGATTCACGCGCTGATCGGTCCGAACGGCGCGGGAAAGACGACCTGCTTCAACCTCCTCACCAAGTTCCTCACCCCTTCCGCCGGCACCATCAAGTTCAAGGGCGTGAACATCACCTCCGACAAGCCCGCCGACGTCGCGCGCCGCGGCGTGGCGCGCTCGTTCCAGATCTCGGCGGTGTTCCCCCACCTCACCGTGCTGGAGAACATCCGGGTCGCGCTGCAGCGGAAGCGCGGGAGCTCGTTCGACTTCTGGCGCTCGGAGCGTGCGCTGAAGGACCTCGAGCCCCGAACCCAGGCGCTCGCCGAGGCGGTGGGTCTCCAGGACTTCATGCACGTGCTCGCGGTGGAGCTGCCCTACGGGCGGAAGCGGGCGCTGGAGATCGCCACCACCCTCGCTCTGGAGCCGGAGCTCCTCCTCCTCGACGAACCCACGGCGGGCATGGGGCACGAGGACGTGGATCGGATCGCCGCCCTCATCCAGCGGGTGGCGGCGGACCGCACGGTGCTGATGGTGGAGCACAACCTCAAGGTGGTGGCCAACCTCTCGCACACCATCACCGTGCTCGCCCGGGGCGAGGTGCTGGCAGAGGGCGACTACTCCGCGGTCTCGAAGAACAAGGACGTGGTGTCTGCCTACATGGGAGAGGAGCATGGCTGAGGCCGCCGTCGCCCGCTCCGGGCCTGCGCCGGAGCCGTTGGGCCGTCCGATGCTCCAGGTCGAGCAGCTCCAGGCCTGGTATGGCGAGTCTCACATCCTCCACGGGGTGAGCTTCGAGATTCGCCCGGGCGAGCTGGTCACCTTGCTCGGCCGCAACGGTGCGGGGAAGACCACCACCCTCCGCTCGCTGATGGGGATGGTGCCCCGCCGCGAGGGCTCGGTGACGCTGGAGGGCACCGAGATCATCCGGCTGCCTCCGCACCGCATCGCCCGGCGGGGGATGGCCTTCTGCCCGGAGGAGCGGGGCATCTTCGCCAGCCTGGACGTCGAGGAGAACCTCCTCTTGCCGCCGCAGGTGCGCCCCGGGGGGATGAGCAAGGATGCGGTGCTGGAGCTCTTCCCCAACCTCCGCGAGCGGCTACACAGCCAGGGAACCAAGCTCTCCGGCGGCGAGCAGCAGATGCTGGCCATCGGCCGCATCCTGCGCACCGGCGCTCGTCTGCTGCTCCTGGACGAGCCCACCGAGGGCCTGGCGCCGGTCATCGTCCAGCAGATCGGCGCCACCATCCGGCGGCTGAAGGCGGAGGGGTTCACGATTCTCCTCGTGGAGCAGAATCTGAAATTCGCCTCCTCCATCGCGGACCGCCATTACGTGATGGACCGCGGCCGCGTGGTGGACCAGATTCCCGCCGACCGTTTCCACTCGAGCTTGCCGCAGCTTCAGACGTATCTCGGTGTGTAGCGCCAACCCTCAGAAACCAGGAGCGCATCTGTCATGCGAATTGCTTCACGGCTTCTTGCCATCGCCTGCCTCGCGCCACTCGCCACCCTCGCCCAGGGCAAGGTGGTGAAGATCGGCGTCATGAACGACATGTCCGGCCTGTACGCCGACCTCAGCGGGCAGGGATCGGTCGTCGCCGCGAAGATGGCGGCCGAGGAGTTCGGGAACAAGGTCGCCGGGATGCCGATCGAGATCGTCAGCGCCGATCACCAGAACAAGCCCGACATCGCCTCGAGCATCGCCACGAAGTGGTTCGACGTGGATGGGGTGGACGTCATCGTCGACGTCCCCAACTCCGGATGCGCCCTGGCAACGGCCAAGGTGACGGCGGACAAGAACAAGGTGTTCATCAACTCCGGCGCGGCCTCGGTGAACCTCACCGGGAAGAACTGCACGCCCAACACCGTCCACTGGACCTACGACACCTGGGCCCTGGCCAACGGGACGGGCAAGGCGGTGGTGAAGGCCGGCGGTGATACCTGGTTCTTCCTCACTGCCGACTACGAGTTCGGCAAGCAGCTGGAGAAGGACACTCGCGCCGTGGTGGAGGCCAACGGGGGGAAGGTGCTGGGCTCGGTGCTCCACCCGCTGAACGCCTCGGACTTCTCCTCCTTTCTCCTCCAGGCCCAGGCCTCCAAGGCGAAGGTCATCGGCCTGGCCAACGCCGGCGGCGACACCATCAACTCGATCAAGGCGGCCTCCGAGTTCGGCATCGTCCAGGGAGGCCAGAAGCTGGCCGGTCTGCTGGTGTTCATCACCGACGTGCACGCGCTGGGGCTGAAGGCCGCCAACGGGCTGCAGCTGACCGAGTCCTTCTACTGGGACCGCGACGACAAGACCCGCGCCTGGTCCAAGAAGTTCGCCGCGCTCCACAACAACAAGATGCCGAGCATGGTCCAGGCAGGGGTCTACGCCGGGGTGCTGCACTACCTGAAGGCGGTGCAGGCGCTGAAGAGCGACGAGAACGGCAAGGCGGTGGTGGAGAAGATGAAGGCCCTGCCCACCGATGATCCTCTCTTCGGCAAGGGCACCATCCGCGCCGACGGGCGGAAGATCCACCCCATGTACCTCTACGAGGTGAAGAAGCCGGCGGAGTCGAAGGGACCCTGGGACTACTACAAGCTGATCCACGAGATCCCCGCGGACCAGGCGTACCGGCCACTCTCCCAGAGCGACTGCCCGCTGATCACCAAGAAGTAGCCGCCGCTGGACCAGGCCGATGACCACCGTCTTCGGAGTTCCGATCCAGGCGCTTCTCAGCCAGCTCCTGGTGGGGCTGATCAACGGCTCGTTCTACGCGTTGCTCAGCCTCGGCCTGGCGATCATCTTCGGGCTACTGAACATCGTGAACTTCGCCCACGGCGCCCTCTACATGCTGGGGGCCCTCGTGGCGTGGCTCCTCCTGGAGCACCTGGGCATCGGGTACTGGCCGGCGCTGATCATCTCTCCGCTGATCGTGGGCCTGTTGGGTGCGGTGATCGAGCGGACCATGCTCAAGCGCATCCGCGGGCTCGATCCCATCTACGGCCTGCTCCTCACCTTCGGGCTCGCGCTGGTCATCCAGGGCGTCGCCCGGAACTACTTCGGGGTCTCGGGCGAGCCGTATGACATGCCGCCGCAGCTCTCGGGGGGGAAGAACCTGGGATTCATGTTCCTCCCCAATTACCGGGCCTGGGTGGTGCTGGTCTCGGTCCTCCTCTGCGCGCTGACCTGGTTCGTGATCGAGCGGACCCGGCTGGGCTCGTACCTGCGCGCCTCGACCGAGAACCCGCTCCTGGTCCAGGCGTTCGGCATCAACGTACCCCGGTTGATCACCCTCACCTACGGGCTAGGGGTGGCGCTGGCCGCGCTGGCGGGCGTGATGGCCGCGCCGATCTACCGGGTCAGTCCCCTGATGGGCTCGGACCTGATCATCGTGGTGTTCGCCGTGGTGGTGATCGGGGGGATGGGCTCGATCTTCGGCTCGATCCTCACTGGCTTCGCGCTCGGGGTGATCGAGGGGCTCACCAAGGTGTACTACCCCGAAGCCTCGAGCACGGTGGTGTTCGTGATCATGGCCCTGGTGCTCATGGTGAAACCGGCCGGGCTCTTCGGGAGGACGGCATGACCTCGCCGGTCGAGGCCAAGACGAGCGCCGCGCTCCACGAACGCGCTCCGGCGAGGGACGAGGTGCGCTCGATGCGCATCCCGGTCGCGATCCTGATCCTGATCTGCGTCGTCGCGCCCTTCCTCATCTACCCCGTCTTCCTGATGAAGATGCTGTGCTGGGCGCTGTTCGCCTGCGCCTTCAACCTCCTCCTCGGGTACGTGGGGCTGCTGTCCTTCGGGCATGCGCTGTTCTTCGGCGCGGCGGGCTACCTGGCGGCGCACGCGGCGAAGGTGTGGGGGCTGCCCTTCGAGCTGGCGGTGCTCATCGGGACCGCGACCGCTGCGGCACTGGGCCTCGCGGTGGGGTGGCTGGCGATCCGGCGGCAAGGGATCTACTTCGCGATGATCACCCTCGCCCTGGCGCAGATGTTCTACTTCTTCTGCCTCCGGGCGCCGTTCACCGGCGGCGAGGACGGCATCCAGGGCGTTCCGCGCGGAAAGCTGCTGGGCCTCCTGCCGCTGGACAGCAACCTCACGCTGTACTGGGTGGTCCTGGCCATCTTCCTCTTCGGGTTCTTCTTCATCTTCCGCGTCGTCCACTCGCCCTTCGGGCAGGTGCTCAAGGCGGTGCGCGAGAACGAGCCCCGGGCGGTGTCGCTCGGCTACCGCTCGGACCAGTACAAGCTCCTCGCCTTCGTCCTCTCTGCGGCGCTCTCCGGTCTGGCAGGGGGGACGAAGGCCATCGTCTTCCAGCTGGCCTCCCTGACCGACGTGTACTGGACGACATCGGGTGAGGTCATCCTCATGGTGCTGCTCGGCGGCCTGGGGACGGTGTTCGGCCCCGTGGTTGGCGCGGTGGTGATCGTCTGCGTCGAGAGCTTCCTCGCCCAGCTGGGCGGCTGGGTGACGGTGGTCCAGGGCGCGCTGTTCGTGGTGTGCGTGCTCGCCTTCCGCCGGGGCATCATCGGCGAGCTGTCGCGGGTGCTCCGCCGGCCACTGTGATGCACCTCCGCCGGGAGCGCGCCTGGAGAGAGCGCGAAGCGCTCGCGCTTCGCGGCGCGAGCAAGTTTCCCCGGCGCGAGCGAGCTTCGATGCAGGCGAGCTGAGCCGGACGATCGGCGACGGCGACGGCGCAAATGCCACGTCGTCGAGTCGGAGAGATCGCAGCGCTCCCTCGCGCCTTCTCCCACACATGATCCGTGGTCTCAGCGCACGCCGCGTACGGTTGCGCGCACCGCGACAGCTCGCAGCCGCGGAAGACACATCCGCGCGCGCAGCATCCGGTGAGCGCAGGGGCTTGCGATGGGCATCGCGTCTGCAGTGCCTCCGCACCGGACGGCGGTCCGAGATGGGAAGCCGTCCGTGTCGGAGGACAGCAAACATGACGAACGAGATCAGGGTACGGGCGTGGTCGCGAGTTGCGGCGGGGTTGTTCTTCATCGCGGCGTTCCTCAGTCTGGCCGCCGCGGGAGTGCGCCCGCCGTCGTCCACCGCGCAGGCGCCGGCCGCCGCTTCCAGGTGGGTGCCCCCGGGGACGCACGAGGCGCAGGCCGATGTGGACGTGGGCCCGGGGTCGGACGAGGCGCTCCTGGTGACCTCGCCGCAGCCCGAGTAGGACACGCCGCTCTAGCGGTCAGAGCGGGAGGCGAGCTCCGAGGCCCGCCTCCCGGGCTCGCCGGTAGACCAGAAGCGCGGCCACCAGGTCGGCCAGGGCGAGCCCCAGGTTGCAGGCGAGGGTGCGCTGCGCATCCGAGGTCCGCCCCACCTTCCGCCCGGTGACCAGCTCGGCCAGGTCGGCGTGCACGCTCGGGAGCCGGGCCACCGGGGTCGACCGTCGCGCCGCCTCGAGCTGGGCGCGGTCGTCGGTCGCCACCAGGTCCAGCTCGCCGAGCGACTCACGGCTCCAGGGGCTGACGTAGTCCACGCTGCAGCCGAAGGCGCCGGGAGCGAGCCAGCCGCCGCGGATGGGCGGCTCCGGAACCTCGGCGATGGCCCCCGCGGTGAGCACCACGTCCATGCCCTCCACGACCTCCCGGACCGAGCCGTGGGCCTTCGCTTCCACCGGGTACTCGCGGGCGGCGTCCTCGGCGAAGGCCGCAGCACGGTCGGGGTGCCGGTCGAAGGCGCTCACCCGCTCGAGCGGCAGGACCGCGTGGAACGCCTCCAGGTGAGCGCGGGCCTGGAGCCCGCAGCCCAGCACTCCCAGGCTCCTGGCGCCGGCCCGGGCCAGGAACCGGGCGGAGAGCGCGGAGCACGCCGCCGTCCTGCGCACCGTGAGCCAGCGGCCGTCCATCATCACCAGTGGACGTCCATCGGCCGGATCGCTCAGGACCAGGAGCGCGGAGATGCTCGGCTGTCCCCGCTCGCGATTGCCGGGGAAGGAGCCCACCCACTTCACCGCGGCGGCCCCTCCGGCCGGCCACAGCGCGGGCATCGCGTGGAAGAAGGAGGCGGCCGACGGGTGCACGCCGATCTTCGCCGGTACCTCGGCGCGGCCCTCTCCGAGGTCGCGGAAGGCGGTCTCCAGCGCCTCGATGAGCGCACGCATCGGCAGACCCGCCGTGCGCACATCCGCCTCCGCCAGGTAGAGCAGCCCGTCATCCGACATCGAAGCTCCCGGTGCCAGTCTTCGGGGGCATGTTGCCCCGTCCGCAACACCCAGGGAGATGTGTAGAGCCCCGCGCCACGACCCGGGGCTGAAAGCTGCCTGGTTCCGGGCACTTCTCGTCGGCACCGGGGCTGCAATCCCCAGGGACCGTCGGCGGCAAGCAGCAAAGGGACAGACCCGCCACGGAGGAATGGAGTCATGAAGACCGAGGTCGAGAACAGCAACTGGATGCGGGTTCGGAGCGTGGCGGCGGGTTTCCTGTGCGTGATGGGTCTCCCGATCGCGCTCGCGCTCGCCGACGTCCAGCCGACCGAGGTCGCCTCGGCTCGGGGTCCGTCGGGCAGCACCGAGTGGGTGCCGGCCGCTCTGCACATCGCGAATTCCGGGACGGACGTGGGCCCGGGCTCGGATGAGGCGCAGCTGGTGATGAGCCCGTCGGACCGCTGAGCCGCGGGAGCAGCGAGGACATCGCAGCGGGGTCACGGGCATCAGGTCCGTGGCCCCGCGGTCGTTTCCAGGCCGGTCGCACCTGCCCCGGGAGGAGGTCGTGGTCGTGGACCTCCAGGGACGGTCGAAGTCGTCACCTTGGGCCGCAACGGGCAGCTCCGGTCACCCGGGTGAAGATCGGGCGGCAGTCCCGGCAAGGCTCACCCGCAACGACGTCATCACCGGCCGGCTGGGGTCGCGTCGCCGCCCCGAACGCGGATCTCCACCACCGGCGACGAACCGGACCCCTGCCGCGGGCGGAGCTCCAGCCGGTGCACGCCGGGGGCGAGCACCACCCGCGTCCGGCCCAGCGCATCGAGCGGGACGACGTCGCCGTCGACGCGGAGCTCACCCTGGCCGCGAACTCGCACCGGAATGCTCTGGGAGGCGGCGGGGATCCTCGCCTCGAGCAGGAACTCGTCCCCGTCGCGCGGGGTGAGGAACCCCAGGGCGTCTCCGCTGCCCGCCGCCAGAGCGACCTCGAGCCGCTCGCGCTCCGCCCAGCCGGCATACCGCGCGTCGAGCGCGAGCACCGGTCGCCCGTCGGTGAGGCGGTGCATGGCACAGGGGCCTGCCGGCGCGCTCCCGGGGAGGAAGACCTCCTCGTACGACCCGGGACAGGCCTCCGTCGCCCGCCGACCGGAGAGGGGGCAGATGCGGACGTGCTCGAACCGGGTACGGTCCACCAGCGGCATCGGACGGATGCCCACCATCGTTCGTCGCATCACCCGGGCGAAGAGCGGCCCGGCACCGGTGATGCCCGACACGCGCTGCATGGGGCGGCCGTCGAAGTTCCCGACCCAGACCGCCACCGTCCGCTCGTGCGTGAAGCCGACGGTCCAGTTGTCCACGTAGGCGCGGCTGGTGCCGGTCTTCGCCGCCACGGGGAACGGGAGCCGGAGCGCGTTGTCCAGGCCGAAGGCGGGAGCGCGCGCGCCCTCGTCGGAGAGGAGATCCGTCAGGAGCGCCACCGCGTCCGGAGGGAGGAAGCGCCGCGGGGCGATCTCCGGCGAGGTGGCGAGCCGCTCGCCACGGGAGCCGCTCGCCGCGCGCACCAGCCGGAGCGGCTCGACCACGCCGCCCCGGGCGAGCCCGCGGTAGGCGCGACCGAGCTCCCAGAGCGACACGTCGCCGTTCCCCAGCACCAGGCCAGCGCCATAGTGCTCGGCGCTGGCCTCGAGCGAGGCGAAGCCCGCCTGCCGGAGCACGTCCAGCACCCGCTCGGGTCCGAGGGTCTCGGTCAGCTCGACGGCGGGGACGTTGTAGCTGTTGGCCAGCGCGGCCCGGAGCCGTACCGGCCCGTGCTGCCGCCGGTCGTAGTTCCGGGGCAGCCAGGCACCCCCGGTCGTTCCCACCTCCAGATCCACGTCGCCGAGCACCGAGGCCGGCGTCCACCCGCTCGCCAGCGCCAGTCCGTAGGCGAAGGGCTTGAGGGCGCTGCCCGGCTGGCGGCGAGCACGGACTCCGTCGTTCTGGCCCTCGCCGGCGGCGTCGAGGAAATCCGCCGATCCGACGTACGCCAGCACCTCGCCGGAGAGGTTGTCGAGGACCAGCACCGCGGCCTGGCCGAGGCGAGGGTCGGCGGCCAGCTCGGAGCGGACCGACCGCTCCACGTCGCGCTGCAGCGCCGGGTCGAGAGTCGTCCGCACCTCGACCGCGCGGCCCAGGCCGAGCGCCTCCAGCTTGCCGGCGAGGTCCACCACCAGGTGGGGAGCGCCGAAGGCACGGGCCGGTGGGACGAGGTCCAGGTCCGCCGCGGCGGCCACCCGCTCCAGCTCGGCATCGAGCCGGCCCGCCCGGCGCATCCGACCGAGCACCTCACCCATCGCGCGCCTCGCCGCCTCCGGGTCACGCCAGGGGTCGACCCGGGCCGGGGAGCGGGCGATGGCCGCCAGAAGCGCGGCCTGCCCCACCGACAGCGTCCGTGCCGGCCGGCCGAAGTAGGCCTGCGCAGCGGCCTCCGCGCCGACCAGGTCGCGTCCCAGCGCGACGCGATCCAGGTAGGCACGAAGAACGTCCTCCCGCGACAGGTGAGCAGTGAGACGCAGCGCCCAGAGCGCCTCCTGCACCTTTCCGGCGATCGTCCGGCGACGGGGCACGAGGAGCCGTGCGAGCTGCTGCGTGAGCGTGGACGCTCCGCTCACCACCCTGCCGGCGCGGAGGTTGGTCCCCGCGGCGCACAGGACCGCCAGCGGGTCCACGCCCGGATGCCATTCGAACCGCCGGTCCTCGGAGGCGATGAATGCATCCCGGAGGGTCGCCGGCACCGGCGCGTCCGCCGGAAGGGAGTTGCTGCGCGAGGCCCGCCGCGAGGGGATCTCCCGGAGGAGGTGGCCGTCCCGGTCGAGCAGCCGGACGCTCAGCGCGCCGTCCGGATCGAGGAGCTGCGGGGGCAGCGGCCAGGCGACGAAGGCGAGCATCGCGATCGCGCCCGCCCCGAGCAGGGGGAGCAGCCCGCGGCGAAGTCCCGAAGATCTCGTCAACCGCTGAAGCACGCGACGCATCGGCCGGCGGGGCCCTCAGCGGGCCGCGACGCTCCCCTCGTCCAGCACCTGGAACATGCTCCCGTCGGAGCGGCCGAAGACCTCGGGCGCATACATCGCCTCGGCGCGCGCGGGGACGAGCAGGTAATCGCCCGGCGTCGTCGCCCGGGCCACCACCGAGACCGTGTGCACCCCGGGCGGCAGCTCGTTGGAGAAGAACAGCGCGCGGTCGTCGCGGAGCTCGGTGTGGTTGAAGGGATTCCAGAAGCCGAGCACCCAGGGCGGCACCCCCGCTGCCCGCGCGTCCTCCATCTCCTCGGTCTCGGTGTCCGCCGACGGCTCGCCCCGGGACAGGCGGGCGGTGGTGGCGAGCGTCGTGTCCACCGCCTCGAGCCCGGCCGGGAGGGGAATTTCCAGCGCCACGTTGGTCCGGGCCGCGGGCGTCCCCACCCGGACCTTGATCCGCACCAGCTCGCCCGCCCGGATCGACTTCAGCTGGCCTCCGCCGCCATACGGCTCGATCCACCGCTGGACCACCAGGCCGCGCTCCAGCGCGTCGCGGGGCATCTCCACCGGCGCGTACCGCAGCACCGCGGTGTAGGAGAGCAGCCCTTTCTTCCCGTCGCGCAGGAACTCGAACGCCGCCGATTTCCCCAGCGCGGGGAGCTGGGCCATGGGGAGAACGGTCCGCCGCACCTCCATGCTCCGCCCCCGGAACTCGGACTCGGCGACCTGCTTGCCCCCCACGAGCACCTTCCCCAGGAAGTCCGGCACGTCCTTCTCCCGGGTACGGACCACCTCGGTGAGGGCCATCAGCGCGAAGGCGGACTCCTGGGTGGTCTTGTACCGACCGTCGGTCCCCCGGGCCTGCACCAGGTACCGCGCCATCTTGCCCACGGAGGGATGGTCGGGCGTGACGTTCACCAGCGTCTGCAGCGCGATGGCCGTGGTCCGCAGGTCGCTCGACCAGTCGGACTGGTAGGTGACGGCGTTCATCTCCTCGAGATGGAGCGTTCCCGAGGTCTCCTTCGCCCGGTCCATGAGCTCGGTGGTGAGCGCGCGTGCCGCGGCCCAGTCCCCTCCGCCGATCCAGAGGGCGTCGGCGAGCATCGCCTTGCCGTAGGCCGGGAGCTCCGAGCGACGGGCGAAGAGCGCCGTGGCGCTCGAGGCCTGTGGCGCGCGGGTGCGGGCCAGGGCGTACACCGCGAAGGCGCGAGTCCCGGGATCCACGCTGGGCCACCACCAGGAGCAGGTCTGCACGCTCCCCGCTGCGACCTTGGCCAGGAACTGCTGGCCCCGGCGGAGCGCCTCCCGGTCGACGGGGTAGCCGACCTCGGCGGCGCGCCCCAGGGCGAGGACCGCGTAGGCCGATCCGTGGGGCGAGCTGCAGGTATCCGAGCTCCAGTAGCCGTAGCCACCGTCGAAGCGCTGCAGCGCCTCGATGGCCTTGACCGTCTTCGCCGCCACCTCGTCCGGATCGCTCGTCCCCCAGCGGGCGATGGCCTCCTGCCCCACCCAGGCGCGCGCGGTGTCCGGCTTCCAGGGCAGCTTGAACACGCCGTGCAGCTCCCGGAGGGCGACCAAGGGGACCAGCCGCGAGGACATCTGCTCCAGGCAGCCGTAGGGGTAGTCCACCAGCTGGCGCATCGCCTCGCCGTAGCCGCCGAGAACCGTGGAGGCCATCGTCACCTCGAGCCCGCCCACGTCCTGCCGGACGCCGGAAGGCGTCGAGAGCTGCTCCCGGGCGGTCTCCCGGGTCTCGCCGGCGAGCGCCACCGCCTCGATCTGCGTCGGGATCCGCACCGGAAGCCGCTGCTCCACCGCGTCCTGCTCGCCGCCTCCGCTCACCGCATAGCGGAGCACGGCCTCCCCCGAACCCTCGGCGACGTAGCGAAACCGGACCTCGCGGGGCTTGCCCTCGGGGAGCGCCACCCTCCGCCGGGTCTCTCCCTGGAGCTTCAAGGGCCCGCTCGCGGTGGCGGTGACCTCGACCTCCTTGATCTTCCCCGACGGCGCATGGACCACGACGCCGGCCTCCACCGTGTCCCCCACCCGGGCCAGCCGCGGCAGGGCCGGCATCGCCAGGAGAGGCTTGGCCACCTGGATGCTGCTGCCGCCCTTGCCGCCCCGGTCTCCGCGGTCGATGGCGATGGCCATGATCCGGTAGGTGGTGAGGTTGTCGGGGAGCGTGAACTCCACCTCGGCCTTCCCCTCCGCATCGGTGACCACCGAGGGCGCGAAGAGCACGGTGGTCTTGAACTGCGAGCGAATGCCTCCGCCCCCCTCGGCGCCGCCGCCCCCGCCGGAGGTCAGGCCCTTGTCGGCGTAGACCGTCCGGCGCACCAGGTGGATCAGCGGCTCACCGATGCGCACCGACAGCCCGCGCTCGGGCTGCAGCGCATCCAGCGGATCCGGAGGCTCGTAGCCGGTGAGGCGGAGCACGCCCTCGTCCACGGCCCACACCGCGACCTCGGCCGGAACCGGGGCGCCCTTCCAGTCCGCGGTGCGGAGCACCACCTTCACCTTGTCTCGCGGCCGGTACTGCGTCCGCTCCGGTGTGACCTCGACCGTGAGGCGCTTGCTCTTCCGCTCCACCTTCAGCTTCGCGTACCCCACCCGGACTTGCGGCCGTCCGGGGTCCTCCCCCGCCTCCGGCCCGTCCGCCTGCGGCACGCGGCCGCGCACCAGCACCACGCCCACGTAGACGTCCGGGATGCCCGCCTCGCCGACGGGCACCTCGAGAGTGGTCGCCGCCCCCTTGAGCGTGACATGGCGCGCGGAGCTCACGCCTTCCCTCTCCACGGTGAGGACCGCCTCGGCCGAGGGGAACGGGCTCTTCACCAGCACCTTCGCCGTCTCCCCCACGTCGTAGACCGCCTTGTCGGTCACGAGGTCGATGCGGTCCGAGTCGTTGCGCTGCCAGGAGACCCAGCCCTCGCCCACCACGTAGAGCGAGGTCCGGGTGGTCTGCTTGCGCTTCTGGGCGTCGGTCACCTCGGCCTGGACGATGTGGAAGCCGGGCGCCTTGGGAGTGAAGGTGCACGCCCCCGGCACCTGCTCGACCTTCACCGTGCAGGTGGCGACCTGCTCCTCCACCGGCTCGCTGAGGGTCTCCCACCGGTCGCCGGCGGTCTTCTTCCGCACGGCCTTCCAGTCCCGGCGGAGCACGGTGACGACGACCTCGGCCTTCTGGCGCTTGCCCTCCGGTGAGACCGCCACCGTCTCCAGCGACACCGGCTTCCCCACCTCGGCGAAGCCCTGCACGTTCCGCTGCCGGATCCCGGCGTAGAGCGCGGCCGGGTGCACGTTCACCTCGGTCCGGTTCGCGATGCGCTGGCGGTTCACGTCGGCCACCTCGGCCTCCAGGGTCAGGCGTGCGCTCCGGCCGGCCGGGCTCTCCACCTTGCCGGCGGAGATCTCGAAGCCTCCCTGGGCGTCGGTCTTGCCCTCGCCGGCCCCGATGACCTCGGTGCTCGGCCCGGGCGTCTCGTCGCTCCACTCCCAGGTGGCGATGCCGAATGCAAAGCCGGGGTTGTCCGGAGGCTGGAAGTCCTCCGTGGTCCGCGTCGCGGTCCAGCGCACCGCCGCCCCGGGCATCGCGCCGCCGAAGAGGTACCGCGCCAGGACCCGCCCCTGGAGCGCCTGTCCGGAGATCAGCTCGTTCGACGGCGCGGTGACGTCCACCTTGAACTGGGGCGGCCGGTACTCCTCCACCCGGAAGCTGCCGCCGGTGGACACCTCGTCGGAGGTCAGCTCTGCCCTGGCGCGGATGAAGTAGGTGCCCAGCGGCGCGCCAGCCTCGATCGGCACCTCGGCGGAGAAGGTCCCGAAGTCGGTCAGCGGCACCGTGCGGGACCAGATCTCCTTCCCGCGCGCGTCGTTCACCGTGACGTCGGCATGGGTTCCCCTGGCGGGGGTGGTCACCACGCCCAGGCGGCGGTAGCGGAGCATGCCCTTCACGAAGACCGTGTCTCCGGGCCGGTAGATGCCGCGCTCGGCGGTGGCGAAGGCCATGGACTGCGGCCGCTTCCCGTCCCACGCCCCCTCGACGCCGAAGGCCCAGGGGCCGAAGCCGCCGGACCAGTCGGCCAGGGTGACGCCGGTGTCGCCGTCGAGCGACGCGGCGACCAGGGCGAAGCCCGGGCCGCCCTCCTCGCCCCGGTGGCGGCGGGAGCCCTTCCGGGGAGAGAGCAGGGTCGACAGGCCGGGCAGCTTGGCCAGCCCGTCACCGTCGGTCTTCCCCTGCCACTTCACCGCGCCGTCGGCGTCGTGGAGCGAGAGCGCCGCGCCGGGTACCACCGAGCCGTCCGAGACCCGGGTTACCCAGACGATGCCTGACGTCGCCCCGAGCTTGCTGTGCACCGCGAGATCGGTGATCTGCCCGGTGATCCGCTGCGTTCGCCGCCATCGGTCCCTGGAATCGATCTCCGGTGCGGTGGTGACCAGGTGGAAGAGGCCCGTTCCCTTCCCGGCGATGAGCTCACGCACCTGGATCGGCCGGACGCCGGGAAGGTTGTGGGTCCCCTCCAGGTCGATCCCCGTGGTGATCGGCTGTCCGCCGGGGACCGATTGCGGGTTGCGGTTCGCCAGGAACCGGGCCAGCTCCGCGGGAGACAGCGCCCAGAGCTGCGCGTCGAGCGAGGTCACGTTGGTGAAGCGCACCGGAAGCGCGCCGTCTCCTTTCGCCTCCAGGAGCGCGACGTCCGGACCCAGCTCGTAGTCGGGGCGCAGGTCGTGGGTGTGGATCTGTCCCTTCGCCGCCGGCGCGGTCTGCCCGAAGATGTCGGTCAACCCCGCGGCGATGGAGACCGCGTAGGTGGTGCCCGGACGGAACCTGCCCGGGACCACGGTGTAGGGGTTCTTCCGCTCGCCCCCAGAGGGGTCGTGGCTGGCGATGTGGTCCCAGTCGATCTCCACCGTCGGCTGGATCTTCAGGCGCGACTTCAGCGAGGCGACGTCGAGCTTGTTCGTGCTCTCGATGATGAGCGGGCCGAAGGGGCAGTCGTAGCCGCCATGGCAGGCCCGCATGCCCTCGACGCGTGCCGGGCCGTAGGTGCGGTACGGCAGGCGGATCTCCTGCGCGAGGGTGAGCGGGCCCTCCTTGGCCCGGAGGCTGGTGGCGATCGCCAGCTCGGCGTCGGTGGCGAGCGGGAGGGGCTTGCCCAGCTTCACGGTGATCTCCGTGCGCCGGCTGGTGAAGAGGTTCTTCCCCGGTCGCTCCACCTCCTCGGTCGTAGCGGGAGCCGGCCGGGTGCTGACGGTGAAGGGCCAGGAGGTGCCCTCGGGTCCCACCCGGACCGAGATGGACCTCTCCGGCTCGACCACCGCCTGGTTGAAGACCAGGACGATGTCCTGCGAGGGCTGGAGCCAGCGCCAGCCAGTGGCCGGCGTGGCCGACTCGAGCTTCGGAGCGGGGGTGTCGAAGGACCAGCTGAAGGCCTCCTTCAGCGAGGAGCCATCCACGCCCTTGAGGCCGGCCGGAACGGTGACGGTGAACCGGGTGGCGAAGGGCAGCGGCGTTTTGGGGACGAACTCCACGCTCGCCGAGCCGATCCACCGCCACTCTCCCTGCAACGCCGGGCTCAGCGAGGCGGGGGGAGAGAGCCCCTTCTGCTCCTCGACGGACATGAGCGCCACCACCGGCCGGGAGAAGGTGATGGTGGGCCGTGCGTCCGCGCCCACCACCTCGTGCGGCCGGGAAGCCACGACGGTGAGGCCGGTGGTCGGGAGCGCGTCCGGGGCGATGGTGAGCGCGGGCGGTGGCGGGAGCGGCTGCAGCGGAGCCGGGCCGGGTGGCTTGCCCTTGCAGGCGACGAGCGCCATGGCGGCGAGCGCGGCGGCGCAGGCGAGACGGGTCGATGCAGCCCTCACGTGTTGCGTCCTCCCCCGGAGCTCCGCGGAGCGTGCCCCGGCCTATTCTGCTCTCGGTCGAGCGGCCCGGCGTCGACGAAGATCGCGGGCAGCCCAGACCGGCGAGGAGTGCAGTCCCCGGGCCAGCGTCTTCAGCGTGGGCGAAGCGCGGTTTCGATGCGCCGGTCCGGGATGATCCAGGCCCCCGCCACGCCGGCGTAGACCAGCAACGCCAGCCAGGGACGGATGAACGCCACCGCGATTCCCGCGAAGGCCTCCAGCCGTCCACTCTTCATCGCCTCATCCGACGAGGACGATGGTGGCCGAACGTGCCCCGTGCGCGCCGATGACCAGCGCCTGCTCGATGTCCGCGGTCTTCGACGGTCCGGCGATGAAGAGCCCGAAGCCCGCGGCACCGAGGCGAAGGCGGGCATAGGCGTCGTGGAGGGTGTGCACCAGCTCCTTCCCCGGAACCACCAGCACCAGATGCTGGGTGACGAAGAGGACCGCGCGGCGCTGCTTCAGAACCGCGTCGGTCAGCCACACCGCGCCGTTCTCGGCCACCCCGAACTCCCCGGGGACGACCGCCAGGTCCACTCCCTCGAGCGTGTGCGGATCGTCCACCGAGTCGAGAGCCACCGTGCCCGGCAGCACCTCCGGAACCAGGGAGACGATCTGCCGCGCCGACTGCGCGGCCGGAAGCCCGCGAATCGCCGCGGCGGCCTCGGCCATGCTCCCCACGCGGAGGCACGATCCGGCCACGTCGGTCACGCTCTGGGCGAACCGCGCGGGGAGGTCGTCGAACCGGACGGGGGAGGTCGCCACGTCCGGGAGCGCCACCGCCGGGGGTTGCGCCTGCCGCAGGCGCTCGAGCACCTTCTCGCGGCTAGAGCGCACGGCGTCCCCTCCACTCCTCGCGGAAGCTCCGCGCGGGCAGGGCCGGGACCTCGCGCTCGCGTCCCCACCCGCCCGACAGAGTGCGGAGGAGCCCCGCCGGGAGCAGCCGCCCGAAGAACCGCACCATCTTCCCGGCCAGCCGGTACATCCACGGCCGGCGCAGGACGAAGCTGGCCAGGGCCACGCCGCGGCGCTTCGCCGCCGGGGTGAGGCCGCGAACGTCGAGCTCCCGGCGCCAGGCGAGGAGCTGGCTGTGGAGATCGATTCGCACCGGGCAGACGTCGCTGCACGAGCCGCAGAGGCTAGAGGCGAAGGGCAGCGACGCGTTGCGCTCCGGATCGGCGGCGGGTGACAGCACCGAGCCGATGGGGCCGGGGACCGTCGTGCCGTAGCTGTGGCCACCGCTTCGCCGGTAGACCGGGCAGGTGTTCATGCAGGCCCCGCACCGGATGCAGCACAGCGCCCGCCGGTGGGTCTCGCTGGCGAGGAGCGTGCTCCGGCCGTTGTCCACCAGGACGATGTGCAGCTCGCCTCCCGGCCGGGGACCGTGGAAGTGCGAGGTGTAGGTGGTGATCGGCTGCCCCGTGCCGCTCCGGGCGAGGAGGCGGAGGAACACCGGGAGGTCGGCGGCCCTCGGAATCAGCTTCTCCAGCCCCATGCAGGCGATGTGGATCGGCGGGAGGGACACTCCCAGGTCGGCATTTCCCTCGTTGGTGCAGACCACGAAGCCGCCGGTCTCGGCGATGGCGAAGTTCACCCCGGTGAGGCCGGCCTGGCTGGCCATGAACTTCTGGCGCAGGTGCTGGCGCGCGGCCTCGGTGAGCTGCTTGGGATCGGAGAGGCCTCCGGGGGTACCGATGGTCCGGTGGAAGAGCTCGCCGATCTCCTCGCGCTTCATGTGCACCGCGGGGAGGACGATGTGGCTCGGCGGCTCGTGGGCCAGCTGGACGATGCGCTCGCCGAGGTCGGTGTCGATGACCTCGATGCCGGCCCGCTCCAGCTCCGGGTTGAGGTGGCACTCCTCGGTGAGCATCGACTTGCTCTTCACCAAGCGCGTGACCCCTCGTTCCCGGAGAAGCCCGAGGACGATGGCGTTGTGCTCCGCCGCATCGGCCGCCCAGTGCACCCGCGCGCCCAGGGCCGATGCCTTGCGCTCGAACTCCTCGAGGTACTCGGGGAGCCGGGAGAGGGTGTGGAGCTTGATGCGCGAGGCCGCGTCCCGGAGTGCCTCCCAGTCGGGCACGGCGCGGGCGGCGCGGTCGCGCTTCGTGCGCACCTGCCACACCGCGGCGTCGTGCCAGTGAAGGCGCGCGTCGTCCCGGACCAGCCGCTCTGCTGCACGGGCGTGGGCGTTCATGGCGGCCGCCGGACTTTCATCCCGGCGCCTCCGGGGTGCAACGATGAACGAAAGGGAGAAGTGGAGCCGGCTCGGATGGCTATCCTCGAGGACTCTCCGTGACCCGGAACGCACGCATCGCGCTGGTCGCCACCCTCCTCATCGTCGCGGTGCTCGTGGCGGCGACGCTGATGGCCGAGCCGCTGGTGCACCCCTGCCCCACCGCCATCGAGCAGTGCGGGCGGATCTGCGCTGGGCAGACCGTCGGGGAGCTCCCCTGGCGGTGCCAGCGGGTCGCGCACTGCGACTGCCCGAAGCCCCTCCCCTGGCCTCACCGGCTCCGCAGCCGCTGAACCCCTGGTCAGGCGGCGGAGCCGCGGGCCTCAGGCGCCACGGACATCGCCGTGTCGAGCACCTGTGCCACGTGCAGGAACTGCAGTGGCGAGCGGCCCCGCCGGGCAATCCCCTCCAGGTGCATCAGGCAGGACATATCCACCGCGGTCACCACCTCGGCGCCCGCCTTGGCGTGGTCCGCGACCCGGTCCCGCCCCATCGCCCCGGAGACGGCCGACTCGTCGACCGAGAAGATCCCGCCGAACCCGCAGCACTCGTCGGGCCGGGTGAGCTCCACGAGCTCGATGCCCTCCAGCGTCTCCAGCAGCGAGCGCACCTTGTTCCAGGGCTCGATCATCCGCTCGCTGCCGCTCCCCAGGCGGAGCTCCCGGAGCCCGTGGCAGCTCTGGTGGAGGCCCACCCGCTTCCGGAAGGTCCCCGCGATGCGGCGCACCCCCAGCACGTCGGTGATGAACTCGCAGAGCTCGTAGGTCCGCCCACCCACGGTCTCCACCCGCGGGTCCTCCGGCAGGATGTCGGCATAGTGGTGCCGCACCATTGCGGTGCAGCTGCCCGAAGGGCAGACCACCTGCGCATAGCGCTCGAAGACATCGAGGTGGTGACGGGCCACCGGCGCGGCCGCCGAGACGGCCCCGGCATTGGCCATGGGCTGCCCGCAGCACGTCTGCCCCTCGGGGAACTCCACGGGGACTCCGAGCCGCTCGAGCACCCGCGCGGTCGCGAGGCCCACCGCCGGGTAGAGCTGGTCCACGTAGCAGGGGATGAACAGGCCCACCGGATCCATGGGGGCCGGACTTTCGCGCTGCTCGGGGGTGGGTACAACGTCCGATTGCTACCCGGGGGCCCCGGAGGGCAGGCTGCCCCGCCATGCGAGCCCACGTCCGCGCGGCCCTCTCGGCATGCCTACTGCTCCTGTCCCCCATCGCCGTGGCGCAGACGGGGGAAGTCCCCAGCGCGGATTACGGCACCCAGACGCCACAGGCCGCACCCGAGCCGCCGCCCCCGCCCGAGCCCGGCCTCGTCCGGCGCTATGCGGTGGGGCCGAGGTTCATCATCGCTCCCGGCGTCTTCATCCCTTCCACGGGAAGCGCCGGCTTCACGCTGGGAATCATCGGCGGCTACGGCTTCGACCTCGGGCCGCTCATCCTCACGCCCGGGGTGATCGGCCAGGGCAGCTGGAGCTCCGACTGGACGGTCTACTCCGGCCTCGGGGGCCTCCGGGTCACCCTGCCGCTCGGCAACTTCGGACCCTACGTCGAGGCGGCGCTGGGGTACGGGCACGTTGACCGCAAAGAACCACTCAACTACTCAACCGGTGGCCTTGCTGTCCGCGGGGGCGCGGGCTTCATCCTGTTCTTCAGCCCGTCGTTCGCCCTGGGACTTGGCGTGACCTACGACACCATCGTCGATACCAGCTTCAAGACCTGGACCATCGCCCCAATCATCCTCCTCGCCTTCTAGGCCCGCGGCCGTAGGACGCGGTCGAACTTTGGACAACGGCCCCCATCAAACGCTGGTAATGTGCCCGCTTCTTCGGGCAACCCCTCAGCCGGTGCGGCCCGCCTTCACTCCACTTCCGCCTTCCAGGAGCCTCCATGACCACAGCCCTGCAGCCCACCGGGGCCGCGCCAGCGATCGACCTTGCCACGCCCAACGGGAAGAAGCTCCCGATGGCCGCCTTCGTGGAGAAGTACGTCCAGGGCGAGATCCAGGTCAGTGGGGATCTGCAGGCCTTCCTCCGTCGGAAGGAGGAGATGCTGAATTACCGATTCACGTGGCAGCAGATGAAGTTCCTGGTCGGCGGGTTCATCCCCTCGGTGCTGATCCACACCCAGGCGGCCGATCGGAAGACGGTCACCGGGCACTATGACCGGGGGAACGACTTCTTCAACGCCTTCCTCGGCGACATCATGGTCTACACGTCCGCCTTCTTCGAGAGCCCGGCGGACACGCTCGAGGACGCGCAGCGCCGGAAGCTCGAGGTGGTGGCGCAGAAGATCCAGCTCAAGCGCGGCGAGCGCCTGCTCGACATCGGCTGCGGCTGGGGAACCCTCGTCGCTCACATGGCCGAGCAGCACGGAGCCGACGCCACCGGCGTCACCCTCGCCGCCCGTCAGGCCGAGTTCGGGACGGAGCGCATCGCGCAGAAGGGCATCCAGCAGCGCGCCCGGATCCTGACCATGGACTACCGGGACATCCCCCGTGAGAGGTGGAACAAGATCACCGTTCTAGAGATGGCCGAGCACGTGGGAATCCGGAAGTTCCAGAAGTTCATGCGCCAGCTGAACGGCATGCTCGAGGAGGACGGCATTCTCTTCCTCCAGATCGCCGGCCTCCGCCGCAACTGGACCGCCGAGGACTTCACCTGGGGGATGTTCATGTCGAAGTACGTCTTCCCCGGCGCGGATGCCTCGATGCCGCTGAGCTTCGTCTGCAACAACCTCGAGCGGGCGGGTTTCGAGATTCATAGCGTGGAGAACATCGGCATCCACTACTCGCTCACCCTCGAGCGCTGGTACCGCAACTGGCTCAGGAACCGGGACGCGGTGGTGAAGAGCTACGGCGAGCGCTGGTTCCGGCTCTGGGAGATCTTCCTCGCCTGGTCGGTGGTGGTCTCCGAGCGCGGCGGCTCCACCGCCTTCCAGCTGGTCTGCAACAAGAACAAGTCGTCCTTCGACCGCAAGCGCTGGATCGGCGAAAAGGGCCGGCTGATCGACCCCAAGAAGAGCTGACCGAACGGTTCGGCCACGGACGAAGCGTCCGTACCACTCCCGCGGTAGCTTCCGGGGGTCATGGATGATCTTCGCCCCGCGAGCCGCCTCGACATCGCCGCCGCCGCCGCCCTGCTCTCCGAGCCGGCGCGGGTCTCGATCGTCTCCGCACTGATGGACGGCCAGGCTCGGCCGGCGACCGAGCTCGCCCGCATCGCCGGCGTCTCCCCGTCGACCGGCAGCGAGCACCTGGCGCTCCTGACCCGCGGCGGCCTGCTCCGCGTCGAGCAGCACGGGCGGCACCGCTACCACCGCCTGGCCAGCGACGCGGTGGCCCGGGCCTTCGAGAGCCTGTCCCTGCTCACCACCCGGCCGGTCCGGAGCCCGAGCGTCGACCCCGGGGACGCCGCGTTCCGCCGGGCGCGGACCTGCTACCGCCACCTCGCAGGCGAGCTCGGCGTTGGGCTCGTGGACGCGCTGCTCGAGCGCCGTCTGGTGCGCCGGGACGGTGGCCGGTACGTGCTCACCGCCGCGGGACACCGGACCGGCGCGGCGCTCGGGCTGGTCGAGGAGACGGACGGGCTGCTGGAGGGGCGCGCCTGCCTGGACTGGACCGAGCGGCGCGACCACCTTGCCGGACCCCTCGGCGTCGGCCTCACCGAGGGGCTCCTGGAGCTCGGCTGGGTCAGGCGGAAGCCCGGGACACGCGCGCTCCGGGTCACGGTGGACGGGGCCCGCGGGTTCCGGGATGCGTTCGGCCTCTCCGTCGAGGCCGGCTGAGGCCGCGAGAAGGCGGGCGGGCGCCGGGGGAGCTCCGGCTACCGCTTCGAGGCGGAGGTCGTGATTTCCGTGTCCCGGAAGAAGTAGGCGATCTCGACCTTCGCGTTCTCCGGGCTGTCGGAGCCGTGGACGGTGTTCTTCTCCACGTCGGTCGCGAAGTCCTTCCGGATGGTCCCCGGGGCCGCGTTGGCGGGATTGGTGGCGCCCATGACCTCGCGGTTCTTCGCGATCGCGTTCTCGCCCTCGAGCACCATCAGGACGACAGGCCCCGAGGTCATGAAGGTCACGAGGTCCTTGAAGAAGGGCCGCGCCTTGTGGACCGCGTAGAAACCCTCCGCCTCGCGCTGCGAGAGGTGCTGCATCCGCATCGCCACTGGCTTGAGACCGTTCTCCTCGAAGCGAGTGATGATCTTCCCGATGATTCCCTTCTCCAGCCCGTCGGGCTTGATGATGGAGAGGGTGCGCTCAGTGGCCATGTCCGTTTCGTTCCTTCGTGTCTAGCGACGACCGCGCTGGATCGCGGCCTGCAATGTGGTCCCAAGCTCGGCCGGCGACGGCGCCATCAGCACTCCCGCCGCCTCCATCGCCTTGATCTTCTCCGCCGCGGTCCCCTTGCCGCCGGCGATGATCGCCCCGGCGTGCCCCATCCGCTTGCCGGGAGGCGCCGAGATGCCGGCGATGAAGCCGGCGATCGGCTTCTTGAACTCGCGGGCGATGTACTGTGCCGCCGTCTCCTCGGCGCTGCCGCCGATCTCGCCGATCATGATCACGGCGTCGGTCTCGGGGTCGGCATTGAAGAGCTGGAGGCAGTCGACGAAGTCGGTCCCGTTCACCGGGTCACCGCCGATACCCACCGCGGTCGACTGGCCCAGCCCGAGCTGCGTGAGCTGGAACACCGCCTCGTAGGTCAGGGTTCCCGAACGGGAGACGACGCCGATCCGGCCCGGCTTGTGGATGTGCCCGGGCATGATGCCGATCTTGCACTTGGCGCCCGGAGTGATGACCCCCGGGCAGTTCGGGCCCACCAGCCGCACCGGGCGCCCCTGCAGCGCACGCTTCACCTTGACCATGTCCATCACCGGGATGCCCTCGGTGATGACGATGATCAGCGGCACGCCGGCCTCGGCCGCCTCGAGGATCGCGTCGCCGGCGAACGGCGGCGGCACGAAGATGACGCTGACGTTGGCGCCGGTCTGCTTCACCGCGTTGGCCACGGTGTCGAAGATCGGGATCCGGTCCTGGAACTCGGTGCCGCCCTTTCCCGGCGTGACGCCGGCGACGAGCTTCGTCCCGTAGTCGAGCATCTGGCCGGCGTGGAACGAGCCGGCCGAGCCGGTGATGCCCTGCATGAGGACCCGGGTGTCCTGGTCGACGAGGATGCTCATGACGCCTTCTCCCCCCGGGCCGCGGCGACGGCCTTCTCGGCCGCCTGTCGCAAGTTGTCCGCGGGGATGATGGGCAGGCCCGACTTTCGGAGGATCTCCTTCCCCAGCTCCACGTTGGTGCCCTCCAGCCGGACCACCAGGGGAACGGAGAGCTTCACCTCGCGGGCGGCGGCCACCACACCCTCGGCGATGATGTCGCACTTCATGATCCCGCCGAAGATGTTGATCAGGACCGCCTTCACCGCCTTGCTGCTGAGGATGAGCTTGAAGGCCTCGGTGACCTTCTCCCTGCTGGCCCCGCCGCCCACGTCGAGGAAGTTCGCCGGCTGGCCACCCACCAGCTTGATGGTGTCCATCGTCGCCATCGCCAGGCCGGCGCCGTTCACCATGCACCCGATGTTGCCGTCGAGCGAGATGTAGGCCAGGTCGTGCTCCTTGGCCCGGGCCTCGATCGGGTCCTCCTCGGCGATGTCCCGGTAGGCGACCAGGTCCTTGTGCCGGTAGAGCGCGTTGTCGTCGAAGTTCAGCTTGGCGTCGAGCGCCATCACCGAGCCGTCCTTGAGCAGGACCAGCGGGTTCACCTCGGCCAGCGAGGCGTCGGTCTCCACGTAGCAGCGATACAGGGCGCGGGAGAACGCCACGAACTTGCCGATGCTCTCGCCGCTCAGCCCGAGACCGAAGGCCAGCTTCCGGGCCTGGTAGTCCGCGAGCCCCACCACCGGGTCGATGGACTCGACCAGGATCGCTTCTGGTCTCTTCGCCGCCACCTCCTCGATCTCCACCCCGCCCTCGCTCGAGGCCATGATCGACAGCCGCGAGGTGGCCCGGTCCAGGGTCATGCCCAGGTAGAACTCCCGCTCGATGGGGAGCCCCTCCTCGACGTAGACCTTGCCCACCTTCTGGCCCTCGGGCCCGGTCTGGTGCGTCTTGAGCATCATGCCCACCATCTGGGAGGCGAGCGCCTTCGCCTCGGCCGGGCTCCTGGCGAGCTTCACCCCGCCGCCCTTCCCCCGTCCGCCGGCGTGGATCTGGGCCTTCACCACCACCACCGGGGTTCCCAGGGTGGTCGCGGCCTTCTCGGCTTCCTCGGGGCTGGTAGCCAGGATTCCGCGGGGGGTGGGGACGCCGTACCTCCGGAACAGCTCCTTGCCCTGATACTCGTGGATCTTCATGGGATGTCGCCCGTTGGGGGGCGCGCATGTCTCACGCAGAAACCGAGGCGAGGCAAGGGGGAAACGCACTGCGGCACCCCGACCCGACCGGGGGGCCTCCGCTTTCTCCCCCGGGCGGGCTCGCACCCTCCGCGAGCCATTGGCACCTCGCCGCCGTCCTGCTCCGCCCTACGCCGGTCCGCCGACCGCCGTCTCCGACTCCTTGTCCTTGAAGAAGAGGTCCTTCACCACCAGCTTGGTCACCTCACGGTTCATCGCCGCGATGGAGGTGGTGAGCGGAATCTCCTTCGGACAGACCTGCACGCAGTTCTGCGCCTTGCCGCAGTCCTGGATGCCGCCCGGACCCATGAGGCCGTGCAGCCGGTCGTCGGCGTGCATCGCGCCGGTCGGGTGCAGGTTGAATAGCCGGACCTGGCTGATCGGCGCCGCGCCCATGAAGTCGTTGTCCTGGGTGATCTGCGGACAGGCCTCGAGGCAGCTCCCGCACGTGATGCAGGTGGAGAGCACGTAGCGCTGGGCCTGCTCGCTCTGGCTCTGCCTCGGGCCGGGGCCGATGTTGTAGGTGCCGTCGAGCTCGATCCAGGCCTTCACCCGCTTCAGGGACTCGAACATCCGGGTGCGGTCGACGGCGAGGTCCCGCACCATCGGGAACTTGCGCATCGGCTCGAGGGTGACGGGCCACTCCAGCTTGTCCACCAGCGCCGAGCAGGCCATCCGCACCTTGCCGTTCACGTTCATCGCACAGCTGCCGCAGACCTCTTCCAGGCAGGCGGCGTCCCAGGTGACCGGGGTGGTCGACTTCCCCGCCGCGTTCACCGGGTTGCGCTGGATCTCCATCAGGCAGGAGATGACGTTGGCACCCTTCCGGTAAGGCACCCGGAACTCCTCGAACCCGCCGGGGGCGGCGGCGCTCTCCTGCCGCCAGATGCGGAAGGTGACCCACTTCTCTCCTGCCACGGGGCGGGTCTCGGTGGTCGGTCCAACCTTGGTGCCTTCGTCCATGACGTGGGGTCCCTCAGGCGTACCAGCGCGGCTCGGGGTCGAGCACGGGCGTGGGGATGTCCTCGTAGCTGATCTCCGAGCCCTGCGGCGTCCAGCGGGCGATGGTGGTCTTCGCCCACTTCTGATGGCGCTCCTTCCAGGCCTTCATCCACTCGGGATCCTGCGTGGGGTCCTTGGTCTTCGGCTCGGGGAGCTGGAACTCGGGCTTGTAGTGGGCGCCGCGCGACTCGTCCCGGAGCAGCGCCGATCTGGTGATGACCTCACCCAGGGCGAACATGTTCCACAGCTGGTTCACGAAGCTGAGCGGGCGGTTGCTGGAATGCCCGTGGTCGAGCACGTTGATCCGGCTCCAGCGGTCCTTCAGCTCGGCGAGCTTCTCCAGAGTCTTTCGCAGGCGGTCATTGCGGCGGACCACGGTGACGTTCTCGGTCATCACCTCGCCGAGCTCACGGGCCAGGAGGTAAGGGTTCTCGGTCCCGTTCATCTTGTCGATGCTCGCGAAGCGCTCCACCCACTGCTTCCTCGCGTCCTCGAACACGGTGGAGGGAACCGCCGCCGCGCCCTTCCCGAGGTTCTTCGCGTAGCTGACCATCGCCGGCCCGCCGATCATCCCGCCGTAGATGCAGGAGAGGAGCGAGTTGGCGCCGAGCCGGTTCGCACCGTGGTAGGCGTAGTCGGCCTCCCCTGCCGCGAAGAGTCCGGGGATGTTGGTGGCCTGGTTCTTCGGGCTTCCGGCCAGCGGCTCGAGGTTCGGACCGGCCTCGAAGCTCACCCACAGCCCGCCCATCGAGTAGTGCATCCCGGGGAAGATGACCATCGGGTGGCGCCGCGGATCATCGCCGACGAACTTCTCGTAGATCTCCATCACGCCCTTGATCTTCGCGTCGAGCGTGGCGGCAGGGATGTGGGTGACGTCGAGGTACACGCCATCGCGCCCGCCGATGCCCATCCCCAGCTCGCGGCAGACGTGGAAGATCTCGCGGGTCGCCACGTCGCGAGGGACCAGGTTCTTGTACTTGGGGTACTTCTCCTCGAGGAAGTACCAGCGCTCCTCCTCGGGGATGCTGAGCGGATCGCGGCTGTCGCCCTTCTTCTTCGGCACCCAGACCCGGCCACCTTCGCCCCGCACCGACTCGGACATCAGCCGGAGCTTGTCCTCGCCGGGGATGGAGGTCGGGTGGACCTGGATGAACTCGCCGTTGGCGTAGATCGCGCCTTCCAGGTACGCGCGGCCGGCGGCGGTGCCGGTGTTGATGATCGAGTTGGTGGACCGACCGAAGACGATGCCCGGTCCACCGGTGGCCAGCATCACTGCCTCGGCAGGGATGGCGCGAACCTCCATGGTGCGGAGGTCCATGGCCACGCTGCCCACGCAGCGGCCGGACCCGTCCTTCACCATCCCCAGCCACTCCCAGTACTCGAACTTGGTCACCTTCCCGTCCGCCTCGAAGCGGCGAACCTGCTCGTCGAGCGCGTAGAGCAGCTGCTGTCCGGTGGTTGCCCCGGCGAACGCGGTGCGGTGGTGGAGCGTTCCGCCGAAGCGTCGGAAGTCGAGGAGGCCTTCCGGGGTGCGGTTGAAGGGCACGCCCATCCGGTCGAGCAGGTAGATGATGCCCGGCGCCGCGTAGCACATGCCCTTCACGCTGGTCTGCTCGGCCAGGAAGTCGCCGCCGCGCAAGGTGTCCTTGACGTGGATGTCGGGGTGGTCGCCCTCGCCCTTGGTGTTCACCGCGCCGTTGATGCCGCCCTGGGCGCAGACCGAGTGCGAGCGCTTCACCGGGACGATGGAGAGCACGTCCACCTTGTGGCCGGCCTCGCAGAGCTTGATGACCGCCATCAGGCCCGCCAGCCCTCCGCCCACCACCGTGAATCGTTGTTCCGCCATGGGTGTGTGACTCCCTGAATCAGCCGACGGCGCCGAAGCGGATCTGGAAGAGGATGCTCAGCGTCGCGGCGGAGAGGACCGCGAAGAGCAGCCAGGACACCAGGGTGACGCGCCTCTGCGCGAGCCTCCCCACGGCAATCCCCCAAGTCCAGCAGAATCCCTTCAGCCCATAGGTGAAGTGCCAGATGGTGCAGAGGGTACCGACGAGGTAGAGGGCGAAGATGTGGTCTCCGGCGAGGATGCTCTGGACGCCGAGGGAGGCCGGGTTACCGAGGTGCGCGGCGACGTCCCGGTAGGTGACCAGGTCCAGGCCGTCCGCGGTGACCGGCCCGACGGGCGCGAGGTGGTTGCCGAGCAGGGTGACCCAGGTCCGGAGCGTCCCCACGTGCACCAGCAGGAACAGCAGCGCGATGATCCCGGTGATGCGCTGGGCGAGGTACGCCCAGTTGTTTGCGTAGGCGTACCGGCCGACGTTCGGCCGACCGGTCGCCGCGACCCAGACGCCGTAGAACGCGTGGAAGGCCAGCGGAAGGACGATGGTCAACAGCTCCAGCCCGAAGAAGAACGTCCGGGGGAGCAGCGTGTTCACGTCGTTGACCATCTCGTTGTACGCGGCAGGACCGCGCAGCGCCGAGAGGTTCTCGAACACGTGGTAGCAGAGGAAGGCGCCGAGCGGCAGCACGCCCGAGAGCGAGTGCAGCCGCCGCCAGAGGAAGGAATGGTCGTCCCGGGTGCCGGTGTCCGTGCGGACGGCGGCGGTGGTGGCAGCGTCGGCCATTGTCGGTACCTCCTGATTACTTCCCGGAGCGCGACCTGGCCATCGGTGGGAGTCCCATGAAATCAGGGGCTTTCATGGCGGACAGGAGCCGGCCTGTCTTCCAGCAGTGGCCCCGAAGAGGCAAGAGGAATCCGGCCCCCGCCGTGCGGCACGCGGAGATTCGCCGGTGAACGCGGGAGCGCGGGACGGCCCACACCCCGTGAGAGCCGTGGGAGGATGCGCCCGACCTGGGGGGAGCATGCGCATCTCGATCGTCGGGCTGGTTATGGTCGTACAGTTGCTGGGAGGCTGCTCGAAGGTGGAGTGCCAGAGCCCCGGGGAGTGCGGGGGCAACCCCTGTTGCTGGTCCGTCAACGGGCCCGACGACGAGGGCACCCGCTGCCGGGCCACCCCCGACGCATGCACGCCGGGCGGCGGAATCGACAGCTTCGTCACCCGGGCGTGTGTCTCGGACGAGGACTGCACGGCGGGCGGGATCTCCACCGAATTCGTACGGTGCTGTTCTCTGTCTGAGCACCCCTTCAAGGCTTGCGGCCGGAATTGCTCCTGAGGCCGCCGCCTTCCGACACTGGCGTCCTTGCCCACCTGGGCGGATGAGCCCGGATGAGCCCGGATCGGGTGCAGACTCGCGCACCGCAGTCGGAAGGAGGCTCTGATGGATCGGGATTCCAGATTCACCGCGGAGGTTCTTGCACGGCTCCATGAGCGCGGTCTCGTTCTTCCGGTGCCCGCGCCTCCCGCTGGCAAGTACGAGCCCTTCCGTCTGGTGCGGGGTACCGGCTATCTGGCCGCCCAGCTACCCTCGCGTGACGGACGGTACGTTCTTCAAGGACGGGTCGGTGCGGAGCTGACGCTCGAGGAAGGCCGGCAGGCGGCGGCACTGACCGCGCTCTCGGCCGTCGCCCGCATCCACCAGGCGCTGGGCGGGCTCGAGCGGCTGGAGAGCCTGCTCCGCGTGGACGGATACGTCGCCTCCGCCGACACGTTCGTCGACCAGCCGGAGGTCGTGGACGGAGCCTCCGAGCTGTTCCTCTGGGCGCTGGGCGAGCGCGGGAGACACGCCCGGACCGCCTTCGCGGTGGGGCGGCTCCCGAAGAACAACAGCGTCGAGCTGGCCGTGACCTTCGCCTACGACCCGACCGCCTAGAGCTTCACCTCGTCCACGGTCTTCTTCACCGAGGCGAAGGACTTCTGCAGCTCGGCCTTCTCCGCGTCGTTCAGCTGCAGCTCGATGATCTTCTCGATGCCGCCGGCGCCGATCAGCACCGGCACGCCCATGAAGAAGTCCTTGATCCCGTACTGCCCCTCGAGCAGCGCGGCGGCCGGGAGCACCCGCTTCCGGTCGAAGATGAAGCTCTCCGCCATGGCGATGGCCGACGCCGCCGGGGCGAAGTACGCCGACCCCGTCTTGTAGAGCGCCACCAGCTCGCCACCCCCCTTCCGGGTCCGCTCGACGATGGCGCCGAGCTTCTCCTTGGGGACCATCTCGGTGAGCGGCACGCCGCCCACGGTCGAGTGCCGGAGCAGCGGCACCATGTCGTCCCCGTGGCCGCCGAGCACCAGCGCCTCGATGTCCCGCATCGAGACGTTCAGCGCCTCGGCGACGAAGAACTTGAACCGCGCGCTGTCCAGCACGCCGGCCATGCCCACCACCTGGTTCTTCTTGAACCCGGTGATCTTGAACAGCGCGTAGACCATCGCGTCCAGCGGGTTGGCGACGTTGATCACGAAGGCGTTCGGGCAGTGCTGCTTCACGTTGGACGCCACGTCCTTCATGATCTTGAGGTTGACCTCCAGCAGGTCCTCCCGGCTCATCCCCGGCTTCCGGGGCATGCCCGCGGTGATGATCACCACGTCGCTGCCGGCGACGTCCTTCCAGTCGGTCGTCCCGGTGACGCGGCAGTCGTAGCCGTCCACGGCCGCCAGCTGGTTGAGGTCCAGGGCCTTCCCCTTCACCAGGCCCTCGGCGGCGGGGATGTCGTAGAGCACCACGTCGCCCAGCTGCTTCTGCATCGAGAGCAGAGCCAGGTTGCCACCGATCTGCCCGCCGCCGATGAGTCCGATCTTCTTCTTGCCGCCCATGATTGCCTTGTCGCCTTTCACATCTTCTGAATGATGGCCTGCCCGAACTCCGAGCACTTCAGCTCCTTCACCTCGCCTCCCCCATCGCCCTTCATCTGCCGGGCGAAGTCGTAGGTCACGGTGCGCGCCCCGATGGCGCCGTTCATCCCCTTGATGATCAGATCTGCCGCCTCGGTCCACCCCAGGTGCCGGAACATCATGTCGCCGGAGAGGATCACGCTTCCCGGGTTCACCTTGTCCTGATCGGCATACTTGGGCGCGGTCCCGTGCGTCGCCTCGAACACGGCGTGCCCGGTGACGTAGTTGATGTTGCCCCCGGGGGCGATGCCGATGCCGCCCACCTGCGCGGCGAGCGCGTCGCTCAGGTAGTCGCCGTTCAGGTTCAGGGTGGCGATGACGTCGAACTCCTCCGGCCGGGTCAGTACTTGTTGCAGGGTGATGTCGGCGATGGCGTCCTTGATCAGGAGCTTCCCCGAGGCGAGCGCGGCCTTCTGCTCGGCATTGGCCGCGTCCTCGCCCTTCTTCGCCTTGGTCTCCTCCCACTGCTCCCAGGAGTAGACCTTGCCCGCGAACTCCCGCTCCGCGAGCGCATAGCCCCAGCCCCGGAACGCGCCCTCGGTGAACTTCATGATGTTGCCCTTGTGCACGAAGGTGACGCTCTTCCGCTTCTGCTCGAGGGCGTAACCGATCGCGGCACGGATCAACCGCTCGCTCCCCTCGCGCGACACCGCCTTGATGCCGATGCCGCAGTCCTCGGGGAAGCGAATCTTCCTGAACTCCTTCGGGAAGCGCTCCCGGAACATCGCCAGGAAGGCCTGGGCGCTCTCCGAGCCGGCCTCGAACTCGATCCCGGCGTAGATGTCCTCGGTGTTCTCCCGGAAGATGACCATGTCCACCTTTTCCGGGTGCTTCACGGGGCTGGGAACCCCGCGGAAGTATCGGACCGGCCGCAGGCACACGTAGAGGTCGAGCAGCTGTCTCAGCGCGACGTTCAGGCTCCGGATGCCGCCGCCGACCGGAGTGGTCAGGGGACCCTTGATGCCCACCAGGTAAGTGCGAAACGCCTCGATGGTCTCGTCGGGAAGCCAGTTCTTGGTCTGCTTGAAGGCCTTCTCGCCCGCGAGGACCTCCATCCAGGCGATGGTGCGTTTGCCGCCATAGGCCTTGGCCACGGCAGCGTCGAACACCGCCTGTGACGCGCGCCAGATGTCCCTGCCGGTACCGTCGCCCTCGATGAACGGGATGACTGGCCGGTCAGGGACCCGGAGTGACCCTCCGGTCAACGTGATTCGCTCGCCTGCCGGAACGGGGCTGCTCATGACTGCCTCCCGAGTGGAATTCCCTTGGCGGCTTGGGGGTATACGGGACGCGACAACGGCTTCGCAACCTGGAACAACGGCCTACTCTTTTTGGTTGAATCGAGCCTCGCCCCGGTGGAATGACGCCCTACGCCATGGCCAAAGACACGCTGAGCATCACCGACAACCGCACCGGGAAGTCCTACGAGATTCCCATCAAGGACGGGTGCATCAAGACGGCGGATCTCCGACAGATCAAGGCGAACCCAGAGGACTTCGGCCTCATGGGCTACGACCCGGCGTTCCTCAACACCGCGAACTGCCGGAGCGCCATCACCTTCATCGATGGGGACAAGGGGATCCTCGAATACCGGGGGTACCCCATCGAGCAGCTGGCCGAGAAGTCCAGCTACCTCGAGGTCGCGTACCTGCTTCTGAACGGCGAGCTACCGAGCCGGAAACAGCTCGACGACTTCGTCCACACGGTCACCCACCACACCTACGTCCACGAGAACATCAAGGAGTACCTGGACGGGTTCCGTTTCAACGCGCATCCCATGTCCATGCTGGCGGCCACCGTCTCCGCCCTCTCCTCGTTCTATCCCGAGGCGAAGAACATCAAGGACGCCGAGAACCGCCGCATCCAGCAGATCCGGATGGTGGCCAAGATGCCGACCATCGCCGCCTTCAGCTTCCGGCACTCGATGGGACTGCCGTACGTCTATCCGAACAACGACCTGTCCTTCGTCGGAAACTTCCTGGCGATGATCAAGAAGATCGGGACCGACACCTACAAGGTGAACCCGGTCCTGGAGCACGCACTGGAGGTGCTGTTCATCCTCCACGCCGACCACGAGCAGAACTGCAGCACCACGGCCGTCCGGCTGGTGGGAAGCAGCCAGGTGGATCCCTTCTCGGCGGTGTCTGCGGGCATCGAGGCGCTCTATGGCCCCCTGCACGGCGGGGCGAACGAGGCCGTCCTGCGGATGCTGAAGAGCATCGGACACGTGAGCAAGGTTTCCGACTTCATCAAGGACGTGAAGTCGGGCGAGGCGGAGACCCGGCTGATGGGCTTCGGACACCGGGTCTACAAGAGCTACGACCCGCGGGCGAAGGTCATCAAGAGGGTGGCGGACGAGGTCTTCCAGGTGACGGGAAAGAACCCGCTGCTCGACATCGCCCTGGAGCTCGAGCGGATCGCCCTCCAGGACGACTACTTCGTGAAGCGGAAGCTCTACCCGAACGTCGACTTCTACTCGGGGCTGATCTACGAGGCCCTTGGCTTCCCGATGGACTTCTTCACCGTGCTGTTCGCCATCCCACGCACGGTCGGGTGGGTCACCCAGTGGGAGGAGATGGTCCTCGATGCGGAGCAGAAGATTGCCCGCCCCCGGCAGATCTACACGGGACCCAAGCGCCGGGAATACGTTCCCTTCGACAAGCGCTGACGAAAGGCCATGACGCTCGACTTCACCTGCCAGAAGTGCGAGGGCACCTTCGAGATCGACGCCCAGGATCTCATCGACGGGAGCGAGAAGCTCGAGTGCCCCCACTGCAACACCCGCGCGCCGGCCAACGTGGTGGATGACTTCGTGGCCGCGCTCACCGAGATGCGGGCGCAGGTGGCGGTGCTCAGCAAGCGGTTCACCCTCTCCACGACGCTGGAGTCCGAGGACCTCGCCGAGCTGGACGCCGATGACGACGAGGACGACGACGACGACGACGA
>Ga0070664_100000272_pt1 | contig 37260 bp, 24 predicted proteins | sample KBSC73metaG_FD_65863 | JGI IMG/M metagenome (GOLD analysis project Ga0070664, IMG submission 65863) | Corn rhizosphere microbial communities from Kellogg Biological Station, Michigan, USA - KBS C7-3 metaG | ecosystem: Host-associated > Plants > Roots > Rhizosphere > Soil ... | reverse complement strand
CCCAGCGCGCCGCCTGATCCGGGTGATCCGAATGATGCCGGGTTGCCGAACGGCCACGCATGGCTCGGCTTCATGAAACCGAGCGAAAATTGCACCTCTCCCTTGAGGCACTCGTCGCGGAAGCCGTATGTCGGCGGAGTTGCCGGCGCGGCCAGCAAGTCGAGCGTCTCCTGACGCAAACCGAGTTCACCTCCGCCGTCGGCAAAGACGCTGTACGCACGCGCGATGGCGCGAGCCGTGCCGACGCCGCCGCCGGCCGGCACCTCAAAGTTCCGCGCGTAGATGCGGTGCCCGTCGTGCGGCAACTGTGAACCTCTGAGCGCCCGAACGATCCGGGATCTCGGATTCATCGCCATGAGTGTGAAGCCAAGCGGAAAGCCGAGCATCATGTCGATCGTCCGCGGGCGCGAGATTACCGCCAGGCGGGCATCGGGGATCTCCTCGGGCAGCCGGATGTAGACGTCGAGTCCCAGCGGCGAGGCGATTTCGTCCTGGAAGAACTGCCCCAGGCTGCGATGCCGCGGATCGATCCGTCGCACCAGCTCGTTCTCGTAGTACCCAAGCGTGATCGCGTGATACGCCTGTCGGGTTCCCGGCCGCCATGCCGGCTTCTGCCGCGCCAGCACGACCGCGAGGCGATCGAGGTCTGCGACGACCGTTCGATCGACAGGTTCGTCCAATGCGAAGAGCCCCGCCTGGTGCGACAGCAGCTGACGGACAGTGATTCGCTCCTTCCCCTGCTGCGCGAACTCCGGCCAGTAGGTGCAGACCCGCTCTTCGTAGTCGAGCCATCCGCGGGAGTGAGCGATGGCAAGCGTCATCGCGGCGAGACCCTTGGTGCCTGAATACACGATCACCATCGTGCCGTGCTCCCAGGGCTCCGCCGTCACTTTGTTCCGGATGCCACCCCACAGATCGACGACCTTCTTGCCGCGGTAATAGGCGCAGCACGCTCCGCCAAGCTCGCCGCGCCGGGTGAAGTTCTCGGTAAACGCGTCGCGTACGGTGTCAAAACCCGCGCTGACGTCACCGAATATGGGAACGGATTGAGTGTCAGACATCGCACTTCTCCATTCACTGCTCAGCGACCGCTGCAGCTGTTGTACGGAGCGCAAGAGATGTGCCCTGTGACGGGATCGCGCCGATGGGCGCGTTAGCTCCGAAACCAGCAATAAACGCGAAGAATCGAACGCGACGGTGGGACGCGACGACCTTTGCTGCCGGCTATCCGGCACCGGAGCCGGAGTTCTGACAAGGCGTCAGAGGTTGTCAGGGGTGGACGCCGCTGGCTTCGCGGAACCGGAGGTTCCGTCCAGCGACATGATCCGACGCATCATCTCCTGGCGTGTTTGAATGAACGCAAGGCTTGGCCCCGCGATCGGCTCGACGAGGAGGTGCGCTTCCGAGAGGCGTTCAAGCGCCGACCACACATCGTCTTCGGTGACTTCACTCATCCGCCTCTCGCGCACCCGTTCGATGATGGTCTCGACGGGAATCTGGCCGTCAGCGAATCGCCACACCAGGGCCGTGACATCTCTCAGGCAATGCCCCTCGTTCCGAGCGAGGTCATATACCAGCACTTCTCCGTCGACTTCTTCGACAACGACGCCTGTTTTCCGCGCATGGGGTCTCATTCGTGCCTTCCATTGCGAGATCCGCCGATCGTGGCCTCGCTATCGAGAGTGGTTGCGATCAGGTTCAATAGCTGTTTGGCGAAGTCCGTCGCGTCGCCGCGCGGCCCGGACCACGTGACGGCGCCACGCGCGGCAGCTCCGAATGTCCGCAACAGGTAGCCGGGTTGGTGCCGCGCGGCCGGCGCATTCGACAGGAGCGCGAGGACCGCTTCCCCGGGCGTCAGCTGGCGCGGCTGCCAGAGAGCGCCGGGCCGGTATTCGGTGACGACAATGAATCGAACCGGGAGCGGGATCCGGCCTGCCACGGCACCGAGGTCTTCAGGCGCACAAGCCCGGCGCACCTGCGGGTCCTGACGGATCCAGAGCGGCCGCAGAAAGGGCGAGACGAGCCCGCCCGGATCGAGCACCGCGTACTGGTCGGAAAGATATTCAGCACCTTGCCGGATCAGCGCTTCGACAAGCGTCGTTTTCCCGCTGACGCTGCGGCCAGGAATGACGATCGCTCGGCCCTGCCATCCAACCACGCCGGCGTGAACAATCGCGTGCGTTCGCGCGCGAACTGCCAGGAAGAGTTCCACGTGCGACTGAAAGCGGCGGCACAGCGCATCCGCGTCACTGGATTGCCAGACCAGCGACCGATCCGCGAGAAGAAAGCGGTCGGTTGACCGTGAATGGGACGGCGTCGATCCGGGGGCGGTGCTGAGAATCTCGTAGGTTCGATCGATTCGGGCCGAGGCGTCAGCGCTGCAGCCCGGCGGCAGGCACGTCAGAATCCGTTCGACGAGCGAAGCGTCGTCAACCCGAACCTCGATTCGGACGCCGAACATCGAGAACGTCAGGACTGTCGGATCGCTTCCCGACCATTCTGGGGTGGCATGCGGAAGCGCCGACGAGTGCATACCCAGCCAAACTCCCGGTTGACAATTGCGGACCGATGATCGATCGAATCGGGGTGTCCGATTGCGCCGCGCGCGGTGGGCTGCAATCAGAACACCCAAAATTGCACACCTCCGGCCCAGCTCAGCTAAATCAAAGTCTCCTAGACACTTATGTCGATCGCCGTCAGCCACGTTTCGGCCACGAAAACGCGCGGAAGTCAGCCTCCGAACAGGCAAAAGTCGCCGCTCCCTCGTTCTTGTGACGGACGCCCACAGACCGGGGACGAAACAAGTCCTGTCCTGTTGTCAGTTGCGTCAATTCCGCGATCGGCGGGCTTGTTGCTGACGAGTTAGTTTGATATGGATGGAGTGCGGGAACTTGCTACTCGTTTGGGTAGCTAGGCGCAGACACGTTAGTTAGGCTCCAATAAACCCTTCCGTCTGTCCTTGCGGTCCCGCGCCAGTTGAGATCGCCGCCGACATCGTACCGCTGCGGTCTCGTGTTCAGGAGGATGCGTGTTGCTCCCCGCCCCGGTTCGTCGACGTCTCCATTGCTCGCTGATCCTCGCGACGCTGCTGTTCATCGTTTCGACTCCATCGCTCTTTGCTCAAGGAGTCCCCGGCCGCAACGTCACCCTCGTTGGTCCGACGCCGCAGCCCGCGACGTGCACGACGGCTCCTTTCTGCGGCGGCAAGCTGCCCGACTTCTTCTTGAAGCAGCAGAACGAACCCTCCTGCGCGATCTCGCCGGAAACCGGAGCGGTCTTCTGCGGTGCTAACGACTACCGCGCTGCCGACAGGACCGACGGTGTACTCGGCGACGCGTGGCTCGGCGCGATGATGTCGCGCAATCGGGACACGTGGGTGAGCCGGCTGATTCCGGGGTTCAAAGGCGACACGCCATCGCTGAATCTCGGATTTGGTGCAGATCCGACCGTGAATGCCTTTCCCGGCGGCATGGGCTACGTCTTCATCGCCGGCAACCGTGGCGACAACGCGATCGGCGGCATTTTTTTCCAGCGCTGGGTCGAGATGAACAAGGAGGACGGATATCCCTTCGAGCCGGCCAACGAACCGACGCGTCAGATTGCCAGCGGCGTGGCCGGGCGATTCCTCGACAAGCCGGCCTCGATGATTAACCTGCTGCCGGGAACGTGCGATATTCCGTTCAAGCGAGCCGACGGCACCACGGGAGTCCGCACCGTTCCGAAGTTCGAGGTCGATGTGGCCTTTGCCATCTTTCTTGGCAGTGACCAGAGCAGCAATACCTCGGTCTCGGTGATCACGTCCGTCGATTGCGGAGTCACCTGGGATACACCGGGCACGAAAATCACGCAGACCGTCAACGTGAATCAGGGAGTCTCGCTGGCCTCGATCGGCGACAGGTTCATCACGACGTGGCGCAGGATTAAAGACACGAATGCGACCGACGCGGTGATGTCGGCCGTGTCGGACAACCGCGGCAAGAAATGGACACAGGCTGTCGTGTCCAGCATCATCCCGTTCGATCAACCCACCGGCAATACGACCTTCCGGACCAACGCATTGCCCTGGCTCGTGAGCGACGGCACTGCGTTTCACGTCTTCTGGACAGATCGTGATGTGACGACGAACCTGCCGCGAATCAAGTACTCGAGCACGACGACCGGCACATCCTGGAGCAGTCCGGATTTTGTCGACAAATTTCCGGCCGGATATCAGGTCATTCCAAGCGCCGGCGCATCCGAAGGCGTCGTGCAGGTGGCTTGGTACGACACGCGCGAGGATCTCACGCCGTCTCAGGGTCCGCTCATTAATGGATTGCCCTTCGTCAACGATTACAGCACGCAGGAGGGGGGCAAGACCATTTTCCACCGGCACACGATTGATGTCCGCGCGGCTCAAGGTGTCTGGAACGGATCGAAGCTCGTCTTCCCCCAGCTGCCTTCGCTCCCGCTGACGACATCGATCAAGGTCTCTAGCTATCTGATCGGTGTCGCGCCGCCGGGCTTCTTCGGCAATACCCAGCCCGCCGTCGTTCAGCTCGAGCACAGCTTTCCGAACTCGCGAATCTTCCAGCAGGGAAAGACGCCGTTCATCGGCGACTACATCGCCGTCGCGGGCAAGCAGTGGAAGATCGACTCCGCGACGCGAGCATGGGTGCCGAACACGGCGCCACTCGACGTCAAGCCGACATTCTTTTTGGCCTGGGGGGATAACCGCTCGCTGCGGGGAAATACGATTGCGGATCTCGTCACACCCACCGGCTATACGCCGCCGACGTTTGCGGCGCCTCTGGACGACCCTGGCGATCCGACGAAAACCTATCCAGCGTGTACACCGGCGACGCCGCAGTCCAACACGCGGAACCAGGAGATATTCGGCACGTCGATCAAGCCGGGATTAATCGTCAGCGTACCGTCAGCCTCGAAACCGACAGGCAGCATTCAGCGAACCTACCTTGTTTGGGTACGGAACACCACGCGACAGAAGAAGACGTACAAGCTCCACATTGTGAACCAGCCGAGCGATGCACCGCCAGCGGGCACGACCGGCCGTGCCACGTTCGCGCAGCTCCCGTTGCCGCCCTACAGCGCAAGCTCGCCAGCACCGGTTGTCGATGCGTGCGTCACGGTTTCCGGGAAATCGGGGGCGGTACGGACCGTCTTTGTCACTTCGTCGTCCGCGCAGACGCCGGCGGTCACCGTGCAGGTCAGCGAGTCCGATCCGGCAACGTGCGCGCCGATCGCAGGTGGAGATACGGCTACCGTGCAGCTCAATGGCAATCCGATTTCCGCGGACATCGAGAATCCAGACTTCACGAACGGCGACTTCCAGAATTTCAACCTGAAGACCGTCGAGCTCCACAATCCAGACATCCAGAGCAAGGAGTTCCTGGCGTTTACCACGAATGCGGACATCGAGAATCCGGACTTGCCGACGTTTACGCCGTCGTTTGCGGACATTGAAAACGCCGACATCGAGAACGTGGATTTCCAGAACGCGGACATCGAGAACGCGGATATCGAAAACGCCGATATCGAGAACGCGGACATCGAAAATGCCGACATCGAGAACGCCGATATCGAGAACGCCGACATCGAGAATTCCGCGATTTCGGAAGTGACGTGGGCCGTCAAGATGAACGGCAACACCACGTCCGGCGTCGACATCAACCCGCTGTTCAGCGTTGCGCCGCCGCACGGCACGCAACTGATCGTGCGCCGCATCTACGAGGGGACGACGACCGAGAACTGCACGCCCGTGCGCACGGCGGTGAATCAGATTATTGCGAACACCGTGTCTCCGCCGAACGTGGTGCCGACGGCCAGCGTTCCGATCGAACCCGGCGAGACGATCCTGATCACGCTACGGATCACCGGCACGACGACGTTCAACCCGTCCGCGGCGGGCGTTGTCGTCACCGCTCAGGCGAAGAACACTGGACACGAGAACGACCCGGCAGTTCCGCCGCCAGTCTGCAACACGTCCGACCCGACGCAGTTCTGCACGAGCGACGTGCCCAAGGACGTGACCCCGCCGACGTTCGCGACGACGAGCGACGCGACGATCAACGCGGCCGCCGACGCGGCCACGGCGACGGTGATTTATACGGTCAATGCCGCCGACAACATTGGCGTGACGTCACTCGTGTGCTCGCCGGCCAGCGGTTCGGTGTTCCCCGTCGGGACGACGAAGGTTACCTGTACGGCGTCGGATGCCGCAGGCAACACCGCAACCACGAGCTTCAACGTCGTCGTCAAGGATGTGACGCCGCCCTCGTTCGGTGCGCCCCTCGACGTATCGGTCGACCTTGCGGCGAATGCCAAGAGCGCGACCGTGACCTACAACGTTTCTGCAACCGACGCCGTTGCCGTGACGTCGCAGAGCTGCTCACCGGCGAGCGGCACGACGTTCGCTGTTGGATCGACGACCGTCAACTGCACAGCCCAGGATGCCGCCGGCAACGTCGGAACCGCGTCGTTCAAAGTCAACGTCAGGGACGTCACGGCACCTACGATCGCGACACTGACTAACCTGACCGCCGAGGCTACAAGCGCGGCGGGCGCGACAATCACCTTCGCGCCCCCGTCGGCCAGCGATGCCGTCGGCGTGACGTCGGTCGCCTGCTCTCCAGCGAGCGGCTCCACGTTCCCGCTCGGAAGCACTCTCGTCACGTGCAGCGCTTTCGATGCGGCGAACAACACTGCTTCGTCCAGCTTCTCGGTGCTCGTTCGGGATACCACGGCTCCGGTGATCGGAACTGCCGCGAACGTGACGGTGACGACCTCGAACGTGGCTGGCACTTCGGTGTCGTATACGGCCCCAACCGCGACTGACGCCGTGAGCGCGGTGTCGGTTGTTTGCAGCCCGGCAAGTGGTTCACTGTTCCCGGTCGGAACGACGACCGTCACCTGCACGGCAAAGGACGGCGCTCTCAACGTGTCGACGAAGAGTTTCGCTGTTACGGTGCAGTTCTCGCTTACCTTTGGCGGCTTGGTCGTCCCGGCAAACGCCACACAGGGCAGCGTCATCCCACTGACGTGGCAGTACCTGTCAGGAGGGAAGGCGGTCGACTCATCCTTCCTTGTGCCGACTGTCCGCGTCAGGGCACTCACCAGTTGTTCGAACGGCACTGAAACGGGCTCGACGTTCATCGACAAACAGACGCCGGGGAACAGCGACTTCAGCTACGACTCGAAGACGTTTACCTGGCATTGGAACTGGCAGACCAAGCCGTTTGCCGTCGGTTGCTACAACATCTACGTCGACCTCAGCGATGCCCAGGGCAAGCTGCTGCAAACAAATGGGCCGGGGATGGTGAGGTTGAAGTAGGTCCTTGAGCAAAAGCTGAGGAAATCACCAGCAAACGCCCAACTTTCTTGCCGTCCTCGAATGCTAGCGTGAGCGCGTAAATGGAAGCGCTGACGCGCATTCGAGGAGGCCTTTATGGGTTCGCGCAGGATGGTTTTCGCGATCGTGACGCTCATGCTCACGATCCCTCTTTCCGCTGAGAAGAAACACTCGGGCGGCCCGGTCGAACCGACCGCAGGCCAGTGGCGCACGTGGACGATTTCGTCGGGCAAGGACTACCGGGTTCCACCGCCGCCCGCTGCCAACGAGACGCGCGAAGAACTCCGGGCGATGGCCGATAGAATCAGCCAGAACACGGAAGACGACAACGCGCAGATCGCATACTGGGACGCCGGCTCCCCGGGGTATCGCTGGATGGACCTGATCTCCAATCGGCTCCTGGCGACGCCACCGTTACCGACGACGACCTTTCCGCATCGCCTCTACACCTACGTCAGCATGGCCATGTATGACGCGACGATCGCCGCGTGGGAGTCGAAGTACTTCTACAACCGCGCCCGGCCGAGCGAACTGGACCACAACCTGCCGACCGCGGTTGATGTGCCCGACAGCCCGTCGTATCCATCGGAACACGCGGCGGCCGCGGTGGCGGCAGCCGAAGTACTGGCGGCCTTGCTCCCAAACGAGGCCCAGAGTTTCAGGGACCTGGCCGCTCAAGCTGGGCGATCACGCGTGCTGGCCGGCGTTCAGTATCCAAGTGACGTCGAGGCCGGTGCAGCGCTTGGCCGAAAGGTGGCGGAGCAGGTGATCGCGCGCGCGATGGCCGATGGTTCAGATTCCACACAGACCCCCACCATCCCGACCGGACCGTGCTACTGGAAAGGCACGACCGCGGCAAACTTCACCGCGCAATATTTCAAGCCGTTGCTCATGACGTCAGCCGGTCAATTCCATGTTCCACCGCCACCCGATTGCATGTCGGCCGCGGTACAGGTTGAAACGACGATCGTCAAGAACACGCCGCGCAGCCCAAGCGCCTTCGCGACCAACTACAAGGCGTTCTACTGGCAGAGCCCCGAAGGGCTGAACACCTTTGTCTACCGCTACATGGACAGGTGGATGGCGGAGGATCACCTCGACAAGAATCCCCCTCGGGCGGCGCGCGCCTACGCGCTGGTCTCGGCGGTGCAGTTCGACGCGTTCATCGCCAGCCACGAAAGCAAGTACTCGTATTGGTACATCCGGCCGTCGCAGCTCGACCCAACAATCGTGACCTTGTTCCCAAACCCAAGCCATCCCAGCTACCCGTCGAATCATGCGACGTTCTCGACGGCGCGGACCGAGGTTCTCGCCTACTTGTTCCCGACGCGCGCCAAGGACGCTCGCGCGCTGGGGAAGGAGAGCGGTGACTCGCGTCTGTATGCCGGGATCCATTACCCGATGGACATTGCCGCCGGCACGACGCTCGGAAAATCGGTCGCGGGATTGTTCATTGACTGGGGAAACAGCGACGGGTCACAGTAGAATCACTAATCACTAATCACTGATCACTAATCTAGAAGGTTTCAAAACCCGCATGGCTGCCTTGAGCGGGTTTTGAAACCGCTTTCATTTGTTGCATGTGAGAGGATTTCTTTTCGCAGCGGCTCTCGTCGCGCTGGCAACGCGCGGCAGCCTGGCACAGGCGCCGCGCGTGCCGGTGCTCGTCGAGCTGTATACCTCCGAAGGGTGTTCGAGTTGCCCGCCGGCAGACGCCCTCCTTGAATCGCTGCTCCACGACCAACCCGTCGCCGGCGCGGAGATCATCCCGGTCGGGCTGCACGTGGATTACTTCAACAGCCTGGGCTGGAAGGATGCGTTTTCCTCGTCGGCATTCACGGCGCGGCAACGAAGCTATTCGCCCATCTTCGGCGACGACAATCTCTACACCCCGCAGATCGTCGTCGACGGCCGCGCACCGATGGACGGCACCAAGGGAGATGCGGTCCGGCGTGCAATCGAGGCGGCTGCCCGCAGGCCTCACCTTCCCGTCAGCGTCGCCGCTCGCATCGTCTCGGATCAAGTACGACTCACGATCAGCGTTCCTCCCGCTCCCGCCGGGGCCGGAAAGATTCAGGTGATCGCGGCGATCACGCAGGACGGCCTGTCATCCGTCGTCACGCGGGGAGAGAACAACGGTCGAACGCTGCATCATGCCGCGGTGGCTCGAACGGTTCAGGGACTCGACGCACTGGGGGCAAAGACGTCGGCGGTCGAGAAGGATCTGCCTCTCGGGAAGGGGTGGGGACAGTCAGGCCTCAGGGCTGTCGTATGGCTGCAGGGCGTAAAGTCGCGTGAGGTGTACGGCGCGGCAACCGTGCTGATCGGCCAATAAGTTCCGATCCGTCGGCCTTCCTGTCATGCCGACGGGAAGTTAAAAGTAGAAGTAAAAAGTTAAAAGTACGGAGCGTCGGGTCCTAACTTTTAACGTTTGACTCTTAATTTCTCACTTTCGAGGAAATCGTTTCCGTCGTGGTCGACGACTGCGACAGCCGAAACGTGAAGAGAAGCGATCCAATTCGAATCTGATCGCCGTCGGCGACGGGCGTCGGCGCTTCGACGCGCCTGTCATTGAGATAGGTTCCGTTCTTACTTCCCAGATCCTCGATCGTCGCGCCGGATGGGTCGAGGGTGATGCGCGCATGACGCCGCGAGACGGTGCTCGATTTCACGAGGATGATGCCGTCTCCCTCGCGTCCGATGATGTTTTCCCCAGGCAACAACGCAACTTCGGCGGTCGAACCCACGAGCCAGCCCTGACGCGGGTCGGCTTTCGCCGCTTCGCCCACGGCCGGTTCGCGCTCGGACTGAAACGCATAGCCGAACCCGTGGACCGTTCGGATCAGTCCGGGCTTGCGCCGATGATCTGCGATGGCGTCGCGAATCTCTGAGACGAGGGAGGGCAGGCTGCTGTCCGACACGTATGTGCCGGGCCAGAGATGCTCACGGATCTCGGCCTTCGACACCGCCCGTGGCCTGCTCTTGATCAGCAGGGCGAGCAGATCGAATGCCTTGGGAGAGAGTCGGGATTCTCCCTTGCTCGTCCAGAGCTGACGCGTGTCGGAATCGAAAGTGAGATCGTCGAACTGCAGGCGCACGCCAGCCTATTTAGTTTGCAGTCCGACGGATCTGTCAAGGGTCGTGCGAACGGGAATCACCGCGACGAGCGCGAGGACTCGACCAGCACGAGACCGTTCTGGACCGGGCCCGGCAGCTTGATGCCCAGTCCACTGAAGTCGAAGCCGTCCTGTATGCGGCCGGTGACGTCCACGCGCGCGCCCTGCCGCGGTGCGCCGGAGTTGGTCACCACCCACAAGCCCTGGTCGCCGTCCACGATCCGAAACGCCCCGCGCCCGAGGACCGAGATGCTCTGGTCCACGGTCCCGCGGACCGTCACATTCTGGTTGCGGAATTTGCCCGGATCGGTGAGCACCTGATTGATGCTCTTCGGGCCGCAGCTCGCTGCGAGCAGCGCCATGCCGAATACGAGCGTCATGCGTAAGTGCCGACTCAGCATCGTGACCTTCCCCCCGATCAGGATAGCGCCTTTTCCAGACCGGGAGGAAACGGACGCCGCGGCAAGCTCAACCTCGGCGCGGCCGCGGGGCACGCAGACGCAAACGGAACCGCCTCGGCCGACGTCTAACGCGTCAGCACCCACAGGGAGACATCATGAACCGTTGGCTGGAAGGGATGATTCAGGACCTCGGCTACGCACTGCGCGCCTTTCGACGCAGTCCGGCCTTCACGCTCGTGGCCCTCCTGTCGCTGACGCTTGGCATCGGCGCGACGACCGCGATCTTCAGCGTCATCTACGGCATCATCATCGCGCCATACCCTTACGCGAAGCCGGGCGAGATCTGGGCGCCGCAGCTGCGCTCGCTCGACGGCCGCGGCGGCCGGAATTATCAGCTTCCCGAGTTGCGCCGGCTGGCTGAGCTTCCGGCGTTCGCCGACGTGATGGCGACGTCGCAAGAGACCGTCTTGCTGACCGGCGACTTCGCTCCCGAAAGCTTCGGCGGCGTCCTGATGTCCGGCAATGCGTTCAATTTTCTTGGCGTTCCGCCCGTCGTTGGCCGCACGATTCAGCCCACCGACATTCTTCCCAGCGGAGATGCCGATCCCGTCGTCGTGTTGAGTCACCGGCTGTGGGTCCGTCTGTTCGACGCCAATCCGTCGGCAATCGGGCGGACCCTCCGCTTGAATGGTCGTCCGCACACGATCATTGGCGTCATGCCGCCGCGGTTTGGCTGGTATGGAAATGAGGGGTTCTGGCTGCCTCTGGCTCCGTCGCGAACCGACGTCGCGTGGATCAGCCCGATCATGCGGTTGACCCCAGGCGTCTCGAAGGCGTCGGCAGAAGCGCAGCTCGACGCGCTGAACAGACAGCTGGCGCGCGAGGCTCCGGCGACGTTCCCGGCTCAAGGCTTCACGACGACGCTGCGCAATTATCTCGACGTGACCGTCGCCAGCGGCGCGATGCGTACGAGCCTGCAGCTGCTGCTCGGCGCCGTGGCGTTCCTGCTGCTCATCGCCTGCGCGAACGTCGCGAATCTGCAGCTCGCGCGAGGCACGGCGCGATCGCGCGAGATGGCGATCCGCCTGTCGATCGGAGCCGGCCGTCGTCGTCTGCTGCGCCAATTGCTGACCGAAAGCGTCGTCCTGTCTCTCGTCGGTGGAATTCTTGGTGTGCTCTTCGCTTTTGCTGCGACACGGTCGATTGTCGCAATGATGCCGGAGTTCTACGTGCCGAACGAGTCGCGGGTGACCATCAATTTCCCGGTTCTCGCCTTCTCGTTCGTCGTGTCGCTTGTGACCGGCATTCTCTTTGGCATCGTCCCGGCCATGAACATGTCGAAGCCTGACACGACAAACGCGCTGCGAACTGGGCGGAGTCCAGCGGCGGGAGCCGAAGGCGGCCGCAGCCGGAACGTTCTCGTCGTTATCGAGGTCGCGTTGTCGGTCGTGCTGCTCGTGAGTGCGGGGCTGACGTTGCGGACATTCCTCGCGCTCATGAATACCGACGCCGGCCTCAGGGCCGAGAACGTCGTAATGGTCAGTGTCCCGCTCCCGCCAGCGAAGTACTCGACGCTCGAAGCACGAAACCGGGTTGCCGACGATATCCTGGGACGGGTGGCGCAGCTGCCGGGTGTCGAGTCAGCCACGTTCGGGCACCCATTCGGCGCCGGTCAGACGTCATTCACGATCATCGGGCGACCGACCGACGAATCGAAGCGGCTCACGTTGAATCTCGTCGGAGTCGATCACCTGCGCACATTTGGGATTCCGCTGCGGCGAGGCCGGATGTTCGATGCGTCCGAAGTTCGCCGTGGTGACCGTGTCGCGGTAATCAATGAGGCGGCGCTGACGCTATGGCCGGCTGGCGAGGATCCGGTCGGGGCCAGAGTGCGGCTGGACGTGCTCGAGCATATTCCGCCGCGGACGCTCGCCGATACCACGAAGTCCCCGGAGGTCACGATCGTCGGTGTGATTGGCAACACTCGGAATGCGGGATTGCGGGAAGATCCATTGCCGGTTGTCGCGCTGCCGTACACGCTGCTGGCGCAATCGCAACGAATGTTCGCCGTTCGAACGACCGGCGATCCGAATCTGATCCTGAATTCGGTTCGTGCCGCCGTGCGGACGATCGATCCCGAACAGCCGCTGGGCCGCGGAATCACCGTGTCAGAAGTGATTGATCAGGACATCGTTCAGCCTCGCTTTACGATGGCGCTCTTCGCGACGTTTGCCGCCCTGGGCCTGTTGCTGGCGGCCGCCGGCGTCTACAGCGTCCTGTCGTTTCATGTCACACGGCGCACTCACGAACTGGGCGTCCGAATGGCCCTCGGTGCACCGAGGCGACATGTTCTCGGGCTGATGCTGACGATGGGAGGCCGGCTGGTTCTGGCCGGCCTCGTCGCCGGTGTTGTGATCAGTCTTGCGTCCACACGCCTGTTGCGCAGCCAGCTCTTCGGCGTGCAGCCGGCCGACCCACTTTCCTACGTGGCGGTCGCCGTGCTGCTTGCGGCTGTGTCGCTGGTGGCCTGCTATATTCCTGCGCGGCGCGCCGCGTCCGTCGATCCGCTCGTTGCGCTCAGGCAGGAGTGAATCAATTACGGATCCCCGGGGCCTGGTCGCCGGAAGGCTAAAAGTTAAAAGTTAAAAGTCAAAAGTTAAAAGTGTGAGGTTGGGAAGTTGCCTTTATCGCTTCACTTCCAACTTCTAACTTTGAACTTTTGACTTTCACATTCGCTCCTCCCACTCGCGCGCGCCCTCGTTCCCCGATAATATCTACATCCCTAATTCGTGTTTTCGCGCGTGGGACCGGGCCGCCGGGTTGAAGGGGCCGCGTTCGCGCAGAGAGCAGTCGCGATGACTCCGGAACGCTGGCAGCAGATCACGGAGATCTTTCACGGCGCCATCGCCATCGGCGATCCGGCCGCCCGTGACGCGTACCTGCACGACCTGTGCAGCGACGACCCTCTGCTGCGCGCGGAAATCGATTCCCTCCTTGCCGCGCACGGCGACGGAAGCGTGTCCATCGACGCGCCGCCGGGGGTGGCGGCCGCCGAGGCCACCGGCGGGCTGGTTGCCGGAACAATGCTTGGGCCTTATCGGGTTGACGAGCTGCTCGGCGCCGGCGGTATGGGGGAAGTTTATCGGGCGCACGATTCGCGACTCGGCCGCACCGTCGCGGTGAAGATACTACCGCCGCACCTTCGAGCCAGCCCGCAGCTTCTTGCGCGATTCGAGCGTGAGGCTCGGGCCGTTGGCAGCCTCAATCACCCCTACATCTGCACCCTCCATGACATCGGCCGCGAGCGAGGGATCGACTTTCTGGTTATGGAGCTGATCGAGGGAGAAACGCTGAGCAACCGCCTGCGGCGCGGCCGGCTACCCGTCGACGAGTCCGTACGGATCTCGGGCGAGGTCGCTGAGGCGCTCGCCGCGGCGCACGACAAAGGCATCATTCATCGCGACATCAAGCCGTCCAACGTCATCCTGTCCGCGGGCGGGCACGTAAAGGTCGTGGACTTCGGCCTGGCGAGAACGTCCGCGCTCTTTCAAGACGATCAACACGCGAAAGAGATGACGACCCAGACCGAGGTCATCGCCGGAACGCCCCGCTACATGTCGCCAGAACAGGCGCTCGGGCAGCCGCTCGATCCCCGGACCGACATCTTCTCTCTCGGCGTCGTCCTCTTCGAGTGTCTGACGGGTGAATTGCCGTTCGCAGGCAACACGAAATTTGAGTATCTGCAGAACGTCCTTTCGGGAAAGGCGAAATCCATTACCGCGCTTCGGGCGGACGTACCTGGCCATCTCCGGTCAGTTCTGTCTCGCTGCCTGGAACGGGATGCGTCGAAGCGGCTCGATTCGGCGAGGTGGCTCGCTACTGAACTCGGTCGCATCGGCGCCGGTGCCAGTCCGCCGTTTTCGCGGAGGTTTGTCGGATGGACGGTCGCTGCGGCCGCGCTGGTCGCTCTCGTCGCATCGCTTGTGGTGTGGTGGACGCGAAGTCCGCCGTCGGCCGGAACGGAAGATGCGCAACTTCGTCGATTCACGACGTCTCCCGGTGATGAATTCGACAGCCATTTGTCGCCTGATGGTATGTGGATGTCGTTCATCGCGATCGACGGCGGAGGCCGTGAGCTCAAGGTGCAACAGATTGACGGCGGCGAAGCCCGGCCCGTCACGATTCCAGCGGGAACCATTCAGAGCCATCTCTGGTCGCCGAATCAGTCGGCGTATGCCTGCCTGGTCCGGCAGGAACCCGGCTGGACGTTACAGATCGTGCCGGCGCTGTTCGGCGGTGACGTGCCGATTCAGACAGTCGCCATGCCACAAATCTCACGAGGGGCGAAGCTCCTTCGGTGGATCGATCGAACGATCTACTTGCAGATCGAGGACGCAGGCCGCCGGGCGCTCACCCTACAACGGGTCAATCTGGACAGCGGGAGTGTCGAGCGGGTCGATGGACCGTGGAAGGACATGACCGTGAGGGGCTTTGACGTGCGCCCGGATGGCCAGCAGGTCGTGTGGTCAGCCGTGGCCAATGGAACACCGCGGGATGACCTATGGCTTGCGGACATGAACGGCGGCCTGTCCACACCCTTGACCGGTGCTGACGATGAATCCCGGAAGCGATTTCCCCTTTGGAACGGTCCGGGCACCACGGTGATTTACCAGTCGAACCGCGGGCTACAGGTGGATCTCTGGGAACTCAACGTGAAGACGCGAAAGGCGACACGCCGTACTTCGGATCCAGGGATAGAGCGTCCGGAGAGCAGCGCGCTCAATGGTTCGCTCAGCTATCAGCTGGCGTCAGAGCGGACGGCTCTCTGGATTTGGGACGTTCGCGAGGGCAAGGGGAGCCAGGTCAGCGATGAAGGGCTGAGTGACTTTGCCCCCAGCACGTCGCAGAGCGCTCCGTTTCACGTCGCTTTCCAGCGAAGCCAGTCCTCGCCCGTCGAGGGTTTCCTGGCCACGGACTCCGACATCTTCGTCAGCGACGTCGCGGAGAACGCGCGAGCATTCGTCCGATCGCGGAAAGTCGGAACGGGTATCGGCCCACTGCTGTCGCCAGACGGCAAGCGTCTGGCGTACCTGCGACGGGCTGCTGAGTGGTCACCCGTTGCGCAGTTGCTTGTTAGAGATTTGCAGACCAGCGGCCTCGGCACGGTCTCGTCCGCCGCAGTTCTGCCATCGGTCAGGACCTTTCCTGTGGATTTGATTGAACAGACCCTAACGTGGACCTCCCCCGAGGATCTCTATTTTGTGAGCCGGCGCGAGGGTCCCGACCTGAGTGCCGTCGTTCACTATCACGTCGGCACCAGCGCCACCGATCTGGTCGCGACCGAGACACCCAATCGGATGAGTGATGTTCATGCCTCCCCGGACGGCCGCACACTCACATATCTCACCCGGAACGGTACGGCCGAGGTGGCTCCCGGGATCTACCAGCTTCATGCGGTCGATCTGCCGACGGGCGCGGATCGAGTCGTGCGCGATTTGGGTTCGCAGTACATCGTCCGGATGCGCGGGTGGCTGAAGAACGGCGCCGGGGTCGTCCTCACTCGATCGGCGGTCTTCGACCGGACCGACCAAACATGGACCTACGACGTTCTGACGGTCTCCCGTGACGGTGTCCTCAGCCGGTCGGGCGCGATCGATCACGTCACAGCCGTGTCGCGTCTCGAGCCGAGGTCGTCCGATCTCTATGTCACGCGATCGCTAGATGGCATCGAGAACCTGTTTGCGTATTCGCTCGTGACGCACAAGCTCCGACAGGTGTCGGAGAACTCGGTTCGGGGCGTAACGTTCGGGGGTGTGACGCCCCTCGGCGGTGACCACGTGATTGGCATTCGCCACGAGCAAACAAGAGACATCCACCTGCTCGATACGCGGCCCCGCAGGGGCCAGGGAGCAGCGCGCCAGTAGCGCGATCGATCCTTAATCGTTCATCCACGAGGCGATTCCGGCTCCGCATCGAGATGACAGAACCCACTGAGCCGGCCAGGGGAGTTTGTATGCCGCAGGAGAACAGTCTCGAACAACGACGTGATGACCAGCACCTATTCCTGCAAGCTGCGCTGTTATGGCATACGCAAATACTCTATGAGACGGCACATGACGCTTGCCGCCGAACGGGAGCGTACGACAACGGTGACGGATTCTTGTTCGATGTGGTGGCGGTAATCGAGCACGCCGTGAAAAAGCTCAAGGAGCTGGACGAGATCCGGCCGGTCTCGACGGCGTGCCACGAGAATAAGGACTGCCACCCCCCGACCATTTGTTCCACCACTGGAAACTGCGTGAATCCCTTTACCGGGGAGGTTGTGCGTCCAGACCGGTATTGAGTTTGCCCCGACTTCGGTTTTCTGTTCCTGCCGGGCATAGAATCATGGACTCACGAAGAGCCCATGACTGCCCGGCCGGAAGAGATCACCGAGTTGCTGCTCGCCTGGCGTCAGGGCGACGATGCAGCGCGCGATGCGCTGGTCCCGCTCGTGTACCAGGAGCTGCGGCGTCTCGCGCGCCGGCACATGAGGGGGGAGCAGCCGGACCACACACTGCAGGCGACGGCGCTGGTCAATGAGGCGTGGCTACGACTCATCGACGTGCATCGCGTTCAGTGGCAGGACAGGGCGCACTTCTTCGCGATGGCGTCGCGGATGATGCGGCGCGTGCTCGTGGATGCGGCGCGGGCAAGACGGGCGCACAAGCGGGGCGCCGGGCGGGACGTCGCCCTTGACTCGCGAGTCGATCTCGGTGTGCCACTGAACTTCGATGCGATTGCGCTCGACGATGCGCTCGCAGGGTTGGAGCGGCTCGACCCACGCAAGTGCCAGGTCGTCGAGCTGCGCTTTTTTGGCGGGCTCAGCGTCGAGGAGACCGCCGAAACTTTGAACGTGTCGTCCGCAACGGTCGCTCGCGACTGGACCTTTGCGAGGACGTGGCTGCGACGCGAGCTCAAAGGCGAATCGGGTCGAACGCAGCGCGATAACTCTTAACTTTTAACTTGCAACTTTTCACTTTCAATTCCCTCGCTCGACGAACAGCCGCGCCAATAGCTGATCGACCGGCACGAAGTCGTCGGTCAGCGTCAGCGCGCGACCCGAGTTCAAATATTCCTTCATCCGCGCCTCTGAGAGCGCCGTCGTGCGGGACGTCGGGTCCTGCGACGACGTGATGGCGTCGAGCTTGACCCGATCGAGCGGCTCACGGCTCGCCATGAGAACGTAGGTATTGCGATCGAACGGCAGGAAATCTTCACCGCGCCCGAAAATGTACACATAGGGAAAGACCACACTCAACGCGTTGGCCTCGGCCTTCAGGAATTCCCCGCCTTCGAATTTGTCGATGATATTCGAGAGGTAGACTCCGTCTGGCTTCAATCGTGCCGCGATGATGCGGTTGAATTCGACGGTCGTCAGATGAAACGGAATCGTCAGATCGTTGAAGGCATCGCCGTAAATGAAGTCGTACTTCTTGGGGTCGATCCATTCAGTCAGGAACATCCGGGCGTCGGCATTGAACGAACGAATGTGGGAGGTGCGCGGAAGCCCGAGCCGGTCGTAAGCCACCTGGGTCACTGCCGGATCGATCTCAATGACGTCAATGCTCGAGTGCGGATACACCGCTTCGACATATCGCGGAAACGTGTACCCGCCGCCTCCCAGGAAGAGCGCATCGATCTCTTCACGACCTGCCGCGTGTGCCTCGGTCAGATTTGCATAGGCATGCTCGTACCCGTAATCGAGCGCGCGCGGATCGTCCAGCACGACGTAGCTGTGGATCAATCGATCCAGCATGAGGATGCGAGCCGAGTGTCCACTCTCGCCCGACGTGAACACCTTGATGCAGTAGTAGTTGGATTCAACGTCACACGGGGCTGCGAATTGGCCTCGAGTCCATGCTACGGCGGTCACTCCGAAGATTCCCATCGCCAGTGCGGTTGAAACAAGTTCCGCGGCCCTCCGTCGGGAACGATCGAAGAGAACGATCAGGATGCCCGTCATCAGCAGCGTCGTCGCGACGAGCCAGACGATCTTGCGCGTCCCTATCCACGAGATGAGCCAGAAGCCCGTCACGAACGTGCCGACGATGGAGCCGACGGTGGACGAGGCGTAAATCGTGCCAACGACATGGCCGCTGCGTTCGAGGTTGGCCAGCGCCAGCTTCACGACCATCGGCGACACCATGCCGAGGACGAAACTGGGGAGAAAGAAAATCACCGCGATGGAGAGAACAATCCGCGGGAGGAATGACACCCCGAACGTGGCTCCAGCGACTGCCTGGGTGACCACGAGGATGGTCAGGCTCGCCACCCCGCCGGCGATGAAGATCAGCGCCAGCGTCCGGCGCGATGCGAACCGATCGGCGACGAAGCCGCCCGCGAAGTTGCCGGCCGACATCCCCGCCAGTACGACGCCGATGACGCTGGTCCAGGTATAGAGCGACACCCCGATGTAGGGTGCCATGATGCGCCCGGCAATCAGTTCGATGACGAGCGTGCAGGCGCTGCCGATGAAGGCGAGCAGACAGGAGATCCACATCAGCTTCAGACTTTTAACTTTTAACTTTCAACTTTTTGTCTATGCCCTGGCCGGAACCGTCACTCGAGCGGGCGCCGCCACCCGGTCTTCGCCAAACACCGGTTCTTCCGGATGGACGAGGGTCCAGCACACCGCGCCAACGAGAAAGAGCACGCCCATCAGATAGAGGGGGAGATTCCAGCTGCCGAACCACTGGACCGAGTACGCGACGATGAGCGGGTTGAGCATCGCGACAAGGTTGCCGACCGAGTTCATCGTCGCGCCGACGACCCCGACGTGGTTGCGGCCAATCTCGATCACGGTGCCCCAAGCGGCGCCCAGCGTGAACATCGTCATCCCGGTCGCCAGCGCGATCAACCCGGCGGCGAGAATGGGCGTCGTCGATGCCGCGGCTGCAAGGAGGGCGATGCCTGCAATCACGTACGCGACCGCGCCGAGGCCGGCTCGGCCGACGCGCAGGCCGTAGCGCGCCACCAGCCGGTCGGTCACCATCCCGCCGAGCAGATCGCCTGGCATGCTGACGATCAGCGGAAGACCGGCGAAGATGCCAAGGCTGGCCGCGTCGAATCCGTGACGTTGCTTCAGGTATGAGGGAAGCCAGGTGATGCAGAAGTAGAAGATCATGCAGTTGGGGATGTACATGACGCACATGGCGAGCATGTTCCGGTTGCGCGCCAGTCGCCCCCAGTATTCCCATCCTGCCGCGTGGCTGGTGTCGGGCGGCCGGCCCGAGACAATCGTCTCCAGTTCTGCCGCGCTCACCGATGGATGCTCTGATGGGTCGTTGCGGAACCAGACGTGCCAGATGGCAACCCAGGCGAATCCAATCATGCCGAAGGAGAAGAAGATCGCGCGCCAGTGCAGGAAGTTGAGCAGCCACAGGACGAGCATCGGCGTCAGACCGCCAACGAGGTGAGCGCCAGCGAAGAACACGCCCTGGACCCGGCCTCGCTCGCGTACCGGAATCCACCGTGAAAACGTACGCGCCACGCACGGCCATGCCCCGGCCTCGCCCATGCCGAACAGGAAGCGAACGGCCAGCATTACCGGATAGCTGAATGCGGCGCCCGTCGCCGACGTCAGAACCGACCACCACAACACGATCCGCGAGAGAACGGATCGTGTTCCCCGGCGATCGGCCCACCACGCAGTAGGAATCTCGAACAGCGCATAAGCCAGCTGAAAGACCGTGAACACGTAACCCATCTGCACGGTCGACAATCCCAGATCGCGGATGATGCCGGGCGCGAGAGTGGCGATGCACGCACGATCCAGATACGTGATCATCCCGAGGGCGGTGGCAAGCCCGACGACCCGATAACGAACGTGCGTGGCGGAAGCGTCCATGGGAGCGAACTATACGCGAGTTTGTCGCCGTTACGTCCAAGCCGATCCCTATAAAATGACTGGATGATCAAGCGACTTTTCCAGCTGGCCGTGGCGGCGATCGTGCTCCTCGCCGTCGCCACAGCCGCTGGGTATTTCGGCATGCGGGTGGGCCGCAAGTTCGCCCTCAACCAGCTGTGCTGCGCGATCCCACAACGGCACAATTTCGAGATCAGCGTCCGCGAAACACTCGGCCTCGTGAAGTTTCCCTCGCAAATCGGCCAGGACCGCTGGGTCACGCAAACGGTGTTTCCAGCCGTGACGGACGGTTACTTTCTCGATGTCGGATCGGCCGATGGGTTCCTCAACTCGAACACCTGGGCGCTCGAGCAGCGCGGCTGGAAAGGCATCTGCGTCGACCCGTTCCCTTCGAACATGACCGGCCGGACCTGCCAGATGTTTCAAGATGCCGTCGACGCCCAGGGAGGGCAAAGAGTCCGGTTCGCAGCGGCCGGCGAGCTCGGAGGGATCACCGAGCATCTCGATCGCTGGAAGGATCTGACGAAAGGCTCGAAGACGGTGGAGCTGACGACGGTCACGCTTCGCGATATCCTGCACCGCGCGCACGCCCCCTCATTCATCCACTTCATGAGTCTCGACATCGAAGGGGCGGAACTCGAGGCGCTCAAGGGCTTCCCCTTCGACGAATACAAACTGGGGTCGATGGCGATCGAACACAACTACGAAGAGCCGAAGCGATCGGAGATCGAGCGGTTCCTGAAGAGCAAGGGGTACTCGAAAGCCCATAGCTGGCTTCAGGACGATTTCTATCTTCCGACGGCGGCGCCAGCGCACTGATCTGACGCGGCGTCGCCCGTTGATGTGAGCTGATGATGTGAACGCCTTCTGTTGGGCGCTGACCAGCGCGTTGGTAATCGCGAGCCTCCCGCAGGGTCAGGTTCCGGGACTGCCGCAGGCGGCACCGCGCACCGCGCTCGTCGTCGGACAGGTCATCGACGCGGGTACCGGCGTGCCGATCAGCGGCGTGCTGGTCGAAGTCCGAATGCAGGCGGCGGCCCCTCCTCCGGCGCCGTCCTTCTCGACCCAGACTCCTCGAGTCCTCACCGGCTCTGACGGCCGCTTCGTGTTCCGCCGTCTGCCGAAGGGCAGCTTCATGATCACGGCGGAGAAGCCCGGCTACCTGAATGGTGCCTACGGACGCCGCCGGCCTGGGGGTGATTCGCAGACGCTGGTTCTCTTCGATAGCCAGAAGATCGGCAATCTTCGGATCTACCTGTGGCGACACTCGGCGATCACCGGCACCGTCGTCGACGAAGCCGGCGAACCCGTCGTCGGCATCCAGATGCGCGCCTTTCTGCGGACGACGGTGGCGGGGCGGCGTCGATTCGTTGCTGGCGGCGCCGTCGCATGGACCGACGACCGGGGCATCTACCGGATTCACGGGCTGCTTCCCGGTGACTATCTCGTCGCGGCCGTGTCGACCAAGGTTTCGGTGGCCGCGGCGACCGCGGAAGATGTGCGTCGCGGCGGGGCCGTGCCCTCAGCGATTACTGAAGTCGGAGCCGCCATTGTCGCCGGCCGCGGCTCGTCGATGCACGTCGGCGATGCGCTGTTGACGCTTGGAGGGTCGGCGACGGGACCCGCACCAACGAACGATGGTCATGCCTTCGTATACCCCACAACGTTTCACCCCAACACCGCGAGCCCTGGCCGCGCGACGGTAATCACCGTCGGATCCGGCGAGGAGCGGAGCGGCATTGACTTGCAGCTCGTACCGGTTGCCACGCGGCGAATCTCGGGAGTCGTCGTCGGCGCTGACAATCAGACCGCCATACCGGTTCGCCTCATGGCAGAAGATGCCGGTGACGCACTTCTCGAGCAGGAAATCGCGACCACGGTCACAGATCGGGCGGGAGCCTTCGTCTTCCCCGCCGTGCCGGTTGGGCTCTATTCGATCCGCGTTGTCCAGGGGGCAAGACTTCTGGGCGGGCGCACGGGAACATCAACCGTCATTCAAACGGCCGCTGGCACGATCTCCTCGGCCGACCTGATGAGCATCTCGCTGCTGTCCGACTTCTCTGTGCGCTGGGCGAGCTTTCCGCTTGCAGTAGGACGCGACGACATCTCGAATCTCTCAATCGCGCTCCGCCCCGGCCTCAACCTCTTTGGACGCGGCGAATTTGTCAGCACGCAGGCCAAGTCGGTGCCACGGTTTTCACAGGTTTCCGTTCTGATCGATTCAATCGCGCAAACGGCGCGCCTCGCTCCAGTCGCCGGTCGATTCGACGACGCCGGCCGGTTCACCGCCCTCGGCCTGCCGGGTGGCAGGTACGTCATTCATGTCGGGTCACCTCCGGCTGGTTGGGCTCTCCAATCCATTACTTTCAACGGCCGCGACGTCTTCGACACGCCCCTGGATCTCGACAACACGGACGGCACCGGCATGATCTTCACTTTCACCGATCGACCCACCGAGGCGATCGGAACCGTTCGCAACGGTGCCGGGACAAGTGACCCTGGTGCCAGCGTGATCGTATTTCCAGCCGACAGCCAGACCTGGTCGGCCATGTGGCTGAGTCCGCGCCGTTTTCGACGTGTCAGGGTCGAGGCCAGCGGCGCCTTCAAGATCTCGCCGTTGCCCGCAGGCAGCTACTTCCTCGTCGCTGTTCCTGACGACGCGATCGGGGACTGGCAGGATCCGTCTTTTCTCGAGGCGCTGAGTCGCGGCGCTGCGCCCGTGACGATTGCCGAAGGCGAATCCAAGACGCTCGATCTCCGCATTCGGGAGCCGCGGTAGGCCGTGCGTTCCCTGTGCGCGCTCTGCCTTATCGTCTCGTTCGGACTGTGCGCGGGGACGATCGCACAACAATCCTCTCGAGACGTCCCGCGGAAACCTGGGGTCGGCACCGCCTCAATTTCCGGCATTGTCGTGACCGACGACCCGGATGCCAGACCGTTGCGTCGGGTCCGAGTGTTCGTGAACAACGCAGACGGCGAAGTCGCGCGGACGACCATCAGTGATGATGCCGGAGCGTTCAGGTTCGATGGCCTTCCCTCCGGCCGCTACCTCATTGGCGGCGCGAAGGAGGGATACGTCACGACCAACTACGGCGCCATTCGCCCGGGCGGACCAGGATCGACGGTGGTGATCGCGGAGGGTGCTGCCCGAACAGACATCAGGCTGCCGCTGCTGCGAGGTGCCGTCATCACGGGCACGCTGCTCGATCCCGAGGGCCAGCCGATTCCCGGCGTCGGGATGCGAGCATTGCGGTACGCGTACACCGCGAATGGTGAACGACGGTTGACCGCTGTGACCACGACGATGGCCGGTCATGTGACCGACGATCGCGGCGTCTATCGTATTTACGGATTGCCGCCGGGTGAGTACGCGATTGCGGCGCCGGCAATCGGGTCAATGTCGTCGGGCGACGAGATCCTGATGATGACGCAGAGTGATGTGCAACGGGCTCTTGACGAAGTGCGGCAGTCGAGCCGCCAGCAGCCCGGCTCGGCAAGCGACCCGACGTCGACCATTTCAGGCGCTGCGGATGATTCGCGCGCGGTTGGATACGCCACGACCTTTTATCCGGGAGCGGCTGTGCCTTCGCAGTCGCTGGTGATTCCGCTCAGCCGGACTGAAGAACGCACCGGAATCGACTTTCAGCTCCAGTACGTACCGATGTCGACGATTCGCGGCAGCATCATCGCGCCGTCGAACATGATGCCGTCCAGGCTGACCGTCCACCTGATCGCCACCGACGAAGTGATGCTCTCCGAGACCAACAGCGAAGGGCGACGAACCTCGGTGACGGCGAAGGGAGAGTTCAGCTTCGTCAACGTGCCGCCAGGACCCTACACGATCGTCGCCAAGGCTGCGCAGTCCGCATCCAGCTTCTTCTGGGCGACCTCCGACATCGTCGTGGACGGGCAGAGCGAACCGCAGGTGTCGCTGTCGATGCAGCCGGGGCTCACGATATCCGGTCGGGTCACGTTCGATGGTCGATCGGCGATGCCGGTTCTCTCGAGAGTGCGAGTCGTCCTGGTGCCATTCCTGTCTGGCGCACAGGTCAGCCTGGCGTCCGCGCCAGCGAGGGTCGACAACTCGGGGCGGTTTTCGATCGCAGGCGTGGTCGCAGGCAGGTACCGGCTGCAAGCGGCAATCGACGGACCATCGGGCTGGATGCTCAGTTCGTCCGTTGTCAGCGGCCGCGACGCGCTGGATCTGCCGATGGAAGTCCGGCAGAGCCTCGACGGCGCGGTCGTGACGTTCTCGGATCGACCGGCCGAGTTGTCGGGGAGCGTCCGGGACGCATCAGGACAACCCGCCATGGCCGCCACGGTGATTCTGTTTCCGGCGGACCGCACGCTGTGGACGCCACACTCGCCGCGCATTCGCGCTGAACAGTCAACAACGGATGGCACCTTTCACCTTCGGCGGTTGCCGGCCGGTGAATACTACGTCACCGCGCTCGCGGACGTGGAGGAGTACGAATGGTACGACCCGGCGTTTCTCGAGCGTGTCGTGCCAAGCTCAGCGAAGACAACGATCGCAGAGGACGAGAAGAAAGCCGTCGACGTTATCCAGCAGTCACGCGTTCGGTAGGGACGTTGCCTGCGATCCGTCTCGATGGCGCTCTATGGCAGCGGACGAAGCGCGCGGTCCCACGGCTTAACGTGTTTGAAGATGACAGGCGTTCCAGTTTACCTGCCCGCGGCGGAGGAACGGCCGCGCAATCCGATTCCTCTCGCCGAGCCGCCTCTGCAGGGCTACACTGGCTTTATGCGCATGTTACCGATTCTTGTCGTGCGGCGCTCACGATCAGCTATCAGGTTCAGGTTCCTGCTGACACGGAGGTCGTGACCGCCAGCGAGTCAGGAGCCACGACGATTGGTGGCGTGTCGGGACGTGTCGCGGTCCAAACGCAGTCGGGTGAGTCTCAGCGGGTCAGTGAAGGTCCGAGTGGGCGGCTAGCATCACCAGGTTTCAGATCGGCGACGAATCCTATGGGTCCGTACTTGTTTCTGGCAATGCTGATGTCGTTGATGCCGCAGGCGCCGGCCGGCGCCGACCTCAGCGTCCTCCACATCAAGATCACGCTCGTCGACCCTGACGGCAAGACGACGCCGGTGCCGCGTCATGCGCTGCTGATCAGCGACAACCCGGCGAGCGCGCCGCCGCGGAAGATTGTCACCACGCTCGACGGCGTCGCGGACGTTCATCTGCGGCCCGGGAGCTATACCGTCGAGTCCGACAAGCCGTTTGCGTTTCACGGCAAGGCATACGAGTGGACGCAACTCGTGAACATCCGTGCGGGGCGCGACGTAACGCTCGAGCTGACCGCCGGCAACGCCGAAGTGGCGGCGGCCAGCGCGTCGACCTCACCAACGGGAACCAGCCCCGACACCGATCCGCTCGCGCTTCTCATGCCCTGGCAGGATTCGGTCGTCGCGCTCTGGAGTCCAACCGCACACGCATCTGGATTCGCGATCGACTCGAGAGGACTGATTGCGACCACTCAGCGAGCGGTGGGGAAGGCGACGTCGGTCGAAGTGCAACTCGCGCCGACGACCAAGGTCGAAGCGCGCGTTGTCGCCTCCGATCCTGCACGGGACGTCGCAGTGCTCTGGGTCCAACCGGCAGCCATGGCTTCGCTTCATCCGCTGCCGCTTGCGTGTGGACAGGACGCGAAGGCCCCGCCCGTCGTGGATGGTCAGGAGATCTATGCGATTGGAACGCCGCTCCGAGAACCGAAAAGCATTACCTCAGGAAACGTGCGCGACATCACTCCGAACGGCATCGTGTTCGACGCGAGGCTTCCGATTGGAAGCGCCGGAGGGCCGGTCTTTTCAGCCGACGGCAAACTGCTGGGATTGAGCGCCGTGATCGACGATCGGGACGACTCCGCCCGCGGTGACTCGCGCGTCGTCGGGATCGCCGGCGCGTGCGAACTGGTCCCAGCGGCGGAAAAGAAAATGACGGGCGCGACGGCGCCGCCGGCCACGCCGCTTCCGATTGAGCCGGCGCAGACGTTTCCGCTGGACGCGCTGAAAAGCGCCGCGCAGCGTCGCGTGGGGAGTCTGAACCCCTATCAGATTTCCTCGGCCGAGTTCGATGTCAATTTCATCACGCCGGTCATGACCTACGGCGTCCAGTATCAGGCGGAACTCGCGAACCGCCGTGAGCGCGAGCGTGGTTCGCGCACCGCCGAACCGCCGATGGTGAGTCCGTTGCTGGACTTCAGCAACTGGTCCGACTACGTTTCGGACTTTCCTCCGGTCCTGCTGGTACGCGTGACGCCGAAGTTCGCAGAAAGCTTCTGGACCAAAGCCGCGCGCGCGGCCGCGTCGACTCAAGGAATGGCGATTCCGCCCATCAAGCGGTTCTCGTCGGTGTTTTCCCGCATGCAGGCATACTGCGGCGACAAGGAAGTCACTCCAATCCATCGCTTTACCCTCGAACGTCGCGTGTCCGAGACCGACACGATCGAAGAAGGCCTGTACGTATTCGAGCCCTTCGCGCTCAACCCGGGTTGCAGCAGCGTCAAGCTGGTGCTCTATTCGGAAAAGGAACCCGCCAAGGGTGATGCGCGGATCGTCGAGGCCAACGTGATCCAGCAAATCAAGGACGACTTCGCACCAATCGCCCCGAAGTAACACCAACAGATTCCGCTAGAACCTGACTACTCCTCCGATAATCGGTGGCGGATCTCCGGCGAAGCGGAGGCCTTCCGATCTCCAAACCCTGTCCTTGTCCTGAAGTGTGCGCAAAGCCACTGAATTCAGGGAGTTTATGGCGTTCGCCCACCCTCAACCCCCCGGTACATCGATTGCGGGTATCAGGAACTGCCCATAGAGGGAGCTCCTGTGAAGGATCAAGTCAGGACGGCGACCGTCGCGTGGCTGATCACGGCGGTGTACTACTTCTATCAGTACACGCTGCGATCGGCGCCGGGCGTCATGATGCCGCAGCTGTCGGATGCGTTCGGCATGACCGCAACGGCGATCGCGTCCATGGTGGGCCTCTTCTATTACGGCTACTCGCCGTTCAGCCTCGTGGCCGGCGCCGCCATGGATGGTCTCGGTCCACGCAAGGTCGTTCCGCTCGGCGCGGCTGTCGTGGGCGTCGGCTCCCTCCTCTTTGCCACTGGCGACAGTACCATCGCAAGCATCGGGCGATTCCTCCAGGGAGCCGGCGGCGTCTTCGCGCTCGTCGGTGCTGCGTATATCGCGACGACGAATTTTCCTGCATCTCGCGCCGCAACATTGATCGGCGCCACCCAGATGTTCGGAATGGCCGGCGGATCCGCCGGCCAGTTCGTCGTTGGACCGATGATCGGCGCCGGGGTCAGGTGGACAACGTTCTGGACGGGGATGGGTGTCATCGGGATCGCGATCAGTGCACTCCTCTTCTTTCTTCTGCCGCCAGCGAAACCGAAGCAGCAGCAGGACAATTGGGTCAAGAGCGCGGGCATTGCGTTCGGTGTCGTATTTCGGAATCCGCAGTCGATTCTGTGCGGAGTGATTGCGGGCCTGCTGTTCATTCCGACCACGATCTTCGACATGACCTGGGGCGTCCGCTATCTCCAGGAAGGGCACGGGTTCGACTATGCGACCGCCGTGATGCGGTCGGCGTCAGTGCCATTCGGATGGATCATCGGTTGCCCGCTGCTCGGATTCGTATCCGATCGACTCGGACGACGTAAACCAGTAATCGTTGTGGCGGCGTTCGTCCTGCTCGGGTGCCTCGCCTGGATCCTGTACGGGCCAGCGGATGCCTTCCCGCCGTACGTCCTTGGTCTCGTAGCCGGCGTCGCCTCTGGTGCGGCGATGTTGCCCTACACGGTTATCAAGGAAGCCAATCCGCCAAAGATGAGCGGCACCGCAACCGGTGTCGTGAACTTCCTGAATTTCACCTTCAGCGCGCTGCTGGGGCCGGTCTTCGCGCGCATGCTGCTCCGAGTGAGCGGCGGCGCGCTCGAGATGAATCTCGAGCACTACCAGACCGTGTTCCAGCTGCTGCTCTACGGCGTCGGACTGGCAATCGTTTTCACGCTCCTGTTGAAGGAGACCGGACCCGCAGCGCGGCGCACTGCCGCTGTCGCTGCGTACGAGGAACTATGACGACTACTACCGGAACCGGAAAGTACGAGCAGCTGCTCGAAAGATGTCTCGTGTTGGAAGCTGTGCCGACAGCTGTGGCCCACCCGTGCGAAGCGTCCGCCCTCGCCGGTGCCGTGGAGGCGGGGGAGAAGGGGCTCATTCATCCAATCCTCGTCGGCCCGAAAGCCAAGATCGAGGAGGTCGCGATCAAGAACGGCATCGACCTTGGAAAATCGAAGATCGTTGACGCGCCTCACAGTCATGCCTCGGCAGCGAAGGCGGTCGAACTGGTTCGGAATGGAGAGGCAGAGCTCCTGATGAAGGGGAGTCTGCACACCGACGAGCTCCTGAGCGCGGTCGTCGCACGGGAAACGGGGCTCCGCACCGGTCGCCGCATCAGTCATGTGTTCATCATGGATGTTCCGACGTACCACAAGGTGCTTGTCGTGACCGACGCCGCGATCAACATCGCGCCAGTCCTCGAGGACAAACAGCACATCTGCCAGAACGCGATCGATCTCGCGATGGCGCTCGGCCTGTCCAAGCCCAAGGTTGCGATTCTTGCTGCCGTGGAGACGATCAATTCGAAGATGCCGGCCACCATCGACGCAGCCGCCCTCTGCAAGATGGCCGATCGTGGTCAGATCACCGGCGGTCTCCTCGACGGCCCGCTGGCATTCGACAACGCCATCAGCAAGGAAGCCGCGAAGACGAAAGGGATCCGTTCCGAGGTTGCCGGCGATCCCGACATCCTGCTGGTCCCGGATCTGGAGTCCGGGAACATGCTCGCCAAGCAGCTCAGTTTCCTGGCGAACGCCGACAGCGCCGGGCTCGTACTTGGCGCACGGGTGCCGATTATCCTGACGAGCCGCGCTGACAGTGTTCGATCGAGGATCGCAAGTTGCGCCGTCGCGATGCAGGTCGCGCACGCGCGACGGAAGACACTGCAGGTGACGACGTAATGGACGATTACGTCATCGTACTGAACGCCGGCTCTTCCAGTCTCAAGTTCAGTCTGTATCGACGGCCTGAATCAAGAAGCTGGGAGCAGGGTGCACGGGGTCAGATCGAAGGGATCGGCACAGCGCCGAAGTTCTCGGCGAAAGACGGCTCCGGCGCTCGGCTGGTTGACGAGGCGCTGGACAAAACGGTCGTGCGCGACGGTCGCGGTGCGCTCGATGCGCTGGCGAAATGGCTGCGTGCGACCTACGGCGGAGCGAGGGTGCTGGGCGTGGGCCATCGTGTCGTCCATGGCGGCGCGCGCTTCGCCGGTCCCACAATGGTGACGCCTGAGGTCCTGAGCGAGTTGAGAAAGCTCATACCGCTCGCGCCGCTGCACCAGCCGCACAACATCGCGGCCATCGATGCCGTCTCAGAGCAGCTGCCGGGTGTGCCGCAAGTCGCGTGCTTCGACACCAGCTTCCACCGTGGCCAGCCGGAGGTTGCCGAGCTGGTGCCTCTGCCGCGCGAGATCCGCGAAGGTGGTGTCCAGCGCTACGGTTTCCACGGGCTGTCCTACGAATACATCGCGTCCGTTCTTCCCGACGTCGCACCGGAAATCGCTGACGGCCGGGTCATCGTCGCGCATCTCGGAAGCGGAGCCAGCCTTTGTGCCATGCGCGATCGGAAGAGCATCGACAGCACGCTTGGGTTCACCGCACTCGACGGTCTGTGTATGGGCACGCGACCGGGTGCCGTGGATCCCGGTGTGATCTTGTATCTCTTTCAGAATCTCGGCCTCTCACCCAAGGAGGTCGAAACGATTCTTTACAAGAAGTCGGGCCTGATCGGCATATCAGGTAAGAGCAACGACATGCGCGATCTGCTGGGCAGCCCCGAGCCTGCCGCGCGCCTGGCTGTTGACTATTTCGTTTACCGCGCCGCCAAGGAGATTGGTGCGCTCGCGGCATCGCTCGGCGGTCTTGACGCGCTCGTCTTCACCGCTGGCATCGGCGAGAACTCTCCGGAAATCAGAAGCCGGCTCTGCGACGCCTCGGCATGGCTCGGTATCGACCTGGACTCGAACGCCAACAGCACGAAACAGCGACGGATTTCTCGAGCCGCGAGCCGGGTTTCGGTCTGGGTCATTCCGACGAACGAAGAGCTGGTCATCGCCCGACACACCGGAGTGTTGCTCGGCCTTCTACAGGCTCGCGCCTAGGACACTGGCTTCCAGCGATCATCGAAAGAGAGCACTTCATGGACGTCATCGCACCACACGACAAGAAACCGGGCAGCGCGGCGTCGCCCTGGCAGGGGTTTCGAACCGGCCTCTGGCAGAAGGAAATCAACGTCCGCGACTTCATTCAGCAGAACTACGAGCCATACGACGGCGACGAAGCGTTTCTGGCGCCGCCGACCAAACGGACCCTGAAGATCTGGGACACGCTGCAGGCGCTGTTCGTCGAGGAGCGCAAGAAAGGCGTGCTCGACGTTTCTCAAATTCCGAGTTCGATCACCGCGCACGCGCCCGGCTACATCGACAAGGACAATGAGGTCATCGTTGGCCTGCAGACCGACGCTCCTCTCAAGCGCGCAATCATGCCAAACGGTGGCTGGCGGATGGTGGCCACGGCGCTGAAGACCTACGGGTACGAACCGGACCCGCACATCGTCGAGGCGTTCACGAAGTATCGCAAGACCCACAACGACGCGGTCTTCGACGCCTACACTGCCGACATCCGGCGCTGCCGCAGCTCGCACATCCTCACCGGGCTTCCCGACGCCTATGGCCGCGGGCGGATCATCGGCGACTACCGTCGCGTCGCGCTCTACGGCGTCACCCGGCTCATCGAGCGCAAGCAGGAAGAAAAGAGTGCGCTCGATCCCTTCCAGTCAACCGACGAAATCATCCGCGATCGCGAGGAGCTGTCCGAGCAGATCCGTGCGCTCAAGGAACTGCAGAAGATGGCCGCGAGCTACGGGTTCGACATTTCGAGCCCGGCGCGGACCGCCAAAGAGGCGGTCCAGTGGCTCTACTTCGGGTATCTCGCGGGCGTCAAGGAACAGAATGGCGCCGCCATGTCGCTCGGGCGAACGACGACGTTCCTCGATGTCTACTTCGAACGCGATCTCGCCGCCGGCGTGCTCACCGAGGAGCAGGCGCAGGAAATCATCGACGACTTTGTCATCAAGCTCCGGATCGTCCGCTTCCTGCGCACCCCGGAATACGACAACCTGTTCGCCGGCGATCCGACCTGGGTCACCGAATCGATTGGCGGAATGGGCGACGACGGTCGCTCGCTGGTCACGAAAACGAGCTTCCGCATTCTGCAGACGCTCTACAACCTCGGTCCCGCGCCCGAGCCAAATCTGACGATTTGGTACTCGGCCCGAATGCCGGACGGGTTCCGCCGCTTTGCCTCGACGGTCGCCATCGACACCAGCTCGCTGCAGTTCGAGAGCGACGAGATCATGCGCCAGGCCTGGGGAGACGACGGCGCGATCGCCTGCTGCGTGTCTCCGATGCTGCTGGGCAAGCAGATGCAGTTCTTCGGCGCACGGGCCAACCTGGCCAAGTGCCTTCTCTACGCGATCAACGGTGGGAGGGACGAGGTCAGCGGCGATCAGGTCTCACCGGCGCTCGAACCAGTGAAGGGAGAGTATCTCGATTTCGACGATGTGCTTGGCAAGTTCGACGCGATGATGGACTGGCTTGCCAACGTGTATGTCAACGCGATGAACGTCATCCACTACATGCACGACAAGTACGCCTACGAACGCGTCGAGATGGCGCTACACGATTACGCGCCGCTGCGCACGATGGCCTTCGGCATTGCCGGTCTGTCAGTCATTGCCGACAGCCTGTCGGCGATCAAGTACGCGAAGGTCCGGGTGGTCCGGAACGAGACCGGTCTCATCACCGACTACCAGACGGAAGGGGAGTTTCCGTTCTTTGGCAACAACGACAACCGGGTCGATCAGCTCGCCGTGTGGGTGGTCAGCACCTTCATGAAGAAGCTGAGGAAGTACCCGACCTATCGCCATGCGGTCCACACACAATCGGTGCTGACGATCACCTCGAACGTCGTCTATGGCAAAGCGACGGGGAACACCCCGGACGGTCGGCGTCACGGAGAGCCCTTTGCTCCCGGGGCGAACCCGATGCACGGCCGCGACAGCCACGGGATTCACGCATCGGCCGCCTCCGTCGCGAAGATTCCTTATCGCGATGCGGCTGACGGCATCTCGCTCACCTCGTCGCTGGTGCCCACCGGCCTCGGGCGCGTTGCCGAAGACCGCACCACCAACCTCACGGCGATACTGGATGCCTTCTTCAGCAGTACGGGCTATCACATGAACGTCAACGTGCTGAACCGCGACACGCTAATGGACGCGATGGAGCATCCCGAGAAGTACCCGAGCCTGACGATTCGTGTGTCCGGCTATGCGGTCAATTTCGTGCGGCTCACCCGCGAACAACAGATGGACGTCATCAACCGAACGTTCCACGGAGCCGCATCGGTGTGACCCGGGTGAATCCGTAAGCTTGTATGTCTACGACCACTCCGCAGCCAACGCTTGAAGCGAAGAGCCCTTACGAACTGCGAGTCAATCTTGGCAAGGGCATTCCGGAATCTGATGTCCGGTCAGCGCTCGCCACCGGCGACATGGGCTTTCTCCACTCGTTCACGACCGGGGCCACGGTAGACGGCCCCGGCGTCCGGGTCGTCGCATGGACAGCCGGCTGCATGTGGCGATGCCTTTACTGCCATAACCCGGATACGTGGACGATGAGCAACGGGATCCCGGTCACCATCGCGAGGGCGACCGAACAGCTGCGCAAGTACAGCCGTGGCCTTCAGGCGATGTCCGGAGGCCTGACCGTGAGCGGCGGCGAGCCGCTGATGCAGCACAAGTTCGTGGTGAAGCTGTTCGCAGCGGCGAAGAAGATGCGCGTGCATACCGCGCTCGATAGCAACGGCTACTACGGCGACAGGTTGAGTGACGCCGATCTCGAGACGATCGATCTCGTCATGCTGGACTTCAAGACCTGGGATAGCGAGCGTCACCGCGCGCTGACCGGCATGGACAACGCGCCGACGATCGAATTTGCCCGGCGGCTTGCCGCGCGCAAGCTCCCGATCTGGCTGCGCTACGTTCTCGTTCCCGATCTCACCGACGATCCGGAAGACGTGGGCAAGACCGCCGCGTTTGCCGCCGGACTCGGCAACGTCTCGCGGGTCGACGTGTTGCCGTTCCACCAGATGGGCCGCTACAAGTGGGAAAAACTCGGCCTCGACTACAAGCTGCAAGATACACAGCCGCCGAGCCAGGAAATCGTCGACCGGACGCTCGAAATTTTTCGCACCGCCGGGTTGAAGGCGGTCTGAATCCCGCCCACTAGCGCTTTACGCGACCTCGGCCAGCAGTCGCCTCGTCGATCGACTTTCATCGACACGGATCGCATCCAGTTCGAGGAGCGCCGACGCAAGTCCGGTGGCTGCTTTCAACAGTCGGAACTCAGTTGTCGTCACCGAGCGATTGCGATCGAACAAGACCTGCAGAATCATGCCCGACCGGTCGTCACCATTGACGCGGAAGAAGATCGACTCGCAGTCCCGGTCCGGCACAATCGGAGTCGGGCGAACGAGAACGTCTCTCGCACCAATCAATTCACCAAGGCCACGCGCAAACCGGTTGCAGGCGTCGTGCGATTGACTTCTGTCGGACATGACCGTCGAAAACAGGTCGGTGAGTGATTGTGGAGTGACCGACGCGATGACCATTGGCGTCGCTCGATACGCATCCCTGTCGAACGGGTCGTCATCAGCGACGAGCATGTCGAGTGGTTCCTCGAATTGCGCGGCCGCGTGATAGAGCAGGGCTGAACCATCGTCACGTGCCACTTCGCTGCGAACAAAGCGCGCCATGACGGTCCGGTTCTGACCCATGCCGTTCAATTGCAGTTCGAGGATCATCCCTGGCGTCAGCCTCGACGCCGTCTCGAGCAGCACCCCAGTCCGCGAGATGTTGACGAGTTCGACATCATTGCCCCACGGCAAGCGAACCACCCAGAGCCACGGGCCACGCTGGGGAGTTCGAGCCGCGCGATTCTGAAACTTCGCTGTCGCACCAAACGGAACGGGCAACGTGCTGCGGACCGGCTCAAACGCGACCGCCGCCGGGCGTCTGACAAGCGCTCGGATATCGAGTGACGTTCCTCTCTCTTCACGGAGCGTCACCGCCCGTTCGAGCCTCTCGGCAATCTGCCTTCCCACCATTCCCGGATCGTACTGGAGCCCGAGGCTCAACGGACGGCGGCGCCTGAAGAATGCAAATCGACGACGCACCTCCGGTTCCGATTCACGCAACATGTCGAGCGCGGGAATCGTGAGCATTTGAACGTGCGGATCCGCCTCCCACTTCACGTGCGACGTGAGCTGGTCGCTGTCCTCCAGAGAAAGAAGCGTGGGTGCCACAATCAGATCAGGCTGCTTGTCGTTGAAGCTCGCAATGGCGGCCGCGACCGAATCAACCATGGTGACGTCAGCCAGCGTCGTGTAGTCGCGGATGAGCGCCATGAGCAGAGTTCGGCGTGTTCGATCGGATTCAATTGCGAGAATGTGAGACATGGATTGCGTCGCCCTCCGTGACGTCGTCGACGTGCGGTTCGAGTTGACACGCGAGCTGCCGGAATCGGACCTGTTTGCCGGCGTTGCGCGTGTGCGTTTGAGAGTCACTTTCGCAAGTGAAATGCCGCCGCGTGAGCACACCAGTCGCACACGGATTGCCAGCAAATTGGCGCTCTTTTGGATGACTTACAAAGACGAAATAGCCGAAATCAGCCGGTTGCGGGACTTTTGTCGCGGGTACGTTGGTCGGGATTCGATCGGCGGGTGAAAGTCTGTATGCGGGCAGATTAGAAGCAATTTCAAAACTGAGTACGACGCGGCGACCGAGTCCCCCTTAGGGCAAAGGCTCGGCTAGGCAAATCCTCGCGAGAAAAGACGCGAGCGCACCGACGCGAGTAAATCAGAATGCCACGCGCACACCCAGATGCATCACCGGTCGCGGCTGCCAGGCCGTGGGTGTTCGAAAAGCGGGCCCTGTTACCACCCACTCTTCGACCTCGTTGTCCCTGTTCACAAAGTTGAAGACGTCCCACACGACATCGAAACGCTGTTTGCCGATCGTCACAGGGACCTGCACTCGAGCATCCGCCGTGAGTGTGTAAGTGAACCTGGTGCGGGCAGCCCTGTACGCGCGGATTGCTTCCGCCCCTTGATTGAGATCGGGTGCCAGCACGAGGCGCGAGAAAGGCTGGCCGTCCTGATATCGGGCGACGATTCCAAGGCGCACGTCGTGCGCAAACCGATACGTGCCTGCGGTCTTGATCGTGTATCCGCGGTCCGCGAATGCTGTGCCGTGTGTGAACGTGGCAGCGTTCGGGTTCGAGAAGGCATCGGTTGGAATCGCGGCGTCATTCTGAAACACGTGAAACCCGCGGGCGGCGGCCGCGCCTTCCATTCGACCAGCCGACGCACCCCCCACAATCCACAGCCGATCGCCGCTGTAACGCACGTTCAGCTCGATGCCGTGGTGCGTCGTCTTCAAGCTATCCGGATTGGTCAGGACGTAATGGTCGGCACCGAACGTCTCGGGCCGGCGGTTGTAGACCGGCAGGTGTTGATCGTCACTCGGATCGAGGAGATCTCCTCCCGGGTCCGGAATCATGGTGAGGGTATAGGCGGTGTCGAACGGCGCGCCGTCATTCACAACCGCCATGACGTGGTGCTCTTGCCGGGCCAGCGCGCTGAAGCCAATCGCCCACTTCGGCGAAGGCCGCACTTCGACGCCGAGTAGAAGCTCGGTAAGCGTCGGCCGCTGCAATCCGGGGTCGATGACGGAGATGCCGCCGGGCCCAGCGCCGACGCGGGCCACGAGCGCTCCCTGCTCGGTCGGATCGAATCGGTTGTCGCCGTTGCGATCAGTCCAGCGAAACACGTCGGCGCTGGCCGCCGCCGGATCTCCGTAGTTCAACAGCTCGAGCGGCAAGCGATGCCCATATTGACCGAGGCCAAGAATACCGGTCACGCGTTGATTGGAATCGACGTTCCAACGCAGCGAGAGACGGGGAAACAGATCAACCCAGTTGATGGATGCGCCGGTGTCGGCCGACGCCGTCATCACCTCCATCCTCGCGCCCGCGTCCATCGTCAGGCGAGACAACAACGGCACCATCTCGGCGGCATACGCGGTGAACGCCGTTCCGCTGTGCCCGGTCGTCGTCCCCTGGAGGCGCCACAGACGGGCCGGAACTCCTTCAACCGATTCGGCGACAGCCGGCGCGAGGAGCGCGCCATCAGAGGCGCTTGCATAGCCTATCTCCACGCCGGCGCGCCCGCCCCGCAGCCAGCGATTCTCGTTGTCCGGCAATCCAGCCGCGCGCATAGTCGCCGACCATCG
>Ga0070664_100000268_pt1 | contig 37565 bp, 35 predicted proteins | sample KBSC73metaG_FD_65863 | JGI IMG/M metagenome (GOLD analysis project Ga0070664, IMG submission 65863) | Corn rhizosphere microbial communities from Kellogg Biological Station, Michigan, USA - KBS C7-3 metaG | ecosystem: Host-associated > Plants > Roots > Rhizosphere > Soil ... | reverse complement strand
GGTGGTGGTGCCGTCGCCAGCCTCGTCAGAGGTGTTGGAAGCGACTTCCTTCACCATCTGCGCGCCCATGTTCTCGAACTTGTCCTTGAGCTCGATTTCCTTCGCGACCGACACGCCGTCTTTGGTGACGGTGGGGGCGCCGAAGCTCTTCTCGAGCACTGCGTTGCGGCCCTTGGGGCCGAGCGTCGCCTTCACGGCGTTCGCGAGGATATTGACACCCTTGAGCATGCGCGCGCGGGCGTCATCACTGAAACGTACTTCTTTAGCTGCCATGTGAGTCAAACCTCTAGTGCGAATTACTTCTCGATAACGGCCATCACGTCTTCTTCGCGCATGACGAGAAGCTCTTCGCCGTCGACTTTCACTTCGGTGCCGCTGTACTTGCCGAACAGGATGTTGTCGCCAACCTTCACGTCCAGCGCGCGGACTTCGCCGTTCTCCAGGATCTTGCCCTTGCCCACTGCGACGACCTTGCCCTTGATCGGCTTCTCGGTCGCGGAATCGGGAATCACGATGCCGCCGGGGGAAGTGCGCTCGTCTTCGAGACGCTTGATGATCACGCGGTCATGGAGCGGGCGAATTTTCAGTTTCTCAGCCATAGGTCAAACCTCGATGGAAGGTCGATTGCGGAATGTGGATCGGGGTCGAATGCGGGGCCGGCAGGCCGTTCTTGATCCCTGGAGGCCTTAGCACTCACCCCAAGCGGGTGCTAATAATAGGCAGCGAATGTTCAAATTCAAGGGGTTTGCGTGGCGGGAGCCAACTTTATGAGCGATCAGGTGGTTGTCGCCCTGACAACCTGCCCGGACGAGGCCTCGGCCCAGGCCGTGGCCACAGCGCTCGTCCAGGAGCGTCTGGCGACCTGTGTGAACCGTATAAGTGGGGTCCGCTCCACTTACTTCTGGGACGCGCGTCTTCAGGATGAGGCCGAGATTCTGTTAATCATTAAGACTACAGCGGGCCGGCTCGACGAGCTGCGGAGGCGTTTGGGCGCCCTGCACCCCTACGAGCTGCCGGAATTGCTGGCGATAGAGGTCGCCGGCGGGAACGAACGCTATCTCGACTGGGTCCGAATGGGCGTCCAGAACAAAGGCGAACAATGACTGTGATCGCAAGACTGGCCTGGGTGCTATTCGCGCAGCTGCTGCTGCTTCAGGCGCCCGTGGCCAGCGCCAAGGACGACTTCCTGTCGCCGGACAAGGCCTATCGTTACACCACCCGGGTCGAGGGCGACCGGCTGATCGTCGCGTGGGACATCGAGAAGGGCTACTACCTCTACAAGAAGAAGATGGGTGTCGTCTCGACCAGCGGCGACGCGCAGCTCGGCGAGCCGATGTGGCCGAAGGGCGAGGATCACACCGACGACTACTTCGGTACGCAGGAGGTATACCGCGGCAAGGTCGAAGTGCCCGTGCCGATCGTCATCACCGGCTCGCGACCGCCGGTTCTCAACGTCGAGCTGCGGTTGCAAGGCTGCGCCGACGCCGGCCTGTGCTATCCGCCGCAGAAGTGGAAGACCGAGGTCAAGCTCTCCGCTGCTGCAGCAGGCATTGCGCCCAGCAACAAGAGCAGCGGGCTGAGCTCGCTGTTGAGCAAGAAATCCGCTCCGGCCGGTCAGGGCGACTTCCTGCCGCCGGATGAAGCGTTCCGCTTCGGCGCGGGGACACCGCAGGCCGACTCGGTGCCGCTAACCTGGGTGATCGCCGACGGCTATTACCTCTACAAGAATCGCATCACGATCGAGAGCGCGACGCCGAACGTGCAGATCGGCAAGCCGGTGCTGCCGCAGGGTAAGCCGAAACACGACGAGTATTTCGGCGACACCGAGGTCTACTACGAAGTGCTGGAGGCGACGCTGCCGGTCGCGCGTGCAGCCAGCAGCGAAGCGCAGCAGCTCAAGCTGAAAGTGACGTACCAGGGCTGTGCCGACGAAGGCCTCTGCTACAACCCGATTACGAAGGAAGCGACGGTCGACTTACCGCCGACCAGTGCGGCGACGAGCCTGCCTGCGTCCGCGGCGCCGACGACAGCGGTTGCGGGCGCGACGAGAGGCGGTGGTGCAGTCAAAGTCGCGGAGCAGGATTACCTGGCGGCTGCTCTGCAAGGCGACAACCTGCCCTATGCGCTGCTGCTGTTCTTTGCGGCTGGATTGTTTCTGTCCTTGACGCCGTGCGTGCTGCCGATGATTCCGATTCTGTCCGGCATCATCGTCGGCCAGGGCGCGAACGTCACCCGCAGACGCAGCTTCGCGCTGGCGCTGACTTACTCGCAAGGCATGGCCCTCACTTACGCTGCGGCCGGAGCGATCTTCGTGCTTGCGTTCCGACAGACGCCGCAGGCGTTCTTCCAGTCGGTACCGGTCATCACGTTCATGGTGTTGTTGTTCATCGCGCTCGCGTTCGCGATGTTCGGGGCGTACACGCTGCAGTTGCCGAGCTCTCTGCAGACGCGGCTGACCAATGTCAGCAACGAGCAGAAGTCCGGCACGTTCGTCGGCACGTTCATCATGGGCGCGCTCTCGGCACTCGTAGTCACCGCGTGCGTGGCGCCCGCAATCATTGCGGCTTTGTCGGTGATCACTCAGTCGCGCCAGGTTCTGCGCGGCGCCGCGGCTCTGTACGCGACGGGCGTTGGCATGGGCGTGCCGCTGCTGATCGTCGGCGCCTCCGCCGGACAACTCCTGCCGAAGGTCGGGCCGTGGATGGACACGGTGAAGCAGCTGTTCGGCGTGCTGTTCCTCGGCGTCGCGATCTATATAGCGCAACCGTTGCTGCCGGATGCGTTGTCGATGGCGTTGTGGTCGGCGCTCGCGGTCATCAGCGGCTTCTGGGTGTTCTCGCTGAAGGCTCGCGACGGTTCGCCGATTGCGTCGCCGGTTCGCGCGGTCGGCTTGCTCGTTCTCGTGTACGGCATCGTGCTGCTAATCGGCGCTGCTTCGGGCGGGCACGATCCGCTGCAACCGCTCGGCAACCTGGGTGTCTCGAGCGGCGCGGCGGGCAAGGCGGCCAGCGAAAGCGTCGCCTTCCGACGCATCAAATCAGTCGCAGACCTCGAGCGCGAAGTCGCGGCCGCAAGCGCGGCGGGCAAACCCGTGATGCTCGACTTCTATGCCGACTGGTGTGCGTCGTGCAAAGAGATGGAGAAGTACACGTTCCCCGATCCGCAGGTGCAGGCGCTGCTCGCCGGAGCCGTACTGCTACAGGCGGATGTCACCAAGAACGACGACGAGGACCGTGCGCTGCTCAACCGCTTCGAGATCTTCGGCCCGCCGACCATCGCGTTCTTCGGCCGCGACGGAGTCGAGCGGAAAAATTTCAGGCTGGTAGGATTCGCGCCGGCGCCTCGTTTCGCCGAGCATGTGAAATCCGCCTTCACGAGTTGATATGAAAGCCAGCGCGTACGTTGCTGTTGCCGCAATCGCGGTAGCAGCGGGTGTTCTCGTCTATCGCTACGCCGTCGTGCCGGATACGGCGAAGGAAGCCACTACGGCGCAGGCCGAGCAGCCAACGGCTGCAGAAGAACCGGCGGCGATGCCCGAGACGCTTCCCGACTTCACGCTCGGCGATCTGGCCGGCAAGCCGACCTCGATCCGCAGCTGGCCCGGCAAGTCGCTGATCGTGAACTTCTGGGCGACGTGGTGTGGCCCCTGCCGGCGCGAGATCCCGCTGTTGCGCGAGTTGCAGAAACAGCATGGGGCCGAAGGCTTTCAGATCGTCGGCGTTGCGGTCGACATCCGCGAGGACGTCATCAAGTACGCGCAGGAGATCGGCATCGATTACCCGATCCTGATCGGCGAGCAGGACGGCCTCGATGCCGTCAACAAATTCGGCCAGGGATCGATCGGCTTCCCGTTCACGGTGTTCACGGATAACCAGCGCCGGATCGTCCTGTTCCACCTGGGCGAGATTCGCAAGGAGCAGGCTGAGATCCTGTTCGGCGCGGTTCGCGACGTGAACAGCGGTAAGCTCACGCCGGCCGCCGCCCGCGTCGTTGCAGCCAAACAACTCGCCGCCCTCGCGCCGGAACCGACCTCCGGCTGACAATGTTGCATCTGCGACGCGGCTGCTGAACCGAGTTCGCAGCCAAGAATCGCCAAATCGCGGCCAATCTGGTTAAATTCGCCGCCATCTGCGTTGAAGTTGTTTCTGGCAGCCTAAAAATTACTACAGGCTCATGGCCCATCTTTTGCTCCTCAACGGCCCGAATCTCAATCTGCTCGGCACGCGCGAGCCGGGGATCTATGGCGCCGTCACGCTCGAGCAAATCGCCGCGCGGCTCGGTCAGCTCGCGGCAGAGGCAGGTCATCACCTGTCGGCGTTCCAGAGCAACGCCGAGGCTGAGTTGCTGACACGCATTCACGAGGCACCGGCAACGCACGTCGCTTTCATCATCTTCAATCCGGCGGCCTTCACGCATACGAGCATCGCGCTGCGCGACGCGTTGCTCGCAGTGAAGATCCCGTTCATCGAAGTGCACCTGAGCAACGTGCACGCGCGCGAGGCTTTCCGTCATCACTCCTACTTTTCGGACATCGCCGTGGGCACCATCACCGGGCTCGGTGCGGTCGGCTACGAGCTCGCACTGCGCGCCGCCGCCCATCACCTCGCGTCCCCGCGCAAGTGAAGGAAAAGAACAAGAGGACTCGTAATGGATATTCGCAAGGTCAAAAAACTGATTGAGCTGCTCGAGGAATCCGGCATCGCCGAGATCGAGATCAGCGAAGGCGAGGAGTCGGTGCGCATCAGCCGCTATCCCGCCGGCGGCGGCGCTCCCGCGCCAGTCGTACACTACGCGCCGGCGCCGATGGCGCCGATGGTCGCAGCGCCTGTTGCCGCACCAGTGGCCGCGCCTCCCGGCGCAGCAGCTCCCGCGGCGGCCGCACCGGCCGCTGCCGGAAAAGCCGACCACACTGTCACTGCGCCGATGGTCGGAACGTTCTATTCCGCTGCGACACCCGGCGCCAAGGCGTTCGTCGACATCGGCAGCGAAGTGAACGTCGGCGACACGCTGTGCATCATCGAAGCCATGAAGATGATGAACCAGATCGAATCGGACAAGGCGGGCCGCGTCACGGCAGTCCTGGTGAAGAACGGCGATCCGGTCGAATTCGGCCAGCCGCTCTTCATCATCGAATAACAACTCCATGCTCGAAAAAGTCGTCATCGCCAATCGCGGCGAAATCGCGCTTCGCATCCTGCGCGCCTGCCGCGAGCTCGGAATCAAAACGGTCGCCGTGCACTCCACGGCGGACTTCAACCAGAAGCACGTGCTGCTCGCCGACGAGTCGGTGTGCATCGGCCCGCCGCCGTCGAAGGACAGCTACCTCAACATGCCCGCGATCATCAGCGCGGCCGAGGTGACCGACTCCGTCGCGATCCATCCGGGCTACGGCTTCCTGTCGGAGAACGCCGATTTCGCCGAGCGCGTCGAGAAGAGCGGCTTCATCTTCGTCGGCCCGAAGCCGGAGACGATCCGCATGATGGGCGACAAGGTGTCGGCCATCAAAGTGATGAAGGCCGCCGGCGTGCCGTGCGTGCCCGGCTCCGACGGACCGCTCGGCAACGTGCCGGAAGAGAACTTCCGCATCGCGAACGCGCTGGGCTATCCGGTAATCATCAAGGCTTCCGGCGGCGGCGGCGGCCGCGGCATGCGGGTCGTGCACAGCGATGCGACGCTGCTGAACGCCATCATGGTTACGCAAGGCGAGGCACTCGCGGCTTTCGGCAATGCCGAGGTCTACATGGAGAAGTTCCTCGAGAAGCCGCGTCACATCGAGATCCAGGTACTCGCCGACCACTACGGTAACGTCGTGCACCTGGGCGAGCGCGACTGCTCCCTGCAGCGTCGCCATCAGAAAGTCATTGAAGAAGCGCCGGCGCCGGGTATCACGCCCAAGCAGCGCAAGGCGATCGGCGACGTCTGCATCTCGGCCTGCCGCGACGTCAGCTATCGAGGCGCCGGCACGCTGGAGTTCCTGTACCAGGACGGCGAGTTCTACTTCATCGAGATGAACACGCGCGTGCAGGTCGAGCACCCGGTGACCGAGCAGATCACGGGCATCGACATCGTCAAGGCGCAGTTGCGCATCGCGGGCGGCGAGCGCTTGCAGTGGACGCAGAACGACATCGTGATTCGCGGCCATGCGATCGAGTGCCGCATCAACGCCGAAGATCCGAAAGGCTTCATTCCCTCGCCGGGCCCGGTGAAACTGTTCCACGCGCCGGGCGGACCGGGCATCCGCGTCGACAGTCATCTCTATAGCGGCTACACGGTACCGCCCTTCTACGACTCGCTGATCGGCAAGCTGATCGCCTACGGCGAGGATCGCGACACCGCGATCGCGCGCATGAAGAACGCGCTGTCGGAAATGGTCATCGAAGGCATCAAGACCAACATTCCGCTGCACCAGGAAATCTTCAACCACGCCGCGTTCAAGGCCGGCGGCCTGGACATTCACTACCTGGAGCGGCGGCTCGGCATCAAGTGAGCCCGTGCCGTTTCTGCAGCTGACATTGTCGATCGGCTCCGCCGACCCGGCGCCCTTCGAGGATGCGTTGCTCGCGGCCGGCGCCGCGTCGATCACGCTCGAAGATGCCGCTGACGATCCCGTGCTGGAACCGCCGCCGGGATCGACACCTTTGTGGCCGCGCGTCCGCATCAAGGCACTGTTCGACTCGGCCGCAGATGCCGATGCGTTGCGAACGTTGTTCTCCTCAGCCACGTTCGAGCACATCGCCGACCGCGCCTGGGAGCGCGAGTGGCTGAAGGACTTCCATCCGATGCGTTTCGGACGACGGCTGTGGATCTGCCCCGGCGGACAGCGACCGCAGCTCGACGAGACGGCTGACGCACAGTGCCTGATCGAGCTCGACCCCGGTCTCGCGTTTGGCACCGGCACACATCCCACAACCGCTCTATGCCTCGAATGGCTCGACACCACCCCGCTGCATGGCAAGTCCATCGTGGACTACGGCTGCGGCTCCGGTGTGCTCGCGATCGCCGCGCTCAAGCTTGGTGCGGCGTCGGCGCTGGCGATCGACATCGATCCGCAGGCCTTGATTGCGACTCGCGAGAACGCCGCGCGCAACCAGGTGGCCCAGCGTTTGACTGTCGCGCTGCCTGAGGCGGCAGGCCGCCGGCCGACCGAGATCCTGCTTGCGAACATCCTTGCGGAACCGCTCATGGAGCTGGCGTCCTCCTTCGCGGAACGCATAACGCCCGGCGGCAGCATCGTGCTGTCCGGAATCCTGCGCAGCCAGGCACCGGCCGTAGCAAGCCGTTATGCCGCATGGTTTGATATGGGCCCCGCGATCTTTCGCGACGATTGGGCGCTGCTGTACGGCGTGCGACGTTCCTGATGCTCACTCAGTGTCCGAACTGCCAGACGACCTTCCGGGTCACGACGGAGATCCTCCGCGTGGCCGACGGACAGGTGCGCTGCGGACGCTGCCAGACGCAGTTCGACGCGCTGGAACGCCTGATCGACGACAACGAGCCCGCGCCCGCGAGTCCTGAGCCGCCGCGCAGCATGCGCTCGCCGCCCGCGGCCGTGTCGCGTATCGAAGTCGAGGAGCCGGCCGCGCAGGAAGACATCACGCTCGAAGGCCGGCACATCGAGATCAGCGGCCGCTACCGCCTGCCCGACAACGCGCGCGGCGAGCCGCGGATCCGCGAGGAAACGATCGAGGAGTGGGTCGAGATCGACGACATCGAAGAGGCCGCCGAAGAGGCCAGCGTCATCGAAGTCGACGAAGACCTCGTGAACGCGGACTCGCTCGACGATCTCGCAATCGATGCCGATACACAGACAGGCATCGAGGTCGCGGAAGAGACCTTCGAGCCCGAACAGGCGGCAGTCGCGAACGAGGTGATCGAGGCCGCAAGCGAGATCGAGACCGAACCCGAGCTCGATCTGCTCCCAGCGCGCCGACGCGTCGAGGTCCCGCCCATCTGGAAAATCCTGGCCGGCCCGCTGGCGCTGCTGCTTGCGATTCAGTTCGTGCACACCTACCGCCACTCGCTGGCGCGTCATCCGCGGCTCGGGCAGGCGATCATCGGCATCTACGGCGCGCTCGGCGTCGACCTGCAGCCCGATTGGAATCTGCATGCGTACGAGATCCTGCAGTGGCATCTCGGCTCGGATCCGACGCTGCCCGGCACGCTGAAGGTGCGTGCGAATCTCAAGAACGTCGCGCCCTTCGCCCAGCCGTATCCGTTGCTGAAGCTGGTGCTGGAGGACCGCTGGGGCGAGCGTGTGCGCGAGCGCGAGTTCGAGCCCGCGGAGTATCTCGATCCCGCGACTGCGCCCGACCGCCTGCTCGCACCGGGGCAGCAGGCCACCGCGACGATCTCGATCGTCGATCCGGGTCCCGATGCCGAAGGCTTCCGCTTCGACGTGTGCCTGCGCGGCCGTCAAGGCGTCGTATGCGCCGCCGACGTTCCGGATCGCAAATGACCGCGCCGCAACCGATCCGCATCGGTCCCTACACGCTGCAGAACAATCTGGCGCTGGCGCCCATGGCCGGCGTCACCGACCTGCCGTTCCGCTTGTTGTGCCGGCGCATGGGCGCGGGCATCGCGGCTGGCGAAATGTTGACCAGCGACGTGCGGCTCTATCACACGCAGAAATCGCGACGGCGCATGGATCACACCGGCGAAGCCGAACCGCGCGTGGTGCAGATCGCCGGCGGTGATCCGCAGATGATGGCCGACGCGGCGAGGCGCAACGCCGATGCCGGCGCGCAGATCATCGACATCAACATGGGCTGCCCCGCGAAGAAAGTCTGCAACAAGGCCGCGGGCTCGGCGCTGATGAAAGACGAGACGCTGGTGCGCGAGATTCTCGAAGCCGTTGTCAATGCGGTTTGCGTACCCGTCACTTTGAAAATGCGCACGGGCTGGGACCCGGATCATCGCAACGGCGTGACGATTGCGCGCATGGCCGAAGCGATCGGCATCCAGGCGCTGGCCGTGCACGGCCGCACGCGCGCGTGCATGTATCGGGGCGATGCTGAGTACGAAACCATCCGCACCATCAAGCAAAGCGTCGCGATTCCGATTTTCGCCAATGGCGACATCGACTCACCGTACAAAGCGAAGCTCGTACTTGAACAAACCGGTGCAGACGGACTGATGGTAGGACGCAACGCACAAGGTCGGCCGTGGATTTTTCGCGAGATAGGTCATTTCCTGCACACTGCGACTATCGCGCCCGAGCCTTCACTCGAAGAAGTACGTGATATCATGCGCGCCCATTTGCGCGATCTGCATGCCTTTTATGGGGAAGAGGCGGGAGTCAGGGTCGCGCGCAAACACATCGACTGGTATGCGCGAGGACGTGCCGCAGGACACGCTTTACGTCATGCCGTGATGCAGGCTGAGGACGCGCAGACGCAACTTGCTTGCGCCGACGCGTACTTCGATTCGTTGGTAGAGACCTATGGCGCCGAGAAAAAAAACGAGAGCTCGTCGAGAGCCGATCGCAAGACCTGCGCCGCGCGCGCTGCCGCTGCGGACGATGACTGCAGAGGCGCTCGAGTCTTACTTTGCGACGCTGAACGGGCACAAGCCCGGCCAGCTCTATGACCTGGTGCTGCGCGAAGTAGAAGAGCCGCTGTTCAAGGCCGTGCTCGAATACGTCGCGGGCAATCAGAGTCGCGCCGCCGACGTGCTCGGCATCAATCGCGGCACGCTGCGCAAGAAGCTGAAGACCTACGGCCTGGCGCAATGAGCATTCGCCGCGCGCTGCTCAGCGTTTCCAACAAAGACGGTCTCCTCGAGTTCGCGCAGGCGCTGCACAAGCAAGGCGTGGCCATGCTTTCCACGGGCGGCACTGCGACGCTGCTGGAGCGTGCCGGCGTGCCGGTCACGCAGGTATCCAGCCACACGGGCTTTCCCGAGATCATGGATGGGCGCGTCAAGACGCTGCATCCGAAGATTCATGGCGGCCTGCTCGGCCGGCGCAACGTCGACGACGCAGTCATGCGCCAGCACGGGATCGAGCCGATCGATCTGCTGGTCGTGAATCTCTATCCGTTCGCCGCGACGATCGCCAAGCCGGGTTGCACCTACGAGGACGCGATCGAGAACATCGACATCGGCGGTCCCGCGATGGTGCGAGCTGCGGCCAAGAACCATGATCGCGTCGCCGTGGTCGTCGATCCGACGGACTATCCGGTGGTGCTGGAAGAACTCAGTGGCGGCGACGGTTCGCTTTCGGCAGCAACGCGCAAGCGTCTCGCCGCGAAAGCATTCGCACACACTGCGAGCTACGACTCCGCTGTCGCGAGCTATCTCGCGCGCGTGAATGAAGGCGGGGGCGAGTTGCCGCAATCTCTGGCGCTGCAGTTCAGCAAGCGCATGGATCTGCGCTATGGCGAAAACCCGCATCAGACGGCGGCGTTCTATCGCGCTGCGGACGCGCAAGGCGCGAGCATCGGCGCGGCGAAGCAGCTGCAGGGCCGCACGCTTTCGTACAACAACATCGCCGATGGCGACACCGCGCTCGAGTGCGTCCGCCAATTCGCGGAACCGGCCTGCGTCATCGTGAAGCATGCGAATCCGTGCGGCGTGGCGCTCGCGAGCGACGCGCTCGCTGCGTACGACCGCGCTTTCAAGACGGATCCGACGTCCGCCTATGGCGGCATCATCGCGTTCAATCGCAAGCTCACGGCTGACATCGCAAAGACGATCCTCGATCGCCAATTCGTCGAGCTGATCATCGCACCGGAGGTCGAAGCCGAGGCACTCGAGATCTGCAAGCGCCGCGAGAACGTGCGCGTGCTGGTGACCGACGGTCTCGCGCCCAGCAACGGCCGTTGCGAATACCGCAGCGTCGACGGCGGCCTGCTCGTGCAGACGCGCGATCAGGGCATGGTCGGCAAAGCCGACCTCAAGGTCGTCACCAAACGTCAGCCGACGCCCGCCGAGCTCGACGACCTGTTGTTCGCGTGGCAGGTGTGCAAGTACGTGAAGTCGAACGCGATCGTGTACGTGAAAGATCGCATGACTGTCGGCGTTGGCGCGGGCCAGATGAGCCGCGTCTATTCGAGCCGCATTGCCGCGATGAAGGCCAAGGACGAAGGCCTGGCCGTCGCCGGCGCAGTGATGGCCTCCGACGCATTCTTCCCGTTCCGCGACGGCCTCGACGTCGCCGCGGAATTCGGCATCAAGGCCGTGATCCAGCCCGGCGGCTCGATGCGCGACAACGAAGTCATCGCCGCCGCCGACGAGCACGGCATCGCGATGGTGCTCACGGGCATGCGGCACTTCAGGCACTGATGAAGGTTCTGATCCTCGGCGGCGGTGGACGCGAGCACGCGCTCGCATGGAAGGCTGCGCAGTCGCCGCGCGTGGATCAGGTTTACGTCGCGCCAGGCAACGCCGGCACGGCGCTCGAACCGCGCGTCGCGAACGTAGCGATTGCCGCCGACGACACCGCCGCACTGGTGGACTTCGCCCGTCGCGAGCGCATCGACCTGACTATCGTTGGACCGGAAACGCCGCTCGTCATCGGCGTGACCGACGCGTTCGAGGTCGCCGGACTGCGCTGCTTCGGCCCGCGCAAGCTCGCTGCGCGACTCGAAGGGTCCAAAGCCTTCACGAAAGACTTCCTCAGCCGTCACCGTATTCCGACTGCAGCCTACGCAACGTTCACGCAAGCGAACTTCGATGCAGCGTGGGTGCGCGCGCAACGCGCTCCGCTAGTCGTGAAAGCTGACGGCTTGGCTGCAGGCAAAGGCGTCATCATCTGCGAGACGACCGCCGAAGCGGTGAACGCCGCGCAGGCGATGTTCTCAGGTCAGTTCGGCACCGCCGGCAGCACGGTCGTGATCGAAGAATTCCTGCGTGGCGAGGAAGCGAGCTTCATCGCGATCGTCAGCGGCGAGCACATCCTGCCGCTCGCAACTTCACAGGATCACAAGCGCCGCGATGACGGCGACCGCGGCCCGAACACCGGCGGCATGGGCGCCTACTCGCCGGCACCGGTCGTCACAGACGAGATCCATCGCCGCGTGATGCGCGAAGTGATGCAGCCGACCGTGCGCGGCCTGATCGCAGACGGCACGCCCTACGTCGGCTTCCTGTACGCCGGCCTGATGATCGCGCCGGACGGTACGCCCAACGTGCTCGAATTCAATTGCCGCTTCGGCGATCCGGAGACGCAGCCGATCATGATGCGGCTCGCGTCGGATCTGACGTTGCTGTGCGAAGCCGCACTCGATGGCCGGCTGGATCGCACCGATGCGAAGTGGGACCCGCGGGCGGCGCTCGGCGTAGTGCTGGCCGCCGGCGGCTATCCGGACTCAGTACGCAAGGGCGATGAGATCCACGGCCTGGATGCAGCAGCCAAGCTTCCCGGCAAGGTATTCCACGCCGGCACGCAACTCGTGAACGGCAGGGTCACGACGAACGGTGGACGCGTGCTGTGCGCGGTCGGGATGGGCACGAGCGTTGGCGAAGCGCAGCGCGTTGCTTACGCGCTCTGCGACCAGATCCGCTGGGACAGCGTGCAATACCGCCGCGACATCGGCTACCGCGCCATCGAGAGAGAAAAGAAGTCAGGCTAAAGCCTGACCCACCGCAAGGCTGGTGGGTCAGGCTTTAGCCCTGACTCTTCTTCAAGTCCACTTCGAAACTCACCACGACGTTTCCCTGCGCGGTCTCGAACCCGTGCTCGATCCCTTCCTTGCTTGGCAACGTCTGCGCTAGCGCTTCCAGCTGCGAGCGCGGGATAGACACCCAGATCCCGGTCGGATCGCTTTCGAGCTGCCACTTCTCGAGCGCCGACGGCCGCACGTTCACCAGGAACCGACGATCGCGCGGCAAGCAGATTTCGAGCTCGATCGCGCGACCGGTGAGCAGCTGTTGCAGCTCCGCCGCAGTGGCCCGGCAACGAATGGCGTGGTCCGAGAACCGGACGTTCATTCAATCATCGTCGACGACGATGACGGCCGCGTGCGAGCGCTCGCCGAGCGTCACGCCCGAGGTCACAGGCTCGATCTCGACCAGGAAGACTTCCGTGTTTTCGACGATCGCATCGGACACGAGCGGAATCGTCAGCGTGGCCGTACGGCCACCGGCGGGAATCGTCTCCGTGCCCGGCCCGATGTTCGCAAAGTCACTGCCCGCCTCCGCCGAGTTGCTGCGCAGAATCCAGCGGAAGCTGACCGGGTTCCGCGTCGAGCCGTGACGTTCGACGACGATGCGCACGGAGCCGTCGCTCTCGGTCGCAACGTACGTGTCCTTGTCGAACTCGATCACATCCGGCTTCGAGCTGGCCTCCGCGTCCTGACGCGGCGCTGCTGCAGCGGGCTTCGCCGCCGCAACCTTCTTCGGCTCGGCGGACTGCGGTTGCGCCTTCGCAGACTTCTCGACTGTAGCTGGCGGAGTTGCGGCAGCTGCTGTCTTGTCGTCGGCCACGGCAGGCGCAGGCTCGCTCTCTGACCTCGGCGACGTGGCGGCCGGTGCCGCGGGTCGCGGAGCCGGCAACGGATGTTGCTCCAGGTAGACGAATCCCGCGGCAGCAGCGCCGACCAGCGCCAGGAACACGAGGAATCCAAACGCGCGCCGGCGCCATTTGCCGCCCGAGTCTTGCGGCACGAGCGCCTCGGGCGGCACGAATTTGTTGGGCGCCTCGGAACACCCCAGGCCCGCGAGCAGGTCGACGACATCGATCTTGCGTTCGCCACGACTCCACAACAGTGCGCGATTGAGCGCCAGCATCTGCTTGCGCGTCAGTCCCGGAATGTTGCGTGGACGCCGGCCATTTGCACGCGCCAGCACCGCCGATCTGCCGCCGAACGGATGCTCGCCGGACAGCAACTCGTACGCGATGCACGCGAGGCTGTAGACGTCGTCGCTCGGATGCGGCTCGCTGCCATTGACGCGTTCGACGCTGGCGTACGCCGGCGCGCTGATAGGCGTGGCATCGAATGCAGAGGCGCTGTGCAAGTCGAGCGGACGGTGGCGTGCAAAGCCGAAGTCGAGCACTCGCACTTCGCCGGTCGCCGTGATCATGACGTTGCGCGGCTTGAGGTCTGCGTGAACGAGGTCGCGCCGATGCGCATGCGCGAGCGCGGCGCCGACGCTGCTGATGAGAGCGAGTGCGTGCTGACGCTGCATCGGTCCGTGCAGGCGCGCCATCACGTCGGCGAGCAGCTCGCCTTGCAGCAGCTCCATCACGATGAAGTAAATGTCGCCGTCGCGGTCGAGATCGAACACGCTCACGATGTTCGGATGCGACAACGACTGCGCCTGATGGAACTCGCGCTCCAGCGCAGCGAGTGCCTCCGGCCGGTTGTGGTAGTCGAGCTTCAGAACCTTGACGGCGACGAACCGTGCGGTATCCGCAAGGTGCGCGCGATGCCGGTCGAGCGCGCGATACACGGTCCCGCTGCTGCCGCGACCGAGAATGGACAAGAGCTCGTAGCGATCGCGCAGCACGTCCTTCTGCTGCACTTCCCTGCGCGGCGGCGCGGCCTTCATCGATTCGCGTGCATGCGTCTTGCGCGCGGCCGCGTGCGCTTCCTCGCGCACGTCCGGCGGAGGCGGACGCGTGGCCGGCTCGAAATCGCGGCGGAACAGCGTGGGATCGACGAACGGCCGCTCGACGTCCTCCGTCTGCGGCGTTTCGTTTTCGGCGATGAGCTTGCGCCAGCGCGAGCCGGTCGTATCGAGCGTCGCCTCCTCGGGATCGCGCGGCGCGCCCGTCTGATTGGCGTTGCCGAACACGAGCTGCGCAATGTCGGCCTTCAGCGTGCGCGCGAGCGCGGCGTCGATCTTGCCGCGGCGCTGGTACTGGTCGAGCAAGGCGAGCGCGTCCCACGGCGCGTCCGAGTTACTCCGGCACACCGACAGAAACGACTGCTGCATGTCCGCACGGTCGCAGCGCCCGCCGGCATAGTCGTCGAGCCAGCTGGCAAGCACGCGACGCGCGTCGCCTTCGTCAGCTGATTCCTTGTCGATGGACACGCTCATGCCAGTAGGTTGATTTCCGGGCGGGTGATCGCGGCATGGCTCGGCTGCCTCAGAGCAGCGATTTTTCCATGCGGTAGTCGTCCATGACGAAGCCGTCCCCGATGTCCATCACCAGGTCCGCAGCGATCCGGAACCCTAGGCGCTCGTAGGATTTCACGGCCGGGTTCCCTTTGTTCACGGTCAGCCATAGCAGGTTGAGACCGCGGCGGCGGGCAAGCTGCTCAATGAACTCCATGCAAACCCTGCCGGTTCCCCGGCCGCGGGCGTCGCGTAACAGATACAACTTGCTCAGGAACAGGCTCCTGTTCGCTGGTTCGGACTGCACCGCGCAGTATCCGCCGATCTGCCCGTCCAGCTGGATTAAGAAATAGTCGTAGCCTTCGCGGACCTGCGCGGCCACGGCCGCGCTGCTCTGAAACTTGGCCACCATGTAGTCGACCTGTGCACGGCCGATCAGCGCCACGTAGTACTCGTACCAGATCTCGTGCGCAAGACCGGCAACTGCCTCGATCTGCTGTGACGTCGTAACCGGAACGAATTCGACGGACAGGTTCATAAGAGTCGGGCGCGGGCTGAGTGCGCAAACGCGAACGTTCGCGTCGTTATTTCCGGAGTTCCTGCTGCAGGCGCTGTTCATCCAGCGCTCCGCACCATTTCGCGACCACGACGGTCGCAACGCCGTTGCCGACAAGATTGGTCAACGCGCGCGCCTCCGACATGAACCGGTCGATGCCTAGGATGAGGGCTACGGCAGTCACGGGCAATGTACCAAGGGCTGATAGCGTCGCTGCCAAAACGATGAAGCCGCTGCCCGTGACCCCGGCAGCGCCCTTGGAAGTCAGCAATAGCACCGCCAGCAGCGTGAGCTGATCGAGCAGCGTCATGGGCGTATTGGTCGCCTGGGCGATGAATACGGCCGCCATCGTCAAATAAATCGACGTTCCGTCCAGGTTGAAGGAGTACCCGGTCGGGATCACCAGGCCGACGACCGGCTTGGCCGCGCCGGCGGCCTCCATCTTCGACAGCATCCGCGGCAGCACCGATTCGGACGAGGATGTGCCGAGCACGATCAGCAGCTCATCGCGCAGGTAGCGCACGAACCGGAAGATGCTGAAGCCGTGGGCGCGCGCGATCAGCCCGAGGACGACGAAGATGAAGATCAGGCAGGTCGCGTAGAAGCAGGCCATCAGCAGGCCGAGCGATTTGAGCGTGCCGAGCCCGTACTTGCCGATCGTGAATGCCATCGCGCCGAACGCGCCGATCGGCGCGAGCCGCATGATGAAGCCGACGATCCGGAACAGCACGTGCGACAGCCGATCGACGAGCTCATAGACCGGACGCGCGCGCTCGCCGACTGCATGCAACGCGAAGCCGAACAAAACCGAGAACAGCAGCACCTGCAGGATGTCGCCCTTGGTGAAGGCGTCGAAGATCGTCGTCGGGATGACGTTCAGCAGGAAGTCCTTGACGCTCTGCTCCTGGGCCGCGTGCGCGTACTGCTCGATCGATTTGGGGTCGAGCGTCGAGACGTCGACGTTCATGCCGGCGCCGGGCTTCACGACGTTGACGATCACCAGGCCGACGATCAGCGCCAGCGTGCTGACGACTTCGAAGTACACGAGCGCGAGCACGCCGGTCTTGCCGACTGCTTTCATGTTCTCCATGCCGGCGATGCCGGTCACGACCGTGCAGAAGATGATCGGCGCGATCATCATCTTGATGAGCTTGATGAAGCCGTCGCCGAGCGGCTTCATCTGCTCGCCCAGATGGGGCGCGAAGTAGCCGAGCAGCACGCCGATCGCGATGGCGATCAGGACCTGGAAGTACAGCGATCTGTGGAGCGGAGCGGACGGCGCGACGTTCTGCACGGGGGCTGTCTGCACGGGACTCTGCCTCGACTTTTTGTTGTCGGCGCCAAGGCTAGCATGAAGGTGTCAGGCTGAAGCCTGACCCACGAAGAACCGCAAACCCGCAGCTGTGGGTCAGGCTTTAGCCTGACTCTGCAGCCTGCATAGCGGTCAAACTGCCGCCGTCGCCCCCGGCGTGCCATTCACCCAGATGCGCCCTTCTCTCGCATCCATCCTGACCACCACGCCCAGCGGCCGGCGAAACTCCCTGCACTCCACCGGTAGGCGCGCGTCGGAAAAGTACGCCTTCGCCAGATCGATCACCGTCGCCGCCGGCCCTTCCATCGCCGGCTGCTGCGGCGTGTGGCCGAAGATGCTGACGCGCCAGCTCTGCTTGCGGGCGCCCGCCGAGCGCAGCTCCTTGCAGAAGCTGTCCATCAGCAGCAGGTCGGAGCTCAGCGTGTTGTCGGTCAGATCGACCGGCTCGATGCCGCTGGTCGCGACGTAGCGAAGATGCAGCAGGCCGCCCACGCCTTGCGTGTCATCGAACAGGCAGACGGCGAGCGCCGCTTGCAGCTCGGAGACGAGCAACAGGGGTTCGCGAGTGACTCGGTATGCATCCGGCTGCACCAGGATTTCCGGAGGGGATTGCACCATGCGGCCGGCATCATGCCGGGTCCCGTGAATGCAATAGTGTGGAGTCCATCACGGAATCGGCCCAAACGCCGTTGATTGCCCGGACCTGACACTTTTAGTTCGGCACTGTCATCGTTTGGCGACGTCGCGCGCGGCAACACGTGTGCCGCCGAAAGAAAGCGAGGCGGTCGCAATGAACACTTCGCGCAGAAAATGCAGCAGCGCCGCCGCGAAACTGAGCAACGCGACCACGAACGCGATCGCAATCGGCAGCGCGAGATCGATCTCGAGCAACGCGCTGACGAACAATGCAGCAACCACCAGCGAGACCAGCAAGCCGCACAACACGCACAACGCGATCGCGCGATTGATGAGCGTGGCACGGCGCGAGAGCACGCGCAGACGTCCGTGCAAGTCGTCCGCATGGTCGGCGGTTGCAGCAGGCAATCTGTCCTCCATCAGGCGCGCGCGGTCGATGATCCGCGCAATGCGGGTGGCGAGGACGTTGAGAGTGGTGGCGACTCCCGCAAGCAGGAATACTGGCGCGACCGCCGCCTGGATGACTGGGGCAACGCCGGCTACATGCAGAAGTCCATCCATGGCCGAACCTTACACGAGCCCTGCAACCCTTGGCAGGCAGGCCGCATCCAATCGACCATGAGCGATCGAACGAACAGCACGGGAACGGAGGATTTGCGATGAAAAGTTTGTGTCTGGCACTGCTGGCCTGTCTGCCGCTGGCGGCAGTGGCGAGCGACGGCAAGATTTCCAAGGTCAATGGCTCCGTGCGCGTCGAAGCAGGTCAGTCCGCGGGCGACGTCTCGACGGTCAACGGCTCGGTCACGATCGAGGAAGGTGCGACCGCGGCGAACGTCGACACCGTCAACGGCTCGATCACCATCGAGCGCAACGCGACGGTGCAGAAGGTCGAGAGCGTCAACGGCGGCATCTCGCTGGCCGCGGACGTGAAAGCGGCCAGCGTCGAAACGGTGAACGGCACGCTGAAGCTCGCGGCAAGCGCACAGGTCAGCGGCAGCGTTTCGGCGGTGAACGGCTCCGCGCAGCTCGCCAAGGGTGCGGACATCAAGGGCCAGCTGTCGAACGTGAACGGCAAGATGAACATCGACGCCGCGCACGTCGGCGGCGGACTGAAGACCGTCAACGGCGACATCCTGGTCGGGGCCGATTCGCGCGTCGAGGGCGGTATCCTGGTCGAGAAGCCGAACGCGAACTGGTTCAACAAGAGCAACCACAAGCCGCCGCGCATCGTCATCGGCCCGGGCGCCGTCGTCGAAGGCAAGCTGCGCTTCGAACACGAAGTGGAGCTGTTCGTCAGCGACCGCGCGAAGATCGGCGCCGTCGAGGGTGCCACCCCGCAGTCCTTCTCCGGCGACGCGCCGAAGTAGGCGCTACGCAGACCAGGCGAGAGCGGCGACGACTTCGGCGTGCAAGGCACGGTTGCCAGCGATGATGACTTCGCTGGCTCGATCCGCGGGGCGGCCGGACCAATCGGTGATCACGCCGCCGGCGCCCTGCACGATCGGGATCAGAGCTTGCACGTCCCAGGGCTTGAGACCGCCCTCGACGACGAGGTCGGCGCAGCCGGCAGCCACTAGGCACGGCGTGTAGCAGTCACCGCCGAAGCGCACCGAGCGTGCACGCGGCGCCAGGCGCGAGAAAGCCTGCTGATGAGCGGCGCCGGCGAACATCGTCGGATCGGTCGCGCAGATCGTCACATCGGCCAACCGTGTGTTGGCACGCGCACTGAGCCGCGTGGTCTCACTCCCCCGACGTAACTCAGCTCCCGCAGCAGATCCAAGGAACGTCTCGCCGGTGTACGGCTGCCGCATGATTCCCACGATCGGCGCCTTGCCATCGTTCAGCGCGATGAGCGTGCCCCAGTGGAGCTGGCCGAGCACGAACGCGCGCGTGCCGTCGATCGGATCGATCACCCACGTGTAGGAGCTGGTGCCAGCGTCGAGGCCGTGCTCCTCGCCGAGAATGCCGTGATCCGGATACACGCGGCGGATCTCACGCCGGATCGCTGCCTCCGCCTCGCGGTCCGCGACCGTCACGGGATCGTAGCCGCCGTCCTTGCTCTTGTTCTCCATGCCGATCGCGACGCGAAAGCGCGGCAGGATCTGCTCGCTCGCGAGATCGGCGAGATGCACCGCGAACTCAATGAACTCACGCACGGGTCATCGTCTCCTGTGGACCGCTGCTCATGATAAGACGACCGCGCTGCGCCCGCCGGGGCAATTGAAAACCGCTCGTCGATTCGGTAGACCAGCGCGCAGCCACGGAGAATCTACATGCCCGCCAAATTCGCCAAGACTCTCGGCCGCACGCTCGACGCCCGCCCCGATCGTCTCGACCTGCGCGATCGCGAGTACACGCCGAACGTGGTCTCTCTGCCGCAGCAATGGCCGGACGACGACGACATCCGCAGTCTGCTGCCGCGCTACTGCAAATCGGGACTGGTGCTCGATCAAGGCGAGGAAGGCGCGTGCACCGGCTTCGGCCTGGCATGCGTGGTCAACTATCTGCACTGGCGCGTCGCGCTGGGCGCGCCTAAAGCCCGCGTCCGCCAGCAGCCGGTCAGTCCGCGCATGCTGTATCACCTCGCGCGGTTCTACGACGAATGGCCGGGCGAGGATTACGACGGCTCGAGTTGCCGCGGCGCGCTGAAGGCATGGCACAAGCATGGCGTGTGCTCGGATGCGCTGTGGCCTTATCGCGATGCCGCCGGCCACGTGCGTTTTCTGAAGCCGCACGACACCTGGGCCGAGGACGCACTCACACGCCGGCTCGGCGTCTACTACCGCATCAATCGCTCATCGGTCGTCGACATGCAGGCGGCGATTCGCGAGATCGGCGCGATCTATGTCTCCGGCGACGTGCACGACGGCTGGGGTATCGAGGCACGCAAGAAGACCATCACCGGTCATGCGTCGCTGCCGGTGGTCAACCCGATCAAGAAGGCCGACTCGCTCGGCGGCCACGCGTTCGCGCTCGTCGGCTACAACAAGATTGGCTTCGTCGTGCAGAACTCGTGGGGCCTGGTCTGGGGCAACTGCGGCTTCGGCGTGCTGCCGTACGAAGATTGGGTCAAGCACGGCACCGACGCGTGGATCGCAGCACTCGGCGTACAGTCGGGTACCCAGAAAACTTCGAGCGTGCCGGTACCCTCGAAGGGACAAACCGTGATCGCGCGTGCCGGCTCGATCACGTTCACGTCGAGCTCCGCGACGCAGCCGCCGCCGAAGGTCAGCAAGGAAGTTGCGCGCTGGAGCGCCGAACAGGCGTATCAGCACACGGTCGTCATGGGCAACGACGGCGAGGTGATCAACCGCATCCTCACGTTCGAGAACGGCGCCACCTGCATGCGCGACGTCGTCTGCGACCAGCCGCTGCGCTTCTGGGGCAAAGGTGCGAAGCCGCGGCACATCGCGATCTACGCGCACGGCGGACTGAACTCGGAGGACGCGTCGGTGCAGCGCATTCAGACGCTCGCGCCGTATTTCAAAGCCAACGGCGTCTATCCCGTGTTCCTCACGTGGCGCACGGGGCCGACCGAGACGCTGGCCGGCATCCTCGACGACGAGCTGAAGAAAGTGCCGCGGCCCGAAGGCGACATCGGCGACCTGTTCGAGCGCGTCAAGGAAACTGCGGCGGAAGTGCTCGACCGCACCGTCGAAGTACTGGCGCGACCCGCCGCGAAGCCGATCTGGAGTCAGATGAAGCAGAACGCGGCGAGCGCAGTTGGAGAGAGTCGCGGCTGCACGATGCTGGCCGATGCGCTCGCGCAGCTGCAGAAGGACGCACCGCAAGCGGAGATTCACTTCGTCGGGCATTCGGCCGGCTCGATCATCCTCGGGCATCTGCTCGACCTGCTGCCCAAGCGCAATCTAAAGGTCGCGAGCTGTCACCTGTACGCGCCTGCGTGCACGGTGCGTTTCGCCCTGGAGCACTACGTGCCCGCGATGGAGAACGACCTGCTGGCGCGCAAGCGCTTCTTCATCCACCTGCTGTCCGATACGGTCGAGATCTGCGACACCGTGGGTCCGTATCGCAAATCGCTGCTGTATCTCGTGAGCCGCGCGCTCGAAAGCTGCCACAAGATGCCGATCCTCGGTCTCGAGCAGACGTTCGATGCGAAGGCCAACCCGAAATGGCATGAAGACGAGCTCGACGCCGTGAAGCGCTGGCAGAAGTTCTGGAGCGCGAGCGGCAACGGACTCGACGTGGTGAGCACCAAGCAGGTCTCGACCGGCTCGCTGGGTCGGCGCATCCGCGCGTGTCACGGCAGCTTCGACAACGACGCGGCAACGATCGAGACGACGCTCAAGCGGATCACGGGCGAGAAGCCCGCGTTCGCCGTGGAGTGGATCGACTACTGAGCTGCGTAGCGCGTGATGCCTGCGGCGGTCACGCGCTGCAGCCGCTTGGCGTGCACCAGGTACTCCAGGTGCGCGAGCGCTTCGCCGAACGCCAGGAACAGATGCATGCCTTTGAGCTCGCGACGGAACATCACGGGCAGAATCTCGGCAGCAGTTTTCGGCTCGCGACAGCGCTCCTGCACCTTTGCGAGTTGCTCCTCGTGATGCGAGGTCAGATCGTCGATGCGGTGTTGCAGCCCATAGAACGGCACGCCGTGCGACGGCAGCACCAGCGTCTCAGTCGATAGCCGGCGCAGCCGCTGCAGCGAATCCAGATACGAGCCGAGCGGATTCGCATCGGCAGTGTGAAATCCGTAGCTGATATTCGACGAGATCGACGGCAGCACTTGATCGCCGCTGATCAGCACGCGCGCGGCTGCGTTCGACAGACACAGATGGCCCTGCGCATGTCCATCGGTCTGCATTGCCAGCCACTCGTTGCCGGCCCAGCTCAACGTGTCGCCGTCGGCGACGTGGCGCTCCACCTTCGCCAGGCCGCTCGTCATGCGACCGAAGCGCTCCGGATTGAACATCGGCTGGACCTGCGCGACATCGCTCAGGCCGTGCGTCTGGAAGAACGATTCGACTTGCCCAGCTTGCGGCCTGCCCTTTCCGGTACTCATCACGCGCAACATGTCATCAGTGCCTGACGACATGAACACCGGCACGCGATAGCGCTCCTGCAACCACGCGGCTAGTCCGCTGTGATCCGGGTGAATGTGCGTGATGAACACCGCGCGCACCGGCTGCGTCGCGAACGTCTCGCGCTCGATCGACTCCCACGCCTCCTTGCCCATCTGCACGGCCATGCCGGTGTCGACGATCACGCAGCCGCCCTCGATCGCGACCAGCCACACGTTGATGTGATTGAGGTCCATGGGCAGCGGAATGCGCGCCCAGCGCACGCCCGGGGCGATCTCGACGCTCGAACCCGGCGCCGGCGGCGGAACGCTCACATACTTGAGGCGCTTGGGCGGGGATGCGAAGGCTTCACCCTCCGCCGTGACGGCGGGCGCGGCTGGCGAATTCTCGGATTTCATCGGTCGCGTATCATGCGGCGAAACGCCACCAAAGGTGAAATTCCGCCATGCGATCTGTGCTGCGACTCGTAACTCGTTTCCTTCTCGTCCTGGTGTGCGGCATGGGCACAGCGCTCGCCGCGCCGTCCGCCGCCGAGCGCGCGCTCGTGAAGCGCGTCCAGGCGCAGCAGGACAGCTCGATCGCGCTGCTGGAAGAGATCGTCAACATCAACAGCGGCACCATGAATTTCGCGGGCGTGCGCCGCGTCGCCGACGTGCTGCGGCCACGCTTCGAAGCGCTCGGATTCAAGGTGCGCTGGGAAGACGGCGCAGCGTTCGGGCGCGCCGGCCACTTGATCGCCGAGCATCCGGGCCGCGGCCGCCACGTGCTGCTGATCGGCCACCTCGACACCGTGTTCGAGCCGAATCATCCGTTCCAGCGCTTCCAGCGCGTCGATGCGCAGACGGTGAGCGGTCCGGGAACGTCCGACATGAAGGGCGGTCTCATCGTCGCGCTCGCGGCGCTCACCGCGCTGAAGGAGACGAAAGCGCTCGACGGCATGCACATCACGATGCTGATGATCGGCGACGAGGAGGATTCGGGCCGGCCGATCGAGGCCGCGCGCGCGTCGCTGGTGGCAGCCGCGAAGGCTGCCGACGTCGCAATCGGGCTGGAGAACGGCGCGGATGATCCGAAGACCGCGCTCACCGCGCGTCGCGGCTACACGGGCTGGCAGATCGACGTCAAAGCGCGCAGCGCGCACTCCTCGCAGATCTTCACCGACGAAGTCGGCGCCGGCGCGATCTACGAGCTCGCGCGCATCCTGCACACGTTCTACGACGAGCTGCACGGCGAAGAGCTGCTGACATTCAACCCGGGCTTGATCGCAGGCAGCACGCAGCTCAACTTCGATCCGAAGGTGTTGCACGCCGAAACGTTCGGCAAGGACAACATCGTCGCGCCGGTCGCAGTCGCAACCGGGGATCTGCGCACGATTTCGACTGAGCAGCTGGAGCGCACCAAGGAGCGCATGCGCAAGATCGTCGCGGCCAGCCTGCCGGGCGCAGCGTCGACGATCACGTTCAGCGACGGCGGCGTGCCGATGCCGCCGACCGACGGCAATCGCAAGTTGCTGTCGATGTACGACGCGGTCAGTCGCGATCTGGGATTCGGTCCCGTGACGGCCGTCGATCCGCGCCGCGCCGGCGCTGCAGACATTTCATACGCCGCACCCTACGTGGAGATGGCGATCGACGGCATCGGCCTGCTCGGCCACGGCAACCACACGCCTGACGAGGTCGCCGACCTGCGCACGTTCCCGATCCAGTCCGAGCGTCTCGCAGTGCTGTTACTACGCCTTAAATAGGCCATCCAACCGCCGCGCGGCGCCGCTGCCCGGAAACACCCGCGCTTCGATCCCGCTCTCGCCCGCACCGAGATGCGACGCGAGCACGCTCTTCATGATCGACCGCACGTCGAGCGTCGGCCGCAAGTCGCGTCCTTCATACAGCGCGCTGTTCGCGAGTCCCGGCCAATCTGCAACGACGCGTCCGCCCGCAACCGCGCCGCCGACGAGCAACGCGCACGTCGCTGTGCCGTGATCCGTGCCGCCCGTGCCGTTCACCGCAACGGTTCTGCCGAACTCCGTCACGACCAGGACCGCGCTGCGCTCCCACGCGCCAGCGAGCGATGTGCGCAGACTATTCAGCGACTCATCCAGCCCACGCAGACGATTCGCGAGTTGCCCGCGCTCGGCGCCTTGATTCGCGTGCGTATCCCAACCAGTCGCCTCCAGCACCGCGATGCGCGGACCATCAGCGGCTGCCAGAAATTTACCCGCCGCCGCTGCGACCGTGTTCAGCGCGTTGAGCGGATCGCGTCGGCCGCCGCCGCCCATTTTTCCGGCTTGGCCTTCGCCTTCACCGACGACACTGTCTGCGGCAAGCGCCGACTGGAGGCGACTCGCGAAGTACTCGTCGGTCGAATACAGATCGGCGATGCGTTGCAGAGTGTCGGAATCCGTCTCCTGCAGACGCGACGGCGCCCACGAACCGACGCGAGCATCACCGCGCAGTACCAGCGGCACGTTCTGCGCCAGCGCGAGTGCAACCCGATCGGTCGCGCGCTGCTTCGCCTCAGGCAGCAAAGGCAGCGCGCGATTCAACCAGCCATCGTGCGCGGACTTCGGCGTGCTCGTGCCGTTCTCCAGCAGATCCTGGCCGTCGAAATGCGAGCGCTCGCGATACGGCGATGCCACCGCGTGAAAGACGATCAGCTCCTTGGACTGGAAGCGCTCGTGCAACTGTGTCAGCGACGGATTCAGCGCGAACATTCCATCCAGCTTCAATTGCGGCGCCGTGATCGCGAGTGCGCCACGCTTCGCAGCGTAGGCACCGTCGCCGTAAGCGGGTACCGCTGCGAGTCCATCGAGCGCGCCTCGAAGTATCACGAGCACGAAACGCGCGTCGGTAGCGACGTCCGCAAAGACGCAGCGAGGCAACATGGCAGCTGCGCCAGCGGCCAGTGCTCCACTCATGAATGCGCGTCTGCTCGTCATGGGCGATCTCACCTACGCTGAAACTCAGGACTGGCAAGCAGCAGCGTGATGCCCTGCTCCGTGCTCGCAGCGCGCGTAATCGCAACTCGCGTGCGCTCGTTGAGCGCAGCACCGAGCGAGCGCTCTCCGAGACTCAGCGGCTGCTCGTGACTTGCGACGCGCGACGCGACCGACCCGGACCATTCGATGCGCTTGAGCAATGCGTCCGGCCCGTCCCATTGCGTCGCTGTATCGGGCCAGCCCGCCGGCGAGCCGGGCGTGTACGGGCGTTGTCCCAGCAGGTCGAAGGGCGCAGCAATCTGCCGCGGCTCGTACGGCACGAAATCGAGCGCACGGAACGTCGAGACCACCAGCTCGTGCGGTGTCTTGAATTTCGTTGCCGGGACCGCCCACGCGGCCGGCGTGTCGAGCACTGCTCGATGCACGGCCGGCAGGTCGCCGCCGCTGTCGAGAAATGTCTTGGCGATGTGATCGACCGCGTCGGCCGGCGGCTCGTCGGCGATGAAATGGCGCGCGAGCTTCGACGCAATGTGCCGCGCAGTCGCCGGATGCTTCGCGAGATCGGCGAGTACTGCACGCGGCTGCGCGATACCGGTCTGACTGTAGCGCTCGCCGAGGATCGTCTTGGCGCCAGGCTCGTGTGCACCGTCATGAAATGCGAATTTGCCGGGCGTGCCGCCGCCGGGAAATCGATCCGTACCGAGCGACCAACCGGTGAGTGCGCGCGCGAACGTCGTGACATCCTGCTGCGTGTAGCCGCCGTCGACGCCGAGCGTGTGCAGCTCGAGAATCTCGCGCGCGAGATTCTCATTGATGCCTAGCTTGCGATCGTTCTTCGCTGCGCGTCGGCCACGACGTTGTGCGAGCTGCGAGTCCGGTCCGATCGAAGCCTGGTTGTCCAGGTACAGGATCATCGCCGGATGCATCTCGACGGCGGTGAGCAGGTCGACGAAGCGTCCCGCAACGTGCGGCCGGATCGCTTCGTTCTCGAGCGCACCCGCGAGCGCCAGCACTTGCGGCTTGTCGGCGGAGACCGCGAAATGGTTGGTCCAGAAATGCACGAGCCGCTCGCGCAACGATTCCTCGGTGCGCACGGCGACGCGATAACGCGCGGCGACCTGATCGAGATAGTACGGAACGAGCTGCGCGCGCAGGCCGCCGAGCAGGCGCTTCGCGGCCTCGCCGTCCGACTTCGCGTCGTTGCGCTCGCGGCGCAGCTCGGAATAGCTCTTGAAGATCTCGGTCGAGGATGGCAAGCGACGGATGTCGTCGGGGACGGAGCGCGAGCCGCTGAGCTGCTGCTGCAGCCAGCCCCGCGGGTCGCTGCGGGCACGCTCGAGCTCGCCCGGGCGGGCGCCCAGGCCAAAGCGATTGGCCGCAGTGACGGCGTCGAGGGTCATACCCCCCAACAACGGATGAGCGGGATGGCGGTTGACTACGACCCGGTCAGCGGCTCGGAGACCAGCTCCGCTTCCGATTTCCGGGCGGCGAGCAGGTCGACGACGCGTTCGTCGCTGCGCAGGATGAAGCTGTTGCCCGTCTGCTGTTTCGCCAGCTTCTTGACGTGCGCCAGCAGATGCGCGACGGCATCGGCGCTGCCCGCACCAGTCGTCTGCGAATCCAGAGCGGCCACGGACACCGTCAGTAGCGGGAAGCTCTGCTTCTTGTCATCGCGATCGGACGAGGTGATCTGTCCGGCCGCCGCGTGCTCCGGCGAATAGAAGTTCGCGACGGTGGCGGTGAAGCGCTGAATGATGCGATTCACCCGCTCGCGCCAATCGGCCGAGCGCATCACCACGATGAAGTCGTCGCCGCCGACGTGCGCGACGAAATCGAGGCGCGCCGAGAACATGTTCTTCAGCAGGCCGGCCAGGTGCAGGATCACCTGGTCGCCTTGCGCGTAGCCGTAGACGTCGTTGTACGGCTTGAACGAATCCAGGTCGAAATACGCGACCACGAAGCGCTTGCGATTCTCCAGCAGGCGGTCGATACAACTGCGCAGCGCGGCGTTGCCCGGCAGCAGCGTCAGCGGATTGGAATGCTTGGCCGACTGCAGCTGCTGCTCGGTGATCAGGCGCAGCACGTCGATGGTCTGGCCGAGGCCGTGATAGCGGCCGTCCTTGGTGATCACGAACTCTTCGGTCAGCCGCGGCCGGCCCTTCTGCGTCACGAGCCGGCTCACCTGCTCGAGGCGCAGCTGACCGTCGACCAGCAGTGTCGGCGATTCCATGATCGCGGTTACCGGCTTCTTGTTGTAGATCTCGGGATGCAGCGGCTTGGCGAGCAGGTCGAACAGCTGCTCGCGGCGCACGACGCCGAGCGGACGACCGTCCTGCACGACCGGCAGCGTCAGATGATCCGGATGATCGCGGAACAGATCGGCGAGCTCGTGCACGCGCATGTCGGGCGCGACCGGCCGCACGTAGGCGGCGATGTGCTCAGCGCACAACGCCGTGTGCGTCACGATGGAGCGATCCAAAGATTCGAGCTGCTGCAGCGCTGCCATCGGTGCGACGTCGGGCCGCCCGAACAGGTTGCCCTGCAAGCGATCGATGCCTAGATCGACCAGCTCGCGACACTCGCGCTCGGTCTCGACGCCTTCGGCGATGACGCGGCAGCCCATGGCGCGGCCCATGTCGAGCATCGAGCGCACGAACTCGAGCTTGGTCTGATCGGAGTCGATGCCGCTGACGAAGTAGCGATCGATCTTCACGTAGTCGGGCTTGAGCTCCGACCACGTGCGCAAACCCGACGAGCCCGCGCCGAGATCGTCGATGGCGATCGCGCAACCGGCTTCGCGCAGCCGCTGCAGCGTCGAGCGCAACCGCGCGTAGTCGTCGAGCAGGCTTTCTTCGGTCAGCTCGATCACCAGGCGATTCGGCGGCATGCCCGCCTGCGTCGCGTAATCGAGGAAGCGCGTGGCGAACTGTGGCTCTTCGTAGACGGTGTCGGGCGAGACGTTGACGAACAGCAGCCCCGCGACGCGCGAGGCTGCATAGCGCTTGAATGCGCTCTGGATGCAGAGGAAGTCGAGCTCCAGCTTGCAGCCGTTCTTGCGCGCCGCCTCGAACAGATTCTGCGGCGAGTGCAGCCAGCTGTCGGACGGTCCCCGAGTCAGCGCCTCGAAGCCGCAGATGCCGCGCGAGCGTGGATCGACGATCGGCTGGAACAGGGTCGAAATGCGCCCCTCGCGCACCAGCTCGGTGAGCTCGTGCGTCGCGGCGTCGAGCCTGCGCAATCGCAGGGTCGGCGAGTCGGGGCGGGCTTCGGACATGCGCCAGCGGTACCCATCGACGGGGTTGTGGTCCAGCGCATTACGTTAATCGAGGAGCGCTCCGCGATCCGAGAAGCGCATCGCAACACTGAGGTGGAGCCTGACACAGACATCAGGCGGACACGGAGAGAATGTGACAGGGGTCACACGACCCCTGTACCTCTTACCGCTTCATCGCGTCGAAAAAGTCCGCGTTGGTCTTCGTGTCCTTCATCTTGTCGATGAGGAATTCGATCGACGCGAGCTCGTCCATCGGGTGCAAGAGCTTGCGCAGGATCCAGATCTTCTGCAGCTCTTCCTGCGAGGTGATCAGCTCTTCGCGGCGCGTGCCGGAACGGTTGATGTTCACCGCCGGGAACACGCGCTTCTCCGACACGCGGCGATCCAGGTGGATTTCCGAGTTGCCGGTGCCCTTGAACTCTTCGTAGATCACGTCGTCCATGCGCGAACCGGTGTCGATGAGCGCCGTCGCCAGGATCGTCAGCGAGCCGCCTTCTTCGATGTTGCGGGCTGCGCCGAAGAAGCGCTTCGGACGCTGCAGGGCGTTCGCGTCGACACCGCCGGTGAGCACCTTGCCGGAGCTCGGCACGACAGTGTTGTAGGCGCGCGCGAGGCGCGTGATCGAATCGAGCAGGATCACGACGTCGCGCTTGTGCTCGACCAGTCGCTTCGCCTTCTCGATCACCATCTCGGCGACCTGCACGTGGCGCGTGGCCGGCTCGTCGAACGTCGAGGACACGACCTCGCCGCGCACGGTGCGCGCCATCTCGGTCACTTCTTCGGGACGCTCGTCGATCAGCAGCACGATCAAATACACATCGGGATGATTCGAGGTAATCGAGGTCGCGATGTTCTGCAGCAGCATCGTCTTACCGGCTTTCGGCGGCGAGATGATCAGGCCGCGCTGGCCTTTGCCGATGGGCGCGACCAGGTCGATGATGCGTGCGGTCAGGTCCTCGCTCGAGCCGTTGCCGCGCTCCAGCTTCAGACGCTTGGTCGGATGCAGCGGCGTCAGGTTCTCGAACAGAACCTTGTGGCGCGCGCCTTCCGGCGAATCGAAGTTGATCTCGCCGACCTTCAGCAGTGCGAAGTAGCGCTCGCCGTCCTTCGGCGGACGGATCAGGCCGGAGATCGAGTCGCCGGTGCGCAGGTTGAAGCGGCGGATCTGGCTCGGGCTGACGTAGATGTCGTCCGGGCCGGCCAGGTACGAGCTGTCGGAGGAGCGCAGGAAGCCGAAGCCGTCCTGCAGGATCTCCAACACGCCGTCGCCGTAAATGTCCTCGCCGCTGCGCGCATGCGCCTTGAGGATAGAGAAGATGATGTCCTGCTTGCGCGAGCGGGCCAGATTCTCCAGCCCCATCTTGGTCGCGATCTCGACCAGCTCGGACACCGGTTTGAGCTTGAGCTGCGTCAAGTTCATCGACTGACGCGATGCTGCGAGCTCAGTTGGGGAAATGATGCCTACGTCGTCGGCGTCGAAGTCATCGGGTGGCAGATCGTCGTGCATCTGCCGATGGTTGCCGCCGCGGTCGCGGTTGCCGTCGTTGCCACGATTGGGCCGACCACCGCCGCCGCCACCTTTGCCCGGGCGGTTACGGGCTTGATTACCTAAATAGCCTCTCACAGCTTGCTGTCCAGAAATGCGACCAGGTCTGATTTACGGGGGGCTCCGACCTTCTGGCCTTCGACCTGGCCGTTCTTGAAGAGGATGAGGGTCGGGATGCTGCGCACGTTGAAGCGCTGCGATGTCTTGGGGTTTTCGTCGACGTTGAGCTTCACGATCGTGAGCTTGTCGCGATACTCCTCGGCGAGATCGTTCAGCATGGGGGCGATCGCCTTGCAGGGGCCGCACCACTCCGCCCAGAAGTCGATCAGCACCGGGCGGGGTGCCTTCAGCACGTCCTGCTCGAAGCTGGTGTCGCTGATGTGCACGATCTTTTCACTCGTCGCCAAGCAAAGTCTCCTGTGAAGTAAGTGTGCTCGCCCGATCGTGGCCGAGCTGCAAAGCGGTCAATGCAGTTAAGTGCTCAAGGGAAGGAACCCGATGCAAAACCGAAGTGACTCGTCAGTCGTGCTCGGGCACAATGCGGTGGTCTTAAGGCTGGTCAGCCTCCGTCAAAACTCTCTATCGAGCTCAGACATCAAACATCTATTCGACATGGCACCCCACATGGCACGCCGGCGGGGGTCTTTCTACGAGGAGCTTGGAGCCGGTGATCCGGTCGGGGCGGGAGCGGAGACTTCCGCTGCGTTGGGGCTTATTAGAACCGCAGGCATGGCAATTTGCAAGCGGGCCCCAACTGAATCCTGGCTCAAATTTCCTCTCGCGTCTCTCATCACGAATGGCTGATTCGCATTTAACAGAGCTGTCCTTCTCCAGTCTTCACCTGCCGGAAACGCTGCAGAAGGGACTGGCCGACGCCTCGTTCGAACGCTGCACGCCGATTCAGGCGCAGACGCTGCCGCAAGCGTTGGCCGGGCTCGACGTAGCCGGCCAGGCACAAACAGGTACCGGAAAAACCGCGGCATTTCTCGTCGCGATGTATGCGCGGCTGATCCGCGCGGAGCCGCCGGTGTCGCGCAGCCTCAACGCGCCACGCGCGCTGATCGTTGCTCCAACGCGCGAGCTGGCAGTGCAGATCCATCGCGACGCCGAGGTGCTCGGCTCGCACACCGGTCTGAAGCTGGGGCTCGCGTTCGGCGGCGTCGACTACGACAAGCAGCGCCACGTGCTCGAGCAGGGCGTGGACGTCCTGATCGGCACGCCGGGACGCATCATCGATTTCGCCAAGCAGCGCGTGTTCGACCTGCGCGCCGTGCAGGTGCTGGTGCTCGACGAGGCCGATCGCATGTTCGATCTCGGCTTCATCAGCGACATCCGCTGGATCCTGCGGCGGCTGCCCGCGCCCGAGCAGCGCCTCAACATGCTGTTCTCGGCGACGCTGTCGCACCGGGTGCTGGAGCTCGCCTACGAGCACATGAACGACCCGACGCTGGTGCGCATCGAGCCGGACAAGATGACCGTCGACCGCGTCCGTCAGGTGATCTACTACCCGTCGAACGACGAAAAACCGCGCCTGCTGGTCGGATTGCTCAAGCACATGGATCCGCGCCGGAGCATGGTGTTCGTCAACACGCGGCGCGCGGCCGAACAGATCGAGCAGATGCTGCGCGGCAATCAGATCAACGCGGAGGCCATCTCCGGCGACGTGCCCCAGCGCAAGCGCCTGCGCATGCTGCGCGACTTCCACGAGGGGACGCTGGCGGTGCTGATCGGCACTGACGTCGCGTCGCGTGGCCTGCATATTCCGGACGTCAGCCACGTTTTCAACTATGACCTGCCGCAGGATCCTGAAGATTACGTGCATCGCATCGGTCGCACGGCACGCGCCGGCGCGGAAGGCGATGCGATCAGCTTCGGTTGCGAGGAGTACGTGATCTCGCTGCCGGACATCGAGGCGTATATCGGGCGCAAGATTCCTGTCGCGCCGGTGCCGCAGGACATGCTGCCGGAGATCGTCGCGCCCGCGCCGGTGCGCCGATTCGGCGGACGCGGCCGGCCGAACGACAACGGTCATCGCGGCGGCGGACGCCGTGGCGGCCCGCGTCGCGATGGCGGCCCGCGTCGCGATGGCGGCTCACGACCTCCCCGGCCGCCGCGAGCCGAGCGCCCTGCCGCCGCCCCGAGCGGTAACGCTCAGCAGAAGCCGGAAGGTGGGGCCGCGGCGGATCCAAACAAGAGACGGCGCCGTCGGCGTCGCGGCCGACGTCCCGGCGAAGGCGCGCCGGCAAATCCCGAGAACTAGAGCAGCTCTTCGATCCGCTCGACGGTTGCGAAGTCCGCTATCGCGCGCGCGTGCTGGGTCGAGTCCGGCCGCGAGATCGCGAAAATCTGTCCGATGCCGTGAGTCCGCGCTGCATTCAGCACGGGAATGCTGTCGTCGACGAACAGGCAGCGCGCCGGATCGAACGCCAGCTCCGCCTGCAGCAGCGGCCAGAATTCCGGGTGCTCCTTCGGCACGCCGAGATCGTGCGAGCTGACGATGCGCCGGAAGTAGCGCAGCAGCCCGGTCTGCTCGGCCTTGATTTCGAGCACGCCGCGATGCGCGTTGGTGACCAGGACCGGATCGCGGGCGCGCGCGTGCAGTTGCTGCAGGAATCGTTCGGCGCCCGGAAGAAACCTTACGTGCACGCGCTCGGCGCGTTTCAGCTCGGCGATATCCAGTGACAGTTCGCGGGTCCAGAAGTCGATGCAGTACCAGTCGAGCGTCCCCTGCTTGGCGACGAACAGCGGCGCAAGTTTCGCGCGCGCTGCCTCGACCGACAGCTGGTGCTGTCGCGCGTAGCGCTCCGGCAGCACTTCCAGCCAGAAGTAGTTGTCGAAGCGCAGATCCAGGAGCGTGCCGTCCATGTCGAGCAGCACGGTGTCGATGTCATCCCAGCGGGGCAGCATGCGCCGTATCATACGGGCACTACGGTGAGGTTTTTGCATGCAGCTGAGCTGGGGTCTGCTGGCGTTGATACTGCTGGGAGCGGCGGTCCTGTGGTTCTGGCAGGACAGCCTGGCTGCGCGCGAGAGCGCGAACGCCGCGGCGAAGGAAGCCTGCACCCGCCTCGGCCTGCAGTTTCTCGACGGCACGGTCGCGTTCGCCCGGCTCGCGCTCGTCCGCGTCGACGGCGGCTTCCTGCAACTTCGCCGCACTTATGTCTTCGACTACACGGCGACGAGCATCGAGCGACGCCAGGGTTTCGTGCTGCTCACCGGCCGGCGGGTCGAGTCGATCGGCTACGCACCGGGCGAGACGCACACGGACGCGGCCCTCGTCCGGCCCGAGTCGGTCGCGCCGCGCAGCAACGGGCACGACGGGGACAAGAACGTGCTGCAACTCAGCGACTGGCGCGAGCGACAGAGGCCGGAGAATGAGGGCCATTGAGCGCTCGCCAGGCATGGCCATGTTGCGTAAAGTACCCGGCGATGACCGAATCGGAAAACAAGGTCGAGACCGAGACGTTCCGACGGCTGGAGCGGCTGAGGGAGCTGCGCATCGAGCATCGTGATCTCGACGATGTCATCAACCGGCTGCAGATGGACCTGTACGTCAACGAAGTGCAACTGCGACGCCTCAAGAAACGCAAGTTGATGTTGAAGGATCAGATCGCGCGCCTGGAAAGCGAGCTGATCCCCGACCTCAACGCATAACGCCAGCACACTACCGAAGATGCAGGAACTGCTGCGAAACGTGGGCCGCCAGCTCGAGGCGCTGCTGACCCCATCGTCGCTCCTGCAGATCGCGGCCATCCTGGTCGCAGTGCTGCTGGCACTGTGGTTCGGGCGCTCCGTGCGCGGCACCGAGCGAGCCAAGGCTGCAATCGTCCAGCGCGGCTTCCAGGCGCGCGTCACCGAAGCAATCCTCATCGTCAGCGCGCACATCGCCGCGCTGGTGATGATCGCCGCGTTCGGCGGCGTGCTGCATGCGATCAAAGCCGAGAGTCACCTGGTCGACCTCGCGATCACGCTCGCCGGGCTGATGCTGCTGATCCGCCTCGCCGTCTACATCGTGCGCATCTCGCTCGGCAATCGCACCAAGGGCTGGGGCGACACGATCACGTTCGTGGTGTGGGGCGTGCTCGCGTTGCACGTGCTCGGCTGGTTCGATCCGCTGGTGCAGGCGCTCGACAGCGTCGGCATCAACGCCGGCAAGGGCAAGATCACGCTGTGGTCGGTGCTGAAGATCCTGTTCACGGTCGGCGCCTTCATGCTGGTCGCGATCTGGATCGCGCGCTGGGCCGAGCGGCGGTTGATGGCGATGCAGGGCCTGGCGCTGTCGATGCGCATCGGCATCGCGAAATTCGCGCAGGCATTCCTGATCGGCCTGTCGATCCTGCTGGGCCTGAACGCCTCCGGCCTCGATCTCACCACGCTCAACGTGCTCACCGGCGCGATCGGTATCGGTCTCGGCTTCGGCCTGCAGGCGATCGCGGCGAACTTCGTCAGCGGCTTCGTGCTGTTGATGGACCGCTCGATCAAGCCCGGCGACGTCATCAGCTTCACCGGCACGACCGGCACGACGACCGAAGGCTTCGGCTGGGTGCAGGAACTGCGCGGCCGCTACGTGGTGGTGCGCGATCGCGACGGCGTCGAGACGCTGGTGCCGAACCAGCACCTGATCACGAATCCCGTCATCAACTGGAGCTACACCGATCCGCGCGTGCGCCTGAAGCTGCCGGTGCGCGTCAGCTACGACTGCGATCCGGAAAAAGCACTCGCGATCTTGTTGAAAGCCGCCGAAGGTCAGCCGCGCATCCTGCGCGAGCCGGCGCCGGTGTCGCGCATGATGGGGTTCAACGACTACGGCTTCGACCTGGAGCTGCGCTTCTGGATCTCCGATCCGCAGGAAGGCGTGAACAACGTGCGCTCGGACGTGAACCGCCAGATCTGGCGGCTGTTCCAGGAGAACGGCATCAAGATTCCGGTCGCACAACGCGAGATCTCGGTGCACATGAGCGATCGCAGCCCGATCGCCCGCGACGTGTGACTGTGACGGCACCCATCCCCGACGAGGCGATCGAGCTGCGCTTCATCCGCTCCGGCGGACCGGGCGGCCAGAACGTCAACAAAGTTGCAAGCGCCGTGCAGCTCCGCTGCGACCTCAAGGCGTGGCCGGCCCTGCCCGAGCGCGTGCGCCAGCGACTGCGCACACTCGCTGGTCGACGTCTCACAGACGACGACGTGATCGTGATCACTGCGCAGCGCTTTCGCACGCAGGAACACAACCGGCGCGATGCGCTGGAGCGATTGTCGGAAATGGTCGAGCAAGCACGCATCGAACCGAAGGTGCGTCGCGCGACGAAACCGACGCGCGCGTCAAAGCAGCGACGGCTGGAGCACAAGCAGCAGCGCGGCCAGGTAAAGCGCACGCGCGGCGCAGTCAAAGATTACGACTAGAGCGCAATGGAAATTCCCAGCCGCAACTGCGAATCCAGCTTGCGGTTGTAGTCGAGCAGGCTCTCGCCGTAGCCATTGAAGTACTGCAGCATCAGCCATCCCGTCAGATCGCCACCGCTCAACTTCGACAACGGATACGAAGCGTTCAGCTCGATGCTGCCGAAATTACTGCGCGTCCCCTTGCGCAGCACGCCCCAGAAATCCAATCCGCCCTTGCTGCCAATGCCCGCCAGCCAGTCGACGTAACCGCGGTAGTCATCGATGTCCGGGTTATCGCTGTCCGCAATGTAGTTGTGAATCAGCGGCGCGAAGTAGGCGCGCAGCCCGTCCGGATCGCCGAACGTGAGTGTCGGCCGCGCGTAGAGCATGTTGTAGCTGCGCGAAGCGTCGCCGTCCTTGCCGTTCGACTCGTGGCCGAAGCCGCTCTCCACGCCGACGCGCAGGTTGCCATCGAGAAAGCGCGCGAGATCGTAGTTCGCGTAGAACAGTCGCGGCCGATAGCTGGAATCCGTGAACGGTTTCGACAGATCGCCCAGATCCCACAGCGAGGTCTGCGAGAACGACAGATACAGATCGTCGATCCACGGCAGACGCCGCGCCAGTCGCCCGTAGTTGTCGAACAGGCGGAAGCGCAGGCTGATCTGGAACTTCGCATTCAGTCCGCCGTCGCCGCCCACGATGAAGTACACGGGCTCATAGACGGACACGGCGAGCGGCGGCGGCTTGTCGATGAGTGCGGTACCGTTCGAATCGCCGGGCGGCGCGACCGGCGCGTTCCACGTCGCACTCGATGACGTATCGCGCGGCGTAACCTGCACCGCGACGCGATTGGTGCTGAGACCCGTAAGAGTCAGCGTCGCGGTTTCCGTCACACCCTCCGGAACGCTGCCACGCAACGAGACTTTGAGGAACTGCCGCGGCGGCACCTCGAATTCACCGCTGCGATCGGGCTTGAGATCGAGCGTAGCGACGGCGCTCACGGTCTCGAGTCGCGCGTGCAGCGAGGCTGGCAGCTCGATGTGCAGCGGCGCATCGCTCTCATTCAGAATCGCGAGATCCGCGCGCAGCGGCGCTCCGGCAACTGCGGCGCCGTCGGGCACGGAGAGAATGTATTCGGCGTGCGCGGCGTGGACAGCCGCGAGCAACGTCGCAGCCGCGAGCAGGCGAATGATCGTCATGAATTGCCTCAACGGTGCGTGACTTGCAGCACGCTGTTGCGGATCTGCTCGTGCAGCACCAGCTGCGCATCGTCCGCGACGGCTGGCAGCATGTCTGTGTACGTCAGCCGGCCTTCGGCGCTCACGCCGAGCACGTTGCGATTGCGTAGCAGATCGATGAAGTTCTTGAACAACGTCTTGTCGAAGAATTCCGGCGAGTTCAACTCGTACAGCAGCGACATGCGCTGCGCCATCAGCTGACACTGCGATTCGAGGACGTCCTGACTGATGCGGCCGCTGCCCGATTTCAGCAGCACCGAGATCACCAGGTAGTAGCGCTCGATGATCGGCACCGTCACGTGCGCGAGCACCGACAACTGCACGGCTTCGGTCGAACCCGTCGGCGGCCGGCGCCATTGCGTGCCGCCGTCGACCGACTCGAGCAGACCGTGATTCGCCATGTCGTCGAGCGTTTCAAGTACCGCACTGGTGACTTCGTCTTCGCGCCAGCGCAGGAACAGCTCGTCGTGCATGTACGGATAGATGCGCCACATCAGGCGCTGGATGTCCTCGGTACGCATCGTGCGATTGTTGAGGAAGCAGCAGGCGACCAGCGACGGCAACGCCATCAGGTGCAGCACGTTGTTGCGGAAGTAGGTCAGGAGAACCGAGTTCTCTTCCGTCATCTGCAGCACGTCACCGAGCGGATG
>Ga0070664_100000265_pt1 | contig 37798 bp, 19 predicted proteins | sample KBSC73metaG_FD_65863 | JGI IMG/M metagenome (GOLD analysis project Ga0070664, IMG submission 65863) | Corn rhizosphere microbial communities from Kellogg Biological Station, Michigan, USA - KBS C7-3 metaG | ecosystem: Host-associated > Plants > Roots > Rhizosphere > Soil ... | reverse complement strand
GACGGCAAGAGATTGCTGCGTGTCTTGCCAGTCGATGTAGTAGAGAGCTGCCTCATAGGTGACGGTTCCTGCCGCCGTGTTGCCCTTTGCGCCGACTTCATAGTTGCGCAGCGTATCCGGCTTCACCGGCGGAAAATTGAGCAGTGTCTTTGCCAGCAGAAACTGATCGAAGCCGCTGCGAAAACCCTCGCCGTAGGAAACGTAAAGCGTGTTCTCATCCGACGGATGCCACGACAGCACGAGACGCGGCGTCGTGGCGTTGAAGTTCGGATTCACGCGCTGCGCAGGCGGCGCATCGGGCGGGCCCTCCTGGCTCTTGAGGTCGTCCTCGAAATACCGCAAGCCTGCCGTTACTTCGAACTTGCCGTCGGCAAGCACCCGCGTCACTTCGCCGAACAGCGCGCTCGAATGCGAGCTGTCGAGCCACTCGTACGGAGCGATCTGAGCCGCGCCGGGTGCCGTGGTGAAATATTGAAAGGTGCGATCGTCGACCTCGCGATAGATGCCACCGATCGACCAGCGCCATGGTCCGTCCTCGTCCGAGCTGAGCGTCAATTCTTCTGCAAATACTTCGGACTCGAGACCGGAGAAGATCAGAGTTCCGGCGAAATCAACATAGCCGCCCGTCGTATAGTCGAGCTGGCTCGTCGCGCTGTTGATCGAGAACCCGCCGAAATCGTATCCGACCGTAAAGCTGTAGGCGTCATAATCGGTGTCGATCGCCTCCGTATCCGAGTACGGGTTGCGTCGATCGTCATCCCCACGAGAGGGCCCACCATAGTCGGCGCGCGAAAGCCAGGCAGACAAGCCGAGCGAAAGCGCATCAACCGGCTGGGCATCCACCTTCAGGCGCGCGGTACGGATTTCGGCATCGTTGAAGTCCTTCCTTGCGGGCTTGTCGATCCAGCCGCTGAGGTCCTGGTAGCCGAGCACCGCCCGGGCCGCCAGTTTCCCGTCGACGAGCGGAACATTCAGCGCCATGTCGCCCCGATAGTTCTCACCTCCGTCTTCGGTCGAGGACGCAGACGTGCGTGCCTTGAATTCGAACCGGTCCAAGTCGGCGTTTTTCGTGAGAACTCGCATCACGCCGTTCAGCGCGCTTGCGCCGTAAAGCGTTCCTTGTGGGCCACGCAGCACTTCGACGCGATCGAGATCGTAGGCACTCGAATCCGGCGCAATCGCTGATTTGACGAAGCCGAAGGGAATCGAATCGAGGTAGTAACCGATGGGACTCGCGCCGAAGAACAGCGCACCGGCCGCGGTCACTCCACGCACGGTCAGTTGCGTCCCGCTACCCTGCACTGCCGGGAGGCTGCTGACGCCCGGTACTTGATTGAGTACCTCGATGACACCCTCGGCCGTTGACTTGTCCATGGCCGGCCCGCCGACCACCGAGATCGCGATCGGCACCTCCTGCAGTCGTTCCTCGCGTCTCTGTGCCGTTACCAGGACTTCCTCCAGCGTTCGACTGTCGCGAGGCTGGTCCTGTGCCATCGACACAGAGGACAGACAGGAGGCGGAGACCGCCAGCAACATGGAGGCATGACGCCGCCGACGTCGGACCTCTGCACACGTTCGCACCACTGCGCTCATGACTCTGCCCCTCGATCTTGTGGTTGTTGAGATTGCACGCATATCGGAAAACGTCTGGAAGCTCGTAGTGCAAGACGGGTTGTGAAATGCATGTGATCCCCCGCGGCGCGTCTGACGCGCGCCGATGCGCTCATCTCATTACAAGTGAGGGCTCGGACGTCCGTGTCGTCCGGTCATGCATTTAGTTGGGTATACGCGGTCGAATATCGCTCGCACTTTGCGCAAGCAATGGCGACACTAGCGAGCAGCAAGCTCGCCGCTCCGGCGAGACACGGGTCGATACGATGTCTGAGCCATCGCAGGATCAGCGGCTCGCGCAACCGACAACGCACATTGACCGCGACGGCACGGTTCACGTCCACGGGCTGAGGCTGCCGCCTTCAGGCTTGTGGAGCGCCGAGTACCGCGCTTTTCATACCAGTTGCGCAGCGGCGAAGCCGGCGACCGAATTCCCCGCCCCCGCGCGCAACGCTCCGAAGTCCGAGTGGGATCGCTTCGACAGCTGGTGGGAGCAACGAACCAACGTCGTTCTGCTGAAAAAAGTGCGCTCACGGTACCCGGTCGAGGTATCGGAGAAGACGATTGCCGGCGTTCGTGTCGCAGTGATCGAGCCGAAGCAGGGACCAGCGAAACGCAACGAGCGACGCGTACTCGTCAATCTGCGGGGCGGCGGGTTCGTCTACAACCGCGGTCTGAGCTTTGGGCAGATCGAATCGATCCCCGTCGCGGCGATCGGCGGATTCAGGATCGTGACGCTCGACTATCGACAGGCGCCGTTCCATTCCTTCCCGGCAGCGAGTGAAGACGTCGCCGCTGTCTATAGCGAGCTCCTCCGGGAGCATTCGCCCGAGACGATCGGCATCTTTGGCTCATCCGCGGGCGGCACCCTGGTTGCGCAAAGCGTCGCCTGGCTGCATGCGGCGGGGCTGCCACGCCCCGGGGCGATTGCGATCAGCGGAATTGCGCCAATGCCATGCTGCGATCGCCCGCCTTGGGGCGACGGTTGGGGTGACTCGGGTGTTTGGTTTTCGGGGTTGCTGCCGAAGAACGAGATGTCACCGTTCGATACGGCCTCCTGGGAGCCGGTGCTCTGGTATATGACAGGCGCCAGCACAGACGACCCACTTGCATATCCTGGCGGATCGGATGCCGTGCTAGCCAGATTTCCACCGACCCTGCTGTTGAGCGGCACCCGTGATTTCGCCGTGAGTTCCGTAGTGTTCAGTCACGCGCGCCTGCTGAAGCTCGGTGTCGACGCGTCGCTATACATCATGGAGGGCGCGGGGCATCTCGCGCACGTCGTCGCAGCCGGGACACCCGAAGCTCACGATGCACAGACCTGCATCGCTAACTGGTTCGACAGCAGGCTCGGCACTTAGCCCAATTCCTCGGTGACAGTGCGGAGCGCGGGCCGGGCTCCAAGTCTCTGTTATTCGTGCGCTTCGCTGTGGCAGCGCGGGCGCGATCGTCTGCGAGAGGATGTCTCGGCTAGTGTCCGTGCATGGAAAGCGAACCTACGGATGTGCGTCGCACGAATGCTGGTGACGGGGACACATTGCACGCGGGCACGGAGCAGACGCTCGCCGCACTGTGGAGCGAAGTTCTCCAGATGCAGCAGCAGCCCAGCCCCATCGAGGACTTCTTCGACCTCGGCGGCAGCTCGATGAGCATGACCATGCTCGAGTTCAGAATCGCGGAGGAGTTCGGCGTCGAACTTCCGACCGGAGCTGTGCTGGGCGCCTCAACCATTCGCGAGCTTGCAATGCTGATCGACTCGCAACGCACGGGGTCTGACGCAGCATAGGGATGACCTCTCAGCGCTTGCAGGATGCCGCGATGTCGCCAGCGAATATCGGGACGCGCCACGCAGCGCAACTACCGACGAACGCGCCGCTTCAGCCAAGAGCACAAGACGCGTTGATCCCGCTGTCGGGATCGCAACGACGTTTGTGGAGCTACGCGTTTGCGAATGGACATCGCAGCGTCGGCGCCGTGGCCTCCGCCACCCGCGTGCTCGGATCGCTGGATGTCGGGAAGTTGCGGGCGGCCGTCGGTGGCGTCGTCGAGCGGCACGAGTCGCTCCGCACACGAGTGGTCGGGTTCGACATCGAAGCCAGGCACGCGATCGATGCAGCGCAGGGTTTTGAGCTCGAGCATTTCAATCTTGCCGGTTTGGTGCCGGCAAGAGCTGTCACCGAAGCTCGGCAGATCGCTGAAGAGTACGCCGAGCAACCCGTGGACCCTGCGAAGGGCCCGCTGTTCAGGGCGGCACTGCTAACTCTCGGCGAATCTGACCATGTGCTGGTCACAGTTGCCGATCATCTGATCTCCGACGCGGCATCGGCCGGAATAATCACGGACGAGGTATGGGCTGCTTATCGCAACTCGGAAAACGCCGAGCTGTTGCCAGCTCCTCGTGTGCAATTCGCAGACTACGTCGTCTGGCAATCGCGCACGTACGATTCATGGCTAACCCAGCACGGCGCCTACTGGCGCGACCGCCTTCGTGGCGCATCGGCCACCCGCTTGCCCCGCGACTTCGCAACTGACGCAGTTCCAGCTCGCACCGCCGCCCTATTCACAATTCCTTTCGGGAAAAAACTGACAGCCGTGCTGCGCGCATTAGCCGTGGCGCGCGAAATCCGTCTGCCGATTGCGGTGCTCGCGCTGCATGCGTGCGCCATGTCACGCTGGTGCGACCAGCGCGACCTGTGCGTGTCGTTTGCCTCACATGGCCGCCACATTCACCCCGAGCTCAAGGGGATGGTTGGACTGCTGGCAAGCTTCCCTCACCTGCGCATCGAGATCGCTGCGCGCGACGACTTCATTACCCTGCTTGAACGCGTACGCCATGAGGTCGAGCTCGCGTTCGCTCACTTCGACTTCGATCGAGCACTGGAGTTGAATCCCGGATGCGGCGAATCGGATATCGGTTTCAACTGGACGGCACCCGAAGCCCTGCGCAATCCGGCCGGGACGGTGCGACCCGCGCAGGACACGCTCGTGTTGCGACCGTTTCCACTGCGGCTGTCCTGGCTCGGCAAGCTGTTTGTCTTCTACAGCAATACTCCCGCGGGCATCGTGGCCAGCGTTACGTATCGATCTGACCTGTTTGCGCGCGCGCGCGTCGAGCGCTTCGGTAACGATCTTCGAGCGCTCGCACGGAGGGTCGCCGAGGATCCGCGGATGCCATTGGCTGCAGGATTGCAGGCTGGAAGCTGCTCATGACTCGTCTGTTACAGCTATTCGCGAAACTGCGCAGCTATGGCGACTCTCCATGCATGGAGACGATCCGGGATCAATACACGTATGCCCACCTGCTCCGCGAGATCGAGGCCTGGCAGATGCGCCTGGAGGAGTACGAACTGCGACCAGGCGACGTAGTCGCGGTGCGTGCTGGCCATTCGTTCGCAGCGACAGCGGCGCTATTTGCCATCGTCTCGCGTGACGCCGTGGCCGCAATGATCCCGGGAGATCGGGACCTGCAGCGATACCTTGCGGATGCGCATGCGACAGCCCTGCTCGAACTCGATCCCGATGGCAATCATCGCTTGACTGCACTGCCGGTACCGCCCGTCCATCCACTCCTCGAACGGCTACGCGCCGAGCACGAGGGCGGTCTCGTCATCTTCACATCCGGCTCGACGGGGCATCCCAAAGCCGCAGTTCACAGTATCGAACGTTTCCTGCACAAGTACGACAAACAGGGCCGCCGCTTGCGAACGCTCGCATTCCTGCTGCTCGATCACATCGCCGGTCTCGACACTCTGTTTTACACGCTAGCCAACGGCGGGACGGTCATCCTGACGCAACGACGTGATCCGCAGTCGATCATGCAGCTCATTTCGTCCCATCGAATCGAGGTATTGCCGGCGTCGCCAAGCTTCCTGCGCGCAGTGTGCGCGCTGCCGCCGCCCATTCGAGCCCAGCTGTCGAGTCTGCGGGTCGTCACCTACGGCTCGGAGCCGATGGACTCGGGGACACTCGAACGTCTGAACGGACTGCTGCCCAATGTTCAGATCATCCAGAAGTACGGCACTACTGAGACTGGCGCTCCTCGGTGCACCTCACGCAGCAATGACAGTCTGTGGCTGAGGATCGAGGGCGAAGGCGTGCGCTGCCGAGTGATCGATGATGTTCTCTGGTTGCGCAGCGAGGGGACGATCCTGGGCTACTTGAATGCTCCGTCGCCGATCGACGAGGGCGGATGGTATTGCACGGGGGACCTGGTCGACACAGATGGCGAATGGATACGTTTCCGCGGCCGGCTCTCGGACACGATCAACGTCGGCGGCGAGAAAGTCGCTCCCGTTCAAGTCGAGCAGGTGATACTGGAACTGGACTTTGTGCAGGCCGCCGTCGTCAGCGGCGAGTCGCATCCATTGATGGGTCAGGTCGTCGCGGCTCGAGTGTCGCTGGCGGCGAACTGCCTCCAGGGCAGCGAGGCCGTCAAACGCATTCGCGCCCACTGCATGCGTCGCCTGCCGGCGCATAAGGTCCCGCTTCGCATCCTCATCACAACGGATCTGGTCAGCGAACGTCACAAGACGCGACGCCCAGCCGAAGGACGCTAGGCTGTCCGCCTCAGGCGAGCGTCTGATTGAAAAAGCGTGCGGTGTGCTCGTGCGCGCCGTGCGCCTCGGGCGTTCCCACAGCGGCAAGGTGCTCAGTGTGGCCGACAGCCTCCATGACATACAGTGACGATTGCACGCCGAGCCTCAGGAAGCGCGCGTGCGCGGCCAGAACCGTGCTGACGGCGTAGTCGCGCGTGCCGCTGAGGAAAAGCGTCGGCGGAAACTTCGACAAGATCTGATCGGACATCCCCGGATACGCCAGCGGATCGTCGCTGTCTGCCTCCTCCATGTACCACTGGATTGCCTGCCAGACTCGACGGTCGTATTCCGACGGCTGCGCGTCGCCGGTAAACCAGAATCCGGATTCACCCCAGCCGGATTCCCATGGCGGCACGCTTGGAAACGGCGGCGGCGGTGCCATGCAGAAGACGCCGACCGCAGCGGGTACGGGCAGACCCACGCTCTGGAAACGCGCCAGCGCCTGGCACGCCAAGACAGCACCGGCTGAGCTGCCGAAGATGCCGATCTGCGCCGGCTCGTGCTGGCTCAACACCTCGCGATAGACCGCCTCGACGTCCTCGCTCGCAGCCGGGTACCGGTGAAACGGCGCCTGCCTGTAGTCGAGCGTGATTATTTTCACGCGACCTATGGCGGCCACAGGCACTGCCTCCAGCAATCCGTTGTTGAGACCCCGATGGAACACGAAGCCGCCGCCGTGCAGGTGAATCAGCACGCGACCCTCGTTGGCCTTGGTCACACCGGCCCGCGGCGTAACAACAGCGACACGTACGCCCGCAATTCGCGTTTCGGCTACGTCGACCGGATAGAGCTTCAGCGCCTTCGCCAACGGTTGAGCGTTGTAGTGCTCGTCCAGCCACGAGTCGAAACGATCCCACTCGGCCTTGGTGGCCGTGCGCTGTGGCAAGCGGCCGACAAGGGTTGCAAGGCTCTGAACTACGTACTCCGCTCGATGCCGATTGAACTCCGGACTGAGCAGATCGGAGCTGGGGAGAGTCACGGGGGCCGAGTCTGTCATGCTGAACCCGATTGACGAACCGCGCCGTTGGTAATGCGTATGACCGGTCGACCGAGTGCAACCTTCCCCTCCCTGCCGGTCAGACAGGTCGATAAACCCACTCGGCAAACCGCGACAGGTCGAGGGCCGGGAAATCGAACTTGCTCAGCTCGATCGTGGCGAAACTGTCCAGAATGTCTTGAGGCGTGCCGGTCTGCTCGTAGAGCGCGATCATCGCGAACTGCGCTTCCATGCTGCCGCAGCGTTGAAATTGCGTGCGCTCGAAGCACTGGCCGCTGACGAGCGCTGGTATGTTCAATGCGTGCCGGATGTGCCGCGTCGCATACCACTCGCGAAACTCACCCTCTCGTCCCGGCAGGCCGTTGGCGAAGGCCAACGTTATCATCGAGGCGTCGTCGTCCGGTGATCGACCAACCTTGTCGCTGAGCGGGTAATACAGCCAGGTAGCAGGCGCTTGTGCCGCTGGCTGCTCGCGGTGGAGCGTAGCGATCCGCTCGAGCAGACTCTCGGCTTCCTGAGCGCCGTCCAGCGACAGCGAGCAAAGCGTCAGAAATCGGTACGGCAGCCGCGGATGGCGGCCTTGAGTGATGTCGATCTCGTGCTGCTCGTAGTTACGAACGTCGAGAACGCCCTGCTGATCGGTGAGCGTTCGCGAGTATGCATCGCGGTACCAATGCAGAAATTTCTGCTCGCTACCCGGCGTCGCATTGCTCAATACAAACAGCACGTGACTACGCTGCTGGCGTAGCACGCGCAACGACGACATTCCTTTCTCACCACCGACGCCCTTGCTGACCATCGCCCTCTCCTGTTGCGTTGACTGACCACTCCGTGCGCGGCGAACTGTAGCGGATGCCGGAGACCACATTCCACACGCGCCACGCAGGGGGCTGCACCTGCCGCTTCGACCGGTCATTCAATAAATGGAGACGCCGCATGTTGAAAGGTCTGACGTCGAGTGGGACTACATCGTCGTCGGCGCCGGCTCCGCCGGCTGTGCATTGACGCATGAGCTGGTGACCGACGCACGCAAGCCCAGAGTATTGGTCCTCGAAGCAGGTGGCACGGATCGGTCGCCGTACATACGCTTGCAGGCCGGCGCCTTTCAGGCCTGCCTGAACCATGACTGGGGCTATCGCGCTCAACCGGATCCGACACGTCATGGCTTGATCGAGCGTTGGTGGCGAGGCCGCGTGCTTGGCGGCTGCAGCAGCATCAACAGCACGATCTACGTGCGTGGCGCGGCACGCGACTTCGATCGCTGGGGAGAATCGTTCCGCGGCGCGCACGAGCACGGCTGGTCGGCGCAACAAGCAATGACGATTCTGCGCGAGATCGAAACGAGCGATCAGCCGGGAGCCGCGCGCGGACACCACGGACCGCTTCACGTCCGCACCGTCAAGCGGCCGCATCCGATCACCGCCGCTTTCGTCGAGTCCGCTCGCGCGAGCGGCTATCCGTTCAATCCGGACTACAACGATGTCAGCCAGGAAGGCGTGGCGTACGCACAGCTCTCGCAGCGAGGTGCCTGGCGTTGCAGCGCCGCCGACGCGTTTCTCAAGCCGCTCGTCGGCAAGAGGAATCTCGAGCTGCAACACAACGCCCTGGTCGAGAGGATTCATATCGAAAATGGCCGCGCGGTCGCCGTGTCGGTCGTGCGCAACGGTCGAAGACAGCGGCTCAGCGCCCGCCGTATCGTGCTGTGCGCCGGCACCGTGAACTCGCCGCATCTGCTGATGTTGTCGGGAATCGGAGATGGGCAGGAACTCAGGCAGCATCACATCGATGTGGCTCTCCATCTTCCCGGCGTCGGCCGCAACGTACGCGACCACCCGCTGGTGAAGATGATCTACGAGTCGCGCATTCCAACTCACAATCTGACCGGCGGGCTCATGCAGAAGCTCGGCTTCGCTGCGCAGCTGGTCGCGCACGGTGAGGGCCCGATCGCAAATGTGTTCGAAAGCGTCGCCTTCCTGCGGAGCAGGCCCGTCGAGCAGGCGCCCGACATACAGGTGCATTTCGTTTCGATCGGTTATCTGGCGGGACCGGACTGCACCTACACACTTGCCCCCTATCCCGCAGTCTCTGTGATGATCAACAAGTCCTACCCGCTCAGCACCAGCCGCATACGTCTCGCCAGCGCCAACCCGGCAGCTGCGCCCCTCATCGAATCCCGGTTGTTGCAGGAGGAAGCAGACGTCGAGACCCTGGTGCAGGGCATGCTCGCCGTTCGGCGCATCATGCAGGCCCAGCCGATCGCCGAGTTGTTGGTGGCCGAACGGGTTCCCGGCCCGGAACGCGCGACGCTCGAGGCGCTGCGTGACTTCACGCGCCACAGCGCCCAGATCGCCAATCACCCCGTGGGCAGCTGTCGCATGGGGACGGGCCCCGATGCAGTGGTCGGTCCGGATCTGCGCGTCCACGGCATCGAGAACCTCTGGGTCGCAGATGCGTCGATCATGCCCGACATGATCAGCGGCAACACCAATGCGGCCTGCATGATGATTGGGAAGAAGCTCGGCAAGCAGCTCGTTGCAGGCGCATCGACACAGCCGCAGGAGGACCTGCCTCGCAGCGAGCCTGCGCGCACCATGACGAAGGCGCTCGGCGTACGTTGACTGCGGCAATCCTGTGCTTACTGCAGGGTCGCGGCGACTGAATACAACGCGTGCCATTGCTCGCGATCGAGCTCAATGCGATCGGCAGCGCAGGCCTCCTCGATGTGTTCGCGCGAGCTCGCGCCTATCAGCGGCACGATACCGGCTGGATGTCGCAGCAGCCATGCCAGCATGATCGCTGCCGCGCTCACTCCATATCGCTCGCCGAGATCAACGAGCATGGCGGCAAGCCGACGGACCTGCGGCGCAGCGTCGGCGGGGGGCTGGAGCAGCAACGGCTTACCGAAGATATCGCCACCCTTGAGCGGCGAAAATGCCTGGACCTGGATTTCGTGCGCCCGGCAGTAGTCGACCAGCGAACCGAAACCGGACAGCTCGCTGATGGGCGCATGGTGAGCGAGGCCGAGCCAGATCTGGTTGGCTATCAGTGGCTGGCGCACGTACTTCTTCAGCAACTCGATCTGTGCCGCGCTGTGCCCGCAAACGCCGAAATGCAGAACCTTGCCGCTGCCGCCCAACTCTTCGAACGCTGCTGCGATCTCCTGGGGTTCAACCAATGGCGACGGTGAATGGAGCAACAGGATGTCCAGACGATCGGTGTTGAGCCGCCGCAGACTTCCTTCCACCGCACTCACGATTCGCGCGCGACTCAGATTCGGGACGATGCTGCCGGGATCGATCGGCCGCGACGGATTCCAGTCGCGCTGCAACTGCAGCCCGCACTTCGTCTGGATGACTATCTGCTGACGCAGCCCTTTGGACTCCCGCAGTACGCGACCCAGGGCGACTTCCGATTGGCCGCCTGCATATACATCTGCAGTGTCGAAGAGCGTCACGCCACAGTCGCGAGCCGTCCGTATGGCGCGCACGCTGCGTTCGATGAAACCGTCGGCATTCCAATCGTTACGCAGCATACCGACGCCATACGCGAGTCGTGAGACTGCAAAGTCGGTGCGCGGGATCCGATAAGTTCTCATCGGGAAGTTCCTTGTCGCAACCGCCGTTGTAGCCCTGCAATGCACGTCTGCAATAAGCCATCGTCCAGCGGCGGAAGCGCGAGACCTGCTGCCGCCAGCTCGCGGTGTGTCCGAGAGCAATCGAATCGCAGGCGTGCCCGACGTTCACGCTGTGCTGCCAGTTCAGCGCGATCCAGCGTGAACGCATATTCGATCAACGGCACGACAGGCAAGGAGCGGCCCGCGTCGTGCATGCCCTTCACATACTGAATCCACTCGTATTCCGGCAGCAGCTTCAGGCCGGTGCCAAGCAACTCGTTGCAACGCTCGAACCATCCCTGCGTCGCTTGCTCGCCGGCGGCCACGTGAAACACTGCGCCGCCCTGCGGGTTGCGACCAGCCAGGTGTGCCACTGCGCGAACTACACCATCGACCGGTGTAGGCGGCATCTCGTGACTGAACTTCTCGATCCCGTGGCCGCACAGCAGGCAGCTGCGCAGGAACCGGTCGACCTGCTGGAGCTCGTCGTACCGACCTTCCGCGGCATCCGCCCAGACGAGTCCCAGACGAAAGACGTTGCACGGAATGCCCCGTTCGGCGGCTCGCATGAAGATCTTTTCGGCAACCCACTTGCTCGCTACATAACCGTGCGCCGCCGAGTGACGTTCGCTATCGGTCAACGTCGTCTCGTGGACGAGGCGGCCTGCATCGGGGGCAACGTCATAGCTGAACACACCCAACGTCGACATGTAGTTGATCAGCTTAGTCCGCCGGTTCACTGCCAGCCTGAGAAGCTCATGCGCTGACCCGACATTCGCGGCTCGCGCCATGGCGTACGTTTCAAGATGATTCATGCTCGTGGCGCAGTGAAATATTTCGCCGACCTCCTCGCTCAACCAAGCGTGATCGCGCGCGTCGAGACCGAGCCGCGGCTGGCGCAGATCTCCAGGTATGGCGACTACTCGCGACTCGTACTCGCGGCGCCAGAGATTCCATTTGACGAGTACCTCGTGGAGCCTGCGTCGCGCCTCGGCTGGCGACGAGGCCCGCACGAGGCAATGGATCGTCGCGCGTGTCGAGCGCAGCAGCTCGTCCAGCATGAAGCGCCCGACGAAGCCGGTCGCTCCTGTCAACAGCACCGCCTCTGCAGGCGCGCAGCGCGGCTGCCTGGCGGGCAGGAGGTCTGCATCGAGTATCGCTTCACGCGCGAGGTCGATGAGCTGCTCCGAGCTGCCGCCAGTGTCGATGCGGCGCGCCAGCTGCTGAACCGCCGGATTTCGATACAGATCGGCGATGCGCAGTTCGCTGCCCAACTGATCGTTGATCCGCACCAATGCCTGCAGGGCCAGCAGGGAGTGGCCGCCCAGCGCAAAGAAGTCATCGTTGCGACCGACTCGCTCCAGGTGGAGCAGATGTCGGTAGACATCTGCCACCGTCTGCTCGACCGGTCCCTGCACCGGCTCGAAATCGCTGCTCGCGAAAGCATCGAGACGCGGCGCGGGCAAGGCGCGGCGATTTACCTTCCCTGTCGCAGAGAGCGGCATGACATCCAGCTGCACGAATGCGCTTGGAATCATGTACTCCGGAAGGCTGCTGCGCAGGTGAGCACGCAGCTGTTCGGCATGCGGCGCTTCGCAGTCACCTCGGGCAACGAAATAGGCGACCAGACGCTTGTCACCGGGCGCGTCCTGACGAGCAACGACTACCGCCTCACGGATTGCCGGGTGCTGCGACAGCCGCGTCTCGATCTCGCCGGGCTCGATACGATAGCCGCGCAGCTTGACCTGGAAGTCGTTGCGTCCCAGGAACTCGAGCACACCATCGGCGCGCCAGCGAGCCAGATCGCCCGTCCGATACATCCGCCCGCCGGCAGCAGCTGTGAAGGGATCGGGCAGAAAGCGTTCAGCCGTGAGCTGCGGCCGGTTGAGATAGCCGCACGCAACGCCATCGCCGCCCAGGTACAGCTCGCCCGTTACGCCGATCGGAACCGGATTGCGCTGAGAATCCAGGACGTACGCCCGGCTGTTGGCGAGCGGTCGACCGATGGGAATAGCGCCTGCACTCGCCACCGCTGCGTTCATTGCATGAGTCGTCGACAGCGTCGTGCACTCGGTAGGGCCATACACGTTCAAGAAGTTCCGCGGCGGACTGTTGTTCAGCACGCGACACACTGCTGCCGGGTCCGGCGCCTCACCGCCGATCATGAGATAGCGGAGCTTCGGAAAGACACGCGACGCTGCCTCCGTGTATTGATTGAACAGGCCCACCGACATGTACACCACGGTGACGTCGTGCTGGTCGAGCACATCCGCGAACTGCTCTGCGTCGAGTACCAGCGCCTGAGGCACGATCAGCAGCCGCGCTCCATTCAGCAGCGCGCCCCAGACCTCGAGCGTCGACGCATCGAACGATGGAGTGCTGTAGTGTGCGACGCAGTCGGTCGGCAGGAAGGTGGCGAAGCCATTGTTGATGACTAACCGGGTAATGCCGCGATGGGGTACCACGACTCCCTTCGGCACACCGGTCGATCCGGACGTATACATGACGTAAGCGGGTGTGTCCCGATCAATGTCCACGTGCAGGTTCGAGCCGTCCTGGACCGCGACCTCACCGTCCACGCAATCGATCCAGCTGACATGCGCAAGCTCGGCAGCGGTCGGCACCGGGCCCCGGCAGATAACGCGCTGCGCGCCGCAATCCTCGATGATGAAGCAACGTCGCTCGACCGGCAGCTGCGGATCCAGCGGCAGATACACGGCCCCGCACTTGAGCACAGCGATCTGCGCGATCAGCATGTGCAGGGAGCGCTCCATGTGAATGGGCACGTGTTCGCCGCTCGCTACGCCCCTGATCCGCAGATATCTCGCGAGGCGATTCGCGCGAGCATTGAGCTCGGCGTACGTGACGACCTGGTCTTCGTGGAGGACCGCCACGGCATTTGGTGTCCGTTCGGCCTGCTCCTCGAAGAGTTCGCTGACCGACTGCCGATGCGGATATGCCGCTGACGTTGCATTGAACAGCTCGACGACCTGCCGACGTTCCTCTTCCGGAAGAACTGCAAGCGACAGCGCGGGTGCCGTTGAGCCCTGCTCCAACGCGGTCAGCATCGCTCGCATGCTCGTGATGATGTAGCCGAGGATTCGTCGTGGATCGATACGCTCCTCGGTCTGGATGCGCAGCGCGAACGAGTCGTCGGAATCGTCGACCGACAGCGCAATCGGATAATTGGTGTGAGCGCGCGTTGCAATGGCACGAACGCCGGCGGCATCGCTCCACTGCGTTGGATTCTCGGCGTTGCGGTGCCTGTAGTTGAGCAACGACGTGAACAACGGTGCCGAACCGTCGACGCCGCTGCAGCGGATCGCAAGTGAAAGCGAGGCTTGCTCATGGATCAGTAACTCCGCAAGCTCGCGCTGCGTGCGCGCCACCAGACCCGCTGCATCGAGGTCGCGCAGCTCAATGCGCAGCGGCAGTGTATTGATGAACATGCCGAAGATCTGCTGAACACCTGCGTTGCTCTGCAAGCGTCCAAGCAATACTGTGCCGAAGATGACGTCATCGCGGCCGCTCGTTTGCGCGATGACCAGCGCCCAGCAGGAATGAAATAGGGTCGCGGCACTCACCCCCATGCGACGTGCCTGCCGCCGCACGGACTGCGACAGATCCGCATCCAGTTGCGCATCCACCTCTTTGAGGTTCTCGCCGTTACCGTGCACGTTGAGCAAGCCGAATGAGGCGGTGGGCTCATCGGCATCTGCGAGCTTGCTGCGGAAGAAAGCTGCGGCATCGTGCGTTCTGGCATAAGCCAGCGTCTGTGCAACGTGAATACGGTACGGAAGTGGCGACTGCAATGGCCGCGGGTCGCCGTCGAGGAACGCGACGACCTCGGAAGTGAGGATTTCGCGCGATGCATTGTCACCGATGATGTGGTGAATTCGCAGGAGCACGTAGTAGGAATCCGAATGCGGATCGGCAGCGAACTGCAGATCCAGCAGCGGCGCACGGCGCAAGTCCAGCGGATAGCGGTCGGCCTCCAGCCATCCGGCAAGCTGTTCGTCGCGAGGACGGTCTGGATCGAGCACTGCAGCCGTAGCCGGAAGATCGACGTGCCGGTAGACGACCTGTACGGCTTGCGGCAGCCGCTCCCACATCACTGCCGTTCTCAACGCGTCGTGACGGTTGACCACCTTCTGCATGGCGCCGATGAGCTGCTCTACTCGCGCGCGCGATGCGACCTGCAGCAGTACCGGCACTACGTAAGAATCTCGGCGCCCGGCATCGAACAGCGAGTGAAAGAGAATGCCTTCCTGCAACGGCGCGAGCGGATAGATGTCCTGGACGTTGGCGGCGCCTCCCGGCACTGCCTGCACGATGCGCTCGATTTCCTCCTGAGTCAGGCGCACGAGAGGCAGCATATCCGGGGTAATTCGCAGGCAGCCGGCGGGTATGAGATTCGCAGGAACCTCGAGGTCTCCACTTGCCGCCGACGTCAGCCGGCGCGCCAGATCTGCCAGCGTCGGGCTCTCGAAGGCCTCGCGCACCCCAGCGGCGAAACCCAGGTCGCGCAGTCGATCGAGCATGCGCACCAGGAGCAGCGAATGCCCGCCCAGAGCGAAGAAGTTGTCGCCTCTGCCGACCTGCGGCAGTCGCAAGAGGTCCTGCCAGACTCGCGCGAGCATCTCCTCGGTCGTGTTCTGCGGTGGGTCGTACTCGGCTTGGCGATACGCGCCGAGATCCGGGACAGGCAATGCCTGGCGCTGCAGCTTGCCGTTCGGCGATAGCGGCATCGCATCCAGCGCCACGAACACTCCGGGAATCATGTGCTCGGGCAGTGCGGCTCGCAGATGCGTGCCCAAAGATTCGGACGAGGGTCGCTCGCTCAGGACCTTGGGCACGAAATACGCAACCAGCCGCTTGTCGCCGGGCACGTCTTCGCGAGCGACTACGACCGCATCAGCAAGCTGCGGATGCGACAGCAATTGCGCTTCGATCTCGCCGAGCTCGATGCGAAAGCCGCGTATCTTCACCTGATGATCGAGACGGCCGAGGTACTCCACTGCGCCGTCGCAGCGCCAGCGCCCGAGATCACCGGTCTTGTACAGGCGCGCCTGCCGCCGCGAGCTGAATGGATCGGGAATGAATTTCTCAGCAGTCAGCTCGGATCGGTTGAGGTAACCGCGCCCGACCTGCACGCCGCCGATATGGATCTCGCCGGCCACGCCCACCGGCACCGGATTGAGCCGGCCGTCCAGCACATAGATCTGTGTGTTGGCGACCGGACGGCCGATCGGCACGCGACTGTCGAGGCTCGCTGCCGAACACTCCCAGTAGGTGACGTCTACTGCGGCTTCGGTTGGACCGTACAGATTGGACAGCCGCGCCTGCGGCAGGAGTTCGAGACATCTGGTGCTCAGCGACGACGACAGCTCTTCGCCACTGCAGATCACGTGCGTTAGGCTCGGGCATCGACTACGGACGTGACTGCCGAGGAAAGCCTGGAGCATCGACGGGACGAAGTGCAGGGTCGTGACCGCATTCTCCTCGATGGCTGCGCGCAAGTATGCCGGGTCTTTGTGCCCCTCCGGCCGCGCCATGACCAGGCACGCGCCGGTCGACAACGTCCAGAAGAATTCCCACACCGATACATCGAAGCTGAACGGTGTCTTTTGCAGGACGCGATCGGCCGGTCCCATTACGTACTGCCGCTGCATCCACTGCAGGCGGTTGACGAGCGCCCCATGCTCGTTCATCGCGCCCTTTGGGCGGCCCGTTGATCCTGAGGTATAGATCACGTAGGCCAGATTGCGCGACGTCAGGCCAGTGCTCAGCCTGTCGAGATCGCTCGATGGCTGACTGGCGATCATTGCAGCTTCGCCATCGAGATTCACGACTGCGCCGACGTGAACGGGCAGGCGATCCACGCAGCAAGCCTGAGTAAGCAGCACTCCCGGCGCCGAATCTTTGAGCATGAATGCGAGGCGATCGGGTGGGTACGTTGGATCGAGCGGCACGTACGCACCGCCGGCCTTGAGTACGCCCAGGAGGCCGATCGTCATTTCGAGACTGCGCTCGAGGCAGATACCTACGAGGCGATCGGGGCCGATACCGCGGGCGCGCAGGTAGCACGCCAGCTGATTGGCGCGCTCGTTGAGCTGAGCATACGTGAGACTGCGGCCGTCGCACACGACCGCTACCGCATGCGGTGTAGCCCGAACCTGCCGCTCGAACAGTTCGTGAATCAGTGCTTCGCTGTCGAAGGCAGCGGCGGTGGCATTGAACTCTGCAACCACGCGAGTTCGCTCGCCATCGCTCAGCCACGGCAGCTCGCTAACCCGCCGCTCGGGATCCCGCAGCAACCCGCCAAGCAACACTCTGAAGCAGTCCATCCATCGCTCGACCGTGCTCGCATCGAAGAGGTCTGTGGCATAGACCGCGCTGGCCAGGATCCCGTCCTCCGCTTCCCGGACGAAGAGTGTGAGATCGAACTGCGCGGCATGCAGCGGCACGTCTTCGACCGTGAACAACACTCCACCGGCGCGAGTCGGTTCACATATCGAGCCTCTCGGCGCCAGCATCACTTGGAAAATGGGGCTGTGACTCAACGTGCGTGCCGGCTGCAACGCCTCCACGACCTGCTCGAACGGTGCATCCTGATTGGCATACGCACCGAGCAGCGCGAGCTTGGCGCGCTTCAGTATCTCGGTCGCTGATGAGTCCACCTCGACGGACAACCGTACCGCGAGCGTATTCACGAACAATCCGATGATAGGCTCGAGCTCGACCCGACGCCGGGCCGCAACTGGCATCCCGATCACTATGTCGGCCTGGCCACTGAGCCGCGCGAGCAGGATGGCCCAAGCCGCGTACAGCGTCATCGTCAAAGTGAGGCCGTAACGCCGCGCCAGCGCCCGCAGACCAGCGGCGAGCTCTCCACCGATTCGCAGCTCCGCGCTCGCACCCCGATGGCTCTGCTGCGGCAGTCTGGGCCTGTCCGCGGGTAGCGCCAGCAGGTCCGCTGCACCTCGCAGATTCTGCTGCCAGTAGGCCACCTGCTCGCCGAGTGCTCCAGCGTGCAGACGCTCGTTCTGCCAGCGGGCGTAGTCTGCGTACTGCAGCGGCAGAGGGGGCAGATCATACTGGTCGCCAGCCGCATACTTGCCGAAGCGCGCTGCAATCTCTCGCACCAGCAGATCGAGCGACCAGCCGTCACAGATCGTGTGATGCATTGTGATGAGGAGCAGATGCTCCTCGTCCGCCAGGCGCAGCAAACGAGCGCGTGCCAAAGGTCCGGTCTCGAGATCGAACGAGGCAGTGACGCAGTCGTGCGCTTGTCGCAGCACCTCCGCCGCGCGTGCCGACTCGGCGATGTCTCGCAGATCGACCTGATCGAGCGTGAATACGCCGTCGGCCGCGATGCGCTGGAATACTTCTCCATCGATCTCGGTCAGCGTGGTACGAAGCGTCTCATGGCGGCGCACGACTGCATCGAGCGCTCGCTGCAGGAGCCGGCAATCAAGGCTGCCGCGCAAGCGCACCCCCAACGGGATGTGGTAGGCGCTGCTCTGCCCTTCGAGTCGATCGATGAACCATAGCCGTCGCTGTGCTGCCGTGGCAGGCGCGAGCACCGGTTGATCGCCGGCTGTACGGGGTTGCGGTTCGATCCGCGGCTCGGCCTCGTCTCCTCGTAGCAGCAGTTGCAGGAGCCTGGTCTTTCGTGCCGAGAGGCCCTCGAACTGTCCCTGCATCCGCTCGAACGCACTGCTCATGGCCGCCCCGCAGCGGCGAAACCGCGCAACAATTCTTCCACTCGACTCTCCGGCATCGCCATCAAATCTTCGAGCAAATCGCCGACTTCGCTGCCGGCACCAGCAATGACCTGCAACAGCTGCGCACGGCGCAGCCCGGCGACATGCTCGGCGAGGTCACGCAACACGGGCAACTCGAACAGATCCTTGATCGGCAGCCTGACGCCTAGCGCGTTCTGCATGCGCGAGGCAACTTGCATCACCAGCAGCGAATGTCCTCCGAGATCGAAGAAGTTGTCGGCTCGCCCTACTCGCGCGATGCGCAGCAGGTCCGTCCAGATCTGCGCGAGCAATTCTTCAACTTCACCGCAGGGCGGCTCATAGGTCTGCACGAAGAATGATGCCGGCTCCGGTGCCGGGAGGTTGCGTCGATCCAGCTTGCCGCTGGGCGTCAGCGGCAGGCGCTGCAGGGTGACGAATCCGCTCGGCAGCATGTACTCCGGTAGCGCCGCTTGAAGATGCGAGCGGAGCGCTTCAACGCCCGGCGAGCAGCCCTCGCGCGCGACGATGTAGGCGATCAGCTGCCGTTGTCCCGTGCCATTCGACCGCGCAACCACGGCGGCCTCGCGGACGCCCTCGTGCAGCATCAGCTGCGCCTCGATTTCTCCGAGCTCCACCCGGAAACCGCGCACCTTCACCTGATCGTCGTTGCGCCCCAGGTAGTCGATCGTTCCATCAGCCCGCCAGCAACCAAGGTCGCCGGTCCGGTACATGCGAGAGCCGCTGACGGCAGAGAAGGGATTGCGCACGAAGCGCTGGGCTGTCAGGTCGTCGCGATGCCGGTAGCCGCGCGCGAGATTGGCGCCCGCGATGTGAATTTCTCCGCTCACGCCAATCGGCGTCGGCTCGCCACGCTCGTCCAGAATGTAGATCTGCGTGTTATCGATCGGCCTGCCGATCGAGGGCAGCAGCGGCCATCGCTGCGGGTCGCCGGCCATGGTCAGCGCCGTGACCACGTGAGTCTCCGTCGGTCCGTAGTGGTTGTGCAGCAGGCAATCTGGCAGCCGCCGACATAGCCAGGAGATCTCCGGCGTTATCCGCAACTGCTCGCCTGCAGTGACGATGTCACGCAGTGCCGGCGGCACGCAATCCATGCCCTGCGCGCATTCCGCGAGACCCTGCAACATCAGGGGAGGGACAAACAACCTCTCGACGCGCTGATCTCGTAGCAGCTCGAGCAGTGCGCGCGGGTCGCGTCTCACCCACTCATCGACGAGCACGAGCGTGCCGCCAATTGCGAGAGTGGAGAAGATTTCCTGAAACGCAACGTCGAAACTGAGAGCGGCGAACTGCAGGACGCGCGGCCGATCTGTGCGCAGAGCCTCGCGCTGCCATTCAATGAGATTCATCATCGCGCCTTGCGGCATCGCCGTCCCCTTCGGCTGGCCGGTCGAGCCGGAGGTGTAGATGACGTAGAGAAGATTTTCGGGCGAGAGGCCCAACTCCACTGCCGACAAATTCTCCGTCGCGTAGTCGACCGTCGTCGCAAGCACAGTCTCCAGCGCAATCATCTGCGCTGAACTCGACTGCAGCAGGCTGCTCAGCCGCTCGTGAGTCAGCACGATGCGCGGAGCGGCGTCCTGCAGCATGTACTGCAGTCGTTCACTGGGATAGTTGGGATCGAGTGGAACATACGCGCCGCCTGCCTTCAGAATTGCCAGCAACGCAATGACCATCGCCACGCCACGCTCGAGACATACGCCGACAGGCTCGTCAGGACCGACGCCGTGTTCGCGCAGGAACCGCGCCAGCTGATTCGCCCGGCGGTTGAGGGCCGCATAGCTCAGCTCATCGTCCTTGTGGACGACGGCCACCCTCTCGCGATCGCGTTCGACCTGCTCTTCGAAGAGCTCGTGAACCATGCGGCTCACGGACCTGCGCACACCAGTGGCGTTGAAGACTTCAAGAATTTCGCGTCGCTCGCTGGCCGGCAGGATCGAAAGCTCGGCGAGCGGGGTCTGCGGCGCGCGCTCAAGCGCTTCGGCCAGCGACTGCGCTGCTGCTTCGAGGTAGCCGATTATTCGTCGGGGATCGATCGTATGGTGGGTCTGCGCGAGCAGGTCCAGCCGATCGCCAGTGTCGTCAACGGTCATTGCGATCGGGTAATTGGTCCAGGCTTCGCCACGTTCGCGAACGACGATGTCGCCGCCCGGCATGTGTGCTCGATCTTGCAGCGCCGGACTGCGTCGGTGGTTCAGGATGGCAGCAAATAGCGGTGCGGAGCATCCGCTGCTTTGCTGTGCCAATGTCAGGGACGCTTGGTCATGTGCAAGCAGTTCGTGAAGCTGCCTGTCCACTTGGCTCACCAGCTCCTGCGCGGTCAGTTCAGCGAGGCTGATTCGCAACGGCAGCGTGTTCACTGACATGCCGACTTGGCACCTGGCGCCACCTCCGCGCCGCCTTCCCGCCAGAATTACCGTTCCGAATACGACATCGCTACGACCGCTCGTGCGCGCGACAACCAGTGCCCATGCCGCATGCAGCAATCTTGCAATGCTGACGTTGAACTTCCGCGCCTGCGCGCGGAGCAGCTGCGTATGACGAGCGTCGAGAGCCGCATTGGCTTCCAGGACGCAGGCGCCGTCTCCGTGGACGTCCGAGAGGCCGAACGGCGCCGTGCACTCGTGCACTCCTGCAAGCTTGGATCGGAAGAATTCAGCCGCCGCTGCGCTCTGCGCGTGAATCTGCGCGTGTTCAGTGTGCTCGCGGAACGATACGGGCTCTGGCAGCTCCGTGCCTCGCCCTTCGAGAATCGTCAACGTCTCGGCCACTATGGTCCGCAGAGACTGGTGATCGCACGCGACGTGATGGACACGCAGTACCGCAAAGCAACCGGGGCCGTGTGGATGTGGCGCGACTTCGAGTTGCAGCAGCGGTGCCCGGTCGAGTCGTAGTGCGCAGCGCAGAGGCTTGGTCAGCTCGCGCAACTGCGCCGACAAATCGCGGTCGGCATCCAGCGCGAACTCACTTACTGGCAAAGTGGCGCGCCTGTGCACTACATGCAATGCCTGTGGCAGCTGCTGCCACAGGATGGCGCTGCGCAGGATTTCATGGCGATCCACTACTCGTTGTAGTGCCGCAGCAAGCGCGGGCACCTGTTCACGCGAGGCCAGCTCGAAGAGCACGCTGAGGATGTATGTGTCCTGCTTCTCGTTGAGCAGGCCATGAAACAGCAATCCTTCCTGCAACGGTGAGAGCGGGTAGATGTCACTGAGATTGCCGCTTCCGCCGGCGACTGCTCGAACTATCTCAGCAAGGTGATCTTCATTCAGCTGGTACTGCGCAAGGGTTTGCGACGTAATCAATTCCCTGCCCTCCATTTGCCCGAATCCGTAGGCCAGAACCGCGGTCCGTGTAGCTGGCACGTCTGAGTACCAAGAAACAGGAATCGACATCAATCGCCGAACACCGGGCAGGCGCTGCGGCTGGAACTGCATTTGCTTCGACCGCGTACCGTGCAGCTGCGGCGGACAGTGGAATCGCGCTCAGATTCAGCGCTCTATGTTCGCGTGTGTCGCTTCAGCGACAGTACGCGCGCGCAAGAGCATCGTCCCACCGCTTCGGGAGCGACATATCTGGATCGACAGGAGGACAGATTTGGCTTGTTGGCAATTCGACCGCGCGCTGCTAGGCGCGGTTACCGGCGGCCTGGCTGAAAGCGTTCGTTGCCGTCCGTAACCATCGGCGACCGCCCTCGTCCAGCAGAGGCTCCAAATCCCGCCAGACGCGGCAATGATAGTCGGCAAGCCATTCGCGCTCGACCGGTGTGAGACGCTCGAAATCGACGAGCTGCGGATCGATCGGCAGGCGTGAGACCACATCGAATTCGATAAAGCCGGGATACGCAGACTGCACTACGACCATGTGACATTCGATGCGCAGGCCGAAATCGCCAGCAAGATAATAGCCGGGCTCGTTCGTGACGATCATGCCCGGCTCCAGCGGCACGGTAGCCAGGGCGGTAGGCTCGCGCGTGATCGCCGGGCCTTCGTGGATGTTCAGATAGTTGCCGACCCCGTGACCCGTGCCGTGCGGGTAGTCCATGCCATGCCGCCACAGCGCCTGCCGGGCCAGCGGGTCGAGGCGAAAGCCATACGTGCCCGCCGGTGCACGCGCTGTCGCCAGCGAGATGAATCCCTGCAGGACAAGCGTATGCGCGAGCACATGGCTCGGCTCAGGACGACCGAGGGCAAGCGTGATCGTGTTGTCGGTTGACCCGCCGAGGTATTGCCCGCCGGAATCGAGCCAGAAAATTGGATGATCGTTGAGTCGACGCGAATGGTGTCGGCGAGGGACGTAGTGTGGCTGTGCGCCACTCAGGCCCGAGGCCGCCATGGCCGGCATCGAAGGCGCAATATACGCAGAGTGCTGTGCTCGCAGCTCCTGCAGCCGTTGCGCCACTTCGAATTCAGTCACAATCCGCTGCGGGACAGTTTGAACCAGCCATGCAATCAGCTTGACGACGGCTGCCGCATCGACGACGTGCGCTTTGCGCGCCGATTCCACCTCTGCCGGATGTTTGCGCCAGCGGCTCCGTGCCACGCTGTCGTCGTCGCGTACTGTGCCACCCGCCTGCACTATCAGGTTGCACAACGCTGCGGGTGTGCGCCGCAGGTCCGCGCCGACAGGTCCCTTGACTGCGCTTTCCCCCAGCGCAGCCGAGAGCGCGGCCGGGGGCGCGACCTGCACGGCGTCTGCGCTGCGAGCAAGGACATCGGGGGCGAGTCGCGACGGCTCGACAAACCACGTCACACGACCGTTCGCGTCGACGAGAGCGCGGCTGGTACATGTCGGCACTATGTGCCAGTCGCCGACGTTGACGCACAGCGCATCACCTGCGGCCCGAACATTCAGCAGCCACGACACATCCTCGGGGTCGCCGAGCAACAATGCTTGCAGACCTGCTGCTGCGACATGTTTGCCGAGGGCGGCGCACTTGTCCTCGTAGCGCTCGCCGGCAAAGCAGATCGGATAATCGACGATGAGCGGCTCGTGGCGCGAAGGACGCGCCATCGTCCACAGCGCATCGACGGGATTCGTGTCCAGCAGTTGAAGCTGGAATCCCACCTCGTTCGCCAGCTGCTGCCAGAGTGTCTGATCCAGAGCGGCGTGAAGCCACGGATCGAGGCCCAGTTTCATTCCCCGCTGCAGATGTCGACGCAGCCATGTACTACGCTCAGCGGGGATCGCGGGAACGGTATCCAGCAACCGCGGATCGATTTCTTCCCTCGCCTGCTGCAGATATCGCCCATCGAGAAAGAGTCCCGCCGCGTCGCGCAGTACGACAGCCACACCGGTTGAGCCACGAAAGCCGGTGGCCCACTCCAGGCGACGATTCGCGGGCGGTGCGAATTCGCTGAGAAATTCGTCGGTCGACGGTATCACCAGGCCGGCGATTTCAGTGCTGCGCAACCAATCCTGGAGCTGCTGCAGAGCATTGGACGAAATCGTTGATGGGTTCATGCCATCGATCGCCTTTCATGCGCCGACGCCGCCGATTCCAGCGCGCTACTGCTCATTCGCTTCACATCGTCGCAAAGGGACACGGCTTGAGCCGCTGCGATGTCAGTGCCAACGGTGTAACTCGCTCGCCAGATCTGCCTCATACACCACAGGAACCCTGGCGACAGCGCCAGCAAGGCGTAACGGAGCGACTCCGCACCGAACCAGCGGTGCGTTGCATCGCTCAAGGCTCCGACCGCGAGCGGCCCCAAGCCGAGCCCGATCAGGTTGGTGAACAGACTGATGATTGCTACCGACATTGCGCGCATGGTCGACGGCACAAGCGTCTGGATGGTTGCGAAGAACGGCCCATTGGTAGCGGCCAGCGCCATGATTGCGAGCCCGAGGCAGACGAACGCCGCTTGATGTCCGCTTACGAGATAGATGCACGCCGAGAGAATTCCGTGCAGACCCCACAGCGCGCTCAGACCCTTCAGTTGCGCTGCTTCGTTGCCAGCTGCGAAGCGCGATGCCAGTGCGCCGCCGAGGTAGTTGCCAAAAACGCCGCATAGCCCTGCTGATGCCGCGAACCATGTGCCGATCGCGCCGGTCTGCATTCCGTAGCTACGAACAAAGAATGCCGGCAGCCATTGCAGCACGCCGTACATGAAAAATTGCGAGATCGCGAGGCACGCCAGCATGCGCCGAAAGGTCATGTTGCCCCAGAGCATGCGCCAGACTTCTGTCAGGCGCGGTGTCGTGGGCGGCTCGATGACAACACCGCGTGGCTCCTTCAAGGTGAAGCGGGCAAGGGCGGCCAGCGCCAGGCCCGGCAGTCCGAGGATGACGAATGTTGCACGCCAGCCGTACAACTGGTTCAGCCAGCCGGCTGCGAAGTAGCCGAACACGAGGCTGAGCGGTGCACCCATCGTGTAGATGCCGACGGCGCGCGGTCGCTCGGAGCGCTGGAAGTAATCCGCCAAGAGCGAGTGCGCCGGCGGCACGCACCCGGCCTCCCCGACCGCCACACCTACGCGAATCAGGAGCAGTTGCAGGAAACCCGTAGCCGTGCCGCACAGCGCTACCATTGCACTCCAGAGTGCGGTGGTCACCGCAATGATCGTCACCCGATTGCCTCGATCGGCCCACCGCGCGATCGGAATTCCCATCAGCGCGTAGAACGCAGCGAACGCCAGTCCGCCCAGGAAGCCGAGCTGCGTATCGCTCAGCTCGAGATCAGCTTTGATGCTCTCCAGAACGACGCCCAGTGCCACCCGGTCGAAGAAGTTCGACGCCAGGATGATCATCAGCAGCGCGAGCAGGTAAGTCTTGTAACGTCGCCCGGGCATTTCGCGGACCGTCACCATCAAGCGTGGTTGAACCAGACGAGTTGGCGGCGTTGATAGCCTTCCATTCCGGCGAGACCGCCTTCGATCCCGACACCTGATTGACCGGCCGGCTCCGCCGAGCACGCGTGGCCCGGCCCGGCGCCGAGCGGTGCCGCGGAATTAACGAATACGGTGGAGCGGATCGCCTTGACCAAGCGCATGCCTCGGGAGAGATCGCTGGTCCACGCATACGCCACCAGGCCGTAGCGCGTGCCGTTGGCGAGGGCGATTGCCTCGGCTTCCGTCCTGAATGGAATGATGCTCAAGACCGGACCAAAGATCTCTTCCTGAGCAATGCGCGCATTCGGCGCAGTCACCCGGAACAGAGTCGGCTCGACGAAACTCCCGCCACTGTGCTCGAGCGCGCGGCGACCACCGCACAACAATTCCGCACCCTCGGTCTGAGCTCCGCGAACATAACTCATCACTCTGTCGCATTGAGTGGCAGACGCCAGCGGCCCGAACGTGGTTCGGGTATCGAGTGCATCTCCCATTACGATCCGCGTCAGGCGCGCGGCGATCCTGTCAGTCAGCGTTTTTTCGATCGACGCTTCGACCAGGAGACGCGACCCGACGCTGCACAGCTGGCCCTGGTTGATCAGCAGCGATCCGCCGATGATCTCGGCTGCCGCGTCCAGGTCCACGCCGTCATCGAAGACGATATGCGGCGACTTGCCGCCGCACTCCGTCAGCACGGTCTTCATGTTGGACTGACCTGCGTACTGCAACATCCATTTGCCAACTTCGGTGGAGCCCGTAAACGCAATCATGTCCACGTCGCGATGCAGACCGAGCGCCCGCCCGACCGTCTCCCCCAGACCGGGGACGACGTTCAGCACGCCAGCAGGGATCCCGGCTTCAAGCGCGAGCTCGGCAAGCTGCAGCGCGGAGCGCGTAGAGAGTTCCGATGGCTTCAGCACGACGCAATTGCCAGCCGCCAGTGCCGGTGCAATCTTCAAGATCGCGTTGTACGCCGGGAAATTCCACGGCACGATAGCCGCAATCACGCCGCGCGGCACGCGCCTCTGCATCACGAGCGTCAGCTTGTCGCTGCTATAGACGTCGCCCGTCACCTTGTCGGCAGCTTCGGCATAGAACTGCATCAGGCCAACCGCTGCGTGTGCGCTGCCAAAGCGCTCGCCGACCGGCTTGCCCATTTCACCCGCATCGAGCCGGTCGAGCGCGCCTGCGTGTTCAGCAATCAAGTCCGCAAAGCGCAGCAGCGCGTCCCTCCGGAACGCAGGCGCGGCCTCGCTCCAGCGGCCATCTTCGAATGCCCGGCGTGCTGCCGAGACCGCACGATCGACGTCTGCATCGTTTCCGGCGGCAATCGCGAATTCACGCTGGCCCGTGGACGGATTTACGACATCAACAATGTCGCTGCTCTGCGAATTGTGGTGCTTGCCATGGATGAATGGACCCATGGCAAACTCGCTCGCCGACTCCGAATAAGCCATCCGCGCTCGCCGTCAACCGTACTCCTCATGGGTGAGACCGGCGCAGGATCGTATTTCAGCCCCAGTCAGAATCTCTTTCGCGCCGTCGCCCCTATTCGGATTTGCGCGCCGCTTCGTGCTCCTCGAGCGACACAAGCAACTTATCCGGCTCCACGTATCCATTCAGCGCCGTCCCATCGCTCAACACAATCATCGGTGTCCCCGGAATCCCCAGCTTCTGCCCCAGCTCATACTGCTTGCCGATCACCGCATCACTGCACTTGCTTCCCGCACTCAGCTGCTCGCCTCTGATCGCCCTGTTCAGCGCCTCTTTCCTGTCCTTCGCGCACCACACCGCCGTCATCGTCCGCCACGATTTCGTTTCCGGCCCCGAGCGCGGAAACGCCACATATCTCACCTCGACTCCCTTCTTCTGCAACTCTCCCACCTGTTCGTGGAGCTTCCTGCAGTACGGACAGTCCGCATCCGTAAACACAGTCACCGTGTACTTCGGCTGCTCCGGCCCGAACACAATCGCCTCACCCTGCCCGATCCTCTTCAACAACGCGCGTCGCTTCGCCTTGCGCTGCTCCTCCGTCACATTCTTGCGTGACGCCAGGTCGAGCATGTCGCCGACGATGAAGTACCTCCCGTCCGCGCTCACATACCCGGACACGCCATCTATCGTCGTGAGATACATCCCGCTGACAGGTGCGGAATCCAGTGCACCGACTTGCGCGCCGGAGTCATGACCTTGGACAGCGGCGCGCACCTTGGCCGCAGCAAGTTCTTCGGCATCCACGCCGAACGCAGACCAAAGCATAGGCAGCACCAACCAGCAAACCCATGAACGTTTCATGGGCAAATGATGGCCGGCAGCCGCCGCGATCGAATCGGCAGCCACTACCCATCTTTCGCTGCGGCACTACCTATCTTTGAATTTCCGGAGATATCTGCGGCTTGCGCGCTTTCGCCATCCGCTGTAATCGCAACGGCGGCCCATACAGCTCGCCCTGCCCGAACTCGCACCACATTCCCTGCAGTGCCCGCGCCTGCTCTTCACTCGAGATTCCTTGAGCAATCACGGTCAGACCAATCCGCTGGCAAACGTCCAGCACCGCCTGACACATCGCCTCGGTGCGCGTCGCATCGACGCCCGCTCCGGTAATGCGTGCATCCAGCTTGATCAAATCGACCGGCAGCCCTTGCAGCTGCGTCATGATGTCGTAGCCCCCAAAATCATCGATCGCGACACGCACGCCGCGATTACGAATCCGCTGAATCGCTCGTCCCGCCGCACCGACATCCTCGAAGCGATTGGCCTGTGCGAGCTCGATCACCAATCTGCTCGACGCAAGCTTGTACCGCCCCAGGGCCCAATCGATCACCGCGTGCAGGTCCGGTCTCGCCAGCCGATTCGCGGACACGTTCACGTGCACCGGTACGTCGAGGCCATACACGGCCGTCAACGCATCCGCATCCGCGCACGCCTGGTTCAAAATGAAATCTTCGAGCACGCTCGTCAGCCCGGTTCGCTCCGCAGCTGACATGAACTGCACCGGCTCGACTTTGCCGACGAGCGGATGCTGCCAGCGAACGAATGCTTCGACCGCGACGGTCGCGTGACCACCGAGTCGCACGATCGGTTGATATTGCACTTCGAAGCCGTTGTCGGCGGGATTGCCGGCGAGCGCTTCGACGAGCAGCTCGTGCAGCGGGACCTCGGCAGTGTCGCTTTGCATCTCTTCTCTCCCCTCTCTCACCCGTCGGGCAAGAGTGACTCGTGACCGGGCAACGGCCGGCCGGCTATGGCCCGGGGATAGGAACGCCTTTCGTCGTACGTACGCCGCCGGCCACGAGTCACTGTTCGAAATGCATCAGTCTTGCCAGGAAATCGTTTTTTTGTGGCCGATTCCGCCACGGCGCGGAACGGGCGCGCAAAAAGGGACGGCGGGCGCGGGCGTCCCGCCGTCCAGAAGTAGAGTCAGGCCGAAGCCCGACTCACGAACGCTAGAAGTCGGCCGTCAGTCCCAGGAACACGAAGCGGCCGAGCGTGTCGTACACCTGCGGGAAGGTGTTGCCGTTGCAGAACACGCCAGGGCAGCTGTCCTGACCGATCAGCGGCGGATCCTTGTCGAGCACGTTGTTGATTCCCAATCGTCCGGTCACGTTGCTGAACATCGCGACGTCGCTCATCGTGTAGGCCGCGACGAGGTCGAAGTAGTTACGCGAGCCGAGCTTGCGATCGCTGAACGGCACCGCGTTCTGCAACTGCGGATTGCTGCTCGTCGCGTCGAGGTCGACGCTGTCGATGAACCGCCACGTCAACGTCAGATCGACACCGACCGGCGTCTGCCAGCTCGCACGCACCTTGTGCCGCCACTCCGGAATCGGAGTGCCGCAGACGGTCCCGTACAGCCCGACGCAGTCGTACTTCAGCGCGCCGTCGAGCGGCTCCGTGACGAACTCTTCGATCCACGAGCCGACCGCATTCAGCGCCAGGCTGCCCGCGCGACCGAGCTCGAAGCGATAGTTCGCCTCGAGGTCGACGCCTTTCGCCTGCGACGAACCGGTGTTGATGATCGGGTCTTCGATGTAGCCCGTATCACCGAGCCACAGCGAGCCGTTCGCATCGCGATGAACCTTACTGCAGAACGTCGGATCGCCAGTCGCGAGGCAGCTGTTGAGAATGAAGTCGCCGCCGATCGAGCCGATCAACTTATCGACCTTGACGTCGAAGTAGTCGAGCGTCAGCGAGAACCCCGGCAGCACGCGCGGCGTCAGCACGAAGCCGAACGAGTACGTGTCCGACTCTTCCGGATCGAGCTGCGAATTGCCGCCGACCAGGCCGTTGTACTGCGAAGCCGGGTTCGCAAGGATGTTGCCGTACTGCCCGGGCGTGACACCGGAGCGGAGGCACTCTTCGAGCGACGCCTCCGGCGCATCACCCGGCGCACTCGCGCACGGATCGCCGTTGCTGTTGAGCTGCACGCGCGGCTTCAGGAACAGCTCCTGAATGTTCGGCGAGCGGACGGCACGCTGATAACTGCCACGGAAGCGAACGTCTTCCACTGGTGCCCAGTCGAGCCCCAACTTATAGGTGTCGGTGCTGAAGCCCAGGTTGTAATCCGAATAGCGATAGCCGGCCTCGAACGCGAGCCGCTCGGCGAACGGCTTGCCCTGCACCAGCGGCACGCGCACTTCGGTGAACAATTCGCGGACGTCGAAGAAGCCCGACGTATTCAGCGTCGGCGCGCCCTGCCCCGCCAGGTCTCCTGTCTGATACGCACGATCGGTGCGCAGATCCGAACGCTCGGAACGATACTCCGCACCGAACGCGATACCGACACCATCCGTCGCAGTCGGCAACTGCAAGCCATAGCGACCGAGATCCGCCGAGATCGAACCGCTCAACACCTGCTCCACCGTCTCGCCTTCCGACAAGCCGGGGATCTGCAGATATGCGAGCTGCTCCGGCGTCACGCCGCCCGAAGCCTTGAAGATGTTGTACGGCACGCAGGCAGGATCGTTGTTAGTGAGATCCGCATCTGCGTTCACGCGGCACACGGCCTGCCCGAACGTCGGCGAGCCCGGACGATTGTCTGTGACCGCGTTCAACGCCTTGCCAAGGCGCTCGCGCGAGAAGTCGTTCTGGAACGCTTCGGCAAGCACGGACTCGCCGTACAAGCCGTACACGTCGTAGTTCCACCCATCGGCAATATCGCCGCGCAAGCCGACGACGCCGCGGAATGAAGTGTGTCGCAGATCATCGAGGCGCCCGCCGCCTTCGACGTTGCGCCGCCCGATGTTGATCAGCACATCCGGCGCGTTGCGATTGCCACCGCAGAACTGCTGCACCATATCCGGCGACAGGAACGGGTTGTCGCAATTGATCGCGCGGCTGCCGAAGAACGGCGGCTGACCCGGACCGCTGCCCAGGAACGCGCCGCTCGCTGCAACCTGCGAGCGAGTGCGATCGTCCATGAACATGAACTCGGTGTAGACGCTCGCCTTGTCGCTGAAATCATAGTGCGCGAACAGGCCACCGGTCTTGCGCTCGTCCGGACGCTGATAATAGTTGTCGGGCGCGAAGTTGAACTGGTCGGTCGGAGCGAACGGCCGCAGCGTGCCGTCCGCGTTGACCGTGAGATCGCGGCCGTCGCTCATGCGAAAACGCGTTACGGCCGGCGTTCCGGATCCACCGCAACCGAACAGGCTCGGCTCGACATCAGATGACGAGAGCGTGCACGCGCTGAAGTCGCGTGCGTCCTGACGGATCGCCTCGAGCTGCCGATATCCCAGATACACAGTCGCGTTGCCGCGCCCATCTTCCGTATTGATGCCGGCGACGAACGTGAAATCGCGCGTCGTGCCGTCGGCCACGTTGCTATCCGGCAAATTGAAGTTGCGCGCCCGAACGATGTCCGCGACGTCGCTATCGTTGTTGTGCTGATAGAGGCTGTACTGCGCATCGAGCCGCACACCCTCGAAGTTGTCGTTCATGATGAAGTTGACGACACCAGCAACTGCATCTGCGCCATACACGGCCGACGCGCCACCCGACAACACTTCGACGCGTTCGATCAACGCCGCCGGAATCTGATTCAAGTCAGGCGACGCCTGACCGTTCTGCGTCGGATCGCCCGGCATCAGCCGGCGGCTGTTCACCAGTACCAGCGTGCGCTGTGGACCGAGGTTGCGCAGATTGACGGTCGCCGTGCCCGTCGAACCATTCGAAAGATTGCCGCCGAAGTCGGCGAATGCCTGCGGCAGGTTGTTGATCAGATCCTCGACGCGCGTGACGCCTTCGATCTTCACGGCCTCCGCGCCGATCGACGTAACCGGGCTGATGCTCGTGAGATTGGGTTGCGGAATGCGCGAGCCGGTTACGACGACCTCCTGAATCGTCGGATCCTGCGCGTGCAACTGTGGTGCAGCGGCGACGGCGACAGCGCCCGATGCGCTGATGAGTACACGCCGGATCGCGCGCTGAACGTGATGACTCTTCGACTCTTGCTTCATGAACTGCTTACTCCACCGGGAACAGCGGTGGACGTTAGCAACGCCGCGTCGCGGCGATGACGCTGAAATTGCGAGTTCAACCGGTAGGGATTGCCAATGCGCTGTCTGCACAGCGCCACGCGTTGGAGCAACGTCACCCGAACGGGTGCAATCAGGCGGCGTGAGTGTCCATCACGCGTGCGCGAACCTGTCGCGGCGTGAGCTGCGTCCAGCGGCGCATCTGTCGCACCAGCGTCGACTCTTCGGCGAAGCCGACGCTCGCGGCGACTTCGCTCATCGTCATCCGTGTTGACTCCAACAGCCGGATCGCGACGCTGATGCGCTTGCGCTGCAGGTACGTGCGCGGCGTCACGCCGTGCACCAGCGAGAACAATCTCAGGAAATGATACTTCGACAGGTACGCCATTTTCGCGAGCGTGGTCAGGTCCACGTCCTGCGCGTAGTGGGTGTGCAGGAAATCAGTTGCCAGCGAAATGCGCCGATACACTTCGCGCCGCGTCGCCGGTCGAATCAGCGCGATGCGATCGACCTGTTCCAGCAGCTGCGTGTGGTGGCACTGCATGCGAGCGAGCAGGAACGTGAGCTGCTCGTCGTACCATGCCTCGTCGAGCACACCGCGGCTGATGTGCGCGCGAATGAAGCGCAGCACCGGACTCACCGTGTTCTCGTGCGGATGCAGGTTTTCCATGAAATCCGGCGTGCGCTCCGTCGGCGTATCGCCGCGCGCGAGTGCCTGCTCGATCGACGCCGACGCCTCGCCATAAACCTGCTCGGCCAGCTCGGGCCTGAAACAGATTGCCAGCGATTCGACCGGCTGCACCGCGCGGATGCTGGTGCTGTAGATCTGGCCGTGATTGAGGATCAGGAAGTTGTCGTCGTCGACCGCGAGCGTGCGGCCATTGACGTAGCAGTGCTCGACTCCGCCCCAGGCAGCGCGAATCGACAGCGTGTGCGTGCAGGGCCCGAACTCCGCCTGGCGCGCGCGGCCCCAGATGATGCAGTTCTCGCGGCCCCACTTCGACTGGAACCAGCTCTGGAACTCCGCGGTGCTCTGGGCAAGATCGGGCAGTGAACGTAATAGCATCTCACCCAAGTAATCGAATATCGCGTGCCAGAACAGACATTACGAATTCGAATCACGACAACGAGGGTGGGCAGGCGGCTAGCGAGCGCTGGGCAGGCAGCTCGCCGGCGCCGTCCGGACCGTTCAACAGCCGCTCGAACAATCTGCGCATCAACATCGGCAACTGCGAATCCGGTGACGACTCCGACAGCCCGATCGCGAGCTTCTGTCGCGCGAGTATCGGCTCGTTGTCGACGAGCGCGATCATCGCCTCGGAATAGGCACGTAGTGCGCGGTCCTGGCTGCCGCGCAGTCGCTGCAGATAGTCCTTGGCCTCGGCGGGCTGATTGATGTCGAACAGCAGCAGCAGGCCGAGTTGAAAGCGCGCCAGATCCAGGTCCGGCTCGATCAACAGCGCAGCCTTGATGCCCGCGACCGCGCGCTGCGTCAAACCGAGCTCGGCGTGCTGAACCGCGCGCAAATACATGGCCCGTGCGTGGTGCGGCTCTCGCTGCAGCACTTCTTCGAGATATGTCATGCACGCGTGATGGTCGCCCATCGCGCTGGCGTGCAGGGCCAGATGAAAGTATTCCTCGGCGTCGAGCATGGTGGCGTTTCCCGGTTTGAGCAATCGCGCGAGTCGGCGGCGGGCCGCGAACAGCACGCCGACCACAGTCGGCACGAGCAGTGCGCTCACGATCCCCGGCAATGTGCTGACCGCGTAGACCACAGTGGCCCCTTCGACCGATTGCATTCTTGCTGCATCAATCGCAAATGGCTCGCCGTTTACGCCATCTCTGCGGCGAATGCCTACGATGGGCGCCGCCAATCGCAATCGGCACGCCAGACCCGACACGCACCGCGATGAATAAATCCGGGCAAACGCCGTTGGTGCGCCCTTACACTGCGATTCGGTATGAGCGCGACACCTCTTGATCCATCGCTGTGGCACGAGCTCAGCGGTCACCTGGATCGGGCGCTCGATCTGAACCCCGACGAGCGCGAGCGCTGGCTGCTCGGGCTGAGCGCTTCCCAGCCCTTGATCGTGGCGGCACTGCGCAATCTGCTGGCGGAGCGCGACGCCCTGGACGCCGTCGGCTTTCTGCAGAATCCGCCGCAGGCCATCGCCGACCTCACCAAACGCCATCGACCGTCGCTCGCCGGCAGGCAGGTCGGCGCGTACACGCTCGACCGGCTGATCGGCCGCGGCGGCATGGGCGAGGTCTGGCTCGCCTCCCGCAGCGACGGCCGCTTCGAAGGCCTCTTTGCCATCAAGTTTCTCGATCGCCTGGTCGCGAGGCCGCGAGTCGCCGATCGCTTTCGCCACGAAGGCCGACTGCTCGCACGGCTCGGTCATCCCAATATCGCCCGGCTGCTGGACGCAGGTTCGACCGACGACGGTCATCAGTTCCTGGTGCTGGAGTACGTCGACGGCGAGCGCATCGATCACTACTGCGCCTCGCATGCGCTCGACGTGGACGCACGCGTGCGACTGTTTCTCGACGCGGTCGCGGCCGTCGCGCACGCGCACAGTCAGCTGATCATTCATCGCGACCTGAAGCCATCCAATGTGCTCGTGACGCGCGATGGCATCGTCAAGCTGCTCGACTTCGGCATTGCCAAACTCGTCAGTCCTGAACGAGCGGCCGGCGATCCATCGATAACGCGCGCCGAAGAGATCGTGCTGACTCCGGAATACGCGGCACCCGAGCAACTGCTGGGCGACGTTCCGTCGACCGCGACCGATGTCTATCAGCTCGGGATGCTGCTGTATGTTCTGTTGACCGGCGGCCATCCGCTGCACCGTGCCGGCAGCCGCGTCGAACGCATCAAGGCTGCCATCGACGGGCGCCTGCCGCGCGCATCGCGCTTCGTAACCGACGTCGCGCTCCAGCGAGCGTTGCGTGGCGACCTGGACGCGATCCTTGCGCACGCGCTGCAAGTGAATCCGTCGGATCGCTATCAGACCGCGGCGGCATTGCGCGACGAGCTCCTGCGCTACCTGAATCGCGCGCCGGTTGACGCCCGGCGCGGCGTCTCCTTCTACGCGACGCGTCGCTTCATCTGTCGTCATTGGATCTCGGTTGTGAGCTCCGCGAGCGCGGTACTGGCGCTCTTCGTAACTCTCGTGTTTGCGCTAACACAGGCTGACAACGCTGCGACTCAGCGCGATCGCGCCCTAGCGCTCGCCACGCGCAACAGCGCAGTGACTGAATTTCTCGGCGTGTTGATCACTGAGGCTGCCGAAGCCGGCAAGCCGGTTACGGTGAACGACATGCTCGCGCGCAGCGAACGTCTCGCTCTTGCCGATGCGAGCGGCAGCCCTGAGAACCGCGCGGCCGTCCTCGCCATGATCGCCTCGCGCTATGGCTCGTTGGGCGACGACGTAAAGGCAGCGCGCCTGCTGGAGAATGCCCTGGCGCTGCTCGCAAAGTCGCCGGATCAGCCGCTCAAATCGAAGTTGACCTGCGCCCACGCGCTCTCGATCGCCAGCATCGGACGCGAGAACGAAGCAGTGGACGCGATCGAGCGGGAGCTGCGCAATCTGCCGTCCGATCCGGAAAATGCAGCGTATTGCCTTCTGTACCGCGCGTTCATCGCCGACAGCGATGGCGATGCCGACCACGCCTTGACTTTTGCAGCCGACGCGTTGAAGAAGTTTCGCGCGGCACCGCGCAGCGCGGCTGGCGATGAAGGACTGTTCCTCGGGGCGGTCGGATTCGGCTATCACCTCAATCAACGCAATGTGGAAGCCGACGAGTACTATCGCCGCGCGCTGCAGAAGTATGCGGAGCTGGGCCGGGACGGCGGCCCCGACGCCATTGCGGTTCGCAACAACTGGGCTGTCGTGTTCGACGACGCCGGTGTCCCGCGCCGCGCGCTGGAGATCTACGACGAAACGCTGCGCGAGTTCACCGAGCGCAATCCCGACAGTCAGCCGCCTGCGTATCTTGTCGGCAACCGCGCCCGTGCGCTCGAGCGAGTCGGACGGCAGCGTGAAGCAGAAGCGGCGTATAAGACTGCGTACGATCTAGCGGGCCAGCAGCACAACGCGGTCGGACAGATCTACTGCCTGTTGGGCCTGGCGGCGAACGCTCAAGAAGCCGGCGATCCCGCAGCGTCCGCCGCCTATCTCGAGCGGGCCGGCACACTGATGGATCCGCGTGCACCCGGCCAGAATCCGCCGCGCATGTCGCGCGCGCTGGTGCTGTCTCGAATACCCGCGCAAGCGACCGTTGCGCTCATACAAGGCCGACTCGATGTCGTGGCTGGACGCTTCGGCGCCGCGCAGATCCAGCTAGGTCGCGCGATCGCCGATGTACATCCGGCGGTTCTCGCTTCGGCCGCTTGGGCCATCGCAGAGCTGCAGCTGCGCACGGGAGACGCCAAAGGTGCAGCCGAAAGCGCGCGGCGTGCGCTCGCGCGATCCATCGAGATGCAGGGCGGTCTGCCCTACTCTTCGAACACCGGCCACTCATACTTGAAGCTCGCCCGCGCCTTGCGAGATCTCGGTCAAGCGGAAAAGTCGCGGGCCGCGCTCGCCCAAGCCATCGATCAGCTCTCGCACACCGTGGACGAGGAGCATCCGCTCCTCGTCCAGGCGCGCGCGTTGGACCGTTAGGCCGTTAGAAGCGGTAGTTCAACTTGCCGTACACGAAGCGGCCGGAGCGGCCGAACGGCGAGTAGTTGTTGAACGACTGCGTTCCGTTGGGATTGAGCAGCGGCGCCGGATTCGCATCCGGATATTCGTCCGTGAGATTGTCGGCGCCGAACGCGGCACGAATGTGATCCGTGAAGTCGAACCGCGCTTCGAGATCGATCAGCGTCTTCGCTGTCAGCGTGAAGTCCGTTGCCGGCGTGGTTCCCGCCGCGAGCACGTCTCCGTAGCGCGTCGCACGCGCGGTTACACCAAAGCGCGCCAGGCTCCAGTTCACGGTCGCGGTGTACTTGTCCTCCGGCGTGCCTTCCTCGAACGTCAGGATGTTGAGGTGATCGAACAGCACGGGCGGCGGAGTTACGCCTGCCAGCTGCACCTGCGGTACTTTCGTCACATCGGTGGAGTTGAAGTTCGCCGCCACCGTGAAGTCGAAACGTCCTGCCGCGGCCGTCTCCAGCGGATAGTTCAAGACGAAGTCCACGCCTTCCGTGCGCGTGTTCACGCCGTTGATGAAGAAGCGCGCGCCACCGACGCCGATGAAGCCTTGATTCGTCAGGAACTGGCGTATCGCAGCACCCGTGAGGTTCTCCGACAACACAATGCGGTCGTCGATGTCGATCCGGTAAGCATCGATCGTGACGTCGAGGTTGCCGAAGCGCAGCACCGTCCCCAGCGAGAAATTCGTCGATTTCTCCGCGTCCAGGTCCTTCGCACCCAGCGCACGCGCAACGGGATCGTCCACCGGGAAAGTCGTGGTGTCGACGAGCCCTACTCCGGGAATGTTGTTGGTCGAAGTCGTCTGGAAGAACTGCTGCTGCAACGAAGGTGCGCGGAAGCCGTTCTGCGCGGTACCGCGCAGTGCGAAGTGCTCGTTGAAGTCGTAACGCAACGACAGCTTGCCGGAGACGTTCTCGCCGAAGTCCGAGTAGCTCTCGCCGCGCACTGCAATTGATGCAAGCAACGCCTGAGTCAGCTTCGCCTCAAGATCGACATAGGCGCCCACTGCAGTCCGGTCCTCGTTGACTTCGCTCGAGGGGCGGAAGCCCGGGAACACCTGCGAGCCCGGCGCGGTGGGTGTGCCGTCCGGCAGGCGCTCGCCGCCGTTGCGGTACGAGTCCGGCTCGCCGGCGAAGATCGAGTAGGTCTCGCGGCGCGCTTCCAGACCGACTGCCACGTTGAGCGGCGAGGCGAAGGCGCTGACCTCGAC
>Ga0070664_100000258_pt1 | contig 38234 bp, 31 predicted proteins | sample KBSC73metaG_FD_65863 | JGI IMG/M metagenome (GOLD analysis project Ga0070664, IMG submission 65863) | Corn rhizosphere microbial communities from Kellogg Biological Station, Michigan, USA - KBS C7-3 metaG | ecosystem: Host-associated > Plants > Roots > Rhizosphere > Soil ... | reverse complement strand
GAATCACCGGCGCGGCCGCGTAGTTCTCGAGCGCAATCGTCTTCGCCTCGCCGTCGACGATGACCTTGGCGGTGAGCGACGTCTTGCCCTCGCCGATGCCCTTGGCGTTCAGTCGAAGCTCGATCACCGAGAACTCATAGTCGGTAACCGGCTGGTTGCCAGAGGGTTTCCATTGCGGCGACTGCGCGCCGAACGCGCGATTGGTCGCCAGGATGATGCGTTCTCCGCCGGACGGCATGGGCGCGCGCCACGCGTACTTGATCGAGTAGCCGGTCACCTCATCGGTCCAGATGTATCCGATCGTCGGCGCCTTACCGATAGCGGCGGTCAGCGACGCGATCGGGCTCAGCGGGGCGGCGGCTTCTCCGCGTCCGCCACGCCCTCCACGTCCGCCGCGTCCACCTGCACGTCCGCCACGCGCCGCGCCTCCGCGTTCCGCGCCGGCTGTTGCTGCATCCGCGGGAGGTGCTTCGGCAGACGGCGGTGGCGTAGCAGCAGGCGGCGGAGCCGCGGCAGGTGGGGGAGCCGCGGCAGGTGGTGGTGCAGGAGGCGGATTCAGCGCCGCAACGATCGGCGCCCGTTCTTCGTCGGTCGACCAGCGCAGAAGCTTGATGTTCACCGGGCTGCCAGGCTGACCCACATTTGCCGACGCCGCCGATAAACTCAGTTGCGGAGTCGACGTCTGCGCCTGCGCGAGCGCGACGATGAGAGATAGGATGAGTCCTGCGCTCGCTGCCCGTAGTCCGAGGGTCGTAGTCATTGATTCGGGTTCGTTCCTTTGACGCGGCCCAGCCACTCGACCAGCCGTTCGAGCTCCTCGTCGGTCAGCCTGGCGCCACGCTCGCGCATGTCGACGGTGACCACGCGCCAGCGGTCCGGGCTGAATCTCGCATCGTTGACGCGGTCGAGCGTGTGACAGGCCGTACTGCACGAGCGATTCAGCACCGTCTGCGCCTCTCCGTCCGAGAAGAATGTCGTAATTTCAGGTGCGACATACGTCCGCGGAAACGGCTTGGTCCCGGGCCCGAATTTCGTGACGAGCCAATCGACGAGGATCTCGCGGTCTGCGTCCGCAATCGCCACTTTCTTGTCCGTGTGCTTCGTCTCGATGAGCGACTTCCATCCTGCCTTGTCCAGGGCGAAGAACGCGTAGTCGTCGATGCCGTGGCACGACACGCAGTTCTTGAAGATCACCTGACGGACCGCGCCCTGAGGCGGTTGTACCTGCGGCCGTGTGGGGCGGCCGGCGAGTTGTGCGGCGATAGGCACTGAATAAACCACGAAGCACACGAAGATCGCGAAGAGCACGAGGCTCCGAAGGTACCGGAAGTCTCTTGGCGTTCTCTGATGCATATCCTTCGTGGCTACGTGGCTACGTGATCTTCGTGGTTATGTGATCTCCAGCGGTTCGATGCCCGGCAGCGGCCCGGTACTCGTCCCGAGCTTGTCCTGCGCGACGCCGTACAGATGGAGCAGGCTCAGGAGCATGTTGGACGTGCGCTGCGTGTTGTCCGGGAACACGAGATGACGATTGCCCTTGAATCTGCCATCGATCCCGCCGATGAGGATCACCGGCACCTTCTCGTGCGCGTGGCGATGGGAGTTGCCCATGTTGCTGCCCTTGTAAATCAGCACATGGTCCAATAGCGTGCCGTCGCCGTCCGGGATGTTGCGCAGCTTGTCGCAGAAGTACGCCACGTTCTGTACGTGATAGCGATTGACCTTCGCGTAGTTGGCCACGTTCTCCGGTTTGTCGCCGTGGTGCGACGAGCCGTGCCATCCGCCATTGAAGCCGGACTCGGGGAAGCTCGTCCCTGTGAGATCGCGCCCGAGCATGAAGGTCGCAGATCGCGTGATATCTCCCTCGAACGCCAGCGCCATCAGGTCGTACATCAACCTGAAGTGGACGTGTTTGCTCTCGGGCAGACCAAACGGAACGTCGCCGTTGGGCTCCTTCGCGGCGTTGGTCATCGCAATCCGGATGCGCCGTTCGATCTCGCGCACGTTCTCCACGTAGGTGTCGAGCCTGCCTTGATCACCGGCGCCGAGATCCTTCTTGAAGTGCGTGAGCTCGCGCGTCACCGAGTCGAGAATGCTGGCGTTCTGCCGGCGCCCGGCGAGACGTTCCTCAGGACTCGTGCCGTCGCCGAACAGCCGCTCGAAGACGACTCGCGGGTTGACCTGCGTCGGGAGCGGCTGCGTGGGCGAGGACCACGAGATCGAATTGGTGTATGCGCAGCTATAGCCCCAATTGCAGTTGCCGAAATTGCCGGTGTCCTCGACGCCGAGCTGGATGGACGACAGGATCGTGTCCTGTCCGTACTGGTTCGCGATGAGTTGATCGATCGTCACGCCGAGGTAGGGGCTGACGGCGTTGCGTCGCGGCCGGGCGCCAGATAGCAGCACCGCGCCGCGGGCGTGATCGCCGCCAGGTTCCTCGTCGGTGGCCATCGCCTCCGGCATGTCGAGACCGGTGATGAGGACGACGCGATCGCGAAACGGCTCCAGCGGTTTCGTGATGAACGAGAACTCGAAATCGCGGCCTTCCTGCACCGGGCTCCAGTAGCCCGGCGCTGCGCCGTGCGGATGCCAGATGCCGACGAAGCGCTTCACCGGCGCCGCGGCGGTCAGGCGAAGCGGCGTCATCGCGGGCAGCATCGACTCCAGCAGCGGAAGCGCCAGCGTGATGCCAGCGCCACGAAGAAACGTTCGACGTGGAAGATGTTTCTTGGTGACGAACATCGATGATCTCCATCCGCCGGGTCCACAGAGCAGGACCCGGCCTACCTTGTCTCCATAAGACCCGGCCGACGCTGTTACTGCGTGGTTGCTTCCTTCACCCGCATTTGGAACTGCGCGCTTCGAACGACACCGAGGACGAGAGTAGAGAATCTGTTGTTCTCGCTTGCCACGTCGCGGACGATCGAACGAATCGCCGGCATGTCTGAATACTCTACGCCTCGTCCCAGTGCGTAGGTCATCATCTTCTCTGTAAACATGCGCACGAACTGTGGCGAGTAGCGCATGAGCGCCTCCCGCAGCCCGACCGGACCTTCAACCTGTTGACCGTCGAAGAGTTGCACCGACGCGTCTATGGGCGTCCCGCCCTCGCCGCCCTGCTTCGTGCGCCACTTGCCGTCGGCATCGAAGTTCTCGAGGGCGAAGCCGATCGGGTCCATGATCTTGTGACACCCCGCGCACGGCGGATTCTTCCGGTGCATCGTCATCTGCTCACGAAGCGTCAGGATCTTTCCGGGCCCGCCGGATGAGTCTTCGAGCGGCGGCACGTTCGGCGGCGGCTCCGGCGGAGGAGTGCCGAGCAGGTTCTCGAGCACCCACACACCGCGCTTCACTGGTGACGATCTGAAGTTCTGCGTCCAGGTCACCGCGAGAAAACTTCCTTTTCCGAGCAGCCCTCGCCGGTAATCAAGGTCGGGCCCGAGCGTGACCCGCCGGAAGTGCGAGCCGTAGACGTTCGGAATACCGTAATGCCGCGCCAGACGCTCGTTGACGAACGTGTGATCCGCCGTCAGCAGATCGAGAACGTTGCGATCCTCCCGCATGATGCTCTCGAAGAAGAGCTCCGTCTCCCGCCGGAAGCTCTGTCGCAGCTCATCGTCCCAGTCAGGGTAGAAGATGCCGTCTGGCGAGGTCGCGTCGAGATTTCTCAGGTAGAGCAGTTGAGCGGCGAAGTTCGCGACCAGTGCTGATGAGCGTGGATCGGCGAGCATGCGCCGGACCTGTTGCTCCAGCATCTTCGGATCGCTCAATCGTCGCTGGCTCGCCACGGTGAGCAGCTCTTCATCCGGGATGCTGCTCCAGAGAAAGAACGAGAGGCGGGACGCGAGCTCGAGGTCACTGATGCGATACGCGCGCCCCGCGGGAATATTGACTGGCTCCTTCTCCGCGCGAACGAGGAAACGTGGGCTCGCGAGCAGTCGTCGCAGCGCCAGCTCGATGCCGTCTTCGAAGGTGCCGTCGCGGCGGCCCTCCGTAAAGAACGTCATGAGCGGCTCGATATCCGGTGCAGTGGTCGGACGCCGGTACGCCCGGCGCGCCAGCGTGATAAGGATGTTTCTCGCACACGATGTCTCGTCGGTCGCGCTACCCGGATGACACGTGAGGACCTTGCGAAGGCTGCGTGAGTCGGCTGGACGGACAGGGGTGAACGGACCCTGAATGCGAAGGAAGCCGATCGCCGGGTAGTACTGCAGTTGCGGAATGCTGTTGTTCTCGAGCGACTTCCGGTCGTACTGCTTAATCATGTCCAGGCTGGGACGGTAGTTGGTCGCCAGAAATGTGGCGCCCACCATCCGCGACCCTGCTTTCACCGGGAGGCTGACTTCCAGCACGCCGTCGCCGGTGTCACCGGCCATGCCCTGGCTCGTGCCGACGCCTTCGTACTTGAACAGGTGCGAGCGTTCGCCATCGATGACGAGCTCCAGCCGTTCGCCCGGGATGAAGCTGCCGATGCCGAAGTTCTGGATCGAGAACTTGTATTCACCATCGGCGGGGAAGTTGTGCCGAACGAGCATGCCGCCGCGGGTACCGAAGGGCAATCCTTCGAGGTGGTGGTTCTGTGACGTATCGCCGGGAGCGAGGTAGGTCGCTTCGGTTGGTGTCTTCCAGTACCCGACCGCCATGCGCGCGACTCGTGTTGCCGCGGTCGTGTAGGCCTCGAGCAGCGTCGGTGAGATCGTGAGCGAGCCGGCGACGTTGTCGAATCCTCGCGCCGAATCGTCAGGCGGCAGCAGCGTCGCCACGTCGATCTCGAGATCGAGGAGATCGCGGATCGCGTTCGCGTATTCGGTGCGGTTCAGGCGATGGAGCACGACGGCGCCCGGATTTGCGCGCGGCGTTGCCTTCCGATCGATCTCGCTCTCCAGCCAATCCCTGAGGCTCTCGTACTCGGCAAGCGAAGGCCGTCTGACGTCCGGAGGGGGCATGACGCCCGCCCGAAGTTTGCGAATCACTTTCTCCCACAACTCGGGATGATCGCCGACGGTCGAGAGGTCCAGCTTTTCGAGCGAGAGGTTCGCGGTCTTCAGGCGATCGTTATGACACGTGACGCAGTACTGATCGAGAAGCGCGCGTTGGTCGGTGGCGTGTGATGGTACGGCAGCCGGTGAAGATTGCGCTGCAGGCGTGGCCGCCTGGCCGATCGTGAGCAGCGCGTACGCAAAGGCGAGCCCCGCCGCTGCCGCGGTCAGTCGCCGTGCCCATACGGCCTGACATGTCACAGTACGGAGGATAACGCTGAAAGCCTCAGTGATTCCACTGCAGTTATGTGAAGGGGTCTGACCCCATCCGGACACCATCCGGACAAGCTTACAAGCGCTTGATAAACCGTTGCCCCGTGGCGGTATAGCCGATGTGCTGGTAGAACTTGTGGGCGTCCACCCGCTGATTGCCGCTCGTGAGAATCACGTTGTGGATGTCTCGACCGCGGCAGCAGCTCTCCATGTGCTCCATCAGCATCCTGCCAACGCCGCTTCCTCGCCACTGGCTGTCGACAACCAGGGCGGTGATCCGCGCGTGAGGATCATTGCTCTCGAGTCCTTGCCCGATGTGCGCCGCGACCAGTCCAACGATGTCGCCCGACGCTTCCGCGACGAACATGATGTGCTCCGGATGCGGCAGCAGTCGCTCGAGACGGAGCTTCATATCGTTCACGCTCGTCTGGTAACTCAGCTGCGTGACGAGCGCAGCGATCCTTTCCGCATCGCCCAGCGTGGCGTCACGTACACGGAAGTGATTCGAGGACATCGTGCGACGTCTTCACGGCTCTGAATAGACAGTGTCCTCAGGGACATCCGTCGGGCTTTCGAAGTCGATCTTGTATCCGTCAGGGTCGACGAATGACGTGACCCACAATCCGTTGCCGACATACGGGCGAGCGGGTGTCAGCCCTCGCCTCATCGCCTCGTGATAGATCGTGATCGCGTCTGCGCACATGAAACAGATGGAAACGCCCTGGCCCAGCGGACCGACGGGGCGGCCGCCATGCTTTCCATCTTTCCAATACTCCTGCAGCATCAACGCCGCCGCGCCAAGCTCGAGCCAACACCAGCGGATTCGTCCCTCAGGCGTCCACTTTTGCTTCAACGTGAATCCAAGGCCGTCCCCGTAGAAGCGCAGCGACGAGTCGATGTTGGTGACGCCCAAAAAGGGCACCGCCTGTTTCACGTTCGGATCGTGTAGGTTGCTCATCGCGTCAGGTCAGCCGATTGAATCCGACGACAAGCGCTTCGCGCGATCGAGGAAGACCCGGGCGGGATGCGTCGCCAGGAGTGTCGCTGCTTCGCCGAACGACATCCACCGGCGCTCCCGAAAGCCCACCTCCTGCCACGTCGGATGCTGCTCGAGCACTTCCATGAGATAGACGACAACCTCTAACGTCATGTCCCACTTGTCGTATTCGTAGGTGCCGAGTGACACGCCAATCAGGCGACCTGAAATGCCGGCTTCTTCCCACGCCTCCTTGAGCGCGGTCTCTTCGTGCGTATCGCCCGGATCGACAGAGCCTTTGGGAATGCCCCAATTCGTCGATCCTTTTCTGCGAATGAGGCACACCTCGAGGGTACTGCTCTTCTTTCGCACCGGAATGGCCGCGGCCTGTTGAGGCAGGACAAATCGGGTGTTGATCACGCCTGCATGTTAGCGCGGCGCCGTGACATCGGTTGTCACAAATGGCCGCGGATCCGATCGGGCTATGACAGGGCACGATGAAAAGACCAGCCGAGTTTCATCCCAACGAGACGAGGAGCCAGATTGAACCCACGAATAACGTCGCGAGCGTGAGCGGCAGACCAACTCGGAAATACTCGCGAAATCCGACGTGCACGCCCACGGCTGCGGCGCGTTCGACGACGATGATGTTCGCAATCGAGCCGGTGATCGTGAGATTGCCTGCCAACGTCGAGGCCAGAGCAAGGGTCAGCCAACCGGCATGCGGATCGGGGAAATTGACTACCAGGGTGCGCAGCAACATGACGGCAGGAACGTTGCTGACGATATTTGAGAGAGCAGCCGTGAGCGGGACGAAGACGCCGATCTGATGCAGGTCCCATTTTGCAAATGGTTGAAGCAGCCGAGCGGTCAATCCGGCGCGCTCTGCCCCGGCGACGATGATGAACAAGCCGACGAAGAAGACCAGCAGTCCCCAGTCCACTTCGTCATACACCTTCCTGGGCTCGACAGTACGCGTGATGAGCAGCAGGGCAGCGCCGATGGCAGCCATCATCGCCGCCGGCACGCCGATCAGAAACCCGCTCAGCACGATGACCAGCACGACGACCGGCTTGCGCCGCATCGGTTCGTATTGAAATTCCGGTGCGGACAGCACCTCCGTGACGCTGACGCGATCGATTGGGCCACGCAGATAGATCCAGTGGATCAAGAGCCAGTTCAAACACATTCCGGCGATGGCAACCGGGCCGAGATGGGCGATGAACTCCAGGTACGTGATGCGAGACAGCGATCCGATCAGCATGTTCTGCGGATTGCCGGTGATCGTGGCCACGCTGCCGATGTTCGACGCAGTGGCCACCGCGATGACGTACGGCACCGCAGGCACCTTGAGCCGCTGCGCCATATGCACCACGAACGGCGTCATGACCAGGCAGACGATGTCGTTGACGAGAAACGCTGACAGCACGCCAGTCGTGAGGATCACGGTCGGCAGCAGATGATGCGGGTGCAGTCGCTCGATCGCCCACTCGGCGATGCGCTCGAAGAAGCCTCCCACGCGGAGATTGGCCACCACCAGCATCATCGAGAAGAGCAGGACAATGGTGGCGAAGTCGATGGACTGAAGGGCCTCCTGAGGACCGACAATGCGAAAGGCCACCATCAGGACCGCGCCAATGATGGCCGCGCCCGGCCGATCGATCTTCATCCACGGAAATTTCCCGAGCGCGAACACGAAATAGCTGCCGAAGAAGATCAGATAGGCCGCGAGCACGCTCGCATCTGAAAGGAGGACCGGGTTGATGGGTGGCATTGGGCTCGGTGATCGCGTCTTGTCGATGTGTTCGGTGAGTGCAGTCTTACTCGACGCCGCGCCTTGACAGCAAGAGAGAGGGGTAGTCAGACTGATTGTTGACTCGTGAGGCGGTGGGGTCCGCCAAAACCGCCGTCTCGTGCGACGGCCGATGACTCCTGAGGACCGCTATGCGGTTGCCGTGGGAGTCTGTTCTGATGCCGCGGCGCCTGAGGTGACGCGACATGGAACGATTCTTCTGGATCTGCCTGGGGGGTGCTGCTGGCACGGGCACACGCTATCTGGTTGCTGTCTGGGCGGCTCAACGCCTTGGCGGCGCCTTCCCCTACGGCACGCTCATCGTCAATCTGATCGGATGTTTCATCATCGCTTCGGCGATGCACATCAGCCTGACACTGGCCTGGTCACCAACCGTGCGCGCCGCGATCACCATCGGCTTCGTTGGCGGCCTGACGACGTACTCGAGTTTCAACTACGAGACGATGCGGCTGATGCAGGAAGGAGCGCCCGTTACGGCGCTGGCCAATCTCAGCGCAACGCTACTCGGCGGCGTGCTGGCAGGCTGGGCCGGTCTGATGACGGCGCGTGCAATCGTTGGCCACTAGAGAGGCCCTTATGCGCATTCTTGATGGCGACCAATTTCTGGTTCGCATCTTCCTCGGCGAGTCCGATACCTGGCATCGCAGCCCGCTGTGGCGTGGGATCCTCGAGCGGCTGCGCGCGGAAGGTTTTGCCGGAGCGACTGTCGTTCACGGCGTGGCGGGATTCGGCGCAAGCAGCGTGATTCACACGGCCAGCCTCGTCGAACTGTCAAGCGACCTGCCGGTCCTCATTGAGGTCGTTGACGATCAGGCGCACGTCGATCGCCTGCTCCCGATCCTCGACGAGATGATCACGGGCGGCGCTTTGGTGACTGTCGAGCGGGTGCGCGTTCTGAGATACGCAGCCGCGAAGAGGGCGTCGGCGCGGAAACCCGGTTCAGAGGCTGATTCGGCGAAGGCGCAGCGCGTTGGCGATGACCGAGACTGAACTGAACGTCATCGCCGCGCTTGCAATCATCGGGCTCAGGAGCACTCCGAATAGCGGATACAGCACGCCCGCCGCGACCGGTACGCCAAGCGTGTTGTAGACGAATGCGAAGAACAGGTTCTGCCTGATGTTCCTCATCGCCGCCCGGCTGAGCCGCCGCGCGCGCACGATACCGCGCAGATCGCCCTTGACGAGGGTGACACCGGCGCTCTCCATTGCCACGTCCGTGCCGGTGCCCATGGCGATCCCGACGTCGGCGAGCGCCAACGCCGGCGCGTCGTTGATGCCGTCGCCCGCCATGGCAACGCGTTCACCCCGCGACTGCAGGCGCTTGACGGCCGCTGCCTTCTGATCCGGCAGCACGTCGGCCTCGACGCTATCGATGCCAACGGACTGTGCGACCGCATCGGCCGTCGTGCGATTGTCCCCCGTGAGCATTACGACCTTCACGCCCTCGTCGTGCAACGCCCGGATCGCTTCGGCAGCGCTCGACTTGATCGGGTCGGCTACACCAAGGAGTCCGGCCAGCCGACCGTCGGCTGCAACAAACATGACTGTCTGCCCGTCGCGGCGAAGATCATCCGCGCGGTTTCGCGACGATCCGACGTCGACGGCCAGTGCTTCGAGATGGCGAAGGTTGCCGACGGCCACGCGTCGGCCGTCGACCATACCAATCACGCCCTGACCGGTGATCGATTCGAAGTTCGAAACATCGACGGGGTTGACATTCCGGTCGCGGGCGCCGGCCACGATCGCCGTGGCTAGAGGATGCTCGCTCACATGTTCGAGGCTCGCGGCCAGGCGCAGGAGCTCCGTCGGCTCCATGCCGGTGGCCGGTTCGACCGTAAGCAGCTTCGGCCTGCCTTCGGTCAGCGTGCCGGTCTTGTCGACGACGATTGTCGTGACCTTCTCCATTGTTTCCAGCGCCTCGGCGTTGCGGATGAGAACGCCGGCCTCCGCGCCCCGACCGGTGCCCACCATGATCGACATCGGCGTAGCGAGGCCGAGGGCGCACGGGCACGCGATGATAAGCACGGCAACCGCGTTCACAAGGGCATTGGCGAGCCGCGGTTCCGGCCCGTACACCGACCAGGTGGCGAACGTCGCCAGCGCGACAACGATCACGAACGGAACGAACCACGAGGACACCGTGTCGGCGAGCCGCTGAATCGGCGCGCGCGAACGCTGCGCTTCACTGACCATGCGAACGATCTGCGCGAGCAGCGTGTCGCGGCCGACGCGCTCGGCAAGCATCACGAACGTTCCGGTCCCGTTGACGGTGCCACCGGTCACCTGGGACTGCGCCGTTTTCTCGACCGGGATCGGCTCGCCCGTCACCATCGACTCGTCCACGCTGGTCGAGCCGTCGATGACACGCCCATCGACCGGGACTCGTTCGCCCGGGCGCACGCGCACACGTTCGCCCACGGCTATGAGATCGAGCGGCACGTCCTGCTCGACACCGTTTGCGTCGATCCGGCGCGCCGTCTTCGGCGCCAGTCCCAGCAGGTTGCGGATAGCGGCGCTCGTACGGCCTCGCGCGCGCAACTCGAGCACCTGGCCGAGCAGCACGAGCACGACGATGACGGCGGCCGGCTCGAAGTAGACGGCCACTTCCGCCCCCATCCGGAATGAATCGGGGAACAGATTGGGCGCCAGCGTGGCCGCGACGCTGTACCCGTACGCGGCGCCGACGCCGAGCGCGATCAGCGTGAACATGTTGAGATAACGGCTGACGATCGAGGCCCAGCCACGCTCGAAGAACGGCAGGCCGCCCCAGACCACGACCGGTGTCGCGAGCGCGAACTCGATCCAGTTGCGCAGTCCGTGCGGAACGAGCCGATCCACCGGACGCCCAGGCAGCATCTCCCCGATCATTAACGCGAGGATTGGGGCCGTGAGGCCGAGCGACACCCGGAAGCGTCGCGTCATGTCGTCCAGTTCCGGATTGCCCTCGTCGGCGTGCGCCGCGTCGACGGGCTCGAGCGCCATGCCGCAAATCGGGCAGGCGCCGGGACCCTTCTGACGCACCTCCGGGTGCATCGGACACGTGTACTCAGCCTCGAGATCGACAGGGCCGGCGGGCCGAGCGTCCGGATTGAGGAACTGCTCCGGGTTCTCGCGAAACTGTTCGAGGCAACTTTCGACGCAGAAGTAGTACGTCTGCCCCTTGTAGTCGAACTGCCCGACGGCGTCCGAGGGATCGATCGTCATCCCGCAGACTGGATCGACGACACCCTCAGCCGGCGTTGCGGGTGGATGGGCGGCGTTCAAGATTTCACGTACTGACTGGGGTTCGCGTCGAACTTCGTTTTGCAGATCTTCGCGCAGAAGTAATACGTCTTGCCCTTGTACTCGGTCGTGGCCGCGGCTTTCGCGGGATCCACCTGCATTCCGCAAACGACATCTTTTTCCATGATCTTCTTCTCCGGTCCGGCTGCCGCCTTCGCTCGGCGCTTCGGCGGCCAAGAAAGCTGGACACTACGTACGAGTCCCGGACCCCGAGCCCCGAGTCCCGGATCCCGGATCCCGGATCCCGAGATTACAATGCCCGGCCATGCGATACCGATATCTGACCGCTGTCGTAGCAGCCCTGGCACTCTGCTCATCGGGCGCACCCGTTGCACAGCAGGCCAGCGTTCATCTGAATCCCGTCATCGCCAAGCTGGCTGCGGGTAAAACGGTCTACGGTCTCATCAACTCGGGCGATCTGTCGCTCGTCAACGCGCGCGAGACGGCCCGCGCTCCGGTCGACTTCGTCTACGCCGACATGGAGCACAACCCGCTCGACTTTCCCGGTCTCGCCACGTTCCTGCTCGGACTCACCGACAAAGCGGCGATTCTGAGCAAAGGGAACCTTCAGCCCAACGTTGCCTTGTTCGCGCGTTTTCCCCAGGAAGCCGACGAGTCCACCTGGGTCGTCAAACAGGCGCTCGACATCGGCCTCATGGGCGTGATTTTCAACGGCGTCGACACGAAGGAGCAAGCGGTCGCCGCTGTTCGCTCGATGCGCTATCCTCCGCTGAAAGGAGAGACGCGCCGCGAGCCGGTCGGGATCCGCGGTTACGGCACGGGCGGCGCAACCTGGGCGTGGGGTGTCAACGCCGCTGAATACGAGCGCCGGGCTGATGTATGGCCGCTCAATCCGGACGGCGACCTGATCGCGATCGTGATGATCGAATCGGTCGAAGGATTGAAAAACCTGGATCAGATCGCCGGCGTGCCGGGCGTGGGTGCGTTGTTCCTGGGCGCCGGCTCCGACCTTTCGCGGTCGCTCGGTGTTCGCCCGAACGCGCCTGAAACAGAAGCAGCCTTTCAACAGGTCCTGAGCGCGTGCAAATCGCACAAGGTTCCCTGCGCCATCACGGCGGGCTCGGGTGCCGACGTGGCGCGCCGGGTCAAGGAAGGATGGAGCATCATCAGGTCGACCGTGCCCGCAATTACGCAGGGCCGACAGCTGATGGGCGAGAAGTAACCGGTCCGGCCGAAGCCGGATACCACGCACTCATTGCTACGGAGTCCAGATCCTCGACGGCCCACTGCCCGCGAGCGTGAGCATCAATTCATTGAGACGCTTCACGAAGGCGGCAGGATCCTCGAGCTGGCCTCCCTCGGCCAGCGTCGCCTGATCGAACAGGATCTGGCTCCAGTCCGCGAATTTTCTCTCGTCGGTCTCATCCCCCAGGCGCCGGACGATCGGATGGCCCGGATTGATCTCGAGCACGGGTTTCGACGTCGGGACGTTCTGCCCCGCGGCCTTCAGCATCCGTTCCAGGTTCGTGCTCATGCCGTGCTCATCGCTGACGAGACACGCCGGTGAGTCCGTCAGCCGGTGAGTCACGCGAACGGCGCTTGCCCGATCGCTCAACACGCTCTGCATCCGCTCGATCAGCCCTTTGTGCTCTTCGGCTTGTTGTTCCTCTTCCTTCTTCGCCGCCTCGTCGCCGAGGGCGCTCAGATCCAGGCCGCCCTTGGCGATAGACTGCAGCGGCTTGCCCTCGAACTCGGTGAGAGTCGACACGACCCACTCGTCGATCCGGTCGTGCAGCAACAGTACCTCGACGCCCAGCTTGCGGAAGATCTCGAGGTGCGGGCTGTTCTTCGCGGCAGCGAAGCCGTCGGCGGTGATGAAGTAGATGGTCGTCTGTTTTTCCTTCATGCGCCCGACATAGTCGGCGAGTGAGACAGTTTGCTCCTCGGTCTCGCGATGCGTCGACGAGAATCGCAGGAGCTTCGCGATGCGCTCACGGTTTGCCGTATCCTCGACGACACCTTCCTTGAGGACGCGGCCGAATTGCTTCCAGAACGTCGCGAACTTCTCGCTCTCCTTGCCGGCCAGATCTTCGAGCAGTCCGAGGACCCGTTTGACCGAGGTCGCGCGGATTGCCTCGACGTCGCGCGACTGCTGCAGGATCTCGCGCGACACGTTGAGCGGTAAATCGTTCGAATCGATGACGCCGCGCACGAACCGCAGATACGCCGGCATCAACTGCTCGGCATCGTCCATGATGAAGACGCGCCGCACGTAGAGCTTGATGCCGCGGCGATGCTCGCGGTTCCAGAGATCGAACGGCGCTTCCTTCGGGACGAACAGCAGCAGCGTGTACTCCTGACGCCCTTCCACCTTGGCATGGACGTACGCGAGCGGCGCGTCGAAGTCGTGCCCGACGTGCTTGTAGAACTCCTGGTACTGCTCCTCTGTGATCTCTGACTTGGGGCGCGCCCACAGCGCTGAGGCCTGATTGATCTGCTCGTCCTCATCAGTGGGCACTTGCGCTTTTGCCGTCGCGTCCCACTGTTCCTTTTTCATCAGGATCGGAACGGTGATGTGGTCCGAGTACTTCCGGAGGATCTCGCGCAGTTTGAAGCCGGTGAGCAGTTCGTCCTCGTCAGGCCGAAGGTGCAGGACGACGTCAGTACCGCGGGCGTCTTTCTGCACTGTCTCAACCGAGTATTCGCCTTCGCCCGTGCTTTCCCAGCGAACGCCGTGCTCGGGCGTCAATCCTGCGCGCCTCGTCGTCAACGTGACTCGATCGGCCACGATGAAGGCTGAGTAGAAGCCGACACCGAACTGGCCGATGAGGTGCGCGTCCCTGGCCTTGTCGGAAGTGAGGTTCTGAAAGAACTCGCGCGTCCCGGACTTGGCGATCGTGCCAATCTGTTCGATCACCTCTTGCCGCGACATGCCGATGCCATTGTCGGAGACGGTGATCGTTCGCCCCGCCTTGTCGTACGCGACGCGAATCTTCAGATCGGGATCGTTCTCGAACAGGGCTGGATCAGCGAGCGCCTCGAAGCGGAGCTTGTCGCCCGCGTCGGAGGCATTCGAGACCAGTTCCCGCAGGAAGATCTCTTTGTTCCCATACAGCGAGTGCACCATCAGGTGCAGCAGTTGTTTGACTTCGGCCTGAAAGCCGAGCGTTTCGCGTTGTGCGGTGGTGGTCATAGAAGATCGAAGGTCATCGAGTCCCGGGTGATGCGGCGCTCTGTCTCTGCCATGAGTGCGCGTCCTGCCATTCTGTCGCGCGCCGATAAGCCTCGACGCGTTGCTGCGGTGTCATCGTCTTTTCGAGCTCGTCCCGGAGGACACTGGCCTTGACGCGTTTAGCCTCGTCCTTCCACCGAGAAGCTGCCAAGTTGAGCCACATGTGCGCGTGGACGATGTCCGTTGAGGGGCCTTGGCCGGGACTGAGCAGGATGCCAAGTTCAATCTGCGCGTCCGCATCGCCCTGGTCGGCGGCCTTGCGAAACCAGGTCATGGCTTGCGTCTGATTGCGCGCCATGCCGCGGCCGTCGCGGTACATCAAACCCAAACGATATTGCCCGATGGCGAACCCCCGCTCGGCGGCCTTCCGGTACCACGCTGCCGCCTTCACTGGATCGGGCGCGACACCATCAGCGCCGGTGTCGTAGATGGAACCGAGACTGAACCTGGCGATGGCGTCGCCGTGATCGGCTGCGCGCTCGTACCACAGGACGGCCTGCCGGACGTCTCGCGGCACGCCGTGGCCCTCGAAGTACATCATCGCGAGGTTGGTTTGCGCCCCGGCATGGCCCTCGTTCGCGGCGCGCCGGTACCACCGGGCCGCCTCTGCCGGATCTTCGGGCAATACGTCGCCCGACTCGTAAAGATTGCCGAGTGTAACGATGGCTTCCAGATCACCGCGGGCAATTCGCGCGCGCAGATCGGCCACGTACCGTTCCTCGGCGGTCACGCGAACGAACGCGGTCTGCGCGACGATGACTGAGACGAGCAGCAGGACGTTCACCAACCCCCTATTTTAAGACGTACGGTCGGCGGAACTCTCAATAGCCGCTCCCGTTATACTGAAAGAACAGCTGGCGCCCGTGTCCGGTAGGGCGGGTCCTGCTGTGTGGGCCCGCCGGGTCTTGAAGAACAAGGCCCGGCCTACGACTATCGGCTGAAGCCGGACGTTACGACCACTTGAGCACAGACGCCGCAACACCGCGGACACCCGCGGCCGCTCCCGCGACAGCATCGTCACGAGCCGTGGCGCATGGAACCGCGCTTGGCATTCTTGCCGCCATAAGCGTGTGCCACGGCCTCAACGACCTGATGCAGTCGGTGCTGCCGGCCGTGTATCCGATCCTCAAGCAGGCCTACAACCTCGACTTCGGTCAGATCGGGCTCATCACGTTTGCCAACCAGGCGACGGCCTCCCTCCTGCAGCCCGTTATCGGAAGCTTCACCGACAGGAAGCCGAAGCCGTACTCGCTGCCGGCAGGCATGGCATTCACGCTCGTCGGGTTGTTGCTGCTCTCAGTCGCGCCGACGTATGGGGCGATTCTGCTCGCGGTAGCGCTGGTCGGTATCGGCTCCTCGGTGTTTCATCCCGAATCGTCTCGAGTGGCGCGGCTGGCATCGGGAGGACGGCACGGGTTCGCGCAGTCGCTCTTCCAGGTGGGCGGCAACATCGGGCAATCGACGGGCCCGCTGCTTGCCGCGTACATCGTGCTCCCTTACGGGCAGCGCAGCATCGCCTGGTTTGGTGTGACGGCGCTTACTGCCATGGCAATCCTGTTGCGCGTCGGCAGCTGGTACCGCCATCGGCTTTTCGAGTTGGTACGGACGAAAGGCGCGGCGATCCGGGCCGGGCTGCCGACGGGTCGCGTCCGAATGGCGTTGGTCGTTCTGGTGCTGCTGGTCTTCTCGAAGAACGTCTACCTGGCAAGCCTGACGAGTTTCTATACCTTCTATTTGATCGACAAGTTCCACGTCACCGTGCAGAGCGCACAGCTGCATCTGTTTGTGCTCCTGGGCGCGGCGGCGGCGGGAACCTTCATCGGCGGGCCGGTCGGCGATCGCATCGGGCGCAAGTACGTCATCTGGGTCTCCATCCTTGGCGCGCTGCCGTTCACGCTGCTCCTGCCTTACGCAAACTTGTTCTGGACCGAGGTGTTGACGATCATCATCGGTCTGGTCCTCGCGTCCGCGTTCTCCGCGATCGTGGTGTTTGCCCAGGAACTCGTCCCAGGTCGGGTCGGCACGGTGTCGGGTATCTTCTTCGGGTTCGCCTTCGGCGCCGGTGGTCTTGGCGCCGCGATGTTGGGGCAATTGGCCGATGCGACCAGCATCGACACGGTCTTTATCGTCTGTTCGTTCCTGCCGGCCATCGGGCTGTTGACGTGGTTCCTACCCAACATCGAACCTGCTCGTCACGCCCGCCATTGATTGAGCAATTTTGTGAAGGGGTCTGACCCCACTCCCCATTTAGGGGGAGAGGGCTCGTTGACTTCGCTTCGTGGCAGCGATATACAAGTCCGTCGCGGTTCAAAGTTTTGTCAAAGGTCCAACAGGAAAGTCAGGGAGGCACTTACATGCCGGTTCGACGCGGTGCAGTTGTGTGGTTCCTAGCTCTTGCAGTCCTGTTCTCCAGTGCGCCTGGGCCGTTCGCCCAGGGACAAACCGGCTCGATCGCCGGCATCGTTCGAGACTCCTCAGGCGCAGTTCTGCCTGGTGTGACGGTGGAAGCTTCCAGCCCGGCCCTGATCGAGAAGGCTCGATCGGTGGTGACGGATGGCCAGGGACGGTATCAGCTTGTCGATCTTCGTCCAGGCACCTATAGCGTCGCTTTCACACTGCAGGGTTTCAGCACCGTGAAGCGCGAAGGGATTGAGCTCACATCCGGGTTCACTGCGAACGTCAACGCTGACCTGAGAGTCGGGACGATCGAGGAGACCGTGACCGTCACGGGTGAGTCGCCGATCGTCGATACGCAGAGCACCACGAAACTCGCAACCGCGTCCCGTGAAGTCATGGACGTCCTGCCGACTGATCGCAACTTCGTCAGCTTCGCGGCATTGACACCATCGGTGCTGGTGACTGGTGTGCGGCAGAACGTCGGCGGATCGATTCCCGAGACCGGCATGAACCTCGTCGTGCACGGCAGCCGCGCCTCCGACAGCCTGGTCACCGTGGAAGGTATGCCGATCATCAACGGTGGCGGCACCGGCGGCCTGATGTACGGCAACTATCTCAACAACGGGCTGGCGCAGGAGATCACGTTCCAGACCGACTCGCACAACGCCGAGTTCGAGCGCGCGACTGTCTACTCCAACTTCATCCCGAAGGAAGGATCGAATACCTTCCGCGGTTCATTCTTCGGCCGCTGGGCAGGCGAGTCGTGGCAGTCGGACAATCTGGACCAGGAGCAGATTGCACAAGGTCTGACTAGTGGGAACCGCATTGACCGGATCTGGGATATCAACCCGAATGTCGGCGGACCTATCGTTCGCGATCGAGTCTGGGTCTACGGCGGATTCCGTCATTGGGGCACTTACAATTCAGTGGCGGGATCGTACAAGGACGCGAATTTCTCCGACATCTTCTATCACCCAACGACCGAGCAGAACTTGTTCCCGGTGTGGCACGAGAGTGCTGTCGCACGCTTCACGGTGCAGGCGAATCAGAAGAACAAGTTCAATCTCTACACCGACTGGCAGTACACCTACTTCGGCAACTGTTTCGTGCCGACGTATCTGACGGCCATCAGCGCGTGTCCCGAATACAAGAACATTCCTCAGTACATTCTCCAGGGGAGCTGGAGCTCTCCGGTGACGAACAAGCTGTTGCTCGAAGCGGGCGGCACCATTACGCCGCAGGACTTCCACGGCTATCGGCGGCCAGGCGTGTCGTCGACGCAGTTTGCCATGAACGACCCCACGGCACCCGCCGGTATGCCCCAGAACTGGGGATCGTCAACGACCTATGGCTACAATCGCAGCGACCAGACGAACTACCGCGCGTCGGCCAGCTACGTGACCGGTTCGCATTCGATCAAAGCCGGGTTCACGCTCATGCACGCGTGGCGCTACAACACGCAAGAGCCCAACAACTCGGCGTCGCTCAGCGTTCGTGGCACGCAGCCGTTCTCACTGACAGAGTACGCGACGCCGATTCAGTTTCACGAGACGCTGCGCTACAACATGGGCATCTTCGCCCAGGATCAGTGGCGCTACAACCGCTTCACATTCAACTACGGCGTGCGACTCGACTACCTGAACGCGCGTGTCGACGCGCAGGACATCGTGGCAGGCCCGTTCACACCGGCGCGCCATTTCGACGCCGTCGACAACGTGCCGAACTGGAAGGATGCGGATCCCCGACTCGGTGTGGTGTGGGATGTGTTCGGTGATGGGAAGACGGCGGTGAAGGGCAGCATAGGCCGCTACGTGGTCGGCGCGGCCTACGAAATTGCACGCCCCGCCAACCCTGTGCAGTCGAGCGTCAACCAGGTTACGCGGACGTGGGCACCGCCTGCAGGTGTGATCTACAACGGCGATTACAACCCATACAACGATTGCGACCTCTTCAACCCGAACGCGAACACCAAGCGTCCCGGTCAAATCAATTGCGGCGCCATCCAGAATCCCGCATTCGGACAGGTCACGGCGCGCACGACCAACTACGACCCCGCGGTGATCAACGGTTGGCACGTGCGGCCGAACAACTGGGAGGGACAGGTCAGTATCCAGCGCGAGATCGTGCCGCGGGTATCGGCATACGCCGCGTACACACGACGGTGGTTCGGCAACCTGACGGCCCAGCGCAATCAAAACGTGACGAACGCCGACTTCTCACCGTACTGCGTGCCGGTTCCGGTTGATTCGCGCCTGGACAACGGTGGCGGCTACCAGCAGTGCGGTCTCTTCGACGTCAACCGCGTCATCACGCCCAACAACCTGATCTTCAACTCGAGCGACATCGGCGGCATCGACGACGTGTATGACGGCTTCGACTTCGACGTCAACGCACGACTGGCCAGGAACATCATCCTGTCGGGCGGCGTGACCTTCGGTCGTGAGCGCATCGACTACTGCAACCTCAAAGATGATCTCAGCCTGACGACCAACGGTCCAGGGCTCGGTGTCAACACGCCACGGACCAACGATTATTGCAACATCACGCCGCCGTTCCAGCCGCAGGTGAAGGGGCAGGTTGCGTATCCGCTGCCCTGGTGGGACATCAGCACATCGGCGACGTTCCAGAGTTTATCGGGCCCGCAGCTCGACGCGAACTATCCGTTGACCAACGCCCTGGTGCTGCCGTCGCTCGGCCGTCCGTTTACGGGCGTTCCACCGACCGTAAACCTGTTGCCGAACGGCACGATGTACGGCGACCGCATTTATCAGACCGACCTTCGGATCAGCAAGGCGATCCGAAGCGGTGGGACTGTGATTCGGCCGACCTTCTCGGTCTACAACCTGTTCAACGCGAACCCGATCCAGACCTACAACACGACCTACGGCTCTGCGTGGCTGGCGCCCACCGTCATCATGCAGGCGCGGTTCTGGGACATTGGAGTGCAAGTAGACTTCTAGACAGGTTGTTCAACTCCCAAGGAATCAACTCCCAACTCCCAATGAGGCTCGCCTTGTTGGGGTTGGGGGTCGCTCTCGCCTTACTCATCGCCTGCCAGCGCGCGCCCGACAAGAGCGCCTCGAATCCCGAGCCCCGAGTCCCGGATTCCGGATCCCGAGTCCCGAGTCCAGTCACCTTCAACAAGTACATTGCACCCATCCTCTTCGAGAACTGCGCGAGCTGCCATCGTCCCATCGATTCGACGCCTGCGGCGAAAGGTGGTGACGTGCTGTGCGTTGCCGGTGCACCGTTTCCGTTGCTCGACTACGCGAGCGCGCAAGCACGAGCAGGTGAAATCGCTCGAGCGGTTCTTACACGCGCAATGCCTCCATGGCTGCCTGAACCCGGGCACGGTGAGTTTCTCAACCCGAGGCGGTTGAGCGACGAGCAGATCGCGCTGATTCAGAAGTGGGTCGAACAGGGCACCCCCGAAGGCAACCCAGCAGACAGACCGGAGCCTCCGGCGTTTCCGGACGGCTGGCAGTTGGGGACTCCCGACGTGGTGCTGAAGACCGCCGAGTCATACACGCTGCAGCCGGGGAAGGGGGACGTGTTCAGGAATTTCGTCCTTCCGGTCCCGAGATCGTCGACGCGTTACGTTCGTGCAATCGAATTTCGCGCCGACAACCCGAAGGTGCTGCATCACGCCAACATCGCGGTCGATCCTGCGCGCGTATCGCGTCGTCTCGATCGAATGGAACCGGGGCCCGGTTTTGCGACGATGCCCGAGGACGAAGTGCAGAACGTCTTCGGCTGGTCACCGGGCAAGGTTCCCATTCGCGAGCCCGAAGACACCGCATGGGCGCTCGAGGAGGGGAGCGATCTGGTCGTCCAGCTTCACATGGTCCCGGGCGCGAAAGCCGAGACCGTCCAGCCATCGATCGGACTCTTCTTCACGCCGACTCCGCCGACGCGCGTCCCCATCGTCGTCAAGCTCGAGTCGAAGACGATCGACATCCCGGCCGGCGAGCCGAACTATGTGGTCGAGGACAGCTACCTCCTTCCCGTCGATGTCTCTGCCGTCAGCGTCTATCCGCATGCGCACTATCTGGCCAAAGACATGCGGGGGACGGCGACACTGCCTGATGGTTCGGAGAAGTCGTTGATCTGGATCAAGCAGTGGGACATCCGCTGGCAGGACCAGTATCGCTACAAAGATCAGGTGATGCTGCCCAGGGGAACGACCTTGCGCATGCGCTTCACGTACGACAACTCGGCGGCGAACGCGCGCAGTCCGCGACCTCCACGGAAGGTGACATGGGGGCAGAACGCCACCGACGAGATGGGCGCGTTATGGGTGGAGGTCATTCCACGCAACAGCACTGACGCCGCGGTGCTCACGCAGGACTACTTCCGGCGGGCGCTCGCGACGGACATCGCGAGCGCCGAAATGCAGGTCAAGAACGATCCGCGGAACCCGGCCGCGCACAATCGGCTTGCCTTGAAGTACGTGCAAGCAGGTCGGGTCCAGGAGGCGCAGGCGCGCCTCGACGAGGCGCTGCGCCTGGCACCAGATGATGCGGAAGCGCATAGCAATCTCGGTACGGTGCTGCAGATGCAGGGCAGGCTCGCCGAGGCGGCGCCGCATCTGGAGACGGCGGTGAAGCTCAAGCCGAACGACGATCGCATTCGTTTCAACTTCGCGAACGGACTGACGGCGGCTGGCCGGTCAAGCGACGCCATACGCGAATACGAGCGTGTGGTCGCGCTCAATGGCGAGAATGCCGACGCGCATTTCAATCTCGCGATGCTGCTCGGGCCGCAGAACCGGTTGGATGAAGCGATCGCGCACCTGCGGCGTGTGGTCGAGCTGACGCCGAGGAACAGCGAGGCCCATCGCAACCTGTCAGTTGCCTACGGTCTGCAAGGGAAGCTGGACCAGGCGCTTGGCGAAGCGCGTGAAGCGCTGCGGATCCAGCCTGATTCCGCTGCCGCGCGCCAGCAGCTCGATCGATTGCTGGCGATACGAGGTCAGCGTTGAAGCCCGTGAATCCGTGATCACGACACACCGAGGCATCGAGAACACCGAGGTACGTAAAGGATTTTCTCTGTGCCTCAGTGCCTCGGTGTGTCGTAATCTCTTCTCATGAAAATCCTGATGAATCGAGCGATTCGCGTCGTTGTTCTGGGTCTGTTCGTGCTCGTCCCGGCATCGAACGCCTCAGCGCAGTTGTTGGCCGCCAAGGACGGACCGATCGTCTATGGCCACCATCACCTGAACGTCAGTGACATGGACGCGGCGAAGAAATTCTGGGTCGACGCGCTTGGGGGCGTGCTCGTCATCGTCGGCCCGGAGAAACGCGAGATCATCAAGTTCCCGAACGCGCTGATGCTGCTGCGCGCGCAGAAGCCGACTGGCGGGAGCAAGGGGTCCACCGTCGACCACATCGGGTTCTCGGTCAAGAACCTGCGTCAGGTCGTCGATCGCGTCAAAGCGGGCGGCTACCGCATGGTGACCTCTTCGGAGGCGCCGCCCAACGTCAAGGTCCAGGACGATATCGGCATCGTCGAGGGCGGGCCGGTCAGCGGCATCGCCTACGTGATGGCTCCCGACGATACGAAGGTGGAACTCGTGGAGATGAAAGCGCAGGCCGCGCCCATCGCCTCGCATCATCTGCACTTCGCCGGCATGAACAAGGAGATGCAGGCCTGGTACATGAAGACGTTCGGTGCCTCGACGCTCGCATCGGCGAATCCAGCGTTCATCAGCGCGAGCCTGCCTGGGCTGACGATGAATTTCTCGCCGTCACAGACGCCTGTGGTTGGGACGCAGGGGCGCGCGATCGATCACATCGGGTTCGAGGTCAAGAACCTCGAGGCGTTCACCAAGAAGCTGGAAGCGCAGGGCATCAAGCTCGCGTCACCGTACCGCGCAGTTCCTGCCCTGGGAATTTCGATCGCCTTCATCAGCGATCCGTGGGGCACGTATATCGAGCTCACCGAGGGCCTCGACAAGATCAACTGATTCGGGTCTTTAGTTAGAGAGCCTCCTGATCAGGTAGGCGGAAGGCGCCGGCCTCCGCAGAGGCGAGTAGTGAGCGGGCACGCTGCTCGTCACTTTCATCGACCATGATTTCTACCGCGCCGAGCCCATCGACGGTCAGGCCATGCGTGTTGCGCAGCGCCTCGCCTCGTTCCGAGGTATGAATCCCGGCCGCCTCGAGAAACGCGCGGACCTGCTGCGCGTGGAGCTCACCGTTGGCGACGAAGACGCGGCGTAGTTCGTGATGCATGTGCAACAGTGTGAAGGGGTCTGACCCCGCAAAGCGGGTCTAAAGACCCGCCTCTACGTTACGGCTGTGAGCTCTCCTTCGCGGCGGCGGCCTTCGCGTCCTCGGCGCGGGCGGCGCTGAGGATGTTCTTCAAGCCGTAGTTACCCTCGTGGCACTCGTAGGGCATCATCGGCTCCGCCGAATTCAGTGTCAGCGGCAGCGAAAACGTCCACGGCTTCGTCCACGTCGTCGGATCGTCGACTGTGACCGCCCAGCGCAACGTGTTCGGACCGACGCGCGTGAAGCGCTCGGTGATCTTGAGCCGCTCAGGATTGGCGTTGCGGTAGACGCTGCGCGCGAGGAAGTTCGTCGTCTCGACCACCAGTGTGTCGCCTTCCCAGTGTCCGCGCGAGTCACCGAAATCCGATCGGATGCTGTTTCCCAGATGCTGTGCCGCCGTGAGCGGGATGATGCGGGTGTCGTGGATCATCTCGTAGGTGATCGCCACGTAGCCTGGTCCCTGCACGATCTGCGACGAGTTCCCGTAGATTGTCGGCATCCCTGAATTCGGGAAGCCGCGCGTGATGCAGCGGTCGTAGAGACTGCGATCGGTGTAGGAGTCGGCCGCACCGCGCGTGTTCCGCTTGCGCGCTTCTGCCGCCGCCTGCTGCCGTTGCTGCGCTTCCGGTGTCAGCGGCGGGATCTTCCCGTCAGGCGGATCGATCACCAACCACGCCTGCACGCCGTTCTCGGCGTTGCGATACGCCACCTGCCACCAGTTGTCCGGTGCCTCGGTGGGCCCGAGGAAGTTGTTGATGGTTCGTTCCGCCGCCTGCCGCTTGAGCGCGCGCAGTTCATCGGCGCTGATGTCGCTGAGTTGCTTGCCCTCGAACTCCTTCGGACGCTCGAGCGGCGTGCCCGCCTCGGTGAGGTTCGTATAGTTCCCCTGGATATCGGGATCTCCCCATGGCGTTTTCGGTGCCTTGTAGCTCTGTGCACTCGAATGCGCAGCGGCGATCACCACTATGACGGCACCGGCGCAGATACCGGACACCAACCGCGCGATGTTCGGCCTCATTTGCTCGATTCCCCCGCCGCAGCCTTTTCCTTCTCTTCCGCTCGTGCCGCCGTGAGGATATTGCGCAGCCCGTAGTTCCCTTCGTGACACGCGTACTCGAACGGCGGCTGGCTGGGATCCTCAGTCAGGTTCATTGTGAACGTCCACGGTTTATCCCAGGTATGCGGATCGTCGAACGTCACCGCCCATTCCACAGTGTTCGGACCGAGCGGGGTGAACTTCTCGATCATCTTCAGCTGGTCGCTCGAGCCGCGATACGGCGTCTTGTCGGTGAAGTTCGTCGTCTCGACGACCAGCGTGTTGCCTTCCCAGTGGCCGCGGCCATCGCCGACGTACTGACGGATCGATGAAGATATGTGCGGCCGCGAGTCGAGCGGAATGACGCGCGTGTCGTGGACCATCTCGTACGTGATGGTCACGAAGCCCGGGCTCTGGTGGATGTGATACGAGTTTCCGTAGATCGCCGGCATCATCGATCCGGGAATGCCGCGGGTAATACAGCGATCGTAGAGGCTGCGGTCCTCCCACGAATCAGCCGGACCGCGCCCCTTCCTGGCCGCCTGCCGCGTAGCCTGGCGTTGACGCGCTTCCGCTGTCTGTGCGGGCACCTTGCCGTCAGCCGGCTCGGTGACCAGCCAGGGTCGGCTGTTGGCGGCGTAGTAGTTCTCGAACCAGTGCATCGGGCTCGTCGCGCCGGGGAATTCACTCAGGCCAGGCGTTCGCTCGATCGTCTGCTGCTGCCGCTGCGCAACCATCTTGGCGAGTTCTTCCGACGTAAAGGAGTCAATCGCGCGGCCCGCGTACTCGTCAGGCCGCTCGAACGGGATGCCGCTCTCGTCGCTGTTGTTGTAATCGCCGGTGATATCCGGATCGCCCCACGGCGTCTTCACCGGAACGTAGGAACCACGCTTCGGAATGGGCGCGACGCTCTTTCGGTGCGGAACCTCACCCTCTTTGATCGGATCGGCTCGTTTCGGAGCAGGTGTCTGGGCGATGAGGCCGCTCGAGGCAATGATCGTCGAAGCGGCAATAGCAATGAGAAGGCGGAGGCTCGGAATCGACATCGTAGGGTTTCTCTTTCGATCACGGTCTGGCTAACGATCACGGTCTGGCTAACGCCAGACACTACGTACTGAGCTCGGGCGGACGATCGTAGTGTCCGGCTTCAGCCGGACCAACCTGTTACGGCGCGCCGAGTTCCTTCAGCAGCTTCGCGGTGCGCTCGTACACCGGTGGCGGTCCACCGGCGCGGCCGCGACCGCCGACGCCCATCGCCATGTCGACGGGTGTACGGCCTCGCTTGTCTTTCACATCCAGGCGCGCTCCGGCCTTCGCCAGCACTCTGACAATTGAATCAAGACCGCCCTGTGCCGCCAGATGAATCGCCGTGATGCCATCGTCGGTTGAGGCGTTGACGTCGACGTTGCGTTCGACGAGCAGTTCCACCGCCTGACGCAAGTCAGCCTCGGTGCCGTAGTCCTTCGCGAAGACACCAAGCCCGCGTCCGAGCCCCGAGGCCATCATCAGCGCCGTCGTGCCGCGTGGTTGCTTGAGTGTCGGATCGGCGCCGGCCGCGAGCAGGATCTGCATCGCGGCGAAGTCGCCATTTCGCGCCGCGCGCATCAGCGGCGTCGTCCCGGCGCCGAGCTGTCCCTCGCCGGGCGTGTGATTCCGCTGCAGTGTGGGGGACTTCAGGAGTGCGTCGACAACGGCCCCCTTCGCGATGAGACGCGACATCACATCGGTGGGCTTCAGCGTATCGTTCACTTTGCGCGGCGGCATCCCGTAGACTTCGCCAAGCGAGCTCATGTCGACCGCCGCGTAGAGCGCCGCCATGCCCGCCTTGTCGGTGATGTTCGGATCGGCCCCGGCCTCGAGGATCGCATTGGCCGTGTCGTAGTGCGCGTTCATGATCGCCAGGATCAACGCCGTCGTGCCGTCGGGATCCGTGGCGTTGACCTCAGCGCCCGCTTTCGCGAGTGCGCGTGCGGCATCGACCCCGCCATCCCGGGCCGCATACATCAACGGCGTCCAGTTCCCATGCGGGAGAATCGTCAGCACGCCCTCGAGCCCGAACCGATCCTTGGGGAACTGGATCGTCGACGATCGGGCGTTGATGTCGGCGCCGCGACTGGCCAGCAGCGTCACCACTTTGGCCTGATTTTCCGACGCCGCCCACATCAACGCCGTCTCGCCGAGTTGAGATTCGCGCGCGTTGACGTCGGCCCCATGCTCGATGAGCACACGTGCAGCCGCTGGATTTCCCGTTCGGGCTGCGGTCATCAGCACCGTTTGTCCTTTGGACACGACGGTGTTGGCGCTGGCGCCAGCCGCGAGGAGCGCCTCGATCAAGGCGGCATTGCCGTTCACCGCGGCAAGCGAGAGCGGGGTGACGCCGTAGCGGTTCGCCGCGCTCGCATTGGCGCCTGCGTTCAGCAGCGCCTTCGACGTTTCGATGTCGTCGGCGCGCACCGCCCAGTGCAGCGGAGTCGTGCCGTCGGCCTCAGTCGCCTTGACGGCAGCGGGGTCCTTCAGGAGTTTCTGAATCGCCTGCCGGTCACCGGCCTGAATCGCCTCGGACAGAGACGACTCGCGTGGTCCGGCGCTGAGCGAAGCCACCGACAGGAGAGCGACAAGGGCGATTCGGGATGTGTAGCGCATCGCAGTCACGTCAGCCGAAGAGATCTTCGACGCGTCCGTTGCTGTCGCCGAAGGTATCGATCTGGCTCCCGTAGCGATTGGCGACGGCCAGCCACAGATTACCGACAGGAGTCTGCGGCTTCAGCTTGATGTGACGATGCCCCTTGCCGACGCCACCGCCGACTGCAATGACGGGAAGCGGATCGCTGGCGTGTCCGTTCGGGTTTCCCATGCCACCGCCGTAGAAGATGAGCGAGTGGTCGAGCAGCGACCCGTCGCCGTCGGGTGTCGAGCGCAGCTTCTCCAGGAACTTTGCGAAGAGGCCCATGTGGTAGGTGTTCACCTTGACGTTCTGCGCGATCTTCTGCGCGTCGTTGCCGTGGTGCGACACTGAATGGTGCTGTTCGGTGACACCGATGTTCGGGTACGTGCGCTGGCTCAGTTCCCGCGACAGCATGAACGTGAACACGCGCGTGACGTCGGCCTGATAGGCGACCGCCAGCAGCTCGTACATGAGCCCGACGTGTTCCTCGAAAGAGTCGGGCACGCCGACCGGCACGTCTATCTTCACGTCGATGCGATTCTGCGCTTCCGCGCGCTGGATGCGGCGCTCGATCTCGCGCAGGTTGTCCAGGTAGTCGGTGACACGACGGCGATCGCGCACACCGAGTCCGTTTTGCAGCTTGCGCGCCTCGGCCGACACCGAGTCGAGCATGCTGCGGTCGTCACGCATGCGCGCCGCGCGCTCGGCCGGGCTGCCGCCCTGTCCGAACATGCGTTCGAACACCACCCGGGGATTGATGTCCATCGGCAGCGGCGTCGAGGGCGTGCTCCACGACACGGTGTTCAGGTAGGCGCAATTGAAACCGGGGGAGCAGGCGCCGACGTAACCGGTGAAGTCTTCGGTTGCGACTTCAAGCGATGGGAACGGCGTGTCCTGTCCGATCTGCTGCGCCACAACCTGATCGATCGTCGTGTTGGCGAGCACGTCTTCCGCCTCGGTTCGCTTCGGCCACACGCCGGTCAGGAATCCGGCCGCGCTCACGGCGTGATCGCCGACCTGGCTGCCTGGATGCGAGCGTGTCAGGTTGGTGACGAGGAGGAGTTGGTCCTTGAACGAGTCGATCGGCTGCAGGATTGGCTTGATGTCGAATCCGGGCCCCACGATTTCCGGAATCCACTGCTCCATGATCGCGCCGTTGGGGATGTAGATGGCGCCAAACCGGGTGCGCGGACGTGCCTGCGCGCGCGCGAGCGGCGTGAACGCAGGGAACATCGCGTCGAGCAACGGCAGTGCGACGGCGGCGCCGACACCTCTCAGGAACGTCCGCCGGGGTAGTGCGATCTTGGATACGAACATCGTTGAACTCCCACTCACCAGCTCTCAACTTCGCGCGGGCTGAAGCCCGCGCTGTACGACGACGCGCTGCCCACCTACTGCTGCGACGAGGACGTGGGCTGTTCCGGCAGGGCTTTCATACGCATCTGGAACGGAACGCTCTTCACGATCCCCAGGACCAGCGACGAGAAGTGGTACTCATTGGCCGCCGCGTCGCGGAGGATGCGCCGGACGCTCGGCATGTCTTCCGGGCCAACACCGCGGCCGAGCGCGTATGTCATCAGCTTCTCGGCCATCGTGCCGACGAAAAGCTCAGGGCGATCGAGGATCGCCTTCCGCAGCGTCACGACACCGTCCACGGCGGTGCCATCGGCGAGCTGCCCCGACGCGTCGATCGGTCCGCCGGCTTCAGATGTGCGCCACGCGCCGACTGCGTCGAAGTTCTCGAGCGCCAGGCCGACGGGGTCCATCACCTTGTGACAGGTCGCGCATGTCGGGTTTGTGCGATGCTCGGCCATCTGCTCGCGAAGCGTCTTCGGTTTCTGACCTTCTTCGGCGGGCTTCAGTTGCGGCACGTCGGGAGGCGGTGGTGGCACGGGAAGACCGAGGATGTTCTCCAGCACCCACTTACCCCGTAGCACCGGTGATGTCCGCTCGGCGTGAGAGGTCACCGCCAGCATGCTGCCCTTGCCGAGGAGACCCTTGCGCGCCTCGTCCGTCACCTGCACACGACGGAAGCGGCTGCCGTAGACGTCGGGGATGCCATAGTGCCGCGCGAGCCGTTCGTTGACGAAGGTGTAGTCGGCGCGCAGCAGATCGACGACGTTGCGATCCTCGCGAATGATGCTCTCGAAGAGCAGCTCCGTCTCGTGCCTGAACGCCTGGCGCAGGTTGTCGTCGAAGTCCGGGAACTCGTCGGAGTTGGGCAGGACGCTCCGGACGTTCCGCAGCTGCAGCCACTGGCCGGCGAAGTTGTCGACGAGGGCGCTCGATCGCGGGTCGGCCAGCATCCGCCGGACCTGCTCTTCGAGCACGGCCGGGTCCTTCAGCCGGCCCCGGCTGGCGAGATCGAGCAACGTGTCGTCAGGGATGCTGCTCCACAAGAAGAACGACAATCGGGAAGCGAGCTCGACGTCCGAGATGCGATACGGCGCACCGGGCGTCGCTGAATCGGGATCGTGTTCGACGCGGAAGGCGAAGCGTGGACTTGCGAGGATGCGCTCGAGGCCTCGCTGGATCCCGTTCTCGAACGTGCCCTTGTTGCGGCGCGCTGCCTCGTAAAAGTCGAGGATCGGCTCGAGCTCCGCTTTCGAGACCGGTTGCCGATACGCTCGGCGGGCGAGGCGGCTCAGGATCTGCGTGGCGCAGTCGCGCTCGCGTCGCGCACTCGCCCCTCGACTGGGCTCGGGGCGACCCTGAGCTTGTCGAAGGGTCGTCGGACGACACGTGAAGATCTCGCGGCGGCTGGCGGTGTCGCCGATCCCCGTGGCATTGAAAGGCCCGGTGATCGTGAACGTCTGAATGTGCGGCCGCCCCGCCCAGTCGAAGTTGTCGGCCGAGCTTCTCAGGAACGGCTGCAACCGAATCGTGTCTTTCACGGCCAGGTTCTCGATGAACGTGGCCGTCACCTCGTGCGGCCCCGCCGTCACCGGCACGCGAACGCGCATGCGCAACTCGACGGCATCGCCAGTGTCGGTCGGCTTGTCGAACATCGCCGCGAGGTCTTCGTTACCGCCGATGGTGACGTGGTGCACCTGCCGCCCGTCGATTGAAATCTCGAACTCACTCGGATACTGAAGTCCGCGAACGATATTCAGGTTGGTGCGATAGAGCTGCGTGCGGAACTCGTACTCGGCGTCGAGGGGGAACGTGTGTCCAACCTGCAGGCCGCCGACGGTGCCGAGCGGAAGGCCCTCGATATGCTGGTTCTGCGACAAATCCTGCGGGACCCGATAGGTATCGCTGCCAGGTCGCATCGACGGATCGCCAACGGCAACGCGGCTGATGCGGCCGGCGGCTGTCAGGTAGCGCTCCTGCAGTGATGGAGACACACCGAGCACGTCGGCGATGTTGTCGAAACCGTACGCGGAATCGTCCGGCGGCAGCAGCGTCGCGACGTCGACGTCGAGCGCCAGCAGATCGCGGATGGCATTCTTGTATTCGGCGCGATTGAGACGATGAATCAGCGGCCGGCCTGGATTTGGCCGCGCCTCGGCTGCCTGATCCAGGCTCGTCTCGAGCGAACTGATGAGCGCTTGTATTGTCGCGGCGTCCGGGCGTCGCGCGCCCTGAGGCGGCATCACGCCCGCGCGCAGCTTGCGAACGACCTTTTCCCAGCGCTCGGCGTCGGGTCCGACATTGGCGAGGTCGGCTTTCTCCAGCACGAGCCCGCCCGATTTCAGCCGCTCGCTGTGACAGGTGACGCAATACTGATCGACCGTCGCCCGCGGCCCGGCGCTCGGCGGCCGGGATTCGGCGCTGGCTTGAGCAGACCCCTGGGCCTCGGCGGCCAGGGCGGCGCAGGCGATCCAGGAGCAGGCGGCGAACAGTAACAGTCTTCTGATCATCTCGATCTGGGGCACCCCTCAATATGCCAGATTTTGGGCCGTTTTTGGCGAGCTGAACCACCCCCGCGATCGGGGGATAGGCGGCCGTCTCCGGCGGTTTTTCGCTTAATATCTCATTACCGCCCTCCGGCGGCTTCTCCAGAGGACCAGCGATGCGGAAGAGATTGATTGCGTTCGTGGCAGCGGCCGTCGCCGTCTTGGTTCTGACATCCCCCACAGCTGCTCAGCAACCGCGTGCCGCGGGAGGTGCCGTGAGCTCCTTCTATGACTTGCAAACGATGTCGCTCGACGGGAAGCCAGGCAATCTGGCGCAGTACAAGGGCAAGGTGAGCCTGGTGGTGAACGTTGCCAGCAAGTGTGGGTTCACGCCCCAGTACGAAGGGCTCGAAAAGCTGCAGCGCGAGATGAAGGGCAATGGGTTCAACGTCCTCGGTTTCCCGAGCAACGATTTCGGCGGCCAGGAGCCGGGCACTGCGCAGGAAATTGCAACCTTCTGCAAGCTGACGTATGACGTGACGTTCCCGATGTTCGAGAAGGTCGTCACGAAGAAAGGCGCCGGGCAGTCTCCCGTCTATGCCTTCCTGGGTCAATCGGGCAACCTGCCGGCGTGGAATTTCAGCAAGTACGTTGTCGACAAGAACGGCAAGGTAGTGGCGTTCTTCGAGAGCGCGGTCACGCCGGAGGATCCAGCGCTGCGCGCCGCGATCGCGAAGGCCCTCGCCGGGAGCTAGGTGTCTCGCTTCTCGAGCGCCGCGATCCGGCGCTCGTGATCCTGAACGAGTGGTCGCACGAGGTCGGGCAACACCTTAAGCGGCTCGATGTCCTTAACGATCTGGTTCAGCAGTTGTGAATGCTGTTCGAGCACTGTTCCGTGATGCGACTGGACCTCAGCGATCAACTTAATCTGGCTCGTATTCTCCTCGCCCAGTATTCGTAGCTTGCGTGTCTCTTCCTCCAGCGTGGTGACTCGACTCGTCAGGCCCTTTACATCGGTCCGCAATCCATTTACATCGGTCCGCAATCCATCGACATCGGTCCGCAATCCATCGACATCGGTCCGCAATCCATCGACGTCGGTCCGCAATCCATCGACGTCAGCCCGAAGTCCCACAACCGAATCTTCGACCTTTGCGAGCCGGCCTTCTACTTTGTCGAGCCTCTCACCTGTGTCTGTCATATCGGTTCTCCGCAAGACACTAGTGCGAGTTGAATGCCACGCTGAAATTGTTCGAGAAGTCTCACCGGGTCTCCCGGATCCTTGCGGTTTCTGCGCGGTTGCTGGATTCAAGCCGCTGCAGTTTCTTCATGCGTTGCTTCAGTGACGGCCGGAGAGATTCGGGGCGGAGTCCAGCGTTTCGCAGCCGCTGATTCAACGCAGCGATTTCACGATTGCGTGCCAGGCGCGCCACCTCCTTCTGCTTCCACAGCTCCGGGTCTTTCGTGCGAAGTGCTTCGTCCGCGGCGACTTCACGACGAAGCAGATCTTCCTGGATGATGTTCCAGCGCAGCCTCCAGTCGTCGCTTCCTTCGAGCTTTGGCGCGTGCCTGCGACCGAGGCGCCGTTGCAATGCCTTCAGTTGATTGAGCGCATCGCGAACCACAGGAGAACCGACTATCTTGCGTGTTTTCGAGCGAGTTGGCGGCATGACGTCCACCGAGGTGAGGAATGTTCGACGAACCCGGGCGCGTCCCGAGTTCTTCGAGACCGACGACGATGCCATCGTCCTCTCGCGAAGTCAATCAGTGCCTCACATCAGCGCCTCACTGTGTGACGAACTGCGCTTGGGAGTTGGGAATTGGACGTTGGGAGTTTCGGGCGTGAAGTTGACTTGACTACGCCGCCTGCCGCGTGGGCTCGAGGAATACCCGCAGGTCGAGGCCGTCGGGCGCCGGCAGGCTTTGACTGATATGACGCGCGTAGCCGCCTGACGACTCGCGCTCCGAGGTGTCAACCTGACGAATGGGCTTGTAGGTTTCCTCGTCGACCAGCGTCAGCACCGGATGCAGCGGTTCGCGCCCGTTTGTCTGGACGACCAGCCCCAGCTCATTGCGATTCGTGCGCACCACCGAGCCGACCGGGAAGAAGGTGATGGTGCTCACGAACTTCTTCACCAGGCCGGTGTTCAGCTTTTCGCCGGCCATCCGAGCCATGATCAGGCACGCGCGTTCTGGAGGCGTCGGCGCCTGGTAAGTGCGTGCGCCCGTGATCGCCTCGTAAATGTCCGCCACTGAAACGATCTGGCTCATCGGATGGGGGATCGCGTCGCCGAGGTCCGGGTACCCGCTACCTTTCACGCTGCGATGATGCTCGAGCGCTACCGTTGGCGTCAGCGGCTGCAGTCCTTCTGTCTGAATCAGGATCTCCGCACCCAGTGTCGTGTGCGCCTCGATCATCCGGCGCTCGCTTTTGTCGAGCGCTCCGGGCTTTCGCACGATATCGAGCGGGATCTGGGTCTTGCCGACGTCATGCAGCAGCGCCGCTTCGACCAGCGCCGCGAGCGTCTGTTCGTCGAGCCCCACCTGTTTGCCGAGCAGCAGGCTGAGCATCGCGACGTTCACCGAGTGGCAGTACGTGAGGTTCTCGTATTGCTTGACGGCGAGGATTTGTCCCAGCGCGGCATTGCTGCGTGCGACCTTGTAGATCAGCAGTTGCACCAGATCGCGAACCGTGACGACGTCGAGCGGCTTGCCTGAGGCGGTGTTCTCCCAGGTCTGCTGCGCGATGATGAGCGATTCGGCATAGTCGGGATCGAGCGGCCCAGTGGGCGCGTCGGCCCACTTCTGCGCGCGCCAGCGTGTGTCGAGCGGCACCAGCCGGCCGAGGCTGACGTGGTGCACGTTCCGCGCGGCGAGCTGCGAGGCCATCGAGTCACCGGACTCGGTGTATTGCCAGAGGAACTCGGCGACGGCGAGGAGCTCGTCGCGCTGCACGCCATCGTGGATGTGAATGCTGTCGATCCCGAGCGCTGATAGTTGTGACAGCAGTTGCTGATTAGCGACGTGGTCGTTGGTCGACGCGACGCTGTCGAGAAAGACGTCGCCGCGGATGACGTCAATGCGGACGGGGCTGCTCGACTGCAGAAGTCCGGCGATTACCTCGTCGAGCTCGCGCAGTTTCTGCGCGATCATCGGGTGGCCGGGCGGGTACGAGCCGGCGAGTTTGCGCAGGCTGGCGAGGCCGCGAAGGACCGCGAGCGGATCGAGCGGTGATGTTTGCGTCGGCGTGCTCATCGCACTCGGCGCTCCCTGGCCTTGAGTGCCACCTGGACGAGGCTCGGTTTCCAGAACCTGAAACGAAGCCCTTCGAGTTTCGTGAGCGCCTCGTCGAGCCCCTGCACCCGTGACTGTGTGGCCCGATCGATCAGCCGCGCCGCCGTGTGCGGGTGACTGAGCACGAACTCGCGCGATCGCAGGAGCTCGCGCACCTGTGTTGCGGTCTGCGCCGGCGGAAAATGCCAGAGGGCGTCTTCGGCAGCGGTGTGTCGATCGTCGCGCCGCTCTCGAATCTGGCGGGCGACGAGGATGGCGGCGGTGGGTGTCCCGATACGCGCGAGCGCGCGCATCGCCTCGCGCGCGACCTGCACATCGTTGTGCTCGGCGAAGCGCCCGACCGCTGCTTCATAGCCTGGTCCAGCGTAGCCAAGGATCTTGACGATCACTCGCGCCGCCGACGGTCCGCACGAGTCGAATTCGGCCACCAGAGCCGGGGCAAGCATCGGCGCCATGTCGCAGATCACCGGCACGAGGGCGCGCGCCCTGACCTCGTGCGCGGATCGATTCATCAACTCGATCAACCCTGGTGCGAGTGCGGAGCCGAGCGCCGCCAGCATCTGGCGAGCGATCGTGCGTCCCTCGTCATCGCGTTCGTGCATCGTGGCGATCGAGAGCAGGCGCGTGGGCGTGCAGTAGTCGTTCAGCGCCTTGGCGATGACGTCGGTGACATCGGGCCGCCGCGGTCGTAATTCCTCGCCGATGTTCCGGTATCCCTGCACGGCCGCAATCACGTCATGCCATCGTCCAGCACGCTCGAGAGTCCCGATCAGATCGAGCCCCTGGCGCAGGAAGGCTTCCACGAGATTGGGGTTCCGCTCGATGCGCACCAACTGCGACGCGCACAGCAATTGGGCCAGCGGCACGTCGGTCGCGGCGATGCCGGTGCGAACATCCGAAACGGCCGTCTCCGCCTGCGCGTCCATGGACAGGTCGAATGCCGCGAACTCGGAGAAGTCGGTTTCGCGGGTCGCATCGACGCGAATGAGCCCGCGCGCGTGTCGCTCGACGCCGGAGGACCCCAGGCTCATGGCGTCGGCGTCGCTGCTGCGCGCCCTTCGCATCCGTTCTTCGATCAGCGGCACGAGCGCGGCGCGGCGATCGGTCGAAAGGTCGAGCCGGTTGAGCGCCGCGGAGAGTACCTCCGGCGCGGCTGTCTCGAGATCGAGGAGGAGGCAGATTGACTCGGCGAGGTCCATGTCCGGGAAATCTCGCAGGACCTTGCCGTTAGCATCGCCATCGAGTAGGCCGGGGAGGATCGTCCGCTGCAACAGGTTGTTGCGACGATCCTGATCCAGGTTCAGCACCGCTCGGGCGAGCTTGCCGAACATGACCTGCGCCAGCCGGGGATCGAGCGCGGAGAACAGCCGCGTAACGTCGCTGTACTTGCGCTCGAGCGCGGTTGCCTTGGCGTCGGGGCCGGTGACGTCATCGTCGGTGAGACGCACCAGCATCGTCGCGATGTCGGCGGGATCGTCCACGAGGACGCAGAGATCGACGAGCGAGACCTGCGACAGGCCATTCTGTGACGGGTCGGTGCGGATCCATCCGCGATCGGGCGGATAGAGATAGCTGACAGGCGCATCTGGTTGCGCCAGCTCCTCCTGCCGCCGCCGTTCGTGAGTCAGCAGCTCGGTCGTGTGCCTACCGGGAACGCCGACGTCCATCACGACCGGACGCTGCGCCATCTCTGGAACGATCGCGCCGACGCCGTGTTCGGCCAGGCGCTCGGCAAAGCTGAGGTCCGCGGAGTGCGTATCGTCGGAGTCGACCAGATCGATGCAGAAACGCGACAGATCACGCGGTGTGGCGCCGCATTCGATGTCGAGCGATGCGACGCGCAACTTGAAGAGCCGCCGCGTCAACTCGTGCTCCACGACCGTGCCGGCGCCGATGTGTGCATCGTCGACGATCAATTCGTGCGGTGCGATTCGAGACGCCACGCGATCGCGGTGCGGGATGGACTTGAGCGCGTCGTGACAGGCCATCACCGCGTCGACGCAGAGCGGGCTGGTCGATGGGTACGTGTGAAATTGACGGACCGCGCGGGCGAGCAGCTGCAGCGCGCCCTCAATCGCCGTCAGATCCGCGGTACCGGCTTTACGCTTCGGGGATGGCTTCTCGGTCGACAAGCTGGATCTGTTATCGGACCGACGAGGTCCAGCCCGACACCCCGTCTCGCGTTTTTCGAGGAAGGCGGCGAAGTGCTACTCAGTGCAATTCAGTGCGGAACGATGACTACCTGAGTATGCGTGGCGGCTACTTGCCGCCTGAGTCGTCTTGAGTTGGGCCGGCGTCGAACGATGACCCCGCGAAAACCTGGCGTCCATCGGGCAGCTTGACCGATCGAGCGTTGGCGACATGCGGAGCGAGCTTCGACAGGAAGCCGTCGATCGTGACGACGTGACCTTGTCTCAGCGAATTCCGGTTCCACCCACGCCGCATCAACCCATTGGGCGGCCCGAGCTCGAAATCCCAGTTGACGACGTTGCCCTTCTCGTCTTTGACGTCGATGTAGATTCGCGCGTGAGGGTTGGTCCATTCGAGCTTGGTCACCGTGCCGGTCAGCGTAATCGGCTTGTCACGATCGAATTCGGCGGCGAACGAATGGTGGGCGCTCGCTGGAATCGCTGAGGCGATCAGTCCGACGCACGCAATAACAAGGATCGTTCTCATGAAGGTACCCTGCTTGGCTGCAGATGATACCCTGATGCGTCATCGCGTGGATATCGGAGGCTGAGGTGAGGTCCTTCTTCCCGGTTGCCGTCCTCATTGCTGTGATCGTGGCATCGACGTCGCTCGTGGGCCAATGGGACGTGCGCCTGCCGCCAGGCGTTCCTCGCAATGCCAAGGGCGAGCCCGATCTCAACGGACCGGTGCCGAAGACCGCCGATGGCAAGCCCGATTTGTCTGGCGTGTGGCAAGGCATGGGAGGCGGTGGGCAAGGTGCCGCGGCCGAGCCGCAATCCGGACCGCCAGTTGCGGCGTTCCGGGATGTCGCTCAGAACATCAAGGAAGGGCCGCCGCTCAACCCCGAAGGTGCGGCGATCCTCAAGGAGCGGCGAGACAACAACAGCAAGGACAACCCCGAGGCGCATTGCCTGCCAATGGGCATCGTGCAGTTCCACACGCAGGGCGCGCCGCGAAAGTTCATCCAGACGCCAGGCGTCCTCGTGATCCTGTACGAAGCGAGTTCCGGTCTCCGTCAGATCTTTACGGACGGCAGATCGCTGCCGGGCAACGACCCGCAGCCATGGTGGTACGGCTACTCGGTCGGCAAATGGGACGGTGACACGCTCGTCGTCGAGACCACTGGTTTGCGCGACGGCGGATGGCTGGACATCAACGGCACTCCACTGAGCGATCGCGCGAAGATCACCGAGCGCTTCCACCGCGTGAGCTACGGGCGGATGGAGATCGACATCACGGTGGATGATGCCAAGTTCTACACGCGCCCGTGGACGGTTCGAGTGAACCAGCGCATCATGCCAGACCAGGAACTGATCGAATTCATCTGCCTCGAGAATCAGCACTTCGGCAAGCAGTAATTCGGTTGGTGGAGGCAGGTCTTGAAATTAAAGACCCGCCTTGCGCTGCCTAGGATTTTTCCACGTTGATGTAATAGAGATCGGTGGCCACATCCATCGTCTCTTTTCCCAGCGACGTCGGCATTACCTTCCAGTCCGTCGTTGGCTCGACGATCGTCCAGTTGCCTGGACGGCCGATGCGCACCGGCATCGCGAACGCGCGCTCATCGGTCTTCCAGCGGTAGGCCATGCTTCCCGGCTCGTTGAAGGCAAGCTGCAGTGTCGGGATCGCTGAACGCCGGAGGTATTGATCGAAGATCGGCGTCCAGTCACGTGCCGTGCGCGAGTTGAAGAAGCGCACGACGTCCTCGGTCATGATGTTGCGGTACTTGAACTGCTGGTACACGTCGCGCACCAGCGCCCACCACGCCGTATCGTCATTGACGACGCTCCGCAGCGTGTTCAGGAATAGCGTGCCCTTGAAGTACATATCTTGCTGGGGCTGGCGATGGATGCCACGCTGCGTGATGATCGGCTCGCGATTCTGGACCTTCGGCTTGTAACTGTTGACGTAACGGATGGCTTCGTCGTGGCCGAACATCTTCTCGACATAGAGGCTCTCGAGGTACGTCGTCCATCCCTCGTGGATCCACATGTCAGAGACATCGGCGGCCGAGACCGCGTTGCC